>WPCG01067938.1_pt1 | contig 174303 bp, 165 predicted proteins | sample 5403311 | NCBI WGS metagenome assembly WPCG01 (sample SAMN12869467, study PRJNA574797) | sludge metagenome | isolation source: wastewater treatment of Control | place: China:Beijing | collected 2019-05-17 | reverse complement strand
CCCTAAACTTGGCTCAGCCTTGCAAATAAACTCGATGAATTCACAGAGTAACTTGCGTTGGCTGACAATCTGTCGATCATCCAACCATTCAGCAAGCACCCACACGAATTACTTGATTCCAATTGTTAAAGAGCGATTCGGCCAGCAGTCTCTGCTCAACCAAGGCCGCGCATTCTACGCCAACCTTCTGATCTGTCAAGTGTTTTTGTGAGGCAATCTGCACTCTCACCACCTGAAGATCCGACCTGAAACCTTCTTGCCGTTCCGGGCCAGGGAGGCGCATTCTACAGGACTACAAAGCCCTGTCAACGCCTCGAATCAAAATAGTTGGTTTCCATCCGGATTGCCAGTCGCAACCCTGGTTGATCGAGCCTTTGGTGCCTGTATCAGACGAGCGGCACCGCCCTGCCCGACCACCCCATGACAGGGCGAATTGCCGAGCGACCACCAGACATTTTACGCACAGGCATGCTCAGTCAGAGTCGAAAGGCGTATGGTACGGTTTTCCCATACTGACAGACCTGCTCAGGAGGCAATATGGCAATGCAGAAGGTTTATACGGATCAGGCACCATCACGGGATGAGGTCGACGCGCTGCAAGGCGCGACTGTCATCGAGTTCGGCACCGACTGGTGTGGCCATTGCCAGGCGGCACAACCGCATCTGGAGAAGGCCTTCGACGAACACCCTCAGCTACGGCACCTTAAGATAGAAGATGGTCCGGGGCGCCCCCTCGGTCGGTCGTTTCGAGTCAAGTTGTGGCCGACGTTGATTTTTATGCGCGACGGGGAAGAACTGGAACGGCTGGTGCGACCGGTAGAAGTGCAGCCAATCCGGGAGGCAATGGATAGGCTCGGTGACCAGGGATTCCGGCCTGATCATGGAGCATCATAGACTGCGCTGATAACTCCGCTCTGGCATGGCCTTTCCAGAGGATCGGGGGCAGACTGGTAGCCTTGATCCATGACACAAGAACAAGGCATACCATGACAGAAAGCGCACTGCAGGACCTTCTCGCGCCCCACGGCGTTTGCTATGGCTGTGGCGGCAGCAATCCACACGGGTTGCATATCAAGAGTTACTGGGACACCGATGGCGTGCATGTAGTCGCCAGACACCTGCCCGAGGCCAAATATTGTGGCTGGCCGGACCTGGTGTATGGCGGACTGCTGGCAATGCTGGTCGATTGCCACTCCAACTGGACGGCGATGGCCTACCACTTGCGCGCCGAACAGGCGGCCGGCAACGACCCGACGGCGGTCAACTGCGTAACCGGTGAACTGGGCCTTAAGTACATCAAGCCGACCCCGATGGGCGTGGAGCTGACCCTGCGAGCCCGGGTCGAAGGTCCGCTGGGGCGCAAGAGCCGTATCATCTGCGAAATATATGCCGGCGACGTGCTGACCGCGATCGGTGATTCGACCTTCGTCCGGGTGGATGCCAGCAAGCTGGCCGACCAGGCGCATGGGCGCGAGGAATGATTCGGGAGTGTGAGGGTCTGCTGGCTACTCATCGAGCTGATACCTGACCTCTTGGGGATCAGCCCGCGACGGGCAGCCACCAGAGCAGCAGCACTGGTATGAGCAGGAACGACAGCAGTGTCGAGCAGATGACCAGGCTGGCGACGGTTTCCGGTGAGCGGCCGGCCTTGACCGCGAACAGGTAGTTGAATACTGCTACCGGCATTGCCGACTGCATCACCAGGACACCCTGGGCCGGCGGTGGCAGATCCAGGGCCAGGGCGATAGCCCAGCCGATGGCCGCGCCGCAGAGAATGCGCAAGCCACCCAGCCACATGCCGCGCCCGACCTGCTGCAGGCGGATGGTCGCCAGCGAGACGCCAAGGGTCAGCAACATCATCGGGATGCTCAGACTGCCGAGCAGATCAACGGTGTTGGCGATCCAGCGTGGCAGTTGCAGATCGAGCAGCAGTACCGCCAGGGCCACGCCGAGGCTGACAATCACCGGGTTGAGCAGCAGACGCCGCCAGGACTGCACTGCACCGGACAGAATCATGCCGACAGTGAAGTGTCCCACCGACAACACCACGAAGAATGCCACCGCCAGCGCAAGCCCCGGCTCGCCGAAGGCGTACAGACTGATCGGCAAGCCCATGTTGCCGGTATTGGGGAACATGTAGGCCGGCACCAGGACCTTGGGATCGGAGCCGATAATGCGACTCAGCACCCAGCCAATCAGCGCCATGATCGCGCATATCACGACGCAAGCCGCCGCCATCTGACCGAACACCTGCAGATCCACCTCGGCCCGGCTGAGCGTGGAAAGCACCAGGCAAGGGGTACTGATATTGAGTACCAGACGGGTAACGAACTCGGTGGGATAAGCCTGGCCGGAACGCGCCCAGCCGTAGCCGATCCCTGCCACGATGAGCACAGGTGCCATGACTGCAAACAGTTCGACAAGCATGCGGAATCCTTCTGGTAAGACGGAAAACTCGGGATCAGCCCAACGAGCGCGCCCGCAGGTGCTCGTAACCCCTACGGGTCAACAACAGCAGGTGGCGAGTACTGGCGTAGATCTGCCCGGCGGAACGCAGTTGATCGATAAACGCCTGATGCCCGTCGGCCGGCAGATGAAAGTAGTCCAGGCCTTCGACCAGTTCGCCCTCGCACGCCTTGAACCAGCGGAAGCTGCTGCCCTTGGGCAGGCCATTGAGCTCGTCGAGTTGACGCAGACTGAGGGTGTCAACACCCGCGAAGTGAATCGGTTCAACAGAAGCCATGCGGATATTCATACTGCAGCAAGTGAGCGGATGGCAACCATAACAGAATCGCGCTGGTTTGGGGCCGCCCGGCGTAGTGTGCTTTACCCTGCACTTTGGCACTCTGCCCCGGTCTGAATTTTCACAACCTCGGAGTGGAGAAACGGCATGCCAAGCGAGAAGAGCAAGATGTTGGCGGGCGAGCTGTACAACGGACAGGATCCTGAGCTGGCAGCGGACCGATTGCGCGCCCGCGAGCTGACCCAGGCGCTGAATTGCCTTGCCCCAACGGCGCCTGACAGCGAGCGCGCGGCGCTGCAAGGCCAATTGTTCGGTGCACCGACCAATGTCTACGTCACCCCGCCCTTCTTCTGTGATTACGGCTGGAATATCCAACTGGGCCGCAATGTCTATTTCAATGCCAACTGCATCATTCTCGATGTGGCCCGGGTCAGTATCGGCGACAACGTACTGTTCGGCCCGGCGGTACAGATATATACCCCGCTGCACCCGATGGAGGCCGCACAGCGGCGCAGCGGACTCGAATACGCCAGGCCGGTGACCATCGGCGATGACGTATGGGTCGGTGGCGGAGCCATCATCTGCGCTGGCGTAAGCATCGGCCCACGCTCGGTCATCGGTGCCGGCAGCGTAATTGTGAAAGACGTACCGGCGGATGTACTGGTCGTCGGCAACCCTGGCCGCATCGTCCGCTCAATCGTGCAGCAATAACACAACAGCTGCTGGAAATTCCCCACGAGCAATCAGCATGAGCGGCGGGTCCGTCAATACGAACCAGTGCACTTTTTACAACGCAGCGAGTCTGAAGCTGGGTGAGTTCAAGATCCAGGAGAAGCATCATGGGAAACAACAAGTTGATAGGCATAGTGCTGCTGGTGGTGGGTCTGATTCTGCTGTACTTCGGCTGGCAATCATCGCAATCGGTCGGCGACCAGGTGGTCGAAACCTTCACTGGGCGCTTCACCGACAGCACCATGTGGTTCCTGATTATCGGCGCGGCAGCCGCAGTGGCCGGCATATTCATGGCCTTGTTGAAAAAGTGATCGCGCCGCGGCGGCGCCAACCTGTACTCCCCAGGACCCAGTAAGGAGGCCTGTTGAAGACCGCCCTTATCCGAGTCATGAAATGGCTGTTGCTGTTGGCGATCATCGCTGCGGTGGTTCTGGGCAGGCCTTGGGAGCACATCCCCCCCGAATGGCATCCGTGGCAGCCGTTGTCCATCGAACATCCGATGACACTGGTCAGCAAATGGAAGCTGTCGCAACTCAAGGACGACCCGCAGCAATGCCTGCTGGTGCTGGAGACAGCGCCCGAGGGTGCCATTGATTACCTGGCACTGGATGACTACACCCCAGTCGCTGGCTGTCCACTGAGCAATGTGGTGCGCGTGCGGCGCAGCGGGGTGAGCTTCAGTTCCACCTTCACCGTCACCTGCCCGCTCGCTGTGACCTGGGTCATGTTCGAGCGCCAGCAATTGCAGCCCCTGGCGCAACAGCATATGGGCAGCGAACTGACGCGGATCGATCACCTCGGCAGTTTCGCCTGTCGCAATATCTACCACCGCGAGGGAGCGCGCCGCAGCCAGCATGCCACCGCCAATGCCTTCGATGTAGCCGGCTTTCGCTTCGCGAACGGACAGCAGGTCTCGGTACTCAGACATTGGAATGACGAGCAGGCACAGGACAAGTCGACCTTTCTCAAGGAAACCCACCAGGCCGCCTGTCGCTATTTCGGCACAGTACTTGGCCCGGATTACAACCAACCGCATGAAAACCACTTTCACTTCGACGCCAGCGGCTTCGGATTCTGTCGTTGAAACAAGGACCGTCAGCAAAGATACTGTCAGCTCAAACTATCAAGGCCGACTCCATCAGTGGAGTCGGCTTGTTTCTATCTACGCCCCCGATCAATAAGGGCAGTTACCACGGTATTCGGAAACTCTCCGATCGGCAGTATGGTTCGGACCACAGAGGAACTGACTGTAACGAGTGTCGTTATCCAGGAAGCGCTTCATCCAGGATACGCCCAGGCGGCTGAGTACATCGTTGTTCAGACCTCCACCGTTGGCACAGTAGTGCGTTCCGCCACTGATCTCGACATAGGCCTTTTCGATATCGTTGGGCAATTGGTTGTAGAAGGGAGAGGCATGCACGGCCACCGGCGCGATGACATCCGCCTGACAGGCGAAGATCAGTGTCGGTGCCTGGACGCCGCGGGCATTGGTGGTATCCCAGGGTGCCAGCGGGATGGCGGCCTTGATCCGCCCCTGGCTGGCTACACGCAATGTGCCACCGCCGCCCATGGACCAACCGATAACACCCAGTCGATCGGTATCGATCATGCCGTTGACCGGGCTGGTCCTGCGCGAGTTCTGCTCCACCAGGTAATCCAGCGCATTATTGATCTGGCGGGCACGGCTCGGCGGCTGGTCGAAGCCGGTGTTGGTATCGATGGTCAGCACCACGAAGCCATGCGATGCCAGCTTCGGACCCCACCAATCGATGGAGGACTCCGCCGAGACGAACCCGGGAATCACCACGATGGCGGCCATGGTACCAGTAGTGCCGGTCGGGTAGTGAATGGTCCCGCCTCCAAAGCCACTGACCAGACTGGAGACCCGGCTGGTGCGGGTACTGTAGGGACCGCTGGAGGCCTCGAGCAAGGCCACAGTCGGGTCCGGTCCGCGGGCGTAGGCATCACCCGGATCGACAGGTTCATCCACTGGCGGATTGGTCGCCATGACCGAAGTGGATAACAGTAGGGCTCCCGCTGCCAACATGGACAGCAGCGAATTGGATAGAGTTTTGTTTATCATTGTTACTCCAGAACATTGTTGGTTTTATTGTCAACTTGCAGATCGCACAGTCTCTGTTCGGCACGACTTAACCGACAGCGCCGGAGTATTTTGTTTATATAGAACAAGGTCAACAGGCAAACTAAAAGTCCACCCGAACGGGTGAATTAAATCCGTCGCTCAGTTATATATCCAACTGAAAAAACGAATTACCGGAAATAAACACCCACAACTTGATGACTTGAAATAACACTTTCGAGTTAATGGCATCGCAATATTGTTCATTGTACTTTCCCTGCGCCCGCACCCCGCCACAGGACAGTCGGCCGGCCGGCTAGCGATTGACGTCAGCCCGAGGACAGCAGATCATTCCAACTGATTGATCACAGGGGAAAAACATGTTTGAGAATGTGGACTGGCTACCGGACAATTTCGTGATTTCCGATGCCGTGCTGAGCCTGCTGGCAAGTACGCTCATCCTGATCGTGGTGATTTTCATCCTGCGCGCCCTGACCACGCGTTTCATTCAGCGCACAGTGCAGTCACCGGAGTTGCGCGGCAAGTGGCTGGTCAACTCGCGTAATGGCTTCCTGCTACTGATGTTGCTCGGCCTGGTAATGATCTGGGGTGAGGAGCTGCGCACCCTGGCCCTGTCCATCGTCGCCATCGCGGTAGCCTTCGTGGTCGCAACCAAGGAACTGATCCTGTGTTTCACCGGTTCGATTCTCAAGAGTGGCTCGCGCTCCTTCGTGCTCGGCGATCGCATCCAGATCAAGGATCTGCGCGGCGATGTGATCGACCAGACCCTGCTGGCCACCACTATCCTCGAGGTCGGCCCCGGCAAGCATCTGCACCAGCGCACTGGACGGCGCATCGTCATCCCCAATGCGTTGTTCGTTTCCGAACCCGTGGTCAATGAGAGCTTCACCACCCATTACGACTTCCATGTGTTCACCGTGCCCTTCAAGCGGGAAGACAACTGGCAGGCGGCGCAAACCGCCCTGCTGGATTCGGCCAACCGCCATTGTCAGCCGTATCTGGAGCTGGTGCGGCGCTACATGAGCAAGATCGGCAACCAGCGTGGGCTGATGATGCCCTCGGTCGAGCCGCGGGTAACCATCCAGGTACCGGTCGCCGGCGAGATTCATCTGACCGTGCGCCTGCCGGTCAAGGTCGGCGAGCGCAACTTCATCGAGCAGGCGATTCTCGGTGAAGTGTTCACCGAAAACGACTTCTCGCCGCGCAGCCGCGAGCAGGCGCTGGGCAAGACAACCCCGAACGCCGTACCTGACGCCGCCGGGGACTGACACCCCGGGGGCTGGAACAGGATGCAGCGGGATGCTATGACTTCGATCAATTAGATTGAATTCAAATCATTTGCCATGCACCCATCATCCCCACGCAATCGCTTCGGTATCCGCTTCTCCATGCTTTCCCGGCTGTGGCGACGCACCATCGACCAGAACATGGCCGCCGTCGGCCTGGCCGATATCAGTTGGTCGCCACTGATCCACCTGGATGAGTCCGGCGATGGCGTCAGCCAGAAGGAGCTGGCCTCACTGGTCGGCATCGACGGCTCCAGCCTGGTCCGGCTGCTGGACACCCTGGAACAGCGCGGCCATATCCAGCGTCACCCCGATCCGGGCGACCGCCGCATCAAGCTGGTGATGCTCACCGACGCCGGGCGGCGCGCAGTGCGCGATATTCGCCGTCACCTGCGCACGATCGAGCAGCAGATGCTGCAGGACCTGACCGATGAACAACTGGCGGTCATGCTCGAGGCCTTCGAGATCATCCAGCAGCGTATCGGCTCGCTCGGGGAACCTCGCCCATGAATAAGCCGAGCGCCCTCGCTGGCAGGCTGACGCAGCTTGGCTTCGATGTGCCGCGTCTGGGCTTTGCCGGACGCACCGCCCTCGCCTCCTGTCTGGCTCTGGCACTGGCCTGGCTGATCGGGCTGGAGCACCCACAATGGTCAGCCATGACCGTCTGGGCGGTATCCCAGCCGGTACGCGGCATGCTGATGGAAAAAAGCCTGTTCCGCGCCCTGGGTACCCTGGTCGGCACACTGTTCGGGGTGTTGCTGGTGCTGTTCACTGGCGACAACCTTGCGCTCATGGTGATCGGCCTGTCGCTATGGATCGGCCTGTGCGTGGGTGTCGGCAATCTGCTCAGCGGGTTGGTGGCCTACGGTACGCTGCTGTCCGGCTACTCGGCGACCATGGTCGCCCTGCTCAATACCCAGCAGCCGGCGGGGCAGATATTCCTGCTCGGCACCGATCGTCTGCTCACCGTGCTCACCGGCATCCTGGTGGGCCTGCTGGTGGGCTTGCTGTTCACCCCACGCAGCGCCGAGGACACCCTATCGGGGCGGGTGCGCCGCAGCACGGCGCAGGTTCTCCAGGCCATGGCGGCGCGTTTTGCCGGTACCGACAGCACTCCTCGTGCTCAGCTGTCGCAACGACTGCTGCAGGACATCGCCATGACCGAGCAACTGTTCGACACCCACGCCGCCGGCTCGCTGCGCAGCCACCGCCATGTGCGGGCGCTGCGGGCACTGGTGCAGGCTCAGGTCGGCTGTGTGTACTGGATCAGGAGTTCGCGTAACCTGCCACCACACCAAGCCATGGCGGCAGCGCTGGAGCGCGCGGCACAAGCGTTGTTGGTCAATGCACCCGCGCAGGAAGTACTCCCCGCCCTGGAAACAGCGCTGGCCCTGAGTGCGGATGACCAGGTCACCGCCGATACGCTGCGCCAGTTGCTCGACAGTCAGCGCGAATATTTCAGCGAGGAAGGCAGCGACCCTGGCCCAGCGCAGGTGCGCAACCGGGTGGTGCTGCACCGGGACTGGATCGGTGCCCGACACGCCGCGCTACGCGCCACCGGCCTGCTGTTGCTGATAGGTGCGGCCTGGGTGGTCACCGGCTGGAGCGCAGGTGCCTACGTGATGCTCGGCGTATCAGTGATGATCACCCTGTTTTCCACCTTCGAAACCCCCTCCCATATCATGGGGCACATTTTCATCTGGCAGTTGCTCGGTGCCGTCGCGGCACTGGTCTGTCATTGGCTGATGTGGCCGCTGGTCGATGCCGAATGGCAACTGTTGGCCACCCTGATGCCCTTTGTATTGCTGGTGGTGCCGGTGTTCGCGCACCAGCACACCACCCTGGGCTCGATCGACTATGTGATGGTATTGCTACTGCTGTCGCACCCGACCTACCCGCTCAGCCCGGGTTTCAGCCAATCGCTGAGTTTGGCCCTGGCAGTGGTGGCCGGGCCCCTGCTGGCCTATATCACCTTCAAGACCGTATGGCCGGCCGATGCACGCCGGCGGCGACTGCACCTGACCAACATGATGCTCGGCGAACTGACCGCCATGGCCGAACGGGCATCCTCCCGCCAGTGGCAGACGGTATGGCGCACACGCCTGTATCACCGCCTGCTGAAGCTGATGCAGAGCGTAAGTCGCAGCGGCGAGTCACTGCAACCGGCGGCCAGCGGTAGTCTGGCGGTGCTCGCGGTGGGCAATGCCATAGTGCAACTGCATGGCATCACCGAAGATCAACGCCAGCCCGAGAGCGTACGGCGTCGGGCACGCCTGTGCCTGCAACGCCTGCAGCGGGTGCGCCGACAACCACAGGCAGCGGCGCGCAGCCTGCGACAGCTCGCCAGCCAGTTATCACGCCGCGATCATCCGGCGGCCTGGAATATGGAGAATGCGGCGCGCAGCCTGGATGCCAATGCGGCGTTCTTCAGCAATGGCATGTCAGTCTCATAGGGGCGCCAGACATTCTCGCCCGCCTGTGTCTCGCCGCTTCGTTGTCCCGTCTATGCTTGAGTCTGACCAGTGGACAACAATGGGGCGAGATATGAGCGGGCGGTTTGCCAATGCGTTGCGGGTATTACTGAGTTCCTACGTCACCACCGGGGTGTCCGCCGGCCTCGGATTGATGTTGATCTCCGGCAGTGCCTACCTGCTGCTGGGTCAGTTCGCCGCCTCGGTGGCGGCGGTCGGCGCCATCGTCTGCGTACCGCCGGACCATGCCATGCCGCGCCGCGGCAAGTTCCTCAGCCTGCTGCCGGCGGCGTTGCTCGGCCTGCCGTTGTTCGCCGGCGTTCAGGCGCTGCATGACCAGCCACTGTATCTCGGCCTGCTGTTGGTACCGGCCACCTTCTTCGCCTTCCTCGCCGGCGCCTGGGGCCAGCGCGGCCTGCCGATCGTCATCTCGATCATGTTCGCCATGACCTTCTCCATGGCCGTGCCGCAGCACCTGAACAGCGGCGGCCTGTTGACCACCTGCCTGTATTTCGCCATGGGCTCGCTGAGCTACCTGGTCTTTGCCACGCTCTCCAACATCCTGCTCAACCGTCGCTATCGGGCGCAGATGCTGGCTCAGTCCATGCTGTCGCTGAGCCGCCTGATGCGCACCCAGGCCGACCGCTTCGATCCGGCCACCGACACCCCGCTGATTGGCGAACTGATGCAACAGCAGGCTGCCCTGGCCGACCAACTGCAGGCGGCACGCGACCTGCTGCTGGAATCGCCGCGCACCCCGCGCCGGCAGCAACTGGCGGCGATGCTGATCAACGTGCTGGAGATACGCGACCATCTGCTGGCCAGCGAACTGGACCTGGACCTGGTCAAATCCCTCCCCGAGTCGGCGCCGGTGCTCACCGAAATGCACAAGGTGATCGACCAGATGGCCGACGAACTGGACCGCCAGGCCGATGCCCTGTTGCGGGGCATCCGGCCGGCGCGGCTGGTCGACCTGCGACCGGCTCTGGCCGAGCTGAACCGCCTGCCGCTGGCCAGCACCAACTGGACGGGTGGCAATACCCCCTCGATCGCCACCCTGCTGCGCGGCCTGACCAACCGGGTCGGCAATGTCAATGACGAGATCCTGCGCCTGAACCGACTGGCCCGGGGCAAGGTCGAGCCGGACCTGGCAGCGGTCCGCCGCGCCTGGCAGCTGTTCGTCAGCCCGACCAGTTGGTCAACCCGACCGCTGCAGGTGCTGTGGCGCTGGGATGCCCCGCCATTGCGCCACGCCATACGCGCGGCGCTGGCGGTCGGCACCGGCTATCTGCTGTCGCTGGCGCTACCCTGGGCCACCCATGGTTACTGGATCCTGGTGACCATAGTGGTGGTACTGCGCGGTAGCCTGTCGCAGACCCTTGAACGACGCAACAGCCGGGTCGCCGGCACCATCGTCGGCTGCCTGCTGGCCGGCGCCATCCTGTCTACCCAGGCACCAACGCTGGCGTTGCTGGTGATAGTGCCCATCGCCCAGGCGATCTCCCATGCCTTCGCCATCAAGCGTTACCTGATCACCGTCGTAGCGGCCACCGTGCTGAGCCTGGTGCAGGCGCACCTGATCAGCATCGTAGATGCCCCGGTGTTCAACGCCCTGGAGCGTATCGCCGATACCTTGATCGGCGTGGGCATCGCCTGGGCATTCAGCTATGTGCTGCCTTCCTGGGAGCGCAGCCAGATCCCTTCGCTGGTGCAGCGCACGCTGCAGGCCCAGGCGCGACACGCCCGGGTGGCACTGAGCCTGGGGCAACTGACGGCGGTGGACGATGAACCCGAGCTGGAGTGGCGACTGGCGCGCAAGGAGGCTTACGACAGCCTGTCGGCGCTGGTCCAGGCGACGCGCCGCTCGTTGTCCGAGCCCCGGGCGGTACGCCCGGCGCTGGAGCCACTGGAGAACCTGCTGACCCATGGTTATCAACTGCTCGCCCAGCTGAGTACGGTCAAGACCATGCTGCTGATGCGCCGGCACCAGGATCAGGGGGATATTCAGGAAACACTGCAGATTGCCGCCGGCAAGATCGATGGCGCCTTGAGTGCCGGGGCGGCGGAAGACAGCAGCAGTCCGCTGGCGATGGTGACATGGGACGAGGAAGCGGCCTTTACCGACCCCTTCGTCTACGATCTGAAGCCGTGGATACTGCGCAGGCTGGATCTGGCCTGCGGCCTGGCCGAATGCATCAGGGCCGATGCCAGCGCAGCACTACAACAACCTGGCGGGGAGCCTGACAGCTCCCCGGACCCGGTTTGACAGGATTCACACCATGTCGGTATTGGTGCGCTTGGCCTCCCGGTAGTCGCGCAGCACCCTGTAGCTGATCATCCCCAGCATGCCCAAGGTGATGGCAGGCCAGACCAAGATGTAGGAACCATAGATAAGCGTTTGCATGATCATTCTCCGTTACTGTGAAAAGAGCGAGCAACCCCGTCGCCGGGGCCGCTCAGCCGAGCCCTCAATGGGCAGTCACCGGGGCATCCAGCTCGTCGTCCGCCGGCGCGTTGTAGTCGACCACGCGCTGCTGGATGGTGTTGAAGTCGAAGCGCTCCTTGCTGGCCAGGCTGATAGCGATGCACACCAGGGTGCTCACCCCGTAGGCGGTGAGCGAAGACAGCAGCACGGTGAATTCCCGCAGTTGGCCAACGCCAATCCAGGCAATGACGGCGGTGGCGATGAAGAAGGCGATAACGCCCAGACGTTTGCCGAAGAAGCCGAAGATCATCAGCCCGCCCACCACACCAGCGCCAACCGAGGCCAGCAGTTCGAAGCCGACCGCCAGCATGCCGGTCATCGGCAGCAGCTCGAAGCGCACCACGCAGAACACCAGCAAGGCGACGATCACCGACCAGGTAAAGGCCGCGTTGGTCACCCGGTTCCAGAAACAGCTGGCGATGACCGGGAACACGATGGCCCCCCACAGCGCGCCGACGAACACCAGCATGACCAGGATATCCAGCGAGAAACTGGCGAAGATGATGCCGATCACCGTCGCGGTGATCATGGTCATGCGACCGATCAGCAGCATCTTCCGCGGGTCGGCCTTGTTCCTGGCGATGTTCTTGCCGTACACGTCGGCCATCATGATGGCCGACAGCGCCGACAGGTCGGAATCGGCGGTAGAGGACAGCGAGCCGATCACCAGGATGAAGAACAGCCCGATGAAGACTGGTGGCAGGTAGCTGGACACCATCTGTGGAATCAGGTTGTTCATGTTGCCATCCATCGGCTCCACACCCATGGTCAGCGCCATCAGGCCGATCATCCCCAGGCCGATGACAATGGCACCATAGCTGATGGTGGCAGTGATGAAGGTCGGTTTGATGTGCGACTCGTCCACTGCGAACAGGCGCTGGGAAATGGTCTGGTTACCGATGGCATAGGCCAGCACCGCGACGAAATAGGGCGCGCCCTGGTGCAGGAATGCCTCGCGGGAAAACAGATTGGCCTGCTCAGCACTCAGGTTCGACAGGTTGTCGACCATCACCGACGGCCCGCCCATGGCGAACAGCACCGCGGGAATGATCACCACGGCGATCGCCATCATCGCCACCAGCTGGGCGAAATCGGTGAATACCGAGGCGCGGAAGCCGGAATACAGGGTGTAACTGAGTACCCCTACCCCAGCAATGATGATCCCCGCCTGGAACGACAGCGGCGACAGCACCGAGACCAGCGCACCGGCGGCGGTCAGGTTGACCATCAGACTGATGACACTGCCGAGGATGTTGGAGAAAGCCAGGATCAACTGGCTGGATGCACCATGCCGGGCGTGGATCAGCTCACCAAGGGTATGCGCATTGGGTGCCAGCTCACGGAAACGCCGCCCGAAGGGGTAGATGAACAGGATCATCAACGCGCCCCAGAAGCCATAATGCAACGGGCCGGACACACCGTAGGTATAGCCGGAGGTGGCTGCGGCATAGAAGGACGCGGCCCAGACCCAGGTCGCGGTCATGCTCGCCGCACCCATACCCAGGCCGATACGGCGGTTGGAGACCATGAAACCGTCGGCATCGTCGCCGTCGTGCCTGATCATCCTGGAGAGCCAGTAGGTGCCACCATAAAAAGCAAACAGCAACAGCAGTACCGTTGCCGTGGAAAATTGAAACAACTCGGAGTTCACTGCATAACCTCATGAATATCTGCGGACGCTGTCGACCACGCCAATAACCGGGAGGCCAGGCCGCAAAACAGGAATATAACTGTGCCGTTACGCGCAATGCCTGCGCATATTCAGCGACCGCTATGGAAGTTTGGAAAAGCGGGTAACTGCGAGAGTGCTAGGGGTAGCCTTTATAGGCGGCGTGATTGCGGATTACAGCCTTGATACAGATAAGGGAACTGAACTCGTGATTAAGATGGTTGAACATGAACATGTATTTATTCTCCGACGCCACTGCTGTCCATTGATATGACTGGCTTTACACACGTCTCCTGAAATGGGAAAAATCTGACGCACAAGCTTACAGCTCTAATGGATTTTCTTCAACATATCCTGTTACCAAGGCCGGCCAAAGGCACTGGACATGGGCGCTGAAGGCCCGAGACATCGGCTCTGAAATGGACAATGGAGGCCTGAAGTGCTATGGTCCGGGCCCTTCCGATCAGCCCGTGCCGGGCTGGCGAGTCATTGACTTTGTTATAGGTGACATCATGAGCACGTTGCCCAACTGTCCGTCCTGCAATTCCGAATATACCTACGAAGACGGCTCCCTGTACATCTGCCCCGAATGCGCCCATGAATGGCCGCAGGACAGCGCAGCGGACACAGCATCCGACGAACGCGTCATCAAGGACGCCCATGGCAACCTGCTGCAGGATGGCGACTCCGTCACCGTGATCAAGGACCTGAAGATCAAGGGCTCCTCCTCCGTGGTCAAGGTCGGCACCAAGGTCAAGAATATCCGCCTGGTCAATGGCGACCACGATATCGACTGCAAGATCGATGGCATCGGCGCGATGAAGCTCAAGTCCGAGTTCGTCAAGAAGAGCTGAAGCCAGACCCTAGTACGCCAGCACCAGCGTCGCGCTCCAGGCGACCAGCATCGAGGCGATGATCACCAGGCTGATCGGCCGGCGCAGGCTGGTGTACCAGGCCGGCGCCAGGCCATGCTTTACCGCCCATATGTCGGCAAAATACAGTGCCGCGAAGGCGAAGAAGAACACCGGGATGGCGAAGTTGATCGGCAGGCTCAGGGCGAACCAACCCAACAGGGGTGGAATCACCGACAGTCCCAATTGCATCGGCGCCCGGTCACTGGCCTCATCGGCACGCATAGCCAGCCCCCAGTGAATGGCCCCCATGAAGGCCAGAATCACCGCGGCAAAGGCCAGGAACTCCTCCATTACCCACTCGCGCCAGGCTTCGGGGGTCAGCCACATGCCCAACGCGCCAGTGACGAAGGGAGCCAGCCCGGCAAAGGTAAGCCCGACAGCGAGTGCCGGTGGGCGTGTGGCGTTGAAAGGATGCATCGAGGCTCCCGATTATTGTTCAGCGGTGAATGAATCCGACCACATTACCGCCCCGATTCACCATCAGGCAAGCCCGCCAGGGTGATTGGCCGGGGTGGCCTGCTGCGCGGCAAGGCCCGCAGTAGCGCACGTAATCTGCGCTCCAGTTGCGGCGAGCCGCCACCGCCTGATTGCCTGCTCGCGTAGGCCAGGCGCACATATTCATCGAAAAAGCGGCTGATTTCCACTCGCTGCCCAGGCAGGGCCAGCAGCAACCGCTGCTCCCAGGCACGCGGCCCCTCGCCGGTCGCAGCCTGCAGTTGCAGTCGCGCCAGGCGGCGGTTGAGCTTGAGCCAGGCTCGGCCTTGCCGGTTCAGCTGCCGGCGTGCCGGACGCAGTATCCACCAGGCCATCGGCAACATGCACAGCAAGATTATCACCAGCGATACCAGGCCGATCCGCTGCCAGTCGGCGGAGCCCAGCCAACGGCGGAAGAACTCGGTCTGCCGGTCGCTCTGATAGCCCAGCACGCGCAACTGCCACTGGTAGTTCAGGTCGTCCCAGAACAGCCGCGCGTTATTCAGCCAGCCGATATTGCGATAACGCACCGCCGTCAGCGGCGAACCCTCGAGGAAGCTGCCCTCCCCCTGCAACGCCTCCTGCAACCCCTGCTCGATGCGCTCGGGCGCCACCTGGAAGGTCGGGTCAACCGAGACCCAGCCCTGCCCCGGCAGCCAGGCCTCGACCCAGGCATGGGCATCGAACTGGTGCACCAGCACATAGTTGCCCCGCGGGTTGACTTCCCCACCCTGATAGCCGGCCACCACCCGCGCCGGGATACCAGCGGCGCGCAGGACGAAGGTCATGGCGCCGGCAAAATGGGCGCAGAAGCCGCGGCGACTGTCGAACAGGAACTCGTCGTTGCTGTGCCGGCCCAGCGGCGCCGGGCGCAAGGTGTAATGGAATGGCTCGCGGTTGAAGTGGCTCAGCAGTGCCTTCAGTAGCTCGGCATCGTCCGGGTGCTGCTGCCGCAGCTCATCGGCGAAGGCGCGGCTGCGCGGGTCCATGCCCTCGGGCAATTGCAGGCTCAGCTGGCGTTGCAACGGCTCCAACTCCTGCGGCTCCAGCAGGCTGTCCGGATAGGACGTGGCCCGGTAGGCCATGCCCTGGCTCAGCGGCCGACGTGCCTGCAGGATGAAGTCCCGGTTCAACAGCAGCCGCTCGTCATCGCTGCTGGCCCCGCGCAGGCTGAATACCCAGGGTTGGTGACTGGCGCTGGTGATCACCTGGTAGTGGTATGGCTCGCCCTGCGGTACCCAGTTACGCGGCATGCTGCCCGAAGCGAGCGGCGACTGGCTCCAGCGGCGACCATCGAAGCGCGTGAGGGTCATCGCTCGCCAGTACAGCTGCGTCTGCGCTGGCACTGCACCATCGAAGGCAACGCGAAAGGCCAGCTCAGCGGAACGCGCCAGCTCCGCCACATCCGCCGGTGCCATGCTTTCCGCCAGACCGGTACGAGCCTGCTGCCCGGGGGTGTTGACCGCCCACAGTGGCCCCATGCGCGGGAACAATACGAACAGCACGAGCATCAGCGGCACCGCCTGCAGCAGCAGTACGCCACCGGTGCGCATGGCCCGCGCCGGATCATTGCGACCCGGCGTCTGCTGCAGGCCGACCAGCGCCGCCACCAGCACCAGCAGCGAGAAGCACTGGAACAGCGCCAGCGCTATGCTCTGGTCGAACAGAAAGGCGGTGGCGACGATGAACAACCCTAGGTAGATGACCACCAGCGCATCACGCGGTTTGCGCATCTCCAACAGCTTGAGCATGAACAGCATCAGCAACAGCATCACCGCCGCGTCCAGCCCGATCAGCGTCCCCTGCGCCAGGTATACGCCCAGGGTCACCGCCGCCAGCGCCAGCATGCGCACCGGCAACCCCGGATAACCCCAGCGCATGCGCTGGATCTGTACGCGCCAGATCGCGCAGCCCAGCCACAATCCCGCCACCCACAGCGGCAGGCGCGGCAGGTGTGGCATCAGCGCCACTATCTGCGCGGTCAGCAGCCAGACCAGGCTGTTGCGCGGAATCAGCGCATGCCCGCTCATCCCGCCACCCCATGCAAAGCCAGCGCCCGCAGGCAGGCGTCGCGGTGCGCCTCACCCAGCGCCGGACCGATACGCTTGCCCGGCAGTTCCAGGCCGTAGGGTTGGCGCCGCTGCTCCAGTTGCAGCACCCAGCCGGTCAGGCAGCTCAGTTGCTGTTCCAGGGATTGCCCCGGCGCCTGCGCCAGCGTCAACCACTGGCTGGTGTGCCGGGGTTCGGCGAACACTTTGCTGTGCAACCCCTGGCCACGCGACCAGGCCCGCCAGTCCAGGCGCCTTTTCGAATCACCCGGCTGGTAACTGCGCAGGCCCTGGAAATCGTCCACGCCTTCGGCCAGCAGTTGCTCGCCCTCGCCGACACCACCGGCGGCCAACCCCGGCAGCGGCAGGTTCAGCGGCCGGGGGTAGACCAGCACCTGCCAGTCCAGATCCACCAGGCTCCAGGCAACGAACCAGCCCAGCGGATAACGCGTTTCCACCCGCAGCCGGCCGGGGCGCAGCCAGCCACGCTGTGCAGTTGGGTAGTACAGCGACAATGGCGTGCTGAGGCGCGGCTCGACATCCACCTGGCGCGGCAGGCTGGACGGCCAGGACAACACCATGGCCTGGTGCTCACGACGTTCGGACAACAGGGTCAGGTTCAACGGAGCCTCCTCGCCGGCGAACACCGGCAGGCTACCGTTGGCCTGCAGTTCGAGACCGGCAAGATTGCGATAGGTATGGTGCAGCCCGACCCAGAACAGGCTGCCGAGCAGGAACACCACGGCATAGACCAGGCTGTTCTGGTAGTTGATGGCACCGATCAGCATGATCACCAGTAGCAGCAGCAACCCCATCCCGGCACGGGTCGGCATGATGAAGATGCGCCGGTGATCCAGGCGCACCTGGCTGGCGGGCGGGATGCGCCTTTTCAGCCAGCGCTGGAACATGGCGCTGCCCTGCCCGCCGATACGGCTGATCAAACCGCCGGCACCTCGTTCAGCAAACGCTGCGCCAGGCTGCCGCCACCGTGCCCAGCTGGATCATCGCTGGCGCGCAGGCGATGCCCAACCACCGCCGGCAGTACCGCCTGCACATCCTCGGGGATCACGTAGCCACGGTTCTCCAGCATGGCCCAGGCCCGTGCCGCCGCCAGCAAACCCAGGCTGGCACGCGGCGACAGGCCCCAGGCGCACAGATGACTTTCCCGGGTGCGGGTCACCAGCCGCAGGATATAGTCGATGATCGCCTCGCTGGCGGTGATCTGCGGCACCTGGGCCTGCAACGCCTGCAGTTGCGCGCGGCTCAACACCGGTGCCAGGGTATCCAGACGGGCACGCCCGGTATCGCCCTGCAACAGCACCTTTTCCGCCGCCGGCGCCGGGTAACCCAGCGACAGGCGCATCAGAAAGCGATCCAGCTGGGATTCCGGCAGGGAAAAGGTGCCGCCCTGCGACGCCGGGTTCTGCGTGGCGATGACGAAGAACGGCTCTGGCAGCGGCCGGGTGGCGCCATCCACGGTGACCTGGCCCTCTTCCATGGCCTCCAGTAACGCGCTCTGGCTCTTGGGCGTGGCGCGGTTGATCTCGTCGGCCAGCACCAGTTCGGCAAAGATCGGCCCCGGGTGGAACACGAAGGCACCGGTATTGCGATCGAACACCGAGGTGCCGAGGATATCGCCGGGCAGCAGGTCGCTGGTGAACTGGATCCGCTGGTAACTCAGGCCCATGACCCGGGCCAGTGCCTGGGACAGGGTGGTCTTGCCCATGCCTGGCAGATCCTCGATCAGCAGATGCCCCTTGGCCAGGATGCAGGCGACCGCCAGCCTGACCGCCTGCTGCTTGCCCAGCAGCACCTGGTTGATCGCATCCGTTGCCTGTTTCAACACGTCCCTCATGTCCACCTCTTGTCTGCCCGTTAGCGCATAGTATGGCTCAGCCGGCGTACTGCAAACCCCGGCGCAATGCGCGGTCACAAAGCTGGCACATCCGTCCCGGCATCGTCCTCCTCCTGCATCTGCCGCAACCGGCTGATCATGTAGCTGACATGCAGGTGCAGGCTGTACAGCTCATGGGCGTAGGACAACGGCACATCGACCTGCGTCAGCTCATCCTCCAGGGTCAGCAGGGCCTCGATCTCATGTTCCAGCACCTGATGGATGCCACCGTTGTGGATCAGCTTGTCCACCCGTCGCAGGTGTGCGTACCAGCGATAGACCCGGGCCCGCATGCGCCAGGCATACAGCGGGCCCATGCTCTTCAGCAGCGGCAGCATGATGGCGATGAAGGGGATCAGCAGCACCACGTAGCGGTCAACGATGGAAGCGATCCAGAACGGCAGGTAACGCTGCAGGAAAGGCACCCCGCGCTCATGGTAATAGGCGGCTTCGGCGCTGAGTTCCAGCTCCATGGGCGTCGCAGCCGGAAAGCTGCCCGGCGGATCGAGCAAGCTGCCCTGACGCAGCACGTCGCTGGTTGCCTGTAGTACCAGCGAGGCCAATGCCGGGTGGAAGGCATCGTTGACCACCAGGGTAGCCACCGGTGACAGTAGCTCGGTGCGCTCGGCCGGGATGTTGCGCTGCAGGTCGAACAGGCCGGCGGGCACGCTCAGTTCTTCCAGGAACGGCAGGCGGGCCGCCAGCGCCTCGGTCTGGCTCAGGTTGACCAGCTCAAGATCCGGGTCGGCCAGCAGTTCGCGGACCATGTCATTGTCCACCGGCAGCACGAAGAACGCCGCCTCCAGTTCACCGGCATGCAGCGCCCTGGCCGAGGCGCTGCCCGACAGCTGCTGCCAGTTGCCGTCGGCCAGGTCCTGCGTACCAGCCTGCTCGTCCAGTTGATTGAATACGCTGCGCACCACCGCCCAGGTACCACTGCCGACGCTGCCCACCGAGACTGCCCGCCCCTGCAGGTCGCTCAGGCGGGAGATACCCGCACCACGGCGCTGGAACAGCCACAGTGGCTCATGGTAGATGGCCCCCAGCGACTCCAGACCTTTCAGCCGCTGCGGCTCGACCAGGCTGGTGGTGCCACTCTGGATCAACCCCAGTTGCACCGCACCGGTGCCGTCGCTGAGCCGTTCCAGGTTGTCCACCGAGCCACTGCTGGTACGCAGCTCCAGGGTCAACCCCTCTTCGGCCAGACGCTCCTGCAGCGCCAGCGCGAAATGATGGTAACCACCGCTCTGGCCGCCGGTGGTCATGACCAGGGTGCGTGGCGGTGCCGGATCGAGAAAACGGAACAATGCCCAGGCCAGCAACAGCGCCAGCGGCACTATCCAGAGGTTGGTACGAACGAACAGCGCCACCTGTTTCACCACATGCATGCGTCAATCTCCCTGTCTTCCACCAGGGTAGTCTAAACGGCCCGGCTCAGCGGGACCATGCCAGCCGGCATAGCGGCCAAATAGCGGGGGGATCTTGCAAGAAGATTACATTCTGGTACTGTCTACCTATGCCGGTGTTCTGTCGGCTTCCTTACATGTATTTCCCAACTACCGTTTTTTTTATTTTTTATTGTTTCGACAAGGAGTAATGCTGTTCGCCATGAGCAAATCACCCTCTATCGTGCTCACCCGTCTGGATGTTCAACGCCTGGACGAGGTGTTGAATACCCTGGACGGGCCGATCGACCTGCTGGAGGCACTCGAGAACGAGATGCTGCGCGCCAAGGTCGTGAGTCACAAGCGCGTTGATCCGGATGTGGTCACCATGAACTCCAAGGTGCGCTTCGTGGATGAGACCAGCGGTCGCGAACTGGTATTGACGCTGGTATACCCCGACAACGCCGGCAAGGAAGGCACCATCTCGGTACTGGCCCCGGTGGGCATTGCCCTGCTCGGCCTGAAGAAAGGCCAGAGCATCGACTGGACCGGCCCCAATGGTCGTCCGCTGAAGCTCAAGATCATCGACATCGAATACCAGCCGGAAGCCAGCGGCGACTTCCACCTGTAAAGCCCGGCGCTTAGCCGGGCCTTCCTCCTCACGTATTACCCTCAGGTTTCCAGTGTATCTGCAGTATCCGCGGACGCGTCGTGGCCGAGCTCAAGCTCGGCACGATCGGTCCAGCCATCCCCCAACTCCGCTTTAACAGATACGCCCAATTCCTTGAAATCATTGACCTGCTTGACCAGATTACCCCGTCCACTGACCAGCTGGGCACAGGCCTTGTGGTAGGCCTCGCTGGCCTTGTCCAGGCTGCTGCCGATGCTCTCCATGCTGCCAAGGAAGGTGCGCAGCTTGTCATGCACCCGCGCGGCACGTTCGGCCAGCTCGGCGGTGTGGCGGTTCTGGTCCTCGAAGCGCCACAGCTGGCGCACGATATTCAGGCTGGTCAGCAGCGTGGTCGGCGTGGCCACCAGCACATTCTGCTCGATAGCCTTCTGGAACAGGGTTTCATCGGCCTTGAGCGCCTCGACGAAGGCCGACTCTATGGGCACGAACATGAACACCATCTCCGGCGCGTTCAGCCCCGGCAGTTCGAAATAGTTACGTTCGGAGAGTTCGCGGATGCGCTGTCCGAATGCCTGCACGTGCTCGGCCAGCGCCAGCCGGCGCTCGCTGTCGTCTTCGCTGTTGATGTAACGGGTGTAGGCATTCAGCGAGACCTTGGCATCGATGATCAGGTGCTTGCCCTGGGGCAGGTAGACCAGCGCGTCCGGACGCTGGCGCTGGCCCTCGGCGCTGGTCATGCTGACCTCGCGGCGAAAGTCGACGTCGGCGCGCAGCCCGGAGCGCTCCAGTACGTTCTCCAGTATCAGTTCGCCCCAGTTGCCCTGGGTCTTCTTCTGGCCGCGCAGCGCGGTACTCAGGTCGTGGGCCTCCTGGGTGATCTGCTGGTTCAGTTGCTTGAGCTGCAACAGCTCCTGGGCCAGTGCCGCCTGCTGCTGGGTGTCCTTGTGATGGATGTCCTCGACCTTGCTGCGGAACTGCTCGATCTGCTCGCGAAACGGCTTGAGCAGTGCATCCAGCGACTGCTGGCTGGTCTGGGTGAAGGTCTGGCCCTTGGCCTCGAAGATGCGCCCGGCCAATTGCTCGAACTCCAGCTTGAGCTGTTCGCGGCTGTCCTTGAGCAATTGCTGCTGCTCATCGAAATGCTGCTGGCGCTGCTCCAGGGTCGCCTGCACGGTGGAGTGCTCCACCCGTAGCTGTTCATGTGTCTGCTGCAGCTGTTGCAGGCGTTGCTCCAGGGTCTGGCGTTCGGCCTGCAGCTGTTCGCGCTGGCGCAGTTGCTCCTGCGCCAGGGTCTGGAAACGTTCGGCGCGGCGCTGCCATTCATGGCCCTGGCGCTCGCTGTCGGCCAGCCGCGTACTCAGGGCTGTCTGTTCGGTGGTACTGCGCTCCAGTGCCTGCTGCAGGTGTTCGATGCGGGTTTCCATGCTGAGCTGGCCAGCCAGTTGCTCATGCGCCTGCAGTTGTTGCTGCTGATACTGCGCGGTCAGCTCATCGAGCCGATGCCTCAGCAGCGCCTCCCGGCGCAGCAGTATCCAGCCAGTGAGCATCCAGCCGCCGAACAATGCCAGGCTGAGCAGGGGTAACAGAAAGCGTGCTTCATTCAGGGGCATGGGTGTCTCCTTTGGCTTGCCGGTATTATCCCCACGTCAGGTCCATTATGTAACCGTTGGTCCGAATGTGCCGGCCGGATACGCGGCATCACCCGATGGTGGGGTGCAGACGTTGCAGCCCGGCGTGTTTCTGCTAGGTTACATAGATATTGCAGACAGCTCATTGAGCAAGGACTCTCATGCTGGATGTCTCTCCTATCCCACCGCGCCGCCTGCTGCTGGTCGACCCCTGTGACGAGTGCGCCACATTGCGCGCCCATCTGGGCAGTGCCGGCTGGGAGGTGCACAGCTCGGCGCTGGATGACGTCGGACGTCCGACCTGTGACTTGGGCATGCTGCGACTGCACCCGAGCCATATCGCCAACCTGAAGAAGGTCAAGGTACTGATCAGCCGGACCGGCATCCAGTGGGTGGCGGCAGTACCCCACGAGCTGCTCGGCCAGCCTGGTGTCGGCCAGTTCATCGCCGAATGGTTCCTCGACTATCACACCCTGCCCTTCGACCAGAGTCGCACCCATATCGCCCTCGGTCGCGCCTGCGGCATGGCTCATCTTCAGCGCCAGCAGCAGCGCAGCGGGCCGGAGGACGAGTTCCTGTTCGGCGACAGCGATCAGGCCCGGGCCCTGCGCAAGCTGATAGCCCGGGTCGCGCCCACCGATTCACCGGTGATGATCCGTGGCGAAAGCGGCTCGGGCAAGGAGCTGATCGCCCGCGCCCTGCATGCTCAATCCCGGCGCCAGGAGGCGCCCTTCGTCGCGGTCAACTGCGGTGCCATACCCGAGCAGTTGATCCAGTCCGAGCTGTTCGGCCATGAAAAAGGCGCCTTCACCGGGGCTCATCAGCGCAAGATCGGCCGTATCGAGTCAGCCCATGGCGGCACCCTGTTCCTCGATGAGATCGGCGACCTGCCGCTGGAGCTGCAGGCCAACCTGTTGCGTTTTCTGCAGGAGATGCAGATCGAGCGTGTGGGTGGCAACAGCACCATCGAGGTAGATGTACGGGTGCTGGCCGCAACTCATGTCGATCTGGAGGCGGCCATCCGCGAGGGGCGTTTCCGCGAGGACCTCTACTACCGACTCAATGTACTGGAGGTGCGCACCACCCCGTTGCGTGAACGCCACGCCGACATCGCACCGATGGCCATGCATTTCGCCCGGCTGTACATGGCCGAGATCGGTCGCCGGCCGCGCAGTTTCAGTACCGAGGCCATCAGCGCCATGCTGAGCCACAACTGGCCCGGCAATGCCCGCGAGCTGGCCAACCGGGTACGCCGGGGCATGGTGCTGGCCGATGGCCGGGAAATAGAGGCGGCGGATCTGGGGCTGAGCCAGCCGGTAGCAGTCGGTGCGGCTCGCATCGAGAGCCTGGAGACCAGCCTGCTGCGCGCCGAGCGTGAAGCTCTCAGCGTGGCGCTGGGTCATTATCCGGACAATATGCTCCAGGTTGCCCGGCAACTGAAGATTTCCCGCCCGACCCTTTATCGCCTGTTGCGCAAGCACCAGATCCGCTGAATTTAGCTGATCCGGTGCCAACAGCGACTCCGCTAGAAGTAATACGGAAACTTCAGGCTGACACTGAAATCCGGTGCATCCGGGGTCAGACCCATGGACAGGTTGGGCACCATGGTCAGCTTGTCACTGATCGCCCAGGTCATGCCGATATTGAAATAGGCTGCATTGGCGTCACTGCCGTTGACCGTTTGCCAGCCACCACCCTCATACCTGATCCGGCTATGCCGGCTGATCAGCTCGGAGAACGACATGGACATGCTCATCCGCTCGTTCAGGGCAAAGGCCATCCCCAGCCCGAACTGGAAGTAATCACCCAGGTTCACCGTACCCGGCACTCGCACGCCCTCCTGCGGGCTGATGTCACTGAAATCCCGGTCAAAATTGTGCGTGTAGGCCAGGTTGGCAAACACCACCGCCGGGTCCATGGTTTTCACTACCGCCAGGCCTGCGGTAGCCGACCAGACTCCGTTACCGGTAGGCAGGGTTTCAGGAACATTCAGGTTGTCGTTGTCCGCCTGGCGCTGCAGCTTGATGCCATAGGGATGCCGGCCGGTGGGGGCTTTTATCCGCAGGCTGACCACCGCGTCCGGTCGGGATATGCCTTCGTCGAGAAACTTGTAGGACACCCCGAAGCTGACATCACCTATGTCTGGATCCCCGGTCACGGTCTCCTCGCTGTAGGAGGTACTCGCCCCCCCTGCGCCCGCCGATTGATAGGTTGTTTCCCGGTAGACGAAGGGTACGTTCACATCGAACTGCCAGCGCTGGCGCCAGTTGTAGCGCGCCGTCAGGTCGAAGGTGAAGGTGTCGGCGTTGATTTCATCCACGCCCAGGTTACCCAGGAAGATGGCATCCAGCGCCAGGAAGCCGTTGAGAAACAGCTGCCGCGTATCGTAATGGCTGTAGGTGAAGCCTGGCTCGATACTGAAGCGTCCCCCGCCGAAGAAGCCACTGGCTTCCTGGTACAGTGCCTCGACACTGGGTGCCGGCTCCGCTTCATCGCGCAGCGACTGTCCATACCCGGTCCCGGCCCCTGCGCCGGCAGGCGCATTGCTGGCGACCTGGCGAACCGGGGCCGGCCGTTGCGCCGGTGGGGCAGCGCTGCTGCTGCCCTCCAACTGTCGCAGACGCTGTTCCAGAACCATCAATGCATTCTGCTGCGCCTCGTAACGTTGCCGTAACACTTCCACCTCACGGCGCAACGCTTCTTCCTCACTGGTCTGGGCGATAACCGGGACACTGCTACCCAGTGCCAACAACAGCACCCATCCTGCTGATCTGCGCATGGTCCATCTTCCTTGTAGTAATGACGGGTTGTTCAGAACCCAATTGGGCGCAACGCGCGTAGTTGTTCCAGGGTACAGTGGGCAAAGTCCTGCCCAAGGGGCAGATCCCTGAGCCCGACACTCAGCGTCGTCAGGTTGCGTACGCTATTGAGGTCCCCGGTGAAGTTGGCCTGCTGCACCACATTGCCATTGCCGATCTGCTGCAGCGCCGCCCCCTGGGTGCCCGCATCCAGCAGAATCTTCAATCCGCCACCCTGGCGATCGACCAGCACCTTGCCCACCTCGTTGACGAAACGGGTGCTGCCACTCCAGGGAGTTGAAGCCGTGGACGGTGCCATCTGTCCATCGCCACGGGAGACAATGATCTCCAGGTTGTTCAGGCCATCATTGAAATCCCCGGCACTGCGCACACTCTGCGAGATGCCCTGCACATCGGTCAGGCCGGCGCCACCGAGTACCAGGCCGGTACCCGGCATCACCGTGCTGCCATCGGCCTGTGACTGGCTGGACAGGTCGGTGATATGCAGGCTGGGTTGGGCCTTGCCATTCATTTCGAACGTCACTGCTGCACCGACGCTCTGCCCGGCGCCGTTTTCCCAGACAGTGCTCATGGTCACGCCAAAGTGGATGATGCGACCCGGCATCACGTAGCGCCCGCGCAGGTCGCCCAGCTCGGCATCACTGAGTTCTGCAGCGCGGAAGGGGTTGGCCGCATGGGCGGGAAGACTGAACATGAGCAGCAGAACCGTAAGCGATGCAAGGTTTTTCATGGTCTTTCTCCCGCAATTGCGTTGTTCTCAGAAAAAGTCGCTCTGCAGAAAACCAAACTCCATCAACTCGGCATCCTTGACTGGGCTGAACCTGTCCAGTCGATGTCTGGCAGTCAGTGGCTCCGGCGGCGTCAGGAGCGCATTCTCGCGGTTGTAGCCGGGGCCGATCACCGCGAACACGATGCCGTTCCAGCCCAGGGTGAATTCTTCAATGGGCATTTTCTTGTGTCCGAGTACCGGGTCACCGATATAGACCCAGTTGTCACTGCTTACCTGCATCACTACAAAATGCTTGTAGCCACGCACATCCAGCAGCACGATGGCCGGCACCTTCACTTCTGTCAGTTGCGCCGGTTGCAGACGGTAGCCTCGCGCCCTCAGCCCCAGGGTCTCGGCATAGCGCTTCATGTCCAGCATGGAAAAGCCCATTTGCTGAACCAGCTGCGGATCGGCGCCAGCCAGCATGCCTTCGATCACCTGTTCCTCACTGAAATCCCAGCCGTAGGCTTCGTTCAGCAGCGTAGCCATGGCGGCAGCGCCACAACTGAAATCGGTCCGTTGCTGCACCAGATTGGCAAAGCGTCGCTCGCGCATGCTCTGCAGGGGTTTGAACACCATCCCACCCCCCGGCAGAATCGCCAGCGGTTTGGGGCTGGCCTGGACATTCAGCGGGCCCAGCAGCATCAGCGTGCTGATCAGCATCAGCCAAGGCAGGGTCTGTTTCATGAGTGCGTGCTCGCATCGGCAAGAGCCCGGGGTTGCCCCCGGGCCCGCAACCCTTACGGGCAGCCAGTACAGCCTGACGCGATGGCCAGGGTGTTGCTCTGCTGGTTGGCACCACCCGCAGCAATGTTCACCCCGGCATTACCGGAGAAGCCATTAAGCGAGCTGACCATGCTTGCGTTGTTTTCCACATCCAGGTTCCTGGAGGGGGTTGGAGTGGGTTTCGGGCCTGGCTTCCAGCCAGTGGCCACCGCACCGAGGGAGTCGACATCCACACCGTTGATGGTGGAGCCGCCCACAGCAACCTGCAGAACCTCGATGGAGGCGTCGGCATAGTGTGCTTCCGAGGCGTTGGCAATGGCCGCATCGTTTTTCTGCTGGTTGAAGGCGCCGGCAGCAACGTTCAGACCCAGGTTACCGGAGTAGCCGTTGGCGACGCTGTCAACCGATGCATTGTTGGTGACATCCTGATTGAGCAGCTGGTTGCCAGCATTCACCTGCAGCACACCAACGCTGGCCTCGGTACCGAAAACGAAGTTGGCATCAGCATCGGCGGTCGAGATGGCCAACGCGTTGGCCTGCTGGTTGGTATCACCGGCAACCACGTTCACACCGGCGTTACCGCTGCCTCCATCCAGCGAGCTGTTGACCGCGGCATTATTCTCGGTACCGAGGTTGTCCACCGAGTTGTACAGACTGATCTGCGCGTCAGACACGCTGGCGCTCGACCAACCCTGCTGGGGCGGAGTCGGAGTCGGGTTCGGGTTGGGGCCGCCACCACCTTTGGCCATGGCCCCCATGGAAAGAGATGCTGCAACAACAAAGGCGATCGCTGTAATCTTATGCTTGGTATTCATGACCTGATTCCTTGTGTGGCTTTCTTTCATTTGGGTGTACTACTCCAGAATTCGGATGCCGAGGTTGTTGACCATGCGGTTGCCAACCCCGGCAGCCTGATTCAGCTGAACCACACCGCGACTGTCGGTGAATGCCTGGTCATCGATATCGACCCGACGATCACCTGTCTGACGTGATTCTGCAGCTGAACTGAATGACGACCGCGCAGCGCTTTGCGCCAGGCTGCTGTCGTCCAGGCTTTCGGGGCGCACACCGGCACCCAGGCGAAAGCCATTGATCTGTTGATTGGCAGCGCCGGCGCTCTGGTTGATGCCCAGCACACCGCTGCCACCACTGAATGCATCACCGCTGATGCTGGCCTGCATGGTCGAAGGAATATGAGCCGCTGGCAGTTCTTCCCGATGTTGCTCAACCCTCACTCCAGGCATGCTGCCCGGCGAGATGGCGCGGGCATTGGCCTGCTGGTGCGCCTCCCCCGCCGCCTGGTTGAGCATCAGATTGCCCTGGTAGCCGCTACCGCTGGCGTCGATCAGCGCGCTGCTGTCACTGGCTACAGCCAGGCTGGACAGCAGGCAACCCAGGGCGAGCAAATAATGCACAGGCATGATCATTTCCCCAGGTTCTGCAAGGGGCGCAGCCCCTGCTGCACACTACGATTGACATCCCCTGCGACCCGCCCGGTGGCACCCGTTGCCCCGCCACCACCGGCGCTGTTGCCCGTGATGCCCAGGCCACCTCGGCCCGGCATATGGGCAGCTGGCGATTGATCGGCCGACTGGGAAAATATCTGCACACCATTCCCCAGGCTGGTGCCACTGGTCACACCGGCGAAATCGCTATCGGAGATTTCCAATGGCGCCGCTCCGCCACGCAGGGAGTTCCTGATCTGGGTGGACTTGTCGGGATTGACCACATTCGGGTTGGGATCGGGTACCAGTTCCTGGCGTGCAGCGGCCCTGGGTTGTACTTCACGGGAAATGATGATGTCACCACCGGCAGCCTGCGCCTGAACCTGGGTCAGCACACAGATGATCAAGCCTGCGATGCAGACCAGCAGTGGTGTAACCAGAGAGGAGTGATAGCTGCCCATTGTCGTATCCATGTGGTGGCTGTATCAGTTGCATCCGCTTGCATCGATACAGAGCAACGCCCATGCCACAACAAAAAACACTTTGATTTTCATTGCGTTAGGATAAAAACATGACTCAGCGGTACTGACGGTGTTTCAGACCTGTTACACCTGGCATGCTGGCTCCAAACCGAGCCGGGCGCGCTACCCCACGGAACATCGGGGTTTGCCGGGGAAAGCGGGAGGAAGCCGAGGCCTGGCCCCTGTCTCAGAAATGAGAATGCACAGGGTGAGCACTGCAGAATCAATGACTTCGAGTGCTTGCAGTGTTTCAGAAATGATAAAAGGCGGAGAATACGCCCTGGAGAAGAGCCGGCAACCGGGGAAAACGGGACGGGAACAAGCCAGAAGTGGCGCTGCATCGGCGCGGCCGATGCAGCGGGTGAATCATGTCAGCCGCACTTGCTGTCGCCACAGGCCAGGCAGGTCAGGCAACCATCCATCTGCACCGCGGCCTTGGTGTGGCACTTGCCGCACAGCTGAGCGCCGGATGGATAGGTCTCGGTACTGTCATCACAATCGGCAGCGGCCTGGTTCGGCGCCGTGACGCTATTGAACTCGGCGCGCTTCTGCTCCAGGTAGGCGCGCTGGTGCTCATCCATCTCATTCTTGATCAGGCCGATATGCTTGAGATGGCGCTCCAGTACGTCACCGATTTCCGCCACCAGCGACGGCATCCAGCGGCCGCCACGCTTCATGTAGCCGCCCTTGGGGTCGAATACGCTGTTCAGCTCCTCGACCAGGAAGGTGCAGTCGCCACCCTTGCGGAACACCGCGGAAATGATCAGCGTCAGCGCCGAGATCCACTGGTAGTGCTCCATGTTCTTCGAATTGATGAAGATCTCGAAGGGCCGGCGGATCTCATGATCGCTGCCGGGGTTGAGCACCACATCATTGATGGTGACGTAGATCGCGTGCTCGGAGGTCGGCGTCTTGATCTTGTAGGTCGAGCCTTCCAGATGTTCCGGGCGCTTGAGTTTTTCATGCATCTCGACATAGGTGGGTGCAGGAGCTTCCGGCGCCTTGGCCGGCTCGTCCGGCTTGACCACCGCATAGTCGACGATCTTGCTGTCTATCTTGAGTGCCATATCCATCATCCTCGCCCCGCTGCATGGCGGGGCCGTGTCATTGTCTTCAGCCCGGTGCGTGCTCAGAACTTGCCGTAATAGCCTTCCTTGAGCGCATCGTACAGGTTGGCTGCGCTATGCGTTTCGCCGTCATACTCGATTTCATCACCGCCCCTGGCTTCGACAACGCTGCCGTCCGCCAGGGTGAAACGGTAGGTGGTATTGGCCAGGTCCTGTTCCTTCACCAGCACACCCTGGAATGCCTCGGGGTTGAAGCGGAAGGTAGTGCAACCTTTCAGTCCCTTGTGATAGGCATACAGGTAGATGTCCTTGAAGTCCTCGTAGGGATAGTCGGTCGGCACGTTGGCGGTCTTGGAGATCGACGAGTCGATCCACTTCTGCGCCGCGGCCTGCACATCCACATGCTGGGTCGGGGTGACGTCATCGGCGGCAATGAAGTAGTCCGGCAGGTTGCGCGACGCCGCTTCCATATCGGGCAATGCCTGCGGGTCGACGAACGCGCGGTAGGCGAGCAGCTCGAAGCTGAACACATCGACCTTTTCCTTGGACTTCTTGCCTTCGCGGATCACGTTGCGGAAGTAGTGATGGGCGAAGCTCGGTTCGATGCCATTAGAAGCGTTGTTGGCCAGCGACAGGGAAATGGTGCCGGTGGGTGCGATGGAGCTGTGATGGGTGAAGCGCGCACCCTTCTCCGCCAGCGCGGCAACCAGTTCGGCATCTTCCCCGGCGACCTGTTGCATATAGCGACTGTACCGGGCCCAGAGCGCCTTGCCCTTGACCTTCTGCCCCACTTTGAAGCCGTCTTTTTTCATTTCCGGGCGCTTGGCCAGCATCGCGCCGGTGATGGTGAACTCCTCCTCCATGATCGGCGCAGGCCCCTTTTCCTCAGCCAGTTGCAAACCGGTGCGCCAGCCCTGCAGGGCCATTTCCCGGGAGACCCGCTCGGTGAACTCCAGTGACTGCGCATCACCGTACTGCATGCGCAGCATGGTCATGGCCGAGCCCAGGCCGAGAAAGCCCATGCCATGGCGACGCTTGCGGAAGATCTCGTTGCGCTGCTGCTCCAGCGGCAGGCCGTTGATCTCAACCACGTTGTCGAGCATACGGGTGAAGATGTCCACCACCTTGCGATACTCGTCCCAGTCGAAACGGGCGTTATCGGTGAAGGGCTCACGTACGAACAGCGTCAGGTTGATCGAGCCCAGCAGGCAGGCACCATAGGGCGGCAGGGGCTGCTCGCCGCAGGGGTTGGTGGCGCGGATTTCCTCGCAGAACCAGTTGTTGTTCATCTGGTTGACCCGGTCGATGAGGATGAACCCCGGCTCGGCGAAGTCATAGGTGGAGGTCATGATCATGTCCCAGATACGCCGCGCCTTCATGGTACGGAATATACGACAGGCGACCAGCCCATCCTCGCGAGTGACATAACCTTCGCTGCTCGGCCATTCGCGCCAGATCACCTGCCCGGCGTCGTTGACATCGACTTTGTCCACCTCCGCCTCAGCCTGGCTCAGCGGAAACGCCAGTTTCCACTCGCTATCGGACTCCACCGCGGCCATGAACTCCTCGGTGATCAACAGCGACAGGTTGAACTGGCGCAGGCGGCCGCCTTCGCGCTTGGCGCGGATGAAATCCGCCACATCCGGATGGCCGATATCGAAGGTGGCCATCTGCGCGCCACGCCGGCCACCAGCCGAGGACACGGTGAAGCACATCTTATCGTAGATATCCACGAACGACAGCGGGCCGGACGTATAGGCGCCAGCGCCGGAGACATAGGCGCCGCGCGGGCGCAGGGTGGAGAATTCGTAACCAATGCCGCAACCGGCCTTGAGCGTCAGCCCGGCCTCGTGCAGCTTGGCCAGGATATCGTCCATGGAGTCGCCGATGGTCGCCGATACCGTGCAATTGATGGTCGAGGTGGCGGGCTTGTGCTCCAGCGCGCCGGCATTGGAGGTGATACGCCCAGCCGGGATGGCACCATGGCGCAGGGCCCAGAGAAAGCGCTCGTACCAGGTTTCACGCAGTTCCGGGGCCTCGACCTGCGCCAGCGCGCGGGCGACGCGCTGATAGGTCTCATCAACGGTCTGGTCGATGGCCACGCCATCCTTGGTCTTGAGTCGATATTTGGTGTCCCAGATATCTTCCGAGGCAGGCTGCATGGGAATGTTGGTGACCACATCATGCAAACGCTGCACTTTGGCTGATTGACTCATCATCTTCTCCTGAAAGCGTGCTTCCGCGCCGGAGCTGCCGATGGTCAAGCCCATCTACCCCGTCAGGGAATCACTACCTGTTGTGCGTGAAGATGATGCTATGCCCATATATGGTAAATATCAACCGCGCAGACTGTATTGTCTTGCGCCTGCGACATCTTGCCTCTCGCCGCTCCTGGCACCGTCAGGCTCCAGCGTCCAGGCCATCTATCGGGAAGAACATGCCGGCGCTCCAGACACCGGTACGCTGCACCCCATCGACTTCCTGCTCGACGGCCAGATCAGCCAGTTGATAGAACACATTGCGATGAATCAGCGCCTGCAGGTTGGTGCGCAACAGCACATAGGGCGAGGGCTGCCGGGTCTGCACATCCACCTCGACCCTGATCGGATGTTCCTCGCCCGCCACGACCCGGTGTTCGAGACTGGTGAAGAAGGCCAGTCGCTGCTCCTTCCCCTGCCCCTCCACCTCCAGGCGCACCGCGACAAAGGGCACATCGTCGACCTTGATGGCCCAGCGCTCGACCGGCGTCACCAGGTAGTAGCGACCATCCTCGTCCAGCCGCAGGATGCCGGAGAACAGCTGTGCCAGCGCCTTGCGGGTAATCGGCCCACCCTGGTAGTACCAGGTGCCGTCGCGGGCGATATGCATGTCCAGCTCACCGCTGAGCGGCGGCTGCCACAGGTGCACCGGGGCTGGCTCACGGGCATCCCCGCTGGCCGATTGCGGAAGGCTTTGCAGCAGCGATTGCGCTGGGGGTTGTCGATTGTCCATGAAATTCTCCGTACTCAGGGCCTGCCCAACAGTTGACGGGTATAGTCCTGCATCGGTTCCCGCAGCAGATCCTCCGGGCGCGACTTGTAGAAGGCCAGGAAGCCGGTGCGACTCTCGATGGTGACGAAGTCGATGACCCGCTCGGTGGCCGCCTCCATCAGCAGCAACTGCAGTACCACGCGGTCCCGCCCGACATGCCCGTCCTGGGCGGTCTGCTCGCCCTGTTGCGGGCCGGCGCTGCTCTGCGCGCTGGCGAAGCGGGTATACAGCAGATAATCCAGCCCCTGTTCGCGGGTGCGGGTCAACGCCTGATCCAAGCCCAGCGGCTGCTCGGCCCGCTGCACCATGGGAAACACCTGTACCGCTGCGGCGAAGGCTTCTTCGGCGAGGATGTTCGGCCTGGCATAGGTGTGTCCGACCGGGACGAAGTGGCTCTGGGCGATATACAGGTGCGAGTCGGCCTGCAACCGCCAGTTGCCACTGCGCTTGATCCGATAGTTGTCCAGCAACCCGGCGTCGCTCAGGTAGTAGCGCCCCTCGTCACGCATCTGCGATGGGGTGCAGGCACTGAGCAGTAGCAGCGCCAGCATTGCCATCAGCCCGGGAGTCATTGCGGTCAGCTTCATAGTCCACGCATCCATTCCGGGCGCAGCCCGGCTTGCTCGGGTTGTTCGATGGCCTCGCGGACCTGCGCCAGCAGGCGCGGCTTGTCAGCGCCCAGGACACCCTTGAGCACCAGGTAATTGGACGCGTGATCGCTGCGAAACACCGTATTGTCCAGCTCCAGCGCCGAAAGCAGCTGCTCTGTCTCGCGAAACAGGCCGGCCTGATCCAGCGGCTGGAAGTCCGTAAAGCGTGCCTGGTAACGCTCCAGGCCATGGGGAAAACTGACCACCAGGGTGGACAGGTAATCGGGCTGGGTCAGGTTCATCAGCCTTGCCGAATTCGCCGCATGCTGCTCGGACAGGGAATGCCCGCCCAGGCCGTTGAGAATCATCACCGAGGTCTGCAACCCAGCCTCCCTGGCCTTGAGCAGTGCCTCGGCCGTGGAGTCGAAGGTCTCCCCCTTGTTCACCCGCTGCAGTACCTGGTCGTCGCCCGATTCGGCGCCGACATACAGCATTCGCAGTCCCGCCTCGCGCAGCTGCCGCAGATCATCCACCGACTTGCGCCGCAGGTTGCGCGGCAGGCAGTAGGAGGTGACCCGCTGCACCTCGGGCATATGCTCGCGTATCGCTTCCAGGATACGCAACAGGCGGTGGGTCGGCAGCACCATGGCATCGCCATCGGCGAGAAACACCCGCTGCACAATCAGTTGCTCCCCGCTGCGACGGATCTCCTCGAGCACCTGCTGCTCGTCCCGCGCCCGAAACTTCTTCTGCGGTGCGGTATACATGTCGCAGAAGGTGCACTGGTTCCACGAACAACCGTTGGTCACCGGCAGAATCAGCGAATGCGCCTCGCTCGGTGGCCGGAACACCGGTTCGATGTAGTCGATGGGAAAGCTGGCCAGGGCTGACATGAATCGCTCCATATGAAAGTCCGGCATGCAGTTTACCGGATAGCCAGGGCAAGGTGCTCGCCTGCATTGCGCCCTGCCCCTCATCACCCGTATGGGTTTAGCGCGTGCCGGGCAATTCTTTTAAGGTTTGCCTACCAACACAAGGCACTTTGCCAGTGCCGTCGGCTGGATCATCATACGGATAATAACAATGCAGAAAAGCACCATTACCTCCCAGCGCTTCGTGCTCTCGTCACTTTCCACCCTGGTTCTGGCCGTCAGCCTCAGTGGCTGTCTGTCCGGTGGTGGCGGTGGCAGTAGCAGCAGTGGCAGCGCTCCCGAAGAGCCGCTGAAAGTGTCTACACAGCAAGGTGATTACATCGGTATCAGCGAGGCGAGCATGCGGGTGTTCCGCGGCATCCGTTACGCTGTTGCCGAGCGTTTTGCCGTGCCGCAGCTGCCCCCCACGCATTCCAGCGCCATCAGCCTGAGCGCCGCTTTCGGCAGCAGTTGTCCGCAGGCCGCCAGTCCTTTCGGCGAAGCCAGCGTCACTGAAGACTGCCTGTTCCTCAATGTGTACGCTCCCGAGGAGCCGGGTGATTACCCGGTCATGGTGTGGGTCCACGGCGGCGCCTTCATCTATGGTTCCGGCGGCCCCAGCTATGACCCATCGCGCCTGGTCGAGCAAGGCGTTGTGGTGGTCACGCTGAACTACCGGCTCGGCGCATTGGGCTTCCTGCCCCACGAAGCCCTTGGCGATGCCAATTTCGGCCTGCAGGACCAGCAGTTGGCCCTGCAATGGGTTCAGGACAACATCGCCAGCTTTGATGGTGATCCGGACAATGTCACGCTGTTCGGCGAGTCCGCCGGGGGCCATAGCGTTCTCAGCCAGTTGGCTTCGCCGCAAGCCGCGGGGCTGTTCCACAAGGCGATCGTACAGAGCGGTTCCTACAATGGCGATCAGATCGCGCTGCAGGCTACGGCCATGGGCCCGATCACCATACCCGGCGGTCAGCAACTGTTCGGCTTGCCAACCATCGCCCAGACCGATTGCGCTGGCGTCGCCGAGACCGAACTATTGGAGTGCCTGCGCGAACTACCAGTGGAAGAGCTTCTCGCCGCCCAGCCCGGCAATATCCTGCCGGTCACCGGTACCGATACTCTGCCGGTATCCATCAACCAGGCCTTGACCTCTGGCGATTTCAACCAGGTGCCGGTGATGATGGGCAGCAACCTCGATGAAGGCGCGCTGTTTACCCTGCTCGCCCTCGGGGACGGGGAGGATCTGTTCACGGCCGATGGCTATGCAACCGCCGTCGGCAAGCTACTGGCGGAAAACCCGCTGCTCAATGCCCAGCAGATCGCCGCCGACTACCTGGCCGATCAGACTCCCGGCCTGCTGCAGTTCGCCAATGCCTATACGGCAATAGGTACCGACTGGCGTTTCAATTGCCCCAACGAGAGCCAATGGGGGTTGTTGGCCAATCACGTGGATACCTGGGGGTACTGGTTCACCGACCGTGATGCACCGAGCATTCTCGGCGACATACCGGCACCATTCCCGCTCGGCGCAGCCCATTCCTTCGAGATCCAGTACGTGCTGAGTTCGGAGCAGACGCTCCGCGACCGAGGTGCCGGAGCTGATCAGTTGGCGCTGGCGGAACAGATGGCCCGCTACTGGACCAACTTCGCCAAGTACGGCAACGACCCGGCGATTGGCCCCAATGACACCGATGGTGCGGCAGAGGCGACGGAATGGCCACGCCTGACTGCAAACGGACAGATCCTGCGTCTCGATGCGCCAACACCGGTTGCGGTTGATCGCAGTGACTTCAGCAGCACGCACCAGTGCAGCTACTGGGCAAACCCACCACTCAACCCGCCGCTACTGTGATACCCGACCAACGGCGCCGGAACATACCGGCGCCGTTAGCGGGGCACTTCAATCAGCTTCCGCCACTTTCTGCTTCGGCAATATCGCCAGAAAATTGCTGCTTGCTACCTTGTGCGCTACCGCTTCCGGCAAGGCATCGAGGAACACATCGAAGCTGCGCATCTGCTCACCGAGATTCCTGAAGCGCCCGACCACGTCCGAGCCGATCATGAAGCGATCGGGGAAGCGCTCGACCAGTTGCAGCCACTGCGGGTCCGGCTGGCCCTGCGCATCCAGCAGGTAGGGTTCGCGCATGGTCCAGGACAGGTCGATATACAGGTTCGGATACAACCCCAGCATCCGCTCGACCTCGGTAAACAGGAACTCCAGCTTCTCCTGGTGGCGGTGAATCTCCATGCTGGTACCGGCATGCGCCCAGATGAAACGCACCTGCGGATGGTCGCGCAGCGACTCCTCCAGCTCCGGCAGGTACAGCGGATTGCGCTCGCGCTTGGAGGTGATGTTGCTGTGGATCAGCACCGGCAGGTCATGCTCGGCTGCCAGGAAGTAGATACGGTCCATGGCCTCGCTGTTGGCCCTGGGCGTATCGCCGGCGGTCAGTGCGGTCAGGTCGTCGTGGCGGGTAAACACCTCGCCGATGCCCTGCCACATGCCCGGATACATCTCCAGCATGCGGCGTAGATGCTCATCGGCATTCTTGTCATTGGGGTTGAAGCCGGACAGAAATGGATGAAAGCGCTTGCGCTGTTCTGGATCGAGCTGTTCCAGGGCGTGCGCGACTATATTGTCGGTGGCGCTGAACCAGTACACACTGGCGTCGTCGCCAGCATAGTAGCGCGGTCGCCGCGGCTCGTTCTCATGCCACTTCTTGGCTACCGGCACGCCACTGATCATCACGTGCTCGATGGAATGCGCATCCATCTGTTCCAGCAGCGCGGCCATGCCATCGGTTTCCTGGAAGAAATCGACGTAGTGCAGGTGCATGTCGGTATAGCTGTAGTCGCGTGCCTGGACCGTCAGCGCGCACAGCGCAGCGACGATGCCCAGGACTGAACGGATTGTCGGCAAGATGGGGCAACTCCTGTGTGGATCGGTCGCCCCGGTAGACCAGACGGCGACCGGCAAAGTTCAGCTCAGGCCGGGTCGCCCTCCCGTCGGCGCTTGGAACGGTTACCCATGCGTACGCCGATATCCATCAGGAACTGCATATAGCCTTCCTTGTCCTCGATGAACTCCTGCCAGAATGGCGAGTGGTACATGGACATGGCACCGTGAACCAGCGCCCAGGCGGCGCAGTAATGGAAGTAGGCAGGCACATCCTCCAGCTTGCCTTCATCGATGCGTTGCTGGATGACCCCGGTCAGGTGATTGAAGTTGGACGCACGAATCCCGTGCAATTGCTCCACCAGTTCCGGCATCTGGTTGGCCTTGACCACCTTCTCTTCCAGGCGGTCGAACAGACGATAGCGCTCGGGGTCACTCATGCGGAAGGCGAAGTATTCCCGCGACAGGGCCTCGCGGTCCTTTTCGATGGTTTCCGAGTGCAGCAGTTCGGCCAGATCGCGCTCATAGTCGAGCATCAGGCGCAGATAGATCTCGGCCTTGGATTTGAAATGCTTGTAGATGGTGCCCTTGCCGATGCCGACTTCATCGGCGATCATCTCGACCGTGACGCTGTCCTCTCCCTGCTCAAGGAACAGGCGCAATGCCGCTGCCAGAATTTCCTGTTCCCGGCGACGAAACTCCCGGATCTTGCGTGATTCTTTCTGCATTTGCCTACCTGCATGAGCGTGACGGTTAGCGCGCATTATGCCAACTTCATGACCGCTTGCACACTTCTGGTACCAATATGACCGGAAATCCATCACACAATCAGCATTCCCTGTGCTTTGGCTGCAGCCACGCTATCATCAATATCAACATCGACCCGGACAGGACCTGAGCATGCTCCACGACGCCATGTGGGATGACGAGTTTCCCCACGACCCGACCATCTGTTATCTGAACCACGCCGCCGTAGCACCCTGGCCAAAGCGCGCAGCGGACGCGGTGAGTTCTTTCGCCCGGGAAAACATTCATCAGGGCGCACGTGACTATCCCCGTTGGATCCAGCTGGAGCATCGGCTGCGCGGGCAACTCCAGAGCCTGCTCAACGCACCGGGCAAGGGTGATATCGCGCTGGTGAAGAATACCTCCGAGGCGCTGTCGCTGGTAGCCATGGGCCTGGACTGGACGGAAGGTGACGAGGTACTGATCAGCGATCAGGAGTTTCCCTCAAACCGCATTCCCTGGCAGGCCCTGGAGGGGCGTGGCGTCACGGTACGCCAGGTGAACCTGGACGCCAGCGACCCGGAAGCGGCATTGATCGCCGCGATGGGTCCGGCTACCCGCCTGCTCAGCATCAGCTCGGTGCAGTATGCCAGCGGCCTGCGCATGGACCTGGAGCGCCTCGGCCGCGCCTGCCGCGAACGCAATATCCTGTTCTGCGTGGACGCCATCCAGTCGTTGGGCGCCCTGCCCTTCGATGTGCAGGCCATCGACTGCGACTTCGCCATGGCCGACGGGCACAAATGGCTGCTCGGCCCGGAAGGGCTCGGCGTATTCTATTGCCGGCGCGAGGCACGCGATCGCCTCAAGCTAACCCAGTTCGGCTGGCACATGGTCGAAGCCATGGGCGACTACGATCGGGAGGACTGGACCCCGGCCAGCACCGCGCGACGCTTCGAGCCAGGCAGTCCGAATACCCTGGCGCAGCACGCCCTGTCCGCCAGTCTGGAGCTGTTACTGGAAGTCGGCATCCAGCGCATCCAGGAAGCGCTGCAACAACGTACCGCCTACCTGTTGCAATCGATCTCCAGCATCCCCGGGGCACGCATCCTCAGCCCCAGCGCACCGGAGCGCCGCGCCGGCATCGTTACCTTTACCATCAGCGGCTGCCCCAACGCCTGGCTGTTCCAGCAACTGAAGGACGGCGGCATCGTCTGCGCCGAGCGTGGAGGCGGGATTCGCTGGTCTCCGCACTTCTACACTTCCCAGCAGGTACTCGACAATGCTCTGGCCATCCTGCGCAATGCCCTGCAGCACTACAACCGGTCACGATAAGCTCGCGCAAGTTATTCCAAATGAGTTTAACCAGAAACCATTTGCGGCTGGAAATGCGGCTAAAACCGGCAATACTTAGCACATCAGGTCTCGGCATCTCCCCCCAAGTGTCGGGCCTGACAGAAACGGGCTCCGCCCGTTTCTGTATCACTCCTAATGGTCTTGACCCGAATTTCTTCCCCCGGAGTTCGGGTTTTTTTATGGGCTGGCAAACCCAAAAACATCGAATTAATAGATGCATAAATCGCAAATTATGCGCTTTTTATCCCAACAAATCTGATTGATCATGTTTGTCATCGGTTCCCACCGCATCGGTGGTGAACAACCTGAATGTGAGGGAGAAACCATGATCGAATTACGTCCCTACGCCCAACTGGGCGCAGCACAGCACGGCTGGCTGGATGCTCGCCACCATTTCTCGTTCGCCGAATACCATGATCCCAAGCGCATGCACTGGGGTCACCTGCGGGTGTGGAACGATGACATCATCGCCCCCCACTCCGGGTTTCCGCCGCACCCGCACCGGGACATGGAGATCATTACCTATGTCCGTAGCGGAGCTATCAGCCATGCCGACAACCTGGGCAACAAGGGCCGCACGGTAGCCGGCGATATTCAGGTGATGAGCGCCGGTACCGGTATCACCCATAGTGAATACAACCTGGAGGACGAGGAAACCCGCATTTTCCAGATATGGATCCTGCCCGATGAGAAAGGTCTGCCGCCGTCCTGGGGCACCCGGCAATTCCCCAACGCCGAGCGTGCCGGGAGCTTCATCACCCTGGCCAGCGGTATGGCCGGTGATGACGAGGATGCCCTGCGGATACGCGCCAACGCCCGGCTGGCTGCCGCCACGCTGAACAGCGGGCAGGTTGCCGAATACCACATCGCCCCCGGACGCAAGCTGTACCTGGTACCCGCCAAGGGGCGGGTCGAAGTCAACGGCGTGGTGGCCCATGCCGGCGACGGCCTGGCCATCCGCGATGAGCAACGGCTGCGGGTGACCGCCAGCGAGGATAGCGAAGTGGTGCTGGTGGACGTCGCCTGAGGTGGCCGTGTCCTACACTGCTATAACCCCATGTGAACGCCAAAGCCGGAGTTCACCAACACAGAGGAAGACTGCAATGGTTAAACTGCTTGTGCTCTATCATTCCATGTACGGTCATATCGAGACCATGGCCCAGGCTGTCGCCGAAGGCGCAGGCAAGGTCGCCGGGGTCGATGTCACCATCAAGCGCGTTCCGGAAACCATGAATGCCGAGGCGTTTGCCGCGGCGGGCGGCAAGACCGCACAGGCGGCCGCCATAGCCAGTCCGGCCGAACTGGCCGACTATGACGCCATCATCTTCGGCACGCCGACCCGTTTCGGCAACATGTCCGGACAGATGCGCAACTTCCTCGACCAGACCGGCGGGTTGTGGGCCAAGGGTGCGCTGGCCGGCAAGGTCGCCAGTGTGTTCACCTCCACCGGTACCGGTGGCGGCCAGGAGATGACCATCACCTCGACCTGGACCACCCTGGCGCACCACGGCATGGTGATAGTACCGATCGGCTATACCACCCCGGCGCTGTTCGATGTATCCCAGGTAGGTGGCGGTACGCCCTACGGCGCCTCGACCATCGCCGGTGGTGACGGCTCACGTCAGCCCGACGAGCGCGAGCTGGGCATCGCCCGCCATCAGGGCGAGCATGTGGCGAAGATCGCCAGCAAGCTCAAGAGCTGAGGGTCAGTTGGCGGCCAGGGGGAACAGCCGGTGGAAGTTGGCCGTGGTGTTCTCCCACAGGGTCTGCTCCGACTCGCCACGCACCTCGGCCAGCGCCGCCGCCACTTCACGGACGAACTGCGGCTCGTTCGGCTTGCCGCGGTGCGGTACCGGCGCCAGGTAGGGTGAGTCGGTTTCCACCAGCAGGCGGTCTGCAGGCACCCGCCGGGCCACCTCGCGCAGCGCCTCGGCATTGCGGAAGGTGACGATGCCGGACAGGGAAATGTAGTAGCCCATGTCCAGGGCGGCCCGAGCCATGTCCCAGTCCTCGGTAAAGCAGTGCAACACCCCGGCCTGCGGCAGATCGGCCTCACGCAACAGCTGCAGGGTATCGGCGCGGGCTTCGCGGGTATGGATGATCACCGGCTTGCCGGTCTGGCGTGCCGCCTGCAGATGGCAGCGGAACGATTCCTGCTGCGCCTCGGCCATGTCCGGCTGGTAGTGATAATCCAGCCCGGTCTCACCGATCGCCACTACCCGAGGATGATCCAGCGCCTGCAGCAGCCAGGCAAGGTCGGTGGCCTGGTTGCGACTCAGGTCCAGCGGGTGGATACCCACGCTGCACCATACATCCGGGTAGCGCTCGGCCAGTTGCTTGACCACCGGGGCATTGGCCGCATCCACGCCGATACACAGGAACTTGCCTACCCCTCTGGCACGGGCGGCGTCCAGGGCGTTGTCAAGGCTGCCGTCATGGGCAGCGAGGTCGAGGCGGTCGAGATGGCAATGGGAATCTATCAGCATGGTCACATGGTATGGGTCGGGCGGTCGGACTTGAGCGCGCCGGCCAGGTAGGTTTCGATCTTGCTGCGGGCGGTGTTGTCCTGATCACTGAACTGCACACCGATACCCGCTGCGCGGTTGCCCTGCGCGCCCCTGGGCGTGATCCAGATGACCTTGCCGGCCACCGGGATCTTTTCCGGCTCTTCCATCAGGTTGAGCAGGATGAACACTTCATCACCCAATCGGTAGGACTTGTTGGTGGGGATGAACATCCCACCATGCTTGACGAAAGGCATATAGGCGGCATACAGCACCGACTTGTCCTTGATGGTCAGTGACAGAATGCCGTTGCGGGGTCCTGGCGCAGTCGCGGTGTTCATAACGTGGTCCTTGTGTGTACTCGGCAGATTCAGGTTAGCGTCTTTCCATCAGCTGTTGCCAGCGGATCAGCAATGTCTCGATGAACAACACCCGATTCAGGTTGGCCTTGCCCAGCAGCATGCCGCGGTGTTCCAGCAACCAGCTCTGCCAGTCCAGCAGCGCCGGTACCTGTACCTTCCGCGCCATCCAGGGCAGCACCTTGTCCATATCGGCATTGGCCGGCGTGTCGCAGGCGCCGGTCTTCAGTCGCAGCAGATCCAGCGTCCAGTCGCAGAACCAGTCGGCCAGCAACTCCAGCGGCAGGTTCGGCCAACGCTCGGCCAGTTGCGAGGCCGACTGCTGGTTCTTCAACAGCGCCTTGACGCCCTCTACCACCTGTTCGCGCAGGCTGGCGGCGTCCATCTCATGCAGTGCCAGCGCCCGCAGCGGTGCGCCACCGGCCATCAGCAGCAGGGCGGCGTGTTGCCCTGCGTCCAGCTGCGGCAGGCGCTCAGCCAGCCAGCCCATGGCCTGCTCATGACTCGGTGTCGGTAGTGCCTGTACCCGGCAACGACTGCGGATGGTCGGCAGCAGCCGGCTGGGCTGATCGCTGACCAGCAGCAGATAGGTCTCCGCCGAGGGCTCCTCCAGCGACTTGAGCAGCGCGTTGGCCGCGTTCAGGTTCATCGCCTCGGCCGGGTGCAGGATGATCACCTTGCGCCCGCCCTGCTGCGCCGTCTGCCCCATGAAGTCCGCCAGTCGCCGAACGGCGTCGATGCGAATGGCCTTGCCCTGCTCCTCCGGCTCGACCACCAGCCGGTCCGGATGGCTGCCGGCCTGGCGTAACTGACAACTGCGACAATGGCCGCAGGCACGTCCGGCATCCGGCTGCAGGCACAGCAGGCTGGCGGCGAAAGCCTCGGCGAACAGGCGCTTGCCGACACCCGGCAGGCCACCGAACAGGTAGGCGTGCGCATGCCGGGTCCGGGCGGTCAGTCCATCCCACACCGGCAGATGCCAGGGACAGGGCAATACCGCCGGCTCAGCCATGGCTGCGCTCCAGTACTTCGTCGATCAGCGGCTGCATGGCCTGGCGCACCTGATCCAGATCGCCACTGGCATCGATCACCCGGTAGCGCTGCGGGTCGGCTGCGGCGCGCTGCAGGTAGGTCTCCCTGACGCTTTCGAAGAAGCGCTGCTGCTCCTGCTCGAAGCGGTCCAGTTCACTGCGGGCCCGGGCCCGGGCCATGCCCAACTCCACCGGCACATCGAACACGATGACCATGTCCGGGCGCAGATCGCCCTGCACCCAGTCCTCCAGCACCGCGATACGCTGCGGATCGATGCCGCGCCCGCCACCCTGGTAGGCATAGGTGGCATCAGTGAAACGGTCACTGATGACCACCCTGCCCTGCGCCAGCGCCGGGCGGATCAGGCTGTTCAGATGCTGGGCACGGGCAGCGAACATCAGCAGCAGCTCGGCATCGGCGTGCATTGGCTCCTCGTGCATGCTCAGCAGCACATCGCGGATACGCTCGGCCACCGGGGTACCGCCGGGCTCGCGGGTGATCAGCGGTGCGCAGCCGCGCTCCGCCAGGGCCTGGGCGAACACCTTGAGGTTGGTCGATTTGCCGGCGCCTTCCGGGCCTTCGAAGGTGATGAACAGTCCGCTCATTCGGCAGCCTCGCTGTCTGCTGGCACCGCCGGTGGCGGGCTGGAACGATAGTTGGGTGCCCGCCGCAGAATCTGGTAATGGCGTACCGCCCGGTTGTGCTGCTGCAAGGTCTCGGAAAACACATGGGAGCCGTCGCCGCGGGCAACGAAGAACAGCGTCTTGCCTGGCGTCGGATTGACCGCCGCCAGCAGCGAGTCGCGCCCGGGCATGGCAATCGGCGTCGGCGGCAGGCCGTCGATGGTGTAGGTATTGTACGGCGTCGCCTGGCGCAGGTCGCTGCGGCGGATATTGCCCTGCCAGCTTTCGCCCATGCCGTAGATCACCGTCGGGTCGGTCTGCAGGCGCATGCCCTTGTGCAGGCGACGGGTGAACACCCCCGCGATCTCGCCGCGCTCGTGCGGCACCCCGGTCTCCTTCTCGATGATCGAGGCCAGGATCAGCGCTTCGTAGGGGCTGTTGATCGGCAACCCTTCGGCACGCTGCTCCCAGGCTTCGGCCAGCACCCGCTGCATGCGTTCATGGGCGCGCTTGAGAATATCCCGGTCGCTCATGCCCAGGGTATACAGATAGGTATCGGGGAAGAACAGTCCCTCCGGGTGACCCTCGGCCAACGCCAGCTCGGCTGCCACCTGATCGTTGCTCCACTCCCGCGGCAAGGTCTGTTCCAGGCGTTCGGCCCGGGCCAGGGCATCGCGGAACTGGCTGAAATTCCAGCCCTCCACCAGGGTGATGCTGCGCTGCACCACTTCCCCACGCTGCAGCACATCCAGCAGCCGGAGGACGGTCATACCGGGTTCGAGCCGGTATTCGCCGGTGTGCAGCACAGTGTCGGGCATCTGCCATTGCCAGTAGCGCCTGATCCAGCCGGCGCGCTCGATAACACCGCGGCTCTCCAGACCACTGAACACCCGTGCCGGCGTGCTGCCTGGCGGTACATCCAGGGTATCGGCAACCTCGATCTGCAGCGGCTGGTTCAATGTCGCCTGCAGGGTGAAATAGCCCCACGCGCCAGCCCCGATAACGAGAACCGACATAAAAACAATAAGTAAGCTTACAAATTTGATAAAAGACTTCAACTAAAGACCTGCTTTGCCAGGGTTTGCGCGAGCCGCGTATGCGGGCCGACCGGCCAGCGATGTCCGTCCAACCCCACGATCGGCCAGACGCCGAACACGCTGTTGCAACAGAATACCTCCCGGGCCGCCAACAGCTCGTCGAGATCGATCCGGCGCTCGACAACCGGGTCTCCCCGGCCGGCCAGCTGCTGCATCAGGTAATCACGCATCACACCACGTACGCCACATCGATCGAGCACTGGCGTGACCCAGGCATCCTCGAGCCGAATGAACAGATTGCTCATGGTGCACTCGACCGGGTGACCGGCCAGATCGCACACCAGCCCTTCGGCATGTCCGGCATCCTGCCATTCGCTGCGCGCCAGCACCTGCTCCAGCCGATTGAGATGCTTGAGGCCGGCCAGCAGCGGCTGATAACCCAGGCGCGTGGCACAGGGATACAGGACGATGCCCTGCTCGGCATTGTGCGGCGGATAGTCGGGCAGCGGCGAGGATTGCAGGATGCGGGTCGGCGCTGACTGCGACGGCATGGCGTAACCGCGCTGGGATTCGCCACGGGTAATGGTCAGCTTGAGCAGTCCGCTGCCGATCTGCGCAGCGCGGGCGCTGAGCTCGTCACGCAGCAACTGCAGGTCCAGCGGCAGGCGCAGCACTGTCGCACCCTGCGCCAGGCGCTGAAAATGCAGATCCAGCAGCGGCGCAACCCCAGCACTTACCCGTATGGTTTCGAACAACCCGTCACCGTAGGCCAGGCCGCGATCCCGAACCGAGACCAGGCTACCTGGCATACCATTGACCAGGCAGTTGGTGTCGGTCGGGGTGGCCATTCGGCTGTCCATCAGAGTCGGCGAAACACCAGGCTGCCGTTGGTGCCACCGAAGCCGAAGGAGTTGGATACGGCCACATCCAGCTTACGCGACTGCGCTTCATGGGCGACGTAATCGAGATTGCAGCCTTCACCCGGGTTGTCCAGGTTGATGGTCGGCGGTGCCGCCTGGTCGCGCAGGGCCAGCACACTGAAGATCGCCTCGACTGCACCGGCGGCACCGAGCAGGTGGCCGGTCATGGATTTGGTCGAACTCATCGCCAGCGAGCGGGCATGCTCACCGAAGACACTTTCCACCGCGCGGGTCTCGGCCAGGTCGCCGGCCAGGGTCGAGGTGCCGTGGGCATTGATGTAACCCACTTGCTCGACGTCGATACCGGCGTCACGCAAGGCGTTACCCATGCACATCGCCGCTCCGCGGCCATCTTCCGGTGGTGCGGTCATGTGGTAACCGTCGCCACTCATGCCGAAACCGATCAGCTCGGCATGGATATGCGCGCCACGCGCCTTGGCGTGCTCGTACTCTTCCAGCACCATGGCGCCGGCGCCATCCGACAGTACGAAACCATCGCGCTCACTGTCCCAGGGACGACTGGCCTTTTGCGGCTCGTCATTGCGCGTCGACAGCGCGCGGGCAGCACTGAAGCCACCCAGGCCCAGGCCGCTGGTGGCCATTTCCGAACCACCGGCGATCATCACGTCCGCTTCGCCGTAGGCGATGTTGCGCGCCGCCATGCCGATGCTGTGCGTGCCCGTGGTGCAGGCCGTGGTCAGGGCATAGTTCGGACCACGCAGTCCGTACTGGATCGACAGGTAGCCGGCGACCATGTTGACGATCGAACCGGGTACGAAGAACGGGGAGATGCGCCGCGGACCGCTGTTGAGCAGCAATTCGTGGTTATGCTCGATATTGGTCAGCCCGCCGATACCCGACCCCATGGACACGCCGATGCGGTCGCGGTTGGCATCGCTGATTTCCAGGCCCGACTCGTTCAGCGCCTGCATGCAGGCCGCGATACCGTACTGGATGAACAGATCCAGCTTGCGCGCCTCCTTGGCGGTCATGTACGGCTCGATCTCGAAACCGCGGATCGAACCACCGAAGCGAGTGCTGAAGGCGCTCACGTCCATATGTTCAATGGGGGCGATGCCGCTTTTGCCTGCCAAAGCTGCCTGCCAGCTGCTTTCAACCGTATTGCCGAGCGGGCTCAACATACCCAGGCCGGTTACCACGACGCGTCTACGCGACAAAGGAGACTCCTTAATTCAACTCTTCTGACAGCGGGCTATTGTCCGCATAAAGGGCCGGCGCGGCAACTGAATGATGCTCCGACAACCGTCACCCCTTGTTTCCACCGGAGTGCAGGGCACCCACGGGATGACAGTCGGGGAATGGCAGGCCATAAAAAAAGCCGCAGTTCCGATACCAGGACTGCGGCTTCTTTCGACCTGCAAGCAGACTGCGTGATTACTTCTGATGCGCGTTCACGTAGTTGATTGCTTCTTGCACGGTGGTGATCTTCTCGGCTTCTTCATCCGGAATCTCGGTCTCGAATTCTTCTTCGAGAGCCATCACCAGCTCAACGGTGTCCAGGGAGTCAGCGCCAAGATCTTCAACAAAGGAAGCACTGTTGGTTACTTCTTCTTCTTTGACGCCGAGTTGTTCGGCAACAATTTTCTTGACGCGCTCTTCGATGGTACTCATACCTTGTTCTCACTCCTAATTTGCAGTTCCGAAAGCCGGACTGCGGGTAGTTTATAGAAAGAATTCCCGAGTTTTCAAGCTGGAAATGCTTCTGTGCTGAAACGGCCCGGCCCAGACAGCTCGCACCGGGTCGCTTCTCAACCAGTCAAACTCCATTGGCAACCCTAAGGTGCCGGAGTTTAACCCATGAACATACCGCCATTCACCGGAATGGTTGCCCCGGTGATATATCCAGCCGGCTCACCGGCAAGAAACGCCACCACTGCGGCAATTTCCTCGGCCTGGCCGAGGCGCCCCAGCGGAATCTGTTCGAGCATGACCGACCGCTGGTTGTCATTCAGTGCGCGGGTCATGTCGGTATCGATGAACCCGGGCGCCACCGCATTGACGGTGATACCGCGGGAACCCACCTCGCGGGCCAGTGCCCGGGCGAAGCCTTCCATGCCGGCCTTGGCGGCAGCATAGTTGGATTGCCCGCCATTGCCCATGCCGGCGACCACCGAACTGATGCAGATGATACGCCCCCAGCGGGCCTTGGTCATACCGCGCAGCACGGCCTTGGACAAACGGTAGACCGAGCCCAGGTTGGTGCTGATGACATCGTCCCACTCATCGTCTTTCATGCGCATAAGCAGGTTATCGGCGGTGATACCGGCATTATTGACCAGGATCGCCGGCGCAGCATACTCGCTGGCAATGCGCTCCAGCACCTCGCTCACCGAGGCCGGGTCACGTACATCCAGCTTCATGCCGGTACCCTGGCAGCCCGCCGCAGACAGCTTTTCGGCAATCGAGGCCGCACCCGCATCACTGGTGGCGGTACCGACCACGATGGCGCCCTGGGCTGCCAGGGCATGGGCGATGGCCTGCCCGATTCCGCGACTGGCACCGGTAACCAGCGCCACCTTTCCTTCCAGACTCATATCGATCTCCTTAGGCAAACTGGGCCAGGGCTGCGGCAAAGCCGTCCACACTGTCCAGGTTGTGAGTCGCAACACCTTTGGCGCAGCGCTTGTTCAGGCCCGACAACACCTTGCCGGGACCACATTCGATCAGGTCGGTAACGCCCTGCGCAGCCATGTACTCGATACTCTCGACCCAGCGCACCGGGCTGTACAGCTGCTCGACCAGCTGCTGGCGCAACGCATCCAGATCCGCCGCCGGGCGGGCGCTGACGTTCTGCACCAGGGTGATCTGCGGCGCCTGCCAGCTCAGTTCGGCGAAGTCCCGGGCCAGCTGCTCGGCCGCCGGCTGCATCAGCGCGCAGTGCGACGGCACGCTGACCGGCAGACCGATTGCACGCTTGGCCCCAGCCGCCTTGCAGGCTTCGATGGCACGCTGCACCGCGGCCGCCTGACCGGCGATGACCACCTGCCCGGGAGCATTGAAGTTCACCGCACTGACCACCTCGCCCTGCGCCGCCTCGCCACACAGCTGGATGATCTGCTCATCGCTCAGCCCCAGGATCGCCGCCATGGCACCCTCACCTTCCGGTACCGCCTGCTGCATCAGTTGCCCGCGGCGCTCGACCAGGCGCAGCGCCTCGGCGAAACCAATCACCCCGGCGGCGACCAGAGCGGAGTACTCCCCCAGGCTATGACCAGCGACAAATGCCGGACGCGCGGCGGAATTGGCAACCCACAGACGCCACAGAGCAACGGAGGCGGCCAGGATCGCCGGCTGGGTGCGATCAGTCCGGTTCAGCTCGGCTTCCGGCCCATTCTGGCACAGCTGCCATAGATCGTATCCAAGCGCATCGGCGGCCTCGGCAAAGGTCTCGCCGATCAGGCTGTGCTGTTCGGCCAGCCCGGCGAGCATGCCGATCGCCTGGGAGCCCTGCCCGGGAAATACGAATGCGAGGGTTTGAGTCATGCAGCTTTCCTCATTTATCAATGAAATAATTCCGTCTAGGATGACCAGGCAGTCATGCAGGTCACAACAGTTCGTCCCGGCAACGCGCCAGCCGGGCGGCAATGCGCTGCGGCATATCCGACTCGCAGGCACGCACTGCCTGCCTGATAGCCACCTCGAAGGCGTGCTGGCCGGCATTGCCATGGCTCTTGACCACCACTCCCCGCAACCCCAGCAGACTGACGCCATTGTACTGGTGCGGATCCAGTCGTCGCCCCATGGGCTTGAGTGCGCGGCGCAGCAATGGCGCCATCAACCGCAGCAGCAGATTGCTGGCCAATGCCCGACGCATCTCGTCCTGCATGTAATCCGCCAGGCCTTCACTGGCCTTGAGCACCACGTTGCCGACAAAGCCGTCACAGACCACCACATCGGCCCGATCATGGAACAGCTCGTTACCTTCTATATGGCCAATGTAGTTCAACGAGCGACTGTCACGCAGTAGCTCGGACACCTCACGCACCCGCAACGAGCCCTTGTTGATCTCACTGCCGATATTCAGCAGGCCGACCCGGGGCCGTTCGATACCGGTCAGCTCAGACACCGCCTCGGAGCCCATCACCGCGAACTCGAACAACTGGCGCGCACTGCAGTCGACATTGGCACCCAGGTCCAGCACATGGCAGAACTTGCCAGCCACCGGCAACGCCGCCATGATCGCCGGCCGCTGTATACCATCCACCGTACCCAGCAGGGTCTTGGCCAGCACCATCAGTGCCCCGGTATTGCCAGCGCTGAGACAGCCGTCGGCATGACCGTCGCGCACCTGCTCGATAGCCACGCGCATGGACGCATCGCGCTTGCTGCGCAGCACGCTGGCAGGCAGATCATCGGCAAGAATGGTTTCGGAAGTATGAACGAAGCTGACACGATCGCCAGGCATGGGATGCTCGGCGCAGAGGCTGGTCATGGGCTCGGGAGAACCGACCAGAACGACCTTGAACCCGGGAATCTGCTGAAGGCAGCGGGCAACAGCGGGGATAATGCAGCGGGGACCGAAGTCCCCGCCCATCACATCAATCGCTAAACGGACTGACGTGGACAAGACTTATTCGTCGTTGTCCTTGTTGACCACCTGACGGCCACGATAGAAGCCATCCGGGGACACGTGGTGACGAAGATGAGTCTCGCCGGTAGTTTGATCTACGGACAGTGCCGCGCCGGTCAGTGCGTCATGCGAACGACGCATGCCACGTGCGGAACGAGACTTTTTGTTCTGCTGTACAGCCATGACTTTAAGCTCCTAAGCTCAGGTATCGCGTTTCAACTTGGCCAGCACACTAAAGGGGTTGGGCTTTTCAGCTTCTTCCTCAGGCTCCGCCGTATCAGGCTGATAGCCTGGCGGGTGCTGACATGTTCCCATCGGATGCATCGGAACCGCCGGCAGTGCCAGCAGCAGTTCATCCTCGATCAACGCATGCAGATCGAGCGCCTCTTCATCCACAATAACCGGTTCATAGTGCCGGGGCAGGTTTTTCGCCGCCTCGTCACTTGCCACAAATCCCACATCACATTCGGCATCCAGTGCCAGCACCACCTGTTCCAGGCAGCGCTGACAGATCTGCGCGACCTCGACCCGGTAATGCCCGTGCATGGCACTGACGCCCTGCTCGTCCCGCGCAAAGGACAGCTCCACCTGGACATCTCCAGCAGGAGCGTCAAGCAAGGCGCTGAGGCGGGGCATCTTGGCGGTGGGTACGATCCCTTTCAGGACGATTCCACGGTCAACCAGCCGACGCGGCTCTATGTGTGCAGGTATGGGTCCAGACATAAGCGCGCAATTCTAGGCACCAAGGGTGCCGCTGTCAAAACTATTTGCGGAAAAACCCTATCTTCGCCACGGCATGCCGCAGCCGGGATAGAATCCCGATCAACCACTTATATAAAGGACAGCAAAATGCCCGGTCTGGTTCTCGCCTCCAGCTCCCCCTACCGCCGTGTCCTGCTCGAGCGCCTAGGGCTGGCCTTCGACTGCGCCGCACCGGATATCGACGAGTCGCCCCACACCGACGAAACCGCCCGCGAGCTGACCCGGCGCCTGGCGCTGGGCAAGGCACAGGCGCTGGCAGGCAGATTCACCGACCACCTGATCATCGGCTCCGACCAGGTACTGCTGCTGGACGGGCAACCTGTGAGCAAACCCGGCAACCATGCAGCTGCACGACAGCAGCTACGGCGCTGTAGCGGCCGCACCGTCGAATTCACCACCTCGCTGTGCCTGCTCAACAGCCGTACCGGTGCCTACCAGCTGGCCAGCGAACCATTCCATGTCAGTTTTCGCGAACTGGACGAGGACAGCATCGAGCGCTACCTGCTGCGCGAACAGCCCTATGACTGCGCCGGCAGCTTCAAGATGGAAGGACTGGGCATAACCCTGTTTCGCGCGTTGCGCGGCGATGACCCGAACAGCCTGATCGGGCTACCGCTGATCAGGCTGTGCGAGATGCTGCGCCAGGAAGGCGTGCCGTTACCGTAACGCCGGGGCGGCCAGGCCGAGGTGGGTCGCCAGACTATTGCCGATGCTGGTGCCCAGCTGCCGAGAAAAGCGTTGGAAGGGTGATTCGCGATAAGTGAAGTCGACCAGTTCCTCGGTACCGACCACCTCGCGAGCCACCGCCGAGGCACTCGACAGGCCATCGACCAATCCCAGCTCCAGCGCCTGCTCACCCGACCATACCAAGCCACTGAACAGGTCGGGATGCTCCTTCAGGCGTTCTCCCCGCCCCTGCCTGACCTGGTCGATGAACTGCTGGTGGGTCGTCTCCAGCACCGTCTGCCAGAAAGCCCGCTCATCCGCACGCTCGGGCTGGAACGGATCGAGGAACGCCTTGTGCTCACCTGCGGTATAGGTGCGCCGCTCCACCCCCAGCTTGTCCAGGGTCTCGACAAAACCGAACCCGGCCGCGGTCACACCGATCGAACCGACCAGACTGGCCTTGTCGGCATAGATTTCATCGGCCGCAGCGGCAATGTAGTAGGCACCGGAGGCGCCGATATCGGCAATCACCGCATACAGCCTGGTATCCGGATGCAGCGTGCGCAGGCGCTTGATCTCGTCATACACATAACCTGCCTGCACCGGACTGCCACCGGGGCTGTTGATACGCAGTACCACCGCCTGGGTCTGCTCATCCTTGAAGGCTCGGCGCAGACTGGTAACCAGGTTGTCCGCACTGGCTTCCTGGCGATCGGCAATGGTGCCGCGCACCTCGATCAGCGCGGTGTGCGGTTTGCCTGTGGCCGCGGTGCCTTCGAGACCGGCGAACGGCGAGAACAGGAACAGCGCGCCCAGCAGATAGAGGAAGGTCAGGCTCTTGAAGAAGATCCCCCAGCGCCGCGAACGCCGCTGTTCCTGCACCGATGCCAGCAGCGATTTCTCAAGCAGCTCCCAGGCCTTGCGATCTTCCTTCTGCGCCTTGACCTGGCTACGCTCGATCATCGGCCCGTCGGTCCATTGGTCCTGTTGCATTTACTGCACCTCTATCATCTGGCTGGTCCGAAACTGGGGCAATACCCACCCATGAAATTCATCGAAGGAGTCCACGCAATGCACTGGCCGGCAGCGCAGCAGCTGCTCATGGGTCATGGCACCGTAGGTAACCGCCACCGGGCGCACCCCGGCATTGTGCCCCATCATGATGTCAAACTCGCTGTCACCGACCATGCAGGCATCGGCCGGGGTCACGCACAGCTCATCGAGAATCTCCTCGATCATCCGCGGGTTCGGCTTGCCGGCGGTCTCATCCGCACAGCGGGTGACATCGAAATAGTTTTCCAGATCGTGGGAGGCGAGCATGCGATCCAGCCCCCTGCGGCCCTTACCGGTTGCCACGGCAAGGCGAAACCCCTGGGCACGCAGCGCCTCAAGCGCAACGTGCACCCCCTCGAACAGCGGCGAGGGCTCGCGCTCAAGCGCCAGGTAGTTGTCGGCATAGGCCTCGATCAATCGCCTCGCCAGCAGCGGCTCGTCCAGCTCGGGATACAGCACGGCAACCGCATCCGGCAGTGCCAGGCCGATGATGTCGCGCACCTCTCGTACCGAGCGGGCCGGCAGGCCCACATCCACCGCCGCGCGCTGCATGGCGGTCACTATATTGTTGATGGAGTCGGCCAGGGTGCCATCCCAGTCGAAGATCAGGGTATTCATGTCACTCCTTTTCAAGCTGGCGCAGCGTCATGTCCCAGACATTCCCGGGCTCGGCGCGAACCTGCAGGCGCTCACCGTCGGGCAGCTGCGCACTCAAAGATATTGCATGCAGAAACAACCGCTTACCGCCTTTTTCTCGAATAACTCTGGAAAACTCATCATCTCCGTACTTGGCATCTCCGGCAATCGGATGACCAGCGTGACGGGCATGGACACGAATCTGGTGGGTGCGGCCGGTAATGGGTCGCGCCTCGACCAGGGTGGCGAAATCACCGAAACGCTGCACCACGCGAAACTCGGTCAGCGACTCCTTACCCTCGGGATTGACCTCCACCATGCGCTCACCCGAGCGCAGGTTGTTCTTCAACAGCGGCGCGTGCACCTTCTTCACCTGCGACGGCCAGCGCCCACGCACCAGCGCCAGGTAGCACTTGTCCACGCCCTTGCCCGGGCCATCGCCGCGCAACTCGGCATGCAGATGCCGCAGCATGCTGCGCTTCTTGGCGATCATCAGACAGCCGGAGGTATCCCGGTCCAGGCGGTGCACCAGCTCCAGCTGCTGCGCCTCGCTCGGGCGCAGCTGGCGCATCGCCTCGATCACGCCGAAATTCAGCCCGCTACCGCCATGCACGGCCAGGCCGGCGGGTTTGTTGACCACGATCAGGCCTTTGTCCTCATACAGGATGCTTTGTTCCAGCGCATTCAGGATACCCTGCCCAACCAGTGCCGGCGCGTCCGCCTCAGGCAGGCGTACCGGCGGTATGCGAATGCTGTCGCCCGCTTTCAAGCGGTACTCGGGCTTGATGCGACCCTTGTTCACCCGCACCTCGCCCTTGCGCAGGATGCGGTAGATAAGCGTCCGGGGCGCGCCTTTGAGCCGTGTCAGCAGATAATTATCGATGCGCTGACCAGCCTGATCCTCGGAAATCAGGTCGGTCTGCACGCTGGAAGAGATAACGGATTGGTCGGTTTTCATGGGCGCATCATACATTTTTTCATTCAATTGAAGCACTTGAATAATGCTGCTATAGTCCGACGAGCTGCGCAAAAGGCAGCAGGAGGCCTTGGTAGTCGATCCGATTACCGCACCCCTCCCAGAAATATTGATGTAGAGCCTTCGTCAGGCCACGAATAGCAATGCCGGCGAATCTCGAGAAAACATGCTGTAGGCCACAGGCCGGCAGAATATTAACCCGCTCCGCGGAAGGCGACGAGCGGCACCCGATTCAGATGGGAAAGTGATTAGGTGGAGATGCACAGCTTCAGGATGATGTGACGAGCGTTGACATTTGCATTGACCGTGTCCCCGTCCCCAGTCCGGCTGATTCCTCCCTAAAAGTAAAGTTTCTCTGTACTCGCCATAGACAGACTGAACTGCAGCTGCCCAACGGCAACAGCAATGTGAACTCTGAACAAGGGCAAGGTTGGCCCAAGCAGAAACACGCCTGACACCTAACGGAAGAATCAGGTGCCGTACTCGTGTTCCGGGAAGCACTGGAAACACAACGGTACTTCATGAAAAGAATGCTGATCAACGCAACTCAGCCCGAAGAGTTGCGCGTAGCGCTGGTAGACGGCCAACGGCTGTATGACCTGGACATCGAATCAGGCGCACGCGAGCAGAAGAAATCCAACATCTACAAGGGTCGCATCACCCGTATCGAACCCAGCCTCGAGGCCGCCTTCGTCGACTTCGGCTCCGAACGCCACGGCTTCCTGCCGCTGAAGGAAATCTCCCGCGAATACTTCACCAAGCAGCCTGAAGGCCGGGTCAACATCAAGGAAGTACTCAAGGAAGGCCAGGAAGTCATCGTCCAGGTCGACAAGGAAGAGCGCGGCAACAAGGGCGCCGCCCTGACCACCTTCATCAGCCTGGCCGGTCGCTACCTGGTACTGATGCCGAACAACCCCCGCGCCGGTGGCATCTCCCGCCGTATCGAGGGTGAGGAGCGCAACGAGCTGCGTGAAGCCCTGAACAGCCTCAACGTCCCTGCCGACATGGGCATGATCGTGCGTACCGCCGGCCTGGGCCGCAGCGCCGAGGAACTGCAGTGGGATCTGGATTACCTGCTGCAGCTGTGGGAAGCGATCAAGAGTGCTTCCAGCGAGCGCAACGGTACCTTCCTGATCTACCAGGAAAGCAACGTCATCATCCGCGCCATCCGCGACTACCTGCGCCAGGACATCGGCGAGGTGCTGATCGACAATGAGACGGTCAAGGAAGAAGCACTCAACTTCATCAGCCAGGTCATGCCGCAGTACGCGAGCAAGGTCAAGCTGTACGAGGACAGCGTACCGCTGTTCAACCGCTTCCAGATCGAAAGCCAGATCGAGACCGCCTTCGACCGCCAGGTGAAACTGCCCTCCGGCGGCTCCATCGTGATCGACCATACCGAGGCACTGGTCTCCATCGACATCAACTCGGCGCGTGCCACCAAGGGTGGTGATATCGAGGAAACCGCGCTGCAGACCAACCTGGAGGCGGCCGAGGAAATCGCCCGCCAACTGCGCCTGCGCGACATCGGCGGCCTGATCGTCATCGACTTCATCGACATGACCCCGGCGAAGAACCAACGCGCCGTAGAAGAGCGTGTACGCGAGAGCCTCGAAGCCGACCGTGCCCGGGTCCAGGTGGGTCGTATTTCCCGCTTCGGCCTGCTGGAAATGTCCCGCCAGCGCCTGCGCCCCTCGCTGGGCGAGACCAGCGGCATCGTCTGCCCGCGCTGTAATGGCCGCGGCACCATTCGTGACGTCGAGTCGCTGTCGCTGTCGGTACTGCGCCTGATCGAGGAGGAAGCACTCAAGGATCGTACCGCCGAGGTGCGCGCCCACGTGCCGGTTTCCATCGCCACCTTCCTGCTCAACGAAAAGCGCGACGTGCTGGCCAAGACCGAGGCGCGCACCCAGGTTCGCCTGCTGGTATTGCCAAACGCGCACATGGATACGCCCCACTTCGAAGTCCAGCGCCTGCGCGATGACCAGGAAGCGGTACTGAACAGCGAATCCAGCTACACCATGAGTGCCGATGTCGAACACGAGGAGCCGGTCCAGGTCAGCCAGACCCGTGCCATCGTGCGCCAGGAAGCAGCGGTCAAGAGCATTGCTCCGTCCCGCCCTGCCCCGGCACCCGCCCCGGCGCCTGTCGTTGCGGCAACCAAGGCTATCCAGGAATCCCAGCCGGGTCTGATCAAATCGCTGATCAAGTCCCTGGTGGGCATGTTCTCCAGCGACAGCAGCCAGGCCGAGGCGGCCGAGCAGCAGCCAGCCACCAGCAGCGCGCAGAAGACCACCCGCGATGCCGGCCGCGGCGGCGAACGTCGTCCCAACCGTAACCGTCGTCAGCGCCCCGAGCGCGGTGAGCGCAGTGGTGAGCGTGGGGAGCGCAGCGGCGAACGCAGCGAGCGTCCCCAGGCCCAGCGCAACGAGCGCAAGAGCGCCGAACCGGCAGCCGAAGCCCAATCCAGCCAGGCCAGCACAGCAGCAGCCAGCAAGACCGAGGGCGGCACCACCAGCCGTCGTCGTCGCCGTAGCAGCAGCGCCAGCACTGAAAGCACAGAGCGTGCAGTGCAGACCGAAGACAGCGGTCGTCAGGAACGCCGTGCGCCACGCCAGGCGGAACCGGCCGTAGCACAGGACGAAGAACTGACCGACCTGAACCTGGAGCAGGCCGACAGCGAAGGCACCTCGGAAGAGGATCGTCCCAAGCGCCGGTCGCGCAACAGTCAGCGTCGTCGCAACAACCGTCGCAGCCGCAGTGCGACCCAGGACGACAACGCCGGCGATATCAGCGCCCAGGCAGACAACGCAGCCGAAGCGGCGGATACCGCCAAACCGGCTCGCCAGGACAGCACTGCAGCCGAGGTAATCATTCCGGCCAGTGTGGCAGTTGCAGCCACCCAGGCGGTTGCTGCCAGTGAAGGCAATGCACCGTCGGAGATGATCAACGAGCCGGCCGTGGAAGCGGCAGCTCCTGTCGTTGCCGAGCCCCTGGAGGAGGTCAAGCAGCCGGTCGAGCAAGCCCTGAACCAGGCGGTGTCGGATATCGAGCAATCGATCGAGAGTGCCGTCGAGGCCTTCAACCAGTCGCAGCGCGAGGATGCTGGTGAGCCGCTTGCACAGCCGGCAGCAGCCAGCGCAACCGAAGAGCCCGCTGCAGAGCCCCAGGCTGAGGTTGAGCCAGTCGCTACCGACGAACCCGAGGCGCAAGCCGTCGCGGACACGGACAGCGCACCGGCTGCAGAGCAGGCTCCTGCCCAGCCAGAGGAAGCGGCCCAGGCCCCTGCCCCGGTAGCAGAACAGGTTGCCACCGAGCAGACCCCGGAAGTCGAGGTCGAGGCACCGGCTGCCGAACCAGAGCAGAAGGCCATTCCAGCTCTGACCGAGAGCGGCCGCGCGTTCAACGACCCGCGTGAAATCCGCAAGCGTCGTCTGGAAGCCAAGCGCCTGGCCGAGCAGCAAGCCGAGCAAGCCCAGGCCGAGGCGCAAGCCGAGCCCGAGGCCCCGGCCGCTGCAGCAGCCGATACGCAACAGCCCATCGAGCAGGCGGCAGCGCCGGCCGAGTCGGTGAGTGAGGCCATGGCCGAGGCCCAGGAGGTCATCGAGACCATCGAGCAGGCCCAGGCCGAGCCAAGCCCGGCAGCAGCTGCAGCGGATGAGGCTGAGGAAGTGGTCAATACCGGTGAGCAGTCGGACATCCCTGAGCATCCGGGCACCAGCGTGGTGGAGCAGCAGGAAGATGACGAGCAGACTCCCAGAAGCTGATCGTTAACCGCAATAACGACAAAGGGGATGCCGATTGGCATCCCCTTTGTCGTTCATGGCCTTGAGCAACGCTACCAGGGCACCGGAATCAACCGCCGATCAGTTGCGGCTCCATCTCCAGCTCGACGCCGAACTTCTCCGCCACATCCTGCTGGATAGCCCGCGCCAGCGTCATCACCTCAGCACCACGGGCACCGCCGTAGTTGACCAGCACTAACGCCTGCTCCCGGTGGACTCCTACCCTGCCCTGACAATGCCCCTTCCAGCCGGCCTGTTCGATCAGCCAACCGGCGGCGAGCTTGATACTGCCATCAGCCTGCGGATAATGCGGCATGGCTGGCCAGCGCAGCAGCAGCGCTTGCGCCTGCCCGGCTGGCAGCAGCGGATTCTTGAAGAAGCTACCGGCATTGCCCAGCTGTGCCGGGTCCGGCAGTTTGGAACGGCGAATACGACATACCAGTTCGCTGATCACCCGGCTGTCAGGGCGCCGCAGACCGGTGGCCTGCCAGGCCGCTGCCAGCGGCGCATAGTCCAGCCGCGGTTGTGGGCACGTGCCCAGACGCAGACGCACCCGCAGAATGACGAAGCGCCCTGGCTGCTGCTTGAACAGACTGTCGCGATAGGCGAAGCGACAGGCGCTGCGATCCAGCCGGCAGAGCTGGCCGCTGCGGCGGTCCAGCGCCTCCAGGCTGTCGAACACCTCGCACAGCTCGACCCCGTAGGCGCCGATATTCTGTACGGGCGCAGCGCCCAGGGTACCGGGGATCAGCGACAAGTTCTCCAGCCCGTGGAAACCATGATCGAGGGTCCAGCCCACCAGTTGATGCCAGTTCTCCCCCGCCTCCGCCTCAATGAGCACGCTATCGGCGCTGCGCTCCAGCACCCGTCGCCCACGACTGCGCATGGCCACGGTCAGACCCGGCACCGGTCCGGCCAGTACCATGTTGCTACCGCCACCGAGCAGGGTTACCGGCCAGTCGTGCTGCCGGGCCAGAGCCAGGGCATCGCGCAGTTGCCCGTCGCTCTCGACCGCTACCAGCCGCTCGGCATGCTCACTGATGCCGAAGGTATTGAGCAGCCCCAGGTCCGCCTGGGAAACAACCGCCAACCCCATCAGCGTGAGGCCAGCAATTGACGCACCCGCTCCAGGTCTTCCGGCGTATCCACCCCTGGCGGCGGCATTTCGCAGGCATCGGCCACATGGATACGGCAGCCGAACCAGAGTGCGCGCAGTTGCTCGAGCGACTCGGCGATTTCCAGCGGACTGGCGGGCCAGCGCACATAGTCATGCAGGAAGCCGACCTTGTAGGCATACAGGCCGATATGGCGGCGAAACGGGATATCCTGCGGCAGCTCGCTCGGACGCCCCTGCGCAAAGGCATCCCGGCACCAGGGCATCGGCGCGCGACTGAAATACAGGGCAAACCCCTGGTGATCGGTGACCAGCTTGACCGCGTTAGGGTTGAACAGGGTATCGACATCCTGCAACGGCTCGGCCAGGGTGGCGATGCTGGCAGCGGGAAAGGCCCGCAGGTTACTCGCCACCTGATCGATCAGCGCCGGCGGGATCATCGGCTCGTCGCCCTGCACATTGACCACATGCGCCTCGGCATCCAGTCCCAGCTGGCTGACAACCTCCTGCAGGCGATCGGTACCCGAGGGGTGATCGGCACGGGTCATCAGCGCATCCGCGCCGAAGCCGCGGCAGGCCTCGACGATACGTGGATCGTCGGTGGCGATGGTTACCGAAGCAGCGCCGCTCTTTTGGGCCTGCTCCCAGACGTGCCGGATCATCGGCTTGCCGGCGATGTCCTGCAACGGCTTGCCCGGCAGCCGGGTGGAGGCGTAACGAGCAGGAATGATGACGTGGAACATGGTCAGTGATCCAGCCTCTCGTCGGCGTCGAGGGCGCGCGCCTCGTTCTCCAGCATCACCGGGATGCCGTCGCGCACCGGGAAGGCCAGGCCATCGGCCCGGCACCACAGTTCGGTCTTGTCCTGATTCTGTACCAGCGGGCCCTTGCACAGGGGGCAGGCCAGGATATCGAGCAATTTGGGATCCATCGTCAGACTCCGATCAGGGGGAGGTTTTCCGGCTGGACGGCAGATGGCGGTCCAGTCTCGCATGCAGCGCCGTGATGAAGGCGGCGCTCAGTTGGGCATCTACACTCAGGTACCACCAGTTGTCACGCGCGAAGCCAGCGCATTTGACCGCGTCCTTCTCGGTCATGATCAGTGGCTCGCCATGATCGAACTCGGCGAAGCTGTCGGCATTGTACTGGGCATGATCGGCAAAGGCATGGATTTCCGGCAGGAAGCCGTGATTCTCCAGGGTCTTGCAAAAGCGCTCGGGGTTACCGATACCCGCCACCGCCTGCACCCGGGGTGGCGCTTTCCACTGCGCCGGGCTGATGCGCTCACCGGTCTTCAGATTGACCAGTTCGGTTGCCTGCAGCCGCATGGCGAAGGCGCCATCGGCATCGACAGCGGCGCCGGTACGCACCTGCAGATCCACCGAGGCCAGGCGACTGGCCGGCTCGCGCAGCGGCCCCTCGGGCAGGCAGCGGGCATTGCCCAGTCCACGCGCATGATCGACCATCACCACTTCCAGGGTACGCCCCATGCGGTAGTGCTGCAGGCCGTCGTCACTGACAATCACATCCACCGGGGCGTGCTCCAGCAGATAGCGCCCGGCCCTGGCGCGCTCAGGGTCGATCACCACCGGCACCTGGCAGCGGCTGGCGATCAGCAGCGGCTCGTCGCCCACCTGCTCCGGACCGTCCTCGGTGGGACGGATACGCCATGGCCAGGAAGGCGGCTTGGCACCATAGCCGCGACTGATGACACCCACGCGCAGCCCACGGCTACGCAAGTGTTCCACCAACCAGATGACCATCGGCGTCTTGCCGGTGCCGCCCAGGGTGATATTGCCCACCACGATCAGCGGTACCGGCGGTTGCCAGCTGCTTGCCGGGCTATCCAGATAGCGTTGCCGGCGGCCCATGGCGATCCTCTGGTACAAGTGCGACAAAGGCCGCAGCAGGATCAGCCAGCCATGCCGTTCGTACCAGGCACGCAGCATGAACCTCTCGAGGGAGAGCCGTTTCATGGCGCCGGGTTTTCCGGCTCGCTGGTGGTCAGCCGCAGGTGGGTGAAGCCCTGCTGGCCAGCGGCATCCATGGCGGTGATGACCGATTGATGTGGTGTCCTGGCATCAGCGGTGATCACCACTGGCAGGCTGTGATTGCCACCCGATTCGCGGGCCAGGGCCGCCTTCAGGGTATCCAGGCTCGGACTGATCAGCACATTGCCATTGATCGCCACTTCACCGGTTGCGGAAATCAGCACTTCGATCTGCTGCGGATCGGTGTTGTCGGCCCGCTCGCCGGAAACGGATTCCGGCAGGTCGACTTTCAACTGGGTTTCCCGGGTGAAGGTGGTCGACACCATGAAGAAGATCAGCAGCAGGAAGACCACGTCAATCAGCGGCGTCAGGTTGATATCGGTCTCGACCCGTGTCCTGCGTCGAAAATTCATCGATCAATTCCCTTTCGCCAGGCTGACGGGCTGTTTGTCCGTGGCGGCCGGGACGCTGCCGTTGAAGTCAGCCTCACGCTGGCCCTGCACCACTTCCACCAGCTTGGTCGCCTCCTGCTCCATGGCCACCACCAGTTCGTCTACCCGGCGCGACAGGAAGCGGTGGAAGAACAGCGCGGGAATCGCCACGGTCAGGCCCGCCGCGGTGGTGATCAGCGCCTTGGAGATGCCACCGGCCAGCACAGCGGTGTTGCCGGTCCCCTGCATCATCACCGCGGTGAACACGTCGATCATGCCGATCACGGTGCCCAGCAGCCCAAGCAACGGGGATACCGCAGCGATGGTACCCAGGGTACTGAGATAACGCTCCAGCCCATGGATGACCTTGGTTGCCGCCTCCTGGATGCATTCCTTCATGATCTCCCGACCATGATGGGCATTGGCCAGGCCGGCCGCCAGAACCTCACCCAGCGGGGAGTCGGCACGCAGGGCTTTCAGCCGGCTGGCATCGAGCTGCCCGTCCTTGATCCAGCGCCAGGCCTGGCCCACCAGGTTGGCCGGCGCAACACGGTTACTGCGCAGCGTCCACAGGCGCTCCAGCACGATGGCCGCAGCCACCACCGAGGACAATACGATCGGCAACATCAGCCAACCGCCGGCTTTGATCAGTTCCCACACAGGCGTTCCCTCCGAAATTTGTCTATTCTAGGGCTCGGAGGCATGTTCAGCCAACCGGCCCACAACTCGATCCGCATGCCAGAAGCGTTGTGCACGCTCACGCCAGGACCACTCCCGGCGAGCCTTCCCTGTGTCGTCCAGGACAAAGCGTATCGCTCCGGCGGTGGCAGTATAAACTGGTTCGGCCCCCAATTCGCGGTAACGTTCCACAACCTGGGGATGCGGATGACCGTATTGGCTGTGCCGGCCTGCACTGAACACCACCCAACGCGGACTGACCGCGCGGATGAAAGCGTAGGACGACGAGCTACGGCTGCCATGATGGGGCGCCAGCAGCAGATCGGCAGCCAGCGGCCGCTCCAGCATCTGGTATTCACCACGAATCCCGACATCCCCAGGCAACAGCACAGCGCTTTCGCCCACCACCACACGTAGCACGCAGGACTGCTCGTTGGCCGATGCCGGCGGAGGTGGGCTGTGCAGGACTTCGAAGCGTACCGCATCCCAGCTCCAGTTCTCACCAGGAATGCACGCCCGCGCCCGGAGCAAGGGGTCGAGTGCGGCAGATTGTCCAGCCAGCGTGCGCCGGACCGGCAGATTGGCAGTAATGAAAGCTGCGCCGCCAGCGTGGTCATTGTCGGCATGGCTGAGCAACAGCATGTCCAGCTTGCGCACCCCCAACGCCAGCAGCGCCGGATGCACCACCGCCTCGCCCAGGTCAAAGCCACTGGCAAAGCGCGCACCGGTGTCGTACAGCAGGTCATGATGCTGTGTCTGCACCAGCACCGACAGCCCCTGCCCCACGTCCAGCACGGTAACCCACAGCTGGCCGGCCTCCGGGCGTGGCTGTGCTGGCAACAACAGGACCAGAACGCAGGCCAACCCCGGCAGCCACAGCAGGCGTGCCAACGGACTCAACAGTGCGCCGACTCCGACCAACCCCAGCAGGAAGCCGGTCCAGCCGGGAAACGCCAGGCGCTCGGCCTCACGCCATTGCGCCACCCATTCGAGCCCATCGAACAGCCAGTTCAGCGATACGGCCGCCGCCCTGACCAACCAGGGGAAGTCGAATAACAACTGCAGCAGGGTGCCCAGCAAGGCCATCGGCACCACCAGCAGGCTGACCCAGGGAATCGCCATCATATTGGCCAGTGGTGAACTCAGGCTGCCCGGCATGCACCATAGCAGCAGCCAGGGCCAGAGGCCGACGAACACCAGCCACTGGGCACGCCCCCACTTCCACCAGAGATTGGCCATACCCAGCCGGGCGCCCATGCCATACAGCAGCAGGCCGACCGCGATGAACGACAACCAGAAGCCGGCGCGCAGCGGCGCCGCTGGATTGAACGCCACCACGGCAGCGAAGGCCACCAGCCAGAAGGTCCACAAGCCCGGCTGGCGATACAGCAACTGGATCAGCAGCCCCAGGGTGATCATCAGTAAGGCCCGTTGCACCGGCACATCGAAGCCTGCCAGCAATGCATACAGGGCAGCGACCACGATCACCAGCGGCATCGCCAGCCACAACCGAGGCCAGGGCCATATCAGGATGCCGCAACGCCCCAGCAAGGTCACCAGACCGAATACCGCTGCCGCCAGCATACCCACATGCAGTCCGGAAATGACCATCAGGTGGCTGGTGCCGGTAGCCTGCAGCACCTGCCAGTCATCACGCGCGAGAACACTCTTGTCGCCAACCACCAATGCAGTCAGCCGGTTACCACCGGGCTGATCCGCCAGCACCAGCTCCAGCTGCCGGCGAATCTGGCTGCGCAGGGCGGCGATCCCCAGCCCCGGCTGTGTCTCGTCGAGCCGTTGCCCACTGCGTACGCTGCCCAGCGCACCAATACCCTGCGCGTATAACCAGGCCTCGTAATCGAAACCGCCGGGATTGGCCATGCCCGCCGGGCGCCGCAGGGTCATCTCGAAGCGCCAGAGTTCACCCGGGTTGAGCGGCTGGCCGCCGAACCAGTGCGCTCGCACCGGCGGCAGCGGCTGTCCGCTGTCGACCAACCGCACCTGGTCCAGATCGAAGCGCCAACCACTCTCGGTCGGTTCGGGCAAGCCCTTGACCTGGGCCAGCAGTTGCACCCGAACCCCATCGAACTCCGGTGGCAAGCGCTGATCCAGCAGGCGCTGATGAAACAGGCAGGCCCACAGCAGCCCCACAGTCAACGGCAACAGCCAGCGCAACCGGCGAATGCGCCACAGCGCCAATGCCAGGCCCAGTAACAGCGCAATCGTCCAGAGCGGCGGCAAACTGCTCCAACCCAGCGGCAGCAACATGCCGGCAATCAACGCGATCAGAAACAGCAGCACAACCATGTGCAAGATATCCAGTTATTTTCATTGTGCCGCTGATGGTGGCCGGGAGTAGTCATTAGGCGCATAATCGCCCTTTAGCCCGCCTATCGATCAGCCCGCGATGCCACGTCAGCTACTCAAGCGCTACATGCCCACTCCGGAACGAATCAGGAACAGCAAATCGCTGCGTTTCATGGGTACGGTGCTGCATGATCCCAACCTCTGGCACCTGACCCGGCACAGCGTGGCCCGGGCCATGGCCTGCGGTCTGTTCGCCGCCCTGCTGCCGATCCCCATGCAGATGCTGCTCGCCGCCTTCCTCGCCGTGCTTGTCAAAGCCAATCTGCCGATCTCGGTGAGCCTGGTATGGCTGACCAATCCGATCACCATGCCGCCGGTATTCTTCATGCAGTACAAGCTCGGCACCCTGCTGCTGGGCGCCCCGGAGCGCAGCATGCCGCTGGAACTGTCGATCACCTGGCTGACGGCTGAACTCCAGCATATCTGGCAACCGATGCTGGCCGGATCACTGGTGTCCGCCATCATCGCAGCGGCCATCGGCTACTTCGGCACCCTGTTGTATTGGCGTTTCTGGGTAGCACGCAACTGGAAGCGCCGCAAAATGCGACGCCGTCGTCAGTCTTAGGGGCTGTTCATTGGGTCTATTGAGATGTGCGATGCCTTTTTCCTGCGCCTGCAAGGAACAGGTTGGCCGGCAGGGCCGTGCCGACACGCCGTAAATACATCCCTGTAGGCTCGCTGCCGCCATCCCTGGCGGCAGACGGTCGGCCCAACCCTGCCGACCAACCTGTTCCGGAGCCTTCCAAGCTGCTGATGGTTTTAAACTCTCAGCCACACCATTCCCGGTACAAAGGGGACTCGGAGCACGAGGCAGAGGCTCAGGACCTCAGCGCGGCTGCGCCACCAGCCGCCCCTCATCCAGGGTCAACACCCGATCCATCTGCGCCGCCAGCGCCAGATCGTGGGTGACTACCAGAAAGGCGGTATGCAACCGCTGGCTGAGTTCCAGCATCAGTTGCTGCACGCTGCGGGCGGTGTGCTGGTCGAGGTTGCCGGTCGGTTCATCCAGCAGTACGCAGGCCGGCTCGTTGATCAGTGCCCGGGCGATCGCCACCCGCTGGCGCTCACCCCCGGACAGCTCGGCCGGCTTGTGGCCGGCCCGGGCCGACAGGCCGACCCGCTCAAGCATCGCCATACCCCGCTCGCGCGCCTGGTCGATCGGCGTCCGGCCGATCAGCAGAGGCATACATACATTTTCCAGCGCGGTGAACTCGGCAAGCAGGTGGTGGAACTGGTAGACGAAGCCAAGATCGCTGTTGCGCAACTGGCCACGCTCGGACTCCTTGAGTGCTGACATCTGCCGCCCTGCCAGCCAGACTTCACCCGTGGTCGGGGTATCCAGACCGCCGAGCATGTTCAGCAAGGTGGTCTTGCCCGAGCCCGAACTGCCAACAATGGCGACCCGCTCGCCGGCCTGCAGCAGCAGGTCGACCCCATCCAGCACCTGCAGGCTTTGCGGCCCTACCGCGTAGCATTTGCTCAGTTTCCGGCATTCCAGTACTGCTTCAGTCATAACGCAAGGCCTCCGCCGGTTCGGTACGGGATGCACGCCAGGCTGGATAGAGCGTCGCCAGAAAACTCATGCCCAATGCGGCAGTGCAAATGATCACGACATCCGTCCAGATCAACTGGGACGGCAGATAGCTGATGAAATACACGTCGGAACTGAGGAACTGGGTGCCCAGCAATTTCTCCAGACCCGCCACCAACGCCGACACATTGAGTGCCGCCAGCACCCCGAGGATACCGCCAGCCAAGGTGCCCACCACGCCGATAACCGAGCCCTGGACCATGAAGATCCCCATGATGGTACCCGGCGAGGCTCCCAGCGTGCGCAGGATGGCGATATCCGCCTTCTTGTCGGTGACCACCATGACCAGGGTGGAAATGATATTGAATGCCGCCACAGCCACGATCAGCAGCAGCAACAAGCCGATCATGGTCTTCTCCATGCGGATCGCGGCGAACAGGTTGCCGTGGCTGCGCGTCCAGTCCTGCGCGTAATAATCGCCCGGCAGCTGCGATACCAGATTCCAGGCCACCTGCGGCGCCTGGAACAGATCGACCAGCCGCAGCCGCACCCCCTGCACCTGGCCCGGCTCCCAGCGGCTCAGGCGGGCGGCATCGGCGGCGTGAATCAGCGCCATGGAGGCGTCCAGCTCGGCGCCGACCTTGAACACACCAGTCACATGGAAGCGCTTGAGCCGCGGGAACACCCCCGCCGGGGTAACCGACGCCTCGGGCATGACAAAAGTCAGCTTGTCGCCCACCCGGACATTGAAACGCTTGGCGATCAGCTCGCCGATGATGATTCCGAACTCACCCTCCTTCAGATCGTCGAGGGTTCCGGCCTGCATGTGCTGGTCGATGATCGATACCCGCGCCTCAGCCTCGGGAATGATGCCACTGACCAGCACCGGGGCTACACTACCGTTATGCGTCAGCATCCCCTGCATCTGGATGAACGGGGCGGCGGCAACCACCTGGGGATCAGCTTCCAACTGGCTGGCCAGGCTGCGCCAGTCCTCGATCGGCTGGTAGCCGTTGATGCTGGCATGCGGCACCATGCCGAGGATACGGGTGCGCAGTTCACGGTCGAAACCGTTCATCACCGACAACACCAGGATCATCACCAGCACCCCGAGGGTCAGCCCAAGCATGGAGATGAGTGAAATAAAGGATATGAAGTGGTTACGACGTTTGGCGCGCGTATAGCGCAACCCGATGAAAAACGGTAAGGGTCTGAACATGGAATACCAGTTACCTGATGGGAAAGGTCCCGATGAATGGCAGTTCGGGCTGACATGTTACACTGAAACCGGTTTCGGTAAACGGGCCTGAAACATGCAAACCAACAATCTCGATGGGGTTCACGCGGGTTACTTCCAGATCCAGGACCGGTTGGCCCTGGATTATCGGTTGATCGCTGTATCACCCACCCGGCAGCCGCCCCAACCGGAACCATCCCCGCTGTTCGGCCTGCTCGGCGAATTGCACCTGTTGGACCACGAATCCCAGCATCTGTTGCGCCAGATAGGCGAACATGATCGCGGGCTGGCTGCCTATCTGAAGATCCTCAACAAGCGTGTCGACCTGATCGGCCGGGCGCTGTCGCTGCAGCTGGTCGAAGACATGGGCGCACCACAGCCAGTGACGCTCAGCGAGGCCGGCCTGACTTTCAGCGCCCAGCAGCCGTTGCCGGTGGGCGAGTGGATCGCCCTGCGCCTGCTGCTGCCGGACCCCATCGGGCTAGCGGCAAATGTCCAGATTGCCGACTGCGTCCGGGATGCCGCTTCCGGCCGCTATCTGATACAGGTAAGCTTCGCCCAGTGCAACGATGCCCAGCGCCAGCTGCTGGCCCGGCATATCGTGCAGAAACAGGCACAGGAAATCCGTGCCACGAAACATAACGAAAGGACATCGACATGAACCACCTTCTGCCCCTGGCCCTGGTCACCACCCTGTTTGCTACCACCGCGGTACAGGCCGATACCCTGGCCATCCCCCTGGGTCAACAGGCTGCCGCGCAACAGCTGGAACTGCCGCAGCGCGGCGCCAGCACCCAGAGCGTACAGCAGCGCCATGGCCAGCCGAGCACCCGTCACCCGGCGGTCGGCCAGCCGCCGATCAGCCGCTGGGACTACCCCGGCTTCAGCGTCTACTTCGAGCACGACAAGGTGATCCATAGCGTGCGCCAGCACATTCCCTCAGGTAACTGAAGACCCCATGCCAAGGTTTGTTGCCGTTTCATTCGCCACCGCGCCGGGCCTGCTTTTGCGCGAGGCAAGGCGCGAGGAGAGAAATTTGGCCATTCCAAATGAACGACGAGTAACGCAGCATCGCGCAAAAGCAGGCCCGGCCCTCCGGGTTGCGCGTCAAATCTCGCCATGCGTCGTTGTGGGACTTGGCAAGGGAATAACCATTACCTGCGCCCCACGCCTAGCCTGGCGAGATTTGACGCAGCAACGCGGTGGCGAATGAAACGGCAACAGACCCTAATCTACGGCCATCGCGGTGCCCGCGGCGAAGCCCCGGAAAACACCCTGCCCAGCTTCCGCAAGGCGCTGCAGGCAGGTGTCACCCGGGTGGAGCTGGACCTGCATCTGTCCTCCGACCATCAGTTGATGGTCATCCATGACCCGACCCTCAAGCGCACCACCGGCATCAAGGGCAAGGTTGCCGCCCAGCGCGCCGCTGACCTGATGCGCATCGATGCCCGTCTCGGCCTGGCCGGCTGGCCGGAACCCTGCCCGATTCCCAGCCTGGAACAGCTGTTCCAGGCCTGCCCGGAATTCGAGCACTACCAGCTGGAAGTCAAGAGCGGGTCGGCGGCGCAGTCCCGTCGGGTGATCGATGCCATTACCCGGCTGGTCGACACCTACGACCTCGCGGACAAGGTGGTGATCACCTCGGCCAGCCGTGCCCTGCTGCGCCATGCCCGCGACAGCGGCTGCAGGCTGCCGACCGGATTGGTCGAGGAGTACGGGCTGCTGGACCCGGTCAAGAGTGCGCTGCGCTATAACTGCCGCTTCCTGGTGCTGAACTGGAAGCTGTGCACACCGGCGCGCATCGCCCAGGCCCACCGCCATGGCCTGCACGTCTCGGTGTGGACGGTGAACGAACCGCAGTTGATGCTGCAGTTGTGCGAGATGGGAGTCGACAGCCTGATTACCGATGTGCCGCAGTTGGCTGTCACCGTGTTGCAGGAGGAGACGCCCGGCTCGGTCGAGTGACCGTACCGGGCAAAGGAGACATCAGAACAGCCGGCCGAGGCCGTCCAGCGCCGCGACCCGGTAGGCCTCGGCCATGGTCGGGTAGTTGAAGGTGGTGTTGACGAAATACTTGATGGTATTGGCCTCACCTTTCTGGTTCATGATCGCCTGGCCGATATGCACGATTTCCGACGCCTGGTCACCGAAACAATGGATGCCCAGCACCTGCAGGGTCTCGCGGTGAAACAGGATTTTCAGCATACCTACCGGCTCGCCGCTGATCTGCGCCCGGGCGGTGTTCTTGAAGAACGCCTGGCCGATCTCATAGGGCACCTTCTCGCTGGTCAGTTCGCGTTCGGTCTTGCCCAGCGAACTGATCTCGGGAATGGTGTAGATACCTGTCGGCACATCGTCGACAAAGCGCCAGCTGTCATTCTCGATGATATTGCCTGCTGCCGACCGCCCCTGGTCGAACGCCGCGCTGGCCAGGCTCGGCCAGCCTATGACGTCACCAGCGGCGTAGACATTGGGCACCTCGGTACGGTAGTTCTCATCCACCGTTACCTGGCCGCGACTATTGGCAGTCAGGCCGATATTCTCCAACCCCAGGCCGTCGGTATTACCCGAACGCCCATTGCACCAGAGCAGCGCATCGGCGCGGATCTTCTTGCCGGATTTCAGGTGCAGCACCACACCGCTACCGTTCAGCCCTTCGATCTTGTCGTATTCCTCATTATTGCGGATGAGCACCGTATTGTTGCGCAGGTGGTAGCTCAGCGCATCGGAGATCTCATCATCGAGAAAGCTCAATAGCCGGTCGCGGTTGTGAATCAGGTCGACCTTGACCCCCAGCCCGCAGAAGATAGATGCATATTCGCAACCGATTACCCCTGCCCCATAGATGATCAGGGTGCGGGGCGTATGATTCAGCTGCAGGATGGTATCACTGTCGTAGATGCGCGGGTGGTTGAAGTCGATATCCGCCGGGCGGTACGGCCGCGAACCGGTGGCGATGATGATTTCCTGGGCCACCAGACGATCCACCGCACCTTCGGTGTTGACCAACTCGATGGTGTGCGCATCGGCAAAGCTGCCTTTGCCGAAAAATAGATCGATGCGGTTACGTGCATAATAACTGTTACGCGAGCGTACCTGACGCGAAATCACCTTCTCCGCGCTGGTGAGCACATCCGGGAAGGAAAAGTCCCGCGGCTCGCCAACCGCGCGGAAGATCGGATTGGTGTTGAACTGAATGATCTGTTTGACCGAATAACGCAGCGCCTTGGATGGGATGGTACCCAGGTGAACGCAATTGCCGCCCACCACGTTCCGCTCCTCGACCACTGCGACCCTGCGCCCGAGTTTCGCTGCATTGACCGCAGCGCCCTCTCCCGCCGGGCCTGCGCCCAGCACTACCACATCATAATTGTAAACAGCCATTCAATTCGGTCCTGTAGCAATCCTCAAATGATTCCTGCGCGGCCTGCGCCTCACTCCTTGCGAGTAGCGTCGTAGCCCAGCGTCTGTGTTGCCGTCGAACCAGTCCCCTGTTTCGATTCCTCGCATTTGTTCGGGTTGCCGCCGCACAGAGTGCAGCTGGCATCCACACCTGCAGCACCGATACCGCCACAGGAGCCGGCGATCGGCTTGCGACCAGTCATGACACCAACCGCCATACCGGCGACGCACAGTAGCATCACCGAAAACGTCACGAGCCAAAGCATGTTCTACTCCTTGCCCTGTTGCAGGGCGATGAATCGGGGCGTGCTGCGCGATACGAAGCCGTCCCCCTGACGAATGACGAACAGCGCCGGAAGATCATGTTCCAGCGCATATTCCCAACCACGCTCCGAACCCATCACCAACAAGGTGGTGGAAAGCCCGTCGGCCCAGGCAGCGGACTCGTGGAGCACCGTCACCGCAGCCAGGTCATGCATCACCGGCTTGCCGCTGACCGGATCGAAGGTATGCGAATAACGCTGGCCTTCATGCTCGAAATAATTGCGATAGTCACCGGAGGTGGAGACGCCATAGCCACGCAGTGGCAATACCAGCTGGGCCACCCGGCTTTCATCCCGCGGTTCTTCCACGGCGATGCGCCAGGGACTACCACCCGGCTTCTCACCGTCTGCCTTCAGCTCGCCGGTAAGCTCTACCATATAGTCTTTGATGCCCATGGCTATCAGACGTTCGGCTACTTCGTCGACCATATAGCCGGCGGCAATGCCGCTGACATCCAGCTCCAGCTGGTTGTCCTTGCACAGTTGCTGGCCGCGGATATGCAGATGTTCATGGCCGGTACGCGCCATGGCCTCAGCCAACTGCCCGGGTTCAGGCAACTGCCGCGGCTCGCCAGCCCCATGAAAGCCCCACAGCCGCATCAGTGGCTCCAGGGTCAGGTCGAAGCTGCCGTCACTGTGCTGATGCAGCTGCTGCGCCAGTACGACCAGATCGAGAATGGGTTCCGGCATGTCCTGGCAGGTACCTGCCGGTGCCGCATTGAAGCGCGACAGGTCCGAGTCCGGACGCCAGGTGGAAGCGACACTTTCGAAATCTTCCAGCAACTGTTCTACCGTGGCCTGTACCTCGGCCGCGGGTGGCGTACCTTCCCTACCCACCCACTTGATCGAATAGGTGCTGCCCATGGTCAAGCCGGTTATTTCGGCAACCGGCTCGGCAGAATTGAAACAGCCCGTCAGGGCTGCTGCCAGGGCAGCAGCACAGACGGGCCGGACAAGGCGATGCAACATATCAACCGCCGAAGTCATCGAGCAGGATGTTCTCGGGCTCCACCCCCAGGTCCTCGAGCATCTTGATCACCGAAGCGTTCATCATCGGCGGCCCGCACATGTAGAACTCGCAGTCCTCCGGTGCCGGATGGTCCTTCAGATAGTTCTCATACAGCACGTTGTGGATGAAACCGGTGGGGCCTTCCCAGTTGTCCTCGGGCAGTGCATCCGACAACGCCAGGTGCCACTCGAAGTTCTCGTGTTCGGCAGCCAGCTTGTCGTATTCATCGACATAGAAGGCTTCGCGCAGCGAGCGAGCGCCATACCAGAAGGACATCTTGCGCGTGCTCTTGAGACGCAGCAGCTGGTCCATGATATGCGAACGCATCGGCGCCATACCTGCGCCACCACCGATGAACACCATTTCCGCATCGGTATCCTTGGCGAAGAATTCGCCGAAAGGCCCATACACAGTGATCTTGTCGCCCGGCTTCAGACTGAAGACATAGGAAGACATGATGCCCGGCGGGATGTGATCCTGCCCGGGCGGTGGCGTCGCCACGCGGATATTGAACTTGACGATACCCTTCTCTTCCGGGTAGTTGGCCATGGAATAAGCACGGATAACCGATTCATCGACCTTGGACACATAACGCCAGATATCGAACTTGTCCCAATCAGGATGGAATTCGGGCTGGATATCGAAATCCTTGTAGTGCACCGTGTGGGGTGGGCACTCCAGCTGCACATAGCCACCAGCACGGAAGTCGACGTTCTCGCCTTCCGGCAGGCGCAGGGTCAGCTCCTTGATGAAGGTCGCCACGTTGGGGTTGGACTCGACCACGCACTCCCATTTCTTGACCCCGAATACCTCCTCGGGAACCTCGATCTTCATGTCCTGCTTGACCGGGGTCTGACAGGACAGGCGCCAGCCCTCACGGGCTTCACGCTTGTTGAAGTGGCTCTCCTCGGTGGCCAGCATCTCGCCACCGCCGCTCTCCACAACGCACTTGCACTGGGCGCAGGTGCCACCGCCACCACAGGCGGAGGACAGGAAGATGCCATTATCCGCCAGGGTGCCCAGCAACTTGCCACCTGCCGGTACGGTAATGGTTCTTTCACCATTGATTTCAATATTCACATCACCGCTGGACACCAGCCGCATGCGCGCCAGCAGAATAATCACCACCAGCACCAGCACGATGCCGGTGAACATCGCGATGGGCAGCAATAAATCAAGAATCGACATGTCCACTCCCTTACAGTTGCACGCCAGAGAAGGACATAAAGCCCAGCGACATCAAACCGACAGTGATGAAGGTTATACCCAACCCACGCAGCCCCTCGGGCACATCACTGTACTTGAGCTTCTCGCGGATAGCTGCCAGCAGCACGATCGCCAGCGCCCAGGAGAACCCGGAGCCAACCCCATACACCACGCTTTCGCTGAAGTTGTAGTCCCGCTCGACCATGAACAGGGTGCCACCCATGATGGCGCAGTTCACGGTGATCAGCGGCAGGAAGATCCCGAGGGCGCCGTACAGTGCAGGGATATATTTATCCATGACCATCTCCATGATCTGCACCAGTGCGGCGATCAGGCCGATATAGCACAGCAGACCAAGGAAGCTCAGGTCGACATCCGGCAGGCCGGCCCAGCTCAGGGCGCCGTCCCGCAGCAGGTAGGTATACAGCAGATTGTTGGCCGGAACGGTAACCACCTGAACCACCACCACGGCGATCCCGAGCATGAGTGCCGTCTCGACCTTCTTCGAGATAGCCAGGAAGGTACACATGCCGAGGAAGAACGCCAGGGCCATGTTCTCGACGAATACGGCCTTCACGAACAGACTGATATAGTGTTCCATCAATAGGCCTCCTTGTTGGATACCTGCGGCGCCATCTTGAAGTCCGCTTTCTCCACCTGCTCGGTCTTCCAGCTACGTATCGCCCAGATGAACAGACCGATCAGGAAGAACGCCGATGGTGGCAACAGCAGCATGCCGTTGGGCTGATACCAGCCACCATTGTTGACAGAGGGGATGATCTCGTAGCCCATCAGCGTCCCGGCACCGAACAGCTCACGCACGATACCCAGGCCGATCAGCATGGCACTGTAGCCCAGACCGTTGCCGATGCCATCGAAGAACGACAGTACCGGCGGGTTCTGCATGGCGAAACCCTCGGCACGCCCCATCACGATACAGTTGGTGATGATCAGGCCGACGAATACCGACAGCTGCTTGCTCAGCGCATAGGCATAGGCCTTGAGCACCTGGTCTACCACGATTACCAGCGAGGCGATGATCACCACCTGGACGATCATGCGGATCGCACTGGGAATCTGGCTGCGGATCAGCGAGATGAACATGCTGGAAAAGCCGCACACCAGGGTCAGTGCGATACTCATCACCAGGGCGGTGTTCAGGTTCGAGGTAACCGCCAGCGCCGAGCAGATCCCGAGGATCTGCAGGCCGATGGGGTTGTTATTGAAGATCGGGTCCAGCAGGACCTGTCTGATTGTAGGCTGTGACATGCTCAAGCCTCCCCTGCGCGCAGGTTATCGATGAAGGGACCGAAGCCATTCTCGCCCAGCCAGTATTCCAGCAGACGGTTGACCCCGTTGACTGTCAGCGTGGCACCCGCCAGCCCGTCGACCTGGTGCTGGGCATTCGGGTTACCGGGTTCGACACTCCCCTTGAGTATGCGGATGACCGGCCGGCCGTCTTCGTTGAATATCTGCTTGCCGGGCCACTGGCCACGCCAGTTCGGATTATCAACCTCGCCACCCAGTCCGGGGGTTTCAGCATGCTGATAGAAGCCGAAGCCCTGCACGGTATTCAGGTCGGCGCGCAGGGCGAGAAACCCGTGCAGCGTAGACCACAGGCCGTAGCCACGAACCGGCAGGATCAGGGTTTCCATCTGCTGGTCCTCGCCCTCGACGATATACGCCACGCTGTAGTTCTCGCGACGATTGATCGAGGCGATATCCTCGGCACCGGACAGGTTCCGCGACAGCGCCGGATCCTTGGCAGCGGCTGCCGGATCGAAGGTTTCAGCATCGTAAGCATCGCTGAAGCGGCCGCTTTCCAGGTCGACCAGCCGAGCGACGATGCGCTCGTCGAACAACGCCTTGACCTGCGCACCGGACATCGAGGCATCCCCCAGGCCGGCGATGGCGAGGATATTGCGCTGTTTGTCCAGCAGTGCGTTCTCGACCTGGGTCGGGCGCAACGCAACCGCCGCACCCGCGACAAACACGGAACAGACCAGGCACACCAGCAGCGCGACTACCAGCGTGCGGACGGTGGATTCTTTCTGACTAGACATGACGTGCCAGCCTCCGCTTGATATTAGCCTGGATGATGAAATGGTCGATCAGGGGCGCACACAGGTTGGCGAACAGGATGGCCAGCATCATGCCCTCCGGGAATGCCGGGTTGACCACCCGGATCAGCACCACCATGACCCCGATCAGCCCGCCGAAGATCCACTTGCCGAGATTGGTCATCGATGCCGACACTGGATCGGTGGCCATGAAGATCATGCCGAAGGCGAAGCCACCGGTGACCATATGCCAGTACCAGGGCATGGAGAACATCGGATTGGTCTCCGAGCCAATGACGTTGAACAGGCTGCTCAACGCGATCATGCCGATCATGACCCCGGCAACGATGCGCCAGGAGGCGATCTTGGTCATCAGCAACACCGCCCCGCCGATGAAGATGGCCAGGGTGCTGGTTTCGCCGATGGAGCCCTGCATGGTGCCGATGAAGGCATCCATCCAGCTCAGCCCACCGTTGATTACCGCATCCATACCGCCCGCACCGATCATGCTCAGAGTGGTCGCACCGGAGAAGCCATCCACGGCAGTCCAGACACTGTCACCTGAAATCTGTGCCGGATAGGCAAAGAACAGAAAAGCACGTCCGGTCAACGCGGGGTTGAGGAAGTTTTTACCAGTACCGCCGAAGATTTCCTTGCCGATCACCACACCGAAGCTGATACCTATGGCCACCTGCCAGAGCGGAATGCTTGGCGGCAGTATCAGCGCGAACAACACCGAGGTGACGAAGAAACCCTCGTTGACCTCGTGCTTGCGCACGGTGGCGAACAATACCTCCCAGAAGCCACCGACGATGAAAGTCACCGCGTAGATGGGTACGAACCAGGTAGCACCGTGAATGATGTTGTCCCAGATGCTGCCCGGATCGAAGCCGGCGAGCATGCCGATGATCGCGAAGCGCCAGCCATCCTGGGCGGCCAGCAGTTCCGGGTTGGCCGCGAATACGCTGTTGGCCTGGTAGCCGACGTTCCACATACCGAAGAACATCGCCGGGAAGGTACACAACCAGACGGTGATCATCATGCGCTTGAGGTCGATGCCGTCACGCACATGCGCGGTGGTCCTGGTCACACTGGCCGGTTTGTACAGAAAGGTGTCGAGCGCCTCGTACAGGGCATACCACTTCTCGTACCTGCCGCCCTTCTCGAAATGGTGCTCGACCTTGTCAAGTAAACTGCGCAGCCCCATTGCTCAACCCTCCTTCTCGATGTGCGTGAGATTGTCACGCAGGATCGGGCCGTATTCGTATTTGCCGGCACACACGTAGCTGCACAGCGCCAGATCCTCTTCATCCAGTTCCAGACAACCCAGTTTCTGCGCCATGTCGGTATCGCCGACGATCAGCGAACGCAGCAGTTGGGTAGGCAGGATATCCAGCGGCATGATCTCTTCGTAGTTGCCGACCGGAACCATGGCGCGGGCGCTGCCATTGGTGCTGGTGGTGAAGTTGAACAACCTGGAGGGCGACAGTTTGGAGATGAAGATATTCAGGATGGAGTGCTTGTCGACACCGGCACGCAGGTAATGCAGCATTTCGCGCTGGGTACCTTCGAGCAGCACCGAGACCTGCAGGTGATAGCGCCCGAGGAACTCGGTAGCGCCCCGCGCCAGGCGACCACCCAGTACGGAGCCGGAAATGATGCGATTGTTACCCGGCTTCATTTCCCCTGCGGTCAGCTCGGCCAGGTTGGCACCGACGACGGTACGCAACAGGCGCGGCCGCTCGACCTGCGGACCACCGAGGGCGATCACGCGTTCGGCCGACAGATGACCGCTGGTGAACAGCCTGCCCACCGCGACAACATCCTGGTAATTGATGTGCCACACCTGGCGGCTCTCGCTGACCGGGTCCAGCATGTGTATATGGGTACCCACCAGACCGGCCGGATGCGGCCCGGCGAAGCTTTCGCTGCGCACCCCGGGAATATTCTCCCCGGGAACTGCCGAACCCTCGGCCTTGCACAGCCAGATACCGGACAGGCACGACAGCACCTTCAGTCCATTTTCGAAGTCGGCGGCACATTCCTGCAGCACCACCGCCGGGTCGGCCGACAATGGGTGCGTATCGATTGCTGTAACGAAGATCGACGAGGGAGTGGCATCCACTGCCGGGACCTTGCTGTAGGGTCTGGTGCGCAGGGCGGTCCACAGACCGGAGCGGATCAGCTTGTCGCGTACCAGTTGCCCATCCAGGCTGCCCAGGGTATCGACGGCATGGCTGCCGAAGTCGATGGAGTCGTTGCCTTCGACATCGATCACCACCGACTGCAGAACCCGCTTCTCGCCGCGGTTGATGGCGCTGACCACGCCACTGGCGGGAGCGGTATAAAGCACACCGGGGGTTTTCTTGTCACTGAACAGGATCTGCCCTGCCTGCACCCGGTCACCGACCTGCACCTCCATCGTAGGCTTCATACCGTGGTAATCGAAACCTATGACCGCAACGCTTCTGACCGGACGTGCGTCCTCGATGCGCTGTTCAGGTGAGCCGGTGATTGGCAGATCCAAGCCCCGTTTGATCTTTATCATACGAATAGCCTAATCACATATGGAATTTGTGAAGGGCAATGGCGATGCACAGAGCGCAAATTGGCTCCGCTGAACTTAACAGGAAAAAATCAGACGATGCAGCCACGACCCCGATCGAAAAATCCCGTCAAGTATAAAGATCATGGCCTTTTAAAGCTACTCGGCCGCAGTCTTTTTCAGGTTTTTCCGTGGCATAGTGTCGCAGCACCAGAGAATCCCCTGCAGCGTCAGCAAGCGCATTGCAGAGCCGTTGCCAGCGCAGGATCGGCAGCCACAAAAAAGGCGCCGAAGCGCCTTTTTTGATTACCACATGTTACGCCGGGAAGGCCGGCGGGTTGACGTCCGCCATGTCTTCCAGGATACGCACGACCTGGCAGCTGTAACCGAACTCGTTGTCATACCAGACGTAGAGGATGACCCGATTGTCGTTGCAGATGGTCGCCTCGGCATCCACCACGCCAGCGTGACGCGAACCGACGAAATCGGTCGACACCACTTCCTGGCTGTTGGTGAAGTCGATCTGCTTGTGCAGCTCGGAGTGCAACGCCATGTGGCGCAGGTAATCGTTCACTTCCTCGCGATTGGTCGACTTCTCCAGATTCAGGTTCAGAATCGCCATGGAGACGTTCGGCGTGGGCACGCGAATCGCATTGCCACTGAGCTTGCCGGCCAGCTCCGGCAGCGCCTTGGCTACCGCTTTGGCTGCCCCGGTCTCGGTGATGACCATATTCAGCGCAGCACTGCGGCCACGACGATTGCCCTTGTGGAAGTTGTCGATCAGGTTCTGGTCGTTGGTGTAGGAATGCACCGTCTCCACGTGACCATTGAGGATGCCGAACTTGTCATTGATCGCCTTGAGCACCGGCACGATGGCGTTGGTGGTACAGGAGGCAGCCGAGACGATCTTGTCTTCCGGGGTGATCCACGCATGGTTGATGCCATGCACGATATTCTTCAGGTTGCCCTTGCCCGGCGCGGTCAGCACCACCTGGCTCACACCCGGGCACTTCAGGTGCTGGGACAGGCCGGCTTCGTCACGCCAGACGCCGGTGTTGTCCACCAGGATGGCGTCCTGGATACCGTAGGCGGTGTAGTCGACGCTGGTCGGATCGCTGGCATAGATGAACTGGATCTGGTTGCCGTTGGCGGTCAGCGTGTTATTTTCCTCGTCGATGGTGATGGTGCCCTGGAAGGAACCATGAACCGAATCGCGGCGCAGCAGGCTGGCGCGCTTGGACAGGTCGTTCTCAGCCCCCTTGCGGACCACCACCGCACGCAGGCGCAGACCATCACCGGCGCCGGCCTTCTCGACCAGGATGCGCGCCAGCAGACGACCGATACGGCCGAAGCCGTAGAGCACCACATCGCGCCCCTGACGCTTCTCGCCCTTGTGGCCGATGACGCTGGCCAGCTCCCTGCGCAGGAAGGCATCGAGATCGTTCCCGCCTTCCTTCTGGAACTTGACCACCAGACGCGCCAGGTCGATCGACGCCGGCCCCAGGTCCAGATCGACCAGAGCCTTGATTACCGGATAGGTATCGTGCACCGACAACTCGTTGTCATCGATCTGGCGGGCAAAGCGGTGGGATTTGAGCAGGCTGATGACGGAGCGATTGACCAGACCACGGCCATAGATGGAGGTGACCACATTGTGTTCACGGTACAGACGTCCAATCAACGGGATCATCGCTTCGGCAGTCGCTTCGCGATCGGTCCAGTTATCCAGACATTGCTCGTATTGGGCTTGAGTCACAGTTTTTCCTTCCAGGTCTTGGGAACTAAGAGGGCCGTTATTATGCGGCGAGTGGCCCTGGTAGGCAATCATCCGATGGCTAACGGAGTCCGGCCACAGACCCGGACTCCGTCAGCCCCGCGTCAGGCGGCGGATTTGCGCGTACTGTACAAGGACAGCAGCACGCCACCGGCCAGCAGACCGAAGGTCACTCCCAGCGAAATGCCAGCATGGATATGGATACCCAGACCGTGCGCCAGGATCTTGCAACCGATGAAGATCAGCACCAGCGACAGGGCGTACTTCAGGTAGACGAAGCGATGCATCAGCGCCGCCAGGGCGAAATACAGCGACCGCAGCCCGAGGATGGCGAAAATATTCGATGTATAAACGATGAACGGGTCCTGGGTGATGGCGAAGATCGCCGGCACGCTATCGACCGCGAACACCAGGTCGGCCAGCTCGATCAGCACCAGGGCCAGGAACAGCGGCGTGGCGAACAGCACCACCTTGCCGGTCTTGTCCGGCAGGCGGACGAAGAAATGCGAGCCATGCAGATCATCGGTCACACGGAAATGCCGACGGATAAAGCCGACCATGCGATTCTGCGACAGATCCTTGTGCTCCTCCTCACCCTTGCTGAGGAACATCTTGACCCCGGAGAACAGCAGGAACACCCCGAACAGATAGAGAATCCACTCGAACTCCTGCACCAGCGCCGCTCCCAGGCCGATCATGATCGCCCGCATCACTATCACCCCGAGAATACCCCAGAACAGCACCCGGTGCTGATACAGCCGGGGAATGCCGAAGAAGCCGAGAATCATCGCCATCACGAACACGTTATCCATCGACAACGATTGCTCGATCAGGAAGCCGGTATAGAACTCCAACGCACTGGCCGATCCTCTGTCGAACCAGACCCAGACGCCGAACAGGATACCCACGGTGAAATAACCGCTGTACAGCAGCAGACTCTCACGCACCTCGATTTCATGATCCTTGCGGTGCAGCACACCCAGGTCGAAGGCGAGAATGGCGAGAACGATGGTCAGGAAAGCGAACCACTGCCAGGCGGCGGTTCCGAGAAAGGGGGTGGTCAGAAACGAGATCAGTGGCTCCATGGGGCCCTCCGGTCAAAGTTAAGAATCAACTTATGACTCCGACATCACGGTGGGACCAACCACCGCCAGAGGGGCCCGGCGTCACGCGGCAATCATGATATAGCTGCCTCCATACTCTGACAAGCGCAACCCGCGCAAGGTCCGATAAAAACGTCGGCAATCACAACACGGCTCCCTGCGAAGGGGTAAACTGTGCGTTTTGCGCCACAAGATAAGCCCAACCGCATGTCCGACACTTCCATTCTGTTCAGTACACCGCAGCACAAAGGCCTTGGCAACAGGGCCGCCTGGGGCAACCTGCCAGCGGCGGCTCGCGCCCTGGCCATCGCCGAAGCGGCGTTGCAGCACCCAGGCCTGAGCCTGGTCATCACCCGCGACACCGCCATGGCCGACCAACTGGAGCAGGAACTGCGCTTTTTTGCCCCGCAGCTGCCGGTAACCAGCTTCCCCGACTGGGAGACCCTGCCCTACGACCGCTTCTCTCCGCACCAGGACATCATCTCCCAGCGCCTGCAGACGCTGTTTCGTCTGCCACAGGTCGAGCACGGCATCCTCGTGGTGCCGATGATCACCCTGCTGCACCGCATCCCGCCACGCTCCTTTCTCGGTGGCTCGGTGCTGATGCTGGAAGTCGGCCAGCGGCTGGATATCGATCGTATGCGGCAGAACCTGGACGCCGCCGGCTATCGCTGCGTCGATACCGTGTATGAACATGGCGACTATGCAGTGCGCGGCGCCCTGCTCGACCTGTTCCCCACCGGTTCGCGCCTGCCTTATCGCATTGACCTGTTCGATGAAGAGATCGAAACGCTGCGCACCTTCGACCCGGAGACCCAGCGCTCCATCGACAAGGTCGACAATATTCACCTGCTGCCCGCACGCGAGCTGCCGCTGGACAAGAGTGCCCTGACCGGCTTCCGTGCGCGCTTTCGCGAACGCTTCGAGGTCGATCACCGGCGCTGCCCGATCTACCAGGATCTCAGCGATGGGCTGGTGCCGCCGGGCATCGAGTATTACCTGCCGCTGTTCTTCGAGGAACTCGGCACCCTGTTCGACTACCTGCCGGACAACACCCAGTTGTTCAGCCTGCCCGGTATAGAGGACAGTGCCAACCAGTTCTGGAACGACGTGCGCAACCGTTTCGAGGAGCACGGCATCGACCCGACCCGGCCGCTGCTGTCACCGGCCGAGCTGTTTCTGCCGGTCGAGGAATGCTTCTCGCTGATCAAGCGCTATCCGCGGGTAATCTGTCACGATACCCCCCTGCCCGCCGCTGCCGGCGTGATCAACTACGATTGCAGCCCACCGCCGGAACTGCCGCTGGACAACAAGCAGGAACGCCCGCTGCAGCAACTGGAACACTTCCTCGATGGCTTCCAGGGCCGTACCCTGTTCGTCGCCGAGACCGCCGGGCGCCGCGAGTCCCTGCTGGAGCTGCTGGCCCGGGTACCACTGAAGCCCGAACCGGTGGACAGCTGGAACGCCTTCGTCGACAGCGACACCCGCTGCGCCATCACCATCGCCCCGGTGGACCAGGGCCTGCTGAGCAACGACCCGGCCATCGCCCTGATCGCCGAAAGCCAGCTGTTCGGCCAGCGCGTGATGCAGCGCCGCCGGCGCGGCAAGACCACGGACCTGGGCGACACCATCATCCGCAACCTGACCGAGCTGCGCGAAGGTGCGCCGGTGGTGCATATCGAGCATGGTGTGGGTCGCTATCACGGACTGGTCAACCTGAGCGTGGAAGGCCAGCAGGCGGAGTTTCTCAAGCTCGAGTACGCCGAGCAGGCCACGCTGTACGTGCCTGTCGCCAACCTGCACATGATCGCCCGCTACTCCGGCGCCGATGACGACCATGCACCGCTGCACCGGCTCGGCTCGGAGCAGTGGCAGAAGGCCCGGCGCAAGGCCGCGGAAAAGGTCCGCGACGTCGCCGCGGAACTGCTCGACGTCTACGCCCGCCGCGCGGCACGCAAGGGCTACAGCTTCAACGACCCGGACCAGGACTACCAGACCTTCGCCGAGGCCTTCCCGTTCGAGGAGACCGCCGACCAGCAGGCGGCCATCGAGGCGGTACTCAAGGACATGACCAGCGCCCAGCCGATGGATCGCCTGGTGTGTGGCGATGTCGGCTTCGGCAAGACCGAGGTGGCGATGCGCGCCGCCTTCGTCGCGGTACACAGCGGCAAGCAGGTTGCGGTGCTGGTACCCACCACCCTGCTCGCCCAGCAGCACTACAACAGCTTCAAGGACCGCTTTGCCGATTGGCCGGTGAAGGTCGAGGTAATGTCGCGCTTCAAGTCGGCCAAGGAAATCAAGTCCGCGACCCAGGAACTGGCCGAAGGCAAGGTCGACATCATGATCGGCACCCACAAGCTGCTGCAGAGCGATGTGCAGTTCCAGGACCTGGGCCTGGTGATCATTGATGAGGAACACCGCTTCGGGGTACGCCAGAAGGAGCGCCTCAAGGCGCTGCGCAGCGAGGTCGACATCCTCAACCTGACCGCCACTCCGATTCCACGGACGCTGAACATGGCCATGACCGGCATGCGCGACCTGTCGATCATCGCCACGCCACCGGCGCGGCGGCTGTCGGTGAAGACCTTCGTCATGCAGCAGCAGCCGGCGGTGATCAAGGAGGCGATCCTGCGCGAACTACTGCGTGGCGGCCAGGTGTACTTCCTGCACAACGAGGTGGAAACCATCGAGAAGTGCGCCGCCGACCTGGCCGAGCTGGTGCCCGAGGCGCGCATCGGCATCAGCCACGGCCAGATGCCCGAACGGGCGCTGGAACAGGTGATGCGCGATTTCTATCATCGCCGCTTCAATATCCTGGTGACCTCGACCATCATCGAGACCGGTATCGACGTGCCCAGCGCCAACACCATCATCATCGAGCGCGCCGACAAGTTCGGCCTGGCCCAGCTGCACCAGTTGCGCGGGCGCGTCGGGCGCAGCCACCACCAGGCCTACGCCTATCTGCTGACCCCGGCCGGACGCAAGTTGACCGGCGACGCGGAAAAGCGCCTGGAGGCGATCGCCGCCGCCCAGGACCTGGGGGCCGGCTTCACCCTGGCCACCCACGACCTGGAAATCCGCGGCGCTGGCGAGTTGCTCGGCGAGGGCCAGAGCGGCCAGATCCAGGCGGTCGGCTTCAGCCTGTACATGGAGATGCTGGAACGGGCGATCAAGGCCATCCAGCAGGGCAAGGAGCCGGAACTGGAGAACCCACTGAGTGGCGGTCCGGATATCAACCTGCGCCTGCCGGCGCTGATTCCCGATGATTACCTGCCGGATGTGCATGCGCGCCTGACGCTGTACAAGCGCATCGCCAATGCCAGGGATGATGAGGAGCTGAAGGACCTGCAGGTGGAGATGATCGACCGCTTCGGCCTGCTGCCGGAGCCGGTGAAGAACCTGTTCCGGGTGACCTCGTTGAAACTGCGCTGCGCGCCTTTGGGCATCAGCAAGATCGACACCGGCCCGGAACACGGAAAGATCGAGTTCGCCGCCGATACCAGCATCGACCCGCTGGTACTGATCCGGCTGATCCAGGACAGCCCACAACGCTATCGCCTGGAGGGCGGCAGCATCTTGCGCTTCAGTGCGCCGATGGGCACCCACGGCTTGCGCCTGAACACCGTCGAGGCGCTGATCGAACGGCTGCAACAGGTGCCCGCGGTGGCCGGTGGCAAGGGTAAACGCTCGTAAGCCTGTGACATTCCGTGTCGCGGCTGATTGGAGCCTGTTGCGGGCTCTGCGTAGGGCCACACTGACCGGCAGCCATTGCCGAACACGCACCCTCGCCATCCATGGCGCTCGTCTACGGCCGTCCCTGGCCGCAGACGGTTCGGCAGTGGCTGCCGGTCAGCGCGGCCTGCGAATCTGGAGTAGCACGCTGTCTCGCTACGACCGGCTTTGCGTTACAACAGCCCCGCGCCCTGCAGCACCTCGACCGACTGCCGCCAGCGCGGCTGAGCCTTGTAGTCGGTGCCCACCACGCGCCGCGCGAGCAGGCGCTGCGCCCGTAGCGATGGCTGCATGCCGATGTGCTGAACATGCTGCAATGCCTGCTCGGCCGCTGCACGGTCGTTGCACACCAGCAGCATGTCGCAGCCCGAGGCCAGCGCCGCATCCACCCGGCGGGTGATATCGCCCACGGCGTGGGCTCCAGCCATGGTCAGGTCGTCACTGAAGATGGCGCCGTCGAAGCCCAGCTCCGCGCGCAGGATGTCCTGCAACCAGCGCTGCGAGAAGCCTGCCGGCAGACTGTCCACCGCAGGATAGACCACATGCGCCGGCATGATGCCGTCCAGCAGTGGCGCCAGTGCGGCGAAGGGTTTCAGGTCGGTATCACGGATGCTCGCCTCGCTGCGCTCGTCCACGGGCAGGTCGGTGTGCGAGTCCGCCTCGGCCCAGCCGTGGCCGGGAAAGTGCTTGCCGGTGGCGGCCATGCCAGCCTGGTGCAGACCCTCGATATAGGCCCGACCCAGAAGCGCCACCTGCTGCGGATCGGCGCCCAGGGAGCGATCACCGATCACCTGGCTGCGGCCATGATCCAGGTCCAGCACCGGCGCGAAGCTGATATCGATACCGCAGGCGAGCATTTCCGTGGCCATCAGCCAGGCGGCCGCTTCGGCAACTGCAATGACATTTTTGGCGCCACAGCCGGCAATCCGGCCCAGCGCGGGTAGACGCAGCACCTCTCGACGCAGGCGCTGTACACGACCGCCCTCCTGGTCGATGGCGATCAGCATTTCCGGGCGCAACGCACGGATACTGCGTATCAGCTCACGCACCTGGGCCGGAGATTCGGTATTGCGGGCGAACAGGATGATGCCGCCGACTTCGGGTTGCCTCAACAACTGGCGGTCTTCCGGGGTCAACCAGGTACCCGCCAGATCCAGCATCAATGTGCCTTGGGTCAAAGAATATGCTCCTGCGTCAGATTACTCGATGACCACGGCGCAACCGTCCGGGGTCATGTCGAAGAGGGCCAGCATGTCGGCATTGCGCAGACGGATACAGCCGTGGGACAGGGGAATACCCATCGGCTGATCGTCGCCGGTACCATGCAGATAGATATAGCGGCGCTGCGAATCGCGATCGCCACCACGATTGATCCCGGGCTGCTCACCACAGAGCCACAGGATGCGGGTCAGAATCCAGTCCCGCTGGGGGTTGGCCGCAGCCAGCTCAGGCGTCCACAATTCACCGGTCGGGCGCCGGCCGATGAATACCGCTGCCAGCGGCTGACCATCGCCGATACGCGCGCGTACCCGATGGCGTCCACGGGGAGTGCAGCCACTGCCGTTCAGCTCGCCGGGACCGTTCTTCGCGGTGGAAATCGGCCAGGTGCGCACCGGCCGACCGGCACTGAAACCGGTAAGCTGTTGCCGCTCAAGGGAAATGTGGATCAGATCCAGCTGCATGCTCGTCTCCGCCGCAAAGGCCACACGATAGCGGATACCGGGACCGGAGGTAAGTCCCGGCAAGATGCAATCACCGCCTGCTACAGTACCTGCAGGGCTTCCTGGGCATGCCTGTCGGTATCCACGGCGAGGGTGCCGGCGCGCATGCCGGCTGCCAGGAAGGGCACCATCTGCCGCAGCACCTCCTCGGTACCGGCGCGCTCACCGTGCTCGGCTTCGGCGATGGCCTTCAATGCCTTCATGCTCGACAGGGTGAACGCCGCGCTGCCGAGCATGAAGTGCACCCGCCAGAACAACACGTCCGGCGGCAGCTCGGGCGAGCTGCGCAGCACCAGTTCCATGTAGCGCTTGAATACCTTGCCATAGACCTCGGCGAGGTATTTGCGCAGGTGCCCCTGGCTCTGGCTGAACGCCAGCCCGAGCAAACGCATGAAGGTGGAAAGGTCATTACCACTGCGCGGTTTGACCGCCAGCACCAGGCGCACCAGCATCTCCAGCAATTGCTCCAGCGTCTGCTCGGGATTGCCGGCCTGTTCGTTGCGCTCCAGCTCCTGCTCCAGGCTGCTGACGAAGGGATTGAGAAAGCGGGTGAATACCGCCTGGATCAGCGACTTCTTCGAACCGAAGTGATAATTCACCGCCGCCAGGTTGACGCCCGCCTTGCTGGTAATCAGCCGCAGCGAAGTTTCAGCGAAACCCTTTTCGGCAAATAACTGCTCTGCAGCATCCAGAATGCGCTCAACTGTTTCAGACTGTGCCACAGACCACTCCAGGGGAAAAACACATGTTTGAAACATACGTTTCAAACAGACTTGCTGTCAACTCCGACGTTTTACCACACTCCGGCTGCGCTGCAAATATGCAGCGCGGGCTTGCCCTTGGGCACAAGCTGTATATAATCACAGTCACTGTATAAAAACACAGGCAGACAAGAATGCAGAAACTCACGGCACGGCAACAGCAGGTACTTTCCTTCATCAGGGAATACATGAGCAGCAATGGCTATCCGCCTACCCGCGTGGATATCGCCAGGGAGCTGGGTTTCCGTTCGCCCAATGCCGCCGAGGACCATCTCAAGGCCCTGGCGCGCAAGGGAGCCATCGAGATGATTCCCGGCGCCTCACGCGGCATTCGCCTGCCGGCAGACGAGGACACGCCCGATGACAGCCTGCCGGTGATCGGCCAGGTCGCCGCCGGCGCGCCCATCCTGGCACTGGAGAACATCGAGAATCACTGCAAGATCGATCCGGCGTTCTTCAGCCCTCGTGCCGACTACCTGCTGCGCGTACGCGGCATGAGCATGAAGGATATCGGCATTCTCGATGGCGACCTGCTGGCCGTGCATCGCACCAGCGAAGCCCGCAATGGCCAGGTGGTGGTGGCCCGGATCGACGACGAGGTCACCGTCAAGCGTTTCCACAAACAGGGACGCAAGGTATCGCTGATCGCCGAAAACCCCGAGTTCGCCCCCATCGAAATCGATCTGGGCGAGCAGGAACTGATTATCGAAGGCTTGAGCGTTGGCGTGATACGCCACTGAAGGAGTACGCCATGCAGTATGCGCGAAACGAAGGTTCAGCGGTGCAACCCGACCTGTTGCATCAGGCCCTGATGTCTTCCCGTCTGGGCATGCGGCGACTGGCCTCGGCCAGTGTGCCGGAGTCGATGCCGGACGAGCATGTCGGATTCAGTGAAATCAGCCTGAACGGCGCACCTCGGCAATGCCTGCAGTGGCTGGCACCGGTGTTGCGGGACCTGAGCCAGGCCAATACACCCGGCTGGCTGAGCCTGATCGATCCGCCGCTGCCGGTCAGCCAGAAGTGGCTGCGTGCCTCCGGCCTGGACCCCCAGCGCATACTCATCATCCGCCCCAAGCACGGCATGGATGCACTGAAACTCTGCTGCGAAATACTCGAGCTGGGTTACAGCCACACCGTGGTCAGTTGGCTGCCCTCCTCTTCGCGTACCAGCCAACAGCTGGACAGGGCAGCACAGGCCGGGCATTGCGCCAGCTTGAACGTTCGCATGGGGAATGCAAGCAACAGTTGAACAAAGCGGAACAGTCGGGCGAACGCCCGACTGCATCAGTGCAGCACGCGCTGCTGATCCAGCTCCAGATCGGGGTCTTCTTCCATGATCTGCCCGGCCATCTGCATGCCGGCACCGATCATGGCCTTGGCCACCTCGACATAGTTGCCCTGCAGAAAATCCCTGGCTTCCTCGGAGAACTCGATGGTCAACAGCGGCTTGCCCTGCTCATCCGGACGGCGCAAGGCAACCGTGCCATCGGCAAGCTCAATGATCTCGAGAAAGGGTGAAGGCATGTGGCGTCTCCTGTCAGTCAAGCCGCGTAGTGTACCACAGCAACCACGTCAAACCCGACCTTCACCACTCCTGCATCGCCTGACGATAACGCTCTACCTGCGCAGCCAGTGCGTCCAGTGCCGTCTGCGCCTCGTCGATCTCCCACTGCGCCGCGCTGACCGCGGTAGTGGCGATCAGCTCGCTGCCAGCCACTGATGCGGCACCGGCAGCGGGCGCCAGCAATTGCTGCCAGGCCCGCAGCAGCCCGGCCAGCCAGCTCTGCGGATGCGCCGCCAATTGCACCAGTTCGCCCAGCTCCGGCCCGGGGAAACGCTCGGCAACGTCACTGTCGAGCACCTGCTCGACGCTGCGCACATCCAGCAGCGGCCAGCGATAACCTTCGGCCACCTCGTGAATCAACGCAAGAACGGCACGGTAGGCATGGAATATCACGTGCTCCCGGTGATAGCGCGCCTGGGTGAGCGCGCCCATCCCCGAGTCACCAGCCGCAGCCTCCCAGGAAGCCAGGGCCAGGAGGGCAAATGACAGCGCCTGATTGGTGCGGGTGTACACTTCATTCGCCATATCGCCTCCGCTCAGCGCTTGCCCTTGCGCCCGTCGTCCACCACCCAGTTCTTGCCGTCATGGAAAGCGCGCCAGCCGCTGGGCTTGCCGTCGATCTCGCTCTGCACGTACTGCTCCTTGCTCTTGCGGCTATAGCGTACCACCGTCGGATTACCGTCAGGATCAGCCACCGGCGCACTCAGCAGGAAATGGTACTTGGGATCGATCGCCTCGGCGTGGGGCAACAGTTCCTTGACCAGCGGCGCTCGGGTCTCGCGGTTCTTCGGGAACTGGCTGGCGGCAAGGAACAGGCCCGAGGCACCATCACGCAGCACGTAGACGTCATCGACCTTTTCGCAGCGCAACTCCGGCATCAGTACCGGGTCCATCTTCGGCGGCGCCGCCTCGCCGCTTCGCAGCAGCTTGCGGGTATTCTTGCAGGCACTGTTGGTGCAACCGAAGTACTTGCCGAAGCGACCGGTCTTGAGTTGCATCTCGCTGCCACACTTGTCGCATTCGATCACCGGACCATCATAGCCCTTGATCTTGAACTGCCCCTCTTCCACTTCGAAGCCACTGCAGTCGGGGTTGTTGCCACACACATGCAGCTTGCGACGCTCGTCGACCAGATAGCTGTCCATGGCCGTCGAGCAGATCGGGCAGCGACGCTTGGCCCGCAATATACGGGACTCGCCCTCTTCGTCATCTGCCGCCACCTCGTTACCGGGCACCAGGTTCACCGTGGCCTTGCAACGCTCCTTCGGTGGCAGTGCATAACCCGAGCAACCCAGGAACACGCCGGTGGAGGCGGTGCGGATCATCATCGGACGACCGCATTCGACACAGGGGATATCCGTCAGGGTCGGCTGATTGGCGCGCATACCCTGCCCCTCCGCCGTTGCTCCGGCAGCCTCGAGCTTCTTCCTGAAGTCGGCGTAGAACTTGTCCAGCACCTCCTTCCAGAGGGTCTCTCCCTGGGCCACGTCATCCAGCGACTCTTCCATGCGCGCGGTGAAGCTGTAGTCCATCAGGTTGGGAAAGCTTTCGTTGAGCCGCTCGGTAACGATGTCACCCATCTTCTCGGCATAGAAGCGCCGATTGTTCAGGGCGACATAGCCGCGCTCCTGGATGGTGGAGATGATCGAAGCGTAGGTCGACGGCCGGCCAATGCCGCGCTTTTCCAGCTCCTTGACCAGGCTGGCTTCGGAATAACGCGCCGGCGGCTTGGTGAAATGCTGTTTCGGGTCGAGCTTGACCAGGTCGAGAATCTGCTCGACCTGCATGTCGGGCAGCACCTCGTCCTCACCACCCTTGCCCAGCGGCGGCAGTACCTTGGTGTAACCATCGAACTGCAGGATACGGCCACGGGCGCGCAACTCGAAATCACCCGCCTGTACGCTGATGGTGGTGGACAGGTAGCGCGCCGGCGGCATCTGGCAGGCCACGAACTGACGCCAGATCAGCTCATACAGGCGCTCGGCATCGCGCTCCATGCCCTTGAGTTCGGTAGCCTTGAGCTTCACATCCGAGGGGCGAATAGCTTCGTGCGCCTCCTGGGCATTGGCCTTGCTGCCGTAGACATTCGGCGAATCAGGCAGGTACTGGTTACCGAAGTTCTTCTCGATGTAGCCGCGGGCCATGCTCACGGCATCGGCCGACAGGTTGGTCGAGTCGGTCCGCATGTAGGTGATGTAGCCCGCTTCGTACAAGCGCTGGGCCATCATCATGGTCTTCTTCACGCTGAAGCCCAGGCGCGTGCTCGCTGCCTGCTGCAGCGTGGAGGTGATGAAGGGGGCACCGGGCTTGGTGCTGGTCGGCCGGGCATCACGCTTGACCACCTGGTAGGTCGCGCCCTGCAGTTTGGCCAGCGCCTGGTCGGTCTGCTGCTTGTTCAGCGGACGGAAGGTCTCGCCGTTTTCCTTGACCACTTCGAAGCGCACCGCTTCGCTCTTGGGCGTGGTCAGGTTGGCGTGCACTTCCCAGAACTCTTCGGGAATGAAGGCACGGATCTCGCGCTCGCGATCCACGATCAGCTTGACCGCCACCGACTGCACACGACCGGCGGACAATCCACGGGCGATCTTCTGCCACAGCAGCGGCGAGACCATGTAGCCCACCACCCGGTCCAGGAAGCGGCGGGCCTGCTGGGCGTTGACCCGGTTCATGTCCAGCTCGCCCGGCTCGGAGAAGGCGTCCTGGATGGCTTTCTTGGTGATTTCGTTGAACACCACCCGACGATAGCGGCTGTCGTCGCCACCGATGGATTCACGCAGGTGCCAGGCAATGGCCTCCCCTTCGCGGTCCAAGTCCGTTGCCAGGTAGATGGTGTCGGCTTCCCGGGCCAGGCGACGCAGCTCGTCGATGACCTTTTCCTTGCCGGGCAGGATCTCGTAGTGCGCCTTCCAGCCGTTCTCCGGATCGACGCCCATACGGTTGACCAGTTGTATCCTGGCCTTGGTCTGCTTATCCACTTCCGGCGCCGATGCGGCCTTGCGCCCCTTGGGTTTACTCTCGGTCTTGCTGCTGCCGCTGGTGGGCAGATCGCGGATGTGTCCGATACTCGACTTCACCACGAAGTCATTGCCAAGATACTTGTTGATTGTCTTGGCCTTGGCTGGTGACTCCACAATGACCAGTGCTTTTCCCATGGGTAAAGGTATTCCTCAATCAAAAAATCCAGTTTGCCCTGTGGGCAAAGGGGCTCGGCTGCTGCTCGAAGTGGCGGGCAGTCCGGAGGGCCAGAGCCTACACGTCTTCGCTGATAAAGGTAAAGCGCGGATGTGTTTTGCCCTCCACCTCCACATTCCCGGTGAACATTTCCAGCGGACGCACCCAGAGGTCGTACTCGCCGTACAGGGTACGATAGACCACCAAGCGCTCTCCGGTTTCAGAATGGCGTGCAATATCAATGACCTGGTAGTCCTTGCCTTTATAGTGGCGATAGCGGCCGGGTTTCAGGGGCATAGGGTTTGCTCTGCTGGTGGTTGTGTTATTCATGGCGCCATGCTGGCGGCTGCGGGTTCAGTGCAAGGTCGGAGCTTGTCGGCTGGCTCTGGTGGACACGCCGCAAGTACGTCCCTGTAGGCTCGTTGATGGCATCCCTGCCATCAAACGGTCCACCAGAGCCAGCCGCCAAACTCCGCCAAAGAGTCTGTGCATATCACAGGTTGCCCCTCCGCCACACCGACGTACCCAGCAGCGTTTGCCGGTCGGGGCAGGCAGACCGTCGGTTGTCATGGATGACAACCGCGAGCCTACATGGACGTACTTGCGGCGTGTCTGCATGGCCCGACCGGCAAATGCGGCCACTCAGACCATCAGCAACAAGCCAACAGCAGCGCTGGCCCCTCAGAAAGTCGACACTACCCAACAACCTACTTGCTCAGATACCGCATCCCCTGCTCCAACCCTTCCAGCGTCAACGGATACATATGATCTTCCATCAGATCCTGGATGATCCGCGTCGAGGTGGTGTAGCCCCAGGCGTCCTTCGGGTATGGGTTGATCCAGATCATCTTGGGGAATTTCTCCCGCAGGCGGGTGATCCAGACGTGACCGGCTTCTTCGTTCCAGTGCTCCACGCTACCGCCGGGCTGGGTGATCTCGTAGGGCGCCATGGCCGCGTCGCCGACGATCACCACCTTATAGTCCGCACCGTACTTGTGCAGCAGGTCCATGGTCGGGATGCGCTCGTTGGTACGGCGCATGTTGTCCTTCCATACCGACTCGTAGAGGCAGTTGTGGAAGTAGAAGTACTCCAGGTGCTTGAACTCGGTACGGCAGGCCGAGAACAGTTCCTCGCAAACCTTGATGTGCGCATCCATCGAACCGCCGATATCGAACAGCAGCAGCAGCTTCACCGCGTTGCGCCGCTCCGGGCGCATCTGGATGTTCAGCAGCCCGCCATCACGTGCAGTGTGATCGATGGTACCGTCGATATCCAGCTCCTCGGCAGCACCGGTGCGGGCGAACTTGCGCAGGCGGCGCAGCGCTACCTTGATGTTGCGCGTGCCCAGTTCCACCTGGTCATCCAGGTTCTTGTACTCGCGCTGCTCCCAGACCTTGGCCGCCCGCCCCTGGCGTTTGCCGGCATCACCGACGCGAATGCCCATCGGGTTGTAGCCGCCGGAGCCGAAGGGACTGGTGCCGCCGGTGCCGATCCATTTATTGCCACCGGCATGCCGTTCCTTCTGTTCCTCAAGGCGCTTCTTGAACTCCTCGATCAGCTTGTCCAGCCCGCCGAGCGACTTGATCTGCTCGCGCTCCTCGTCGGTCAGCAGGCGCTCGAACTCCTTGCGCAGCCAATCCTCGGGAATCAGCGCCTCGAGCAGCTCGTTGAGATCCTGCAGACCGTTGAAATAGGCGCTGAAGGCGCGATCGAACTTGTCGAAATGACGCTCGTCTTTGACCATCACCGTACGCGCCAGGTAATAGAACTCGTCCATGTCGGCGAATACCACATGGTTCTTCAGCGCATTGATCAGATCCAGCAGCTCACGCACCGACACCGGCACCTTGGCCGCGCGCATCTCATTGAATAGATTGAGTAACATTATTGCCTCTCGGAACTCTGATGCTCCCTCTCCCCTTGCGGGGCGAGGGCGGAATAAGCGAAGCACCGCTTCGCCCGCTTGAGCGCCCTGAGCTCTGCGAAGGGCCGGGGCGCGGGAGCGGGGCTGGGGAGAGGGGGAGCGGGTTCAGCGATTCTGCCGCCGAGTCATGAACGCCAGGCGCTCCAGCAACTGCACATCCTGCTCGTTCTTCACCAGCGCGCCATACAGCGGCGGAATCGCCTTGGTTGGGTCGCGATCACGCAATACCGCTTCGGGGATGTCGTCGGCCATCAGCAGTTTCAGCCAGTCGACCAGTTCGGAAGTGGATGGCTTCTTCTTCAGGCCAGGCACCTTGCGCACGTCAAAGAAAATGTCCATCGCCTCGCTCAGCAATTCCTTCTTGATGCCCGGGTAATGCACATCGACGATACGCTGCATGGTCTCGCGATCGGGGAAGGCAATGTAGTGGAAGAAGCAACGGCGCAGGAAGGCGTCGGGCAGTTCCTTCTCGTTGTTGGAGGTGATGATGATGATCGGGCGCTGCCTGGCCTTGATGGTCTCATTGGTCTCGTAGACGTAGAACTCCATCTTGTCGAGTTCCTGCAGCAGATCGTTGGGGAACTCGATGTCGGCCTTGTCGATCTCATCGATCAGCAGGATGGCGCGTTCCTCGGACTCGAACGCCTCCCACAGCTTGCCCTTCTTGATGTAGTTGCGCACGTCGTGCACCTTGTCCACGCCCAGCTGGGAGTCGCGCAGGCGGCTGACCGCATCATATTCGTACAGCCCCTGATGGGCCTTGGTGGTGGACTTGATATGCCAGGTGATGAGCTTGGCGCCCATGGACTCGGCCAGCTGCTCGGCCAGCATGGTCTTGCCGGTGCCCGGCTCGCCCTTGATCAGCAGGGGGCGCTCCAGGGTAATGGCGGCGTTTACCGCAAGCTTGAGGTCGTCTGTGGCGACGTACGACTGGGTACCTTCGAACTTCATGGGGAATTCCTTGAGCCAGACCCGGACCGGCCGGGTATTCAAACCAATGGACAGCCCCGGACTATAGCTTGCGCCCCGAATGGGTGTAAACGCATGGGCAAGATTCAGTCAGTGAATGGCAAATTCACTCTTCTTCTTCCAGTGCACGCTCGAAGCGGGGCGTGAATGCCTCGACAAAGGCATTGCGCAGGATCGCGATGAAAGCCTGGAAAGCGCTCATTTCCGCATTGTCCAGACTGCCGGAGAGTTCTATACGGGTGGCGAACTGGTCCTTGCGCTGGTTCTGCAGCACTTCCTGACCACCATGTACGATCGCCTCCCACAAGCCGCGGAAGAATCCCTTGTCCTCGTTGCGGATATCCTGATCCAGGTCGAACACGTCCACGTCACGCAGTAGCGGCTTGATATAGCCATCCAGTTGCCGCTCGCGCACTTCCAGCTCCAGGGTCAGGTCCCCTGCCCCCGCTCGGAAATCGAACTTGCCGTAGGCCGAGGCGAAGTCGTTGATGCGCGTCAGGTCCAGGCCAAGCATGCGGAACTGCAGGTCGGCATCATCCACCCGGCCCAACGGGTCGAAGTGGGCATTGGCCTCGATCGGCGCATGGCCGAGAAAGTCCGCGGTGCCGTTCATGCTGGCGCTGCGCTGGCCCTGGGCGTCCGGCGCGTTGGTCAGGTTGCGTATGGTCATCTCGATGGCGCTGGCACTGATGTTGACCGGGGGATCGCTGGAGAAGTTGCGAAAGGATACCGTGCCCTGGTGGATGTTCACCTGATTCAGGCGTACCGGCACCATGTCCTCCAGCTGCGCACGCCAGTCCACGCCTTCACCGGTCTGCTTCTGCTCCTGGGTGTTGCCGTCGACGAAATTGAGCTCCGGCTGGTGGATATCGACCACACCAATCAACAGGCCTTCCTTCCATAGCGCGCGCATGCGGATGGCGATGTCCATGCTCGGCACGCTGAGAAAAGGCACCTGGACTTCCCCGTCGGTCTTGGCGATCTCCAGGCCGTTGATCCGGTAAGCGCCATTCCACCAGGTCATGTCCACGTCTTCTATATGGCCACGGTAGTCGCCCATGTCGGCGAGCTTGTCGTTGAGGTACTCGCGCACCAACCAGGGCAGCATCAGGTGCAGTATGATCAGCAGCAGAGCCAATACCGCTGCCACCAGCAGGGAAAGTCGCATCGTCTTGTTCATATTTAAAAGGACTGACCCGCTGCGTGGTAGTTCCACCGATTGACGCCCCCCTGCGCCGGGCATAGGCTGGTTCCCCGCAGGCAGATTACAAGGAGCCAACAATGAGTCATGTTTTCGCAGATTATTCGCAGTCCATTGGCAATACGCCGCTGGTCCGGATCAACCGCCTCGGGCCACAGGGAGTCACCATCCTGGCCAAGGTCGAAGGACGTAACCCCTCGCACTCGGTCAAGTGCCGCATTGGTGCCAGCATGATCTGGAACGCCGAATCCCGGGGTCTGCTGAAGGAAGGCATGACCATAGTGGAACCGACCTCCGGCAATACCGGCATCGGCCTGGCGTTCGTCGCCGCCGCTCGTGGTTACCGGCTGATCCTGACCATGCCTGCCTCCATGAGCCTGGAGCGGCGCAAGGTACTCAAGGCGCTGGGCGCCGAGCTGGTGCTGACCGAGCCGGCCAAGGGTATGAAAGGCGCGATCGAGAAAGCCCAGGAGATCACCCAGAGCGCTCCCGACACGCACATACTGCTGCAGCAGTTCGAGAACCCGGCCAACCCGGAGATCCACGAGAAGACCACAGGCCCGGAAATCTGGAACGACACCGATGGCAGCGTGGATGTGCTGGTTTCGGGCGTTGGTACCGGCGGTACCCTGACCGGGGTGTCGCGCTACATCAAGCACACCTGTGGCAAGCCAATCACCGTGGTGGCAGTGGAGCCGGTGTTGTCGCCGGTGATTTCCCAGGCGCTGGCTGGCGAGGAACTGAAACCGGCGCCGCACAAGATCCAGGGTATCGGCGCCGGCTTCATCCCCGGCAACCTGGACCTGAGCCTGGTCGACCGGGTGGAGCAGACCACCGATGAGGAAGCCAAGGACATGGCACTGCGCATCATGCGCGAGGAAGGCATCCTCTGCGGCATCTCCTCCGGCGCCGCCATGGCCGCCGCGGTGCGCATCGCCGAGGAGCCGGAAATGCAGAACCGCACCATCGTCGTGATCCTGCCCGACTCCGGCGAGCGCTACCTGTCCAGCATGCTGTTCAGCGACCTGTTCACCGAGCAGGAGCTGGTTCCCTGAGGACCCAACCGCCAGTACCGTCCCGCATGGTCGGTACTGGCACTTCCGTCATTCTCTCTGACTGGCTATCCTGAGCACACCCGATACGCTACAGGTTGCCCCCATGCCCGATACTGCCGCGCACGTTGCCCGATGCCTGCTGGATGCCTTTGAAGACTACCGTACGACATTCCGGGATCTGACCCAGGGCGGTCGCGCCCGGTTCGAACAGGCCCAGTGGACCGAAATACAGGAAGCCTCCACCGCCCGCATCAACCTGTATGACGAGCGCGTCTACGAAACCAAGACCAGGCTCTCAGCCGACCCGCGCTGCAGTGATATTCTCGACGCCGACCGTTGGCCCGCGATCAAGCATGCCTATATAGAACTGATCGAAGACCGTTTTGACGACGAACTGGCGGAAACCTGGTTCAACTCGGTGTTCTTCAAGATGCATCGGCACGATCAGATCAGTGATCGCACCATGTTCGTGCACAGTACACGCCCACCGGTACGCAAGCCTTCGCGGGTGCAGCTGACCCGCGGCTTCATTTCCGGTGGCTGCCTGACCAGCCTGGCCCGGCAGATCCTCGATGAATACACCTTCGACGTACCCTGGGCAGATTTCGAGCGCGACTGCCAGTTGATTGTCGACTGTCTGCGACAGGGGTTGCCAGACTGGGCACAACTGGATCACGGCCTGACCGTGGAACTGATCCAGCCGGTGTTCTATCGTAACAAGGGTGCCTACCTGGTAGGCCGGGTGCTGAGCCAGGGCGAGCAGTGGCCCTTCGTACTGGCCCTGGTGCACAAGGACAATGAAGGTATCAGTGTCGACACGCTGATCATCGATGAGTCGGAAGTGTCCATCATCTTTTCCTTCACCCGCTCCTACTTCATGGTCGATGTTGCCGTACCAGCGGAGATGATCGGCTTTCTCAAGCGCCTGCTGCCCAGCAAGCAGATTGCCGAACTCTACACCGCCCTGGGCTTCTACAAGCAGGGCAAGTCCGAGTTCTACCGCGCCCTGATCGATTATATGGCACGCAACCCCGAGGACAGGTTCGTCATGGCCGCCGGGGTGCGCGGCATGGTCATGACGGTATTCACCCTGCCGGGGTTCAATACCGTGTTCAAGATCATCAAGGACAAATTCTCACCATCCAAGCACGTCAACCGGGCAACGGTGATCGAGAAATACCGACTGGTAAAACGCCACGACCGCGTCGGGCGCATGGCCGATACCCAGGATTTTGCCGATTTCCGCTTCGCCCGCGACAGCTTCGAGCCCGAATGCCTGCAGGAACTGCTCGAGGTCGCACCATCCATGGTCGAGCTGCAGGACGACACCGTACTGATTCGTCAATGCTGGACCGAGCGGCGCATGACCCCGTTGAACATCTACCTTGAGACCGCCAGCGAGTCGCAGACCCGCGAGGCATTGATGGACTACGGCCTGGCGATCAAGCAACTGGCGGCAGCCAACATCTTCCCCGGCGACATGCTGCTGAAGAACTTCGGGGTTACCCGTCATGGCCGGGTGGTGTTCTATGACTACGACGAGATCAGCTACCTGACCGAAGTCAACTTCCGCCATATCCCCGAGCCCATGTATCCGGAACAGGAGATGGCTTCCGAACCCTGGTATTCGGTCGGCCCGAACGACGTGTTCCCCGAGGAATTTCCGGTGTTCCTGTTCGCCGATATAGGCCAGCGCAGAATGTTCGCCCGGATGCATGGCGAGCTGTTCGATGCCGATTACTGGAAAGGCCTGCAACAGCAGATTCGCGACGGCAAGGTGATCGATGTCTACCCCTATCATCGCCTGCAGGACAAGGCGGTCGAGGGCTGAAAACGGTACTGCAAATTTATCCGACGAAAGGCGTGCTATTTCCGCAAACTGACGTATACTGAATTTCGTTCGTTTTGTGCCGACGTCGATAAAAGTAATAACTTGACTTGGTCGATCTTCCGGGGCAAAGTGGGCGCGTAGGTTTTCAAGAGATAGAGTAGTAGGCTGCAAGCGCACTTTCAGTACGTAAGTTTGTCATTCTCGCAATCTTTGATTCCCACGCTTTAATTGAGCATTGCTCAAGTATTTCAATTTGATAGGAATTATCTGAAATGGCAACTGGTACAGTTAAGTGGTTCAACGACACCAAAGGCTTCGGCTTCATTACTCCGGACGGCGGCGGTGACGATCTGTTCGCCCACTTCTCCGAGATCAAGGTTCAGGGCTTCAAATCCCTTGCCGAGAACCAGAAGGTGTCTTTCGACATCACTACTGGTCCTAAGGGCAAGCAAGCTGCGAACATTCAGATCATCGGCTAATCCCGATTTCTGAACAGAAAACCCGGCCTTGGCCGGGTTTTCTTGTTTATGCCCTGCCCCAACCAAAAATCACTCGCCTGCACCGCCCCGACATCGTACCCTATGCTGCAATGACCCGAGGGCGACAGACCTATTCCCAAGCCATTCTGTTCGCAACCTCTATCCAGACGTCCAGATCAAGAGGTTCTCGCAGTGGACAGCACCAACCAGAAACAGACCAATTCACTTCACTTGAGCCTGTTCCGCGCCGCGGAAGCCATCGTCAGCGAACTCGGCGCCTCACAGCTGACCTTCGCCACGCTCAGCGAACGCACCGGCGTCGATGAGGCCACCCTGAGCACCCTGTTCCCCGACCGTGAAGCCCTGCTGACGGCGATGATCGAACACCGCCTGGAACGCTTCCGGGTACGCTGGGGTGCCTATGAGAGTGTTCTGCCCGATGAGCCCATGCGCGAACTCAAGGCCCTGCTGCTGAGCAACATGAGCGAATCCACCGAGGAGAAGAACCTCGACTCGGCGATCTTCGCCGCCGCGGCGAGCAACCCGGCACTGCTGCAGACCACCTCGGACGACGTCCAGGGGCTGTTCGACATTCTCGAGAAATCACCGCTGGGTCTGGCCCAGGCCGCCGTGCTGTTCTTTTCGGTGCGTGGCTACCGCCTGTTCGAGCAGGTCGGCATCTGCCCGATGACCGACAGCCAGCGGACCGAGTTCCAGGAGCAGATCATGCGCCTGGCGCGCATCATGTACGAGCAGAAGAACGAAGAGTAGAAACGCTCAGGTCGCGGAGCCGCTGCGGCTGCTCCGCCAGTGCCGCCAGCCCAGGCGCAGGCAGGCAAAACCGATATAGGCCAGGGCAGCCAGCGCCATCACCAAGGTCAGTTCACCGAGCAGTTTGGCGCCGTTGTCCCCGGTATCCAGCAACGTATCCAGAGCCCAGCCGATTGCCGCGGGGGCGAGCCAGGGCTCCAGCGGATCGATCCGCGCCGGGGTGAACAGGATCACCGCCATCACCAGCCACAGCGGCTCGCGAATGAACCACCATCCGATCCAGCGGGTCAACTGTGTCCAGACCAACCAGCAGCAGGCCGCAGCGGCAAGGTAGATCATCCACACTGTCTGGTATTCCGCCTCGTTGAACATGCTGTTAACCGGTTGCCAATGAACGAGCGACTATAATAACTTTTTTGTCCCGGGAGTCCTACAGCCATGCCCCTATCAACTCGCCGTGATGCGACGCCTGACCCCTATGCCTGGCTGGAGCAGCGCGATCGCGACGAAGTGATCAGCCACCTGAATGCCGAGAACAGCCATACCGAGCAATGGCTGAGCACTCACAATGACCAACGGGCACGCCTGTTCGAGGAGATTCGCGGACGCATCCGCGAAACCGACCTGTCGCTACCCGCGGTATGGGGACCCTGGCTCTATTATCAGCGCACCGAAGCCGGTGCTGAGTATCCACGTTCTTATCGCTGCCCACGTCCGCAGGACGGCAGCCTGGAAACCGACACCGCCCACGAAGAACTGCTGCTGGACATGAACGAGCTGGCCGGCGACGGCTTTCTGCAACTCGGCGATTTCGCGGTAAGCCCGGACCATCAATGGCTGGCCTACAGTCTCGACCGCCAGGGTGATGAAGTGTACTGCCTGTACCTCAAGCACCTGGCCAGCGGCAATATCAGCGAATTGCCGCTGGACCAGGCCGACGGCAGCCTGGTCTGGGCCAATGACAGCGTCACCCTGTTCGCCATCAGCATGGACGAAGCCTCGCGCCCGGCCACGCTCTGGCGCCTGCAGCTGGGCACGCCACCGGTACGTGTCTACCATGAGGCCGACCAGCGCTTCTACCTGCATGCCTACCGCAGCAGTTCGGAACAGTGGTTGATCCTGGCCAGCGACAGCAAGAACACCAGCGAGGTGCGCGTGGTTCCGGCCGACCAGCCGGCGGCGGACTGGCAACTGCTCAGCCGCCGCTGCAACGGCCATGAATATCATGTCGATCACGGTCCGCACGGCCTGCTGATCCGCAGCAATGACCGCGGCGAGAACTTCGCCCTGTACCGTACCGACCCCTGCCACCCACTGCGGCCGCACTGGGAACTGCTGGTCGATGTCGACCCGCAACGCACACTGGAGCACTTCAGCGTGCAGCAGCATGGCCTGCTGCTGCACTACCGCGACGCCGGCCTGACCCGCCTGGAAGTGCACCCACTCGATGGCGAGGCTTACCAGGTGAGCATGCCCGATGCGGTCTACAGCCTGCATGTGCAAGGTGGTGAGGAATACGCCAGCGAATCTATCCGCCTGCGCTACGAGTCGCTCAATCGCCCGGCCCAGGTGCGTGCGCTGCAGTTGGCCAGCGGCACCCAGACCATCCTCAAGCAGACCCCGGTCGAGGGCCACTTCGACCCCGACGACTACGAAGTGCGCCGCGAGTGGGCCACCGCAGCGGATGGCACGCGCATCCCCATCAGCCTGGTCGGGCGAACGACAGCGCTGGCCGCTCCCGCCCCGCTCTACCTGTATGGCTACGGCGCCTACGGCGCCAGCATGGACCCCTGGTTCTCCCATGCCCGGCTGTCACTGCTCGACCGTGGCTGGGTATTCGCCATTGCCCATGTGCGCGGCGGCGCGGACATGGGCGAGGCCTGGTACCAGCAGGGCAAGCTGCAGCACAAGAGCAATACCTTCGATGACTTCATCAGCTGCGCTGAGCACCTGATCGACAACCAGTATACCGACAGCACCAGGCTGGTGATTGCCGGCGGCAGTGCCGGTGGCCTGCTGATCGGCAACGTCATCAACCAGCGCCCCGAACTGTTCGCCGCCGCGGTGGCCGACGTACCCTTCGTCGATGTGTGGAACACCATGAACAACCCGTCGCTGCCGCTGACCATCGGCGAGTACGAGGAATGGGGCGACCCGAACGAGCCGGAGGTGGCCGAGCGTATCCGCAGCTACGCACCCTACGAGCAGGTGCGCGAGCAGGCCTACCCGGCGATGTTCGTGACCAGTGGCTACCATGACATGCGTGTGCAGTACTGGGAGGCGGCCAAGTGGGTCGCCAAGTTGCGCCATAGCAAGACCGATGACCGCCCCCTGCTGTTGCGCACCCAGATGAGCGCCGGGCACGGCGGCGCCAGCGGGCGCTACCAGTCGATGAAGGAGCTGGCCGAGGAATACAGTTTCCTGCTGGCGGTCATCGGTGAGCAGGGTCAGCCGCAATAGTAGACCGGCGCGCTATTGAAATAGCAGGCAACAGGCACCACCTTGATAGATGACAACAGTTCACACTAAGGGTGCTTCATGACTGATCACGACGCCGTGCCGGACTACATCGAACAGGACCGGGACGGCCAACCGGGAACCGGACTGGTGCTTCCCAGCCAGCGGCTGCCGGACAAGCTGTACCTTCTGCCGATCAACAACCGCCCGTTCTTCCCCGCCCAGGTCATGCCGGTGGTGGTCAACGAGCAACCATGGTCGGAAACCATCGAGCGGGTCGCCAATACCCCGCACCACGCCCTGTCGCTGTTCTGGGTGGATACACCCTTGCCGGCCAGTGGCGAACTGGACCCGGCGCAACTGCCCAAGACCGGCTGTGCGGTGAAGATCCACCAGGCGGTAAAGGAAGACGGCAAGATCCAGTTCATCGCCCAGGGGCTTACCCGGGTCCGCATCAGCCATTGGCTGAGCCGCAAGCCACCGTACCTGGTGGAGGTCGAGTATCCCGACTCCCCCGCCGATGAGCGGGACGAGGTGCGCGCCTACGCCATGGCACTGATCAATTCGATCAAGGAGCTGCTGCCCCTCAACCCGCTGTACAGCGAGGAACTGAAGAACTACCTGAACCGCTTCAACCCGAACCAGCCCTCCCCGCTGTCGGATTTCGCCGCCGCCCTGACCTCTGCCAAGGGCAGCGAACTGCAGGATGTGCTGGACACCATCCCGGTGTTACGACGAATGCAGAAGGTACTGGTGCTGCTCAAGCAGGAGATCGACGTGGCCCGCCTGCAGGGTGAGATCAGCGCCGAGGTCAATCGCACCATCAGCGAACAACAGCGCAAGTTCTTCCTCAAGGAGCAGCTGAAGGTTATCCAGAAGGAACTGGGCCTGTCCAAGGACGACCGCACCGCCGACATCGAACAGTTCCGCGAACGCCTGGAGGGCAAGCAACTGCCCGAGGCGGCGCAGAACAAGATCGAGGAAGAGCTGAACAAACTGTCGATTCTCGAGACCGGCTCGCCCGAGTATGCCGTCACCCGCAATTACCTGGACTGGGCCACGGCGATGCCCTGGGGCCTGACCCATGACGACAAGCTCGACATCCAGCGTGCCCGGCGTATCCTCGACCGCGATCACGACGGCCTGGATGACGTCAAGCAGCGCATCCTGGAGTTCCTCGCCCTGGGTACCTTCAAGGGCTCGGTCGGCGGCTCGATCATCCTGCTGGTCGGCCCGCCGGGCGTGGGCAAGACCAGTATCGGCCACTCCATCGCCGAGAGCCTGGGCCGCCCGTTCTTCCGCTTCAGCGTTGGCGGCATGCGCGACGAGGCCGAGATCAAGGGCCACCGCCGCACCTATATCGGCGCCATGCCGGGCAAGTTCGTCCAGGCCTTCAAGGAGGTCAAGGTGATGAATCCGGTGATCATGCTCGACGAGATCGACAAGCTCGGCAGCAGTCACCAGGGCGATCCGGCGTCGGCCCTGCTGGAAACCCTGGACCCGGAGCAGAACAGCCAGTTCCTCGATCACTACCTGGACCTGCGCCTGGATCTGTCCAAGGTCCTGTTCATCTGTACCGCCAACACCCTGGACAGCATTCCCGGCCCGCTGCTCGACCGCATGGACGTGATTCGTCTGTCCGGCTATATCGCCGAGGAAAAGCTCGCCATCGCCAAGCACCACCTGTGGCCGCGCCAGCTCGAACGTGCCGGCCTGCGCAAGAGCCAGCTGCGCATCACCGACCGCGCCCTGCGCCAGGTGATCGAGGGCTATGCCCGCGAGGCCGGGGTACGCAACCTGGAGAAGCAACTGGCCAAGCTGGTACGCAAGTCGGTGATGAAGCTGCTGCAGGAGCCGGACCAGAAGCTGAGTATCAAGCCGGAGAACCTGCGCGAGCTGCTCGGCACACCGGCGTTCCGCACCGAGAAGACGCTCAAGGGTGTCGGCGTGATCACCGGCCTGGCCTGGACATCGATGGGTGGGGCGACCCTGCCGATCGAGGTCAACCGGGTGCATACCCTCAATCGCGGCTTCAAGCTCACCGGCAAGCTCGGCGAGGTGATGAAGGAGTCGGCGGAGATCGCCTACAGCTACATCTGCGCCCACCTCAAGGAGTTCAAGGCCGATCCGAAGTTCTTCGACGAGGCCTTCGTACACATGCACGTGCCCGAGGGGGCCACGCCCAAGGACGGTCCCAGCGCCGGGGTGACCATGGCCAGCGCGCTGCTGTCGCTGGCGCGCAACCAGGCACCGAAACAGGACGTGGCAATGACCGGCGAGATCACCCTGACCGGCCAGGTCCTGCCGGTGGGTGGCATCCGCGAGAAGGTGATTGCCGCCCGGCGTCAGTCGATCTTCGAGTTGATCCTGCCGGAGGCCAACCGTGGCGACTACGAGGAGTTGCCAGACTATCTGAAGCAGGGCATGACCATCCACTTTGCCGCGCGCTACGCTGACGTGGCCAAGGTGCTGTTCACCTGAATGCACAAGGGCGGCCCGCGGGCCGCCCTTGCTGCACTACCCTGCCGCCTGTCAGCTGTTGCTGCCGGGGTTCGATGCCGGTGCGAAATGATCGGCAAAGCCTTCGTCCAGCTCCCCGACCTCGGGGAAGTCCTTGAGGTTGCTTTCGAACGGCTCCGACAGCGCCACCTGTTCCGCCACCTGGGGCTTGGGATTATCGACATCCAGCTGATCGATCAAGTCCCAGTCCGCATCCAGCTCGAAACTGTCCAGGTCCAGCGCAACGCTATCGGCACTCTCGTCCAGCAGCGCCGCTGGCGCTTCCTGCAGCGGCTCGACCGGGCCCGACTGCCGGGGACGCTGCTGTTCCATCTGCGGGAAGCGCGCCTTCAACTGATCGACGCGAGCCCGGTCGCCGCCCATTTCCAGCACCAGCGCTTCCTGCTCAGCGAAGGCTGTGGCATCTCCCAGCTCAGCCAGCACTGCCAGTTGGCGCTGGCGCAGGTCGACACGCTGCGGCTCGGCATTGATCGCCTTGTCCAGCAGGTCCCGCGCCTCGACCAGCCGGCCATAGGTGATGTACAGCTCGACGCCTTCCAGCGGGTCCGCGGTCTTGCTGCCGGGCATGGCGACCGGCTCGGGCGCCGGTCTGCTGACCGGTGCTACCGGCTCAGGCTCTGGCCCACGGCGCAGCCGCAGGATGATGGTCCCGGCAATGAGTACCAGCAGTGCCAGCAGTGCCGGCCACCAGTTCATGATGGAGCCCCGCAGCTCGGCCGGTGCCGCGTCCGCTGGTGGCAGTTGCGCCTCGACGGCTCCAGCCACTGCCTGGCCATCAACGCCTGGCAGCAACGCACCCGCCTGAGCCGGCGTTGCCGAGAGCCGGTCAGCTTCACCCACCTGCTCCCGGGGCGGCGCGGTGGCAAGCTGCAGCTGCGCATCCCGCGCCCGGCGCATGACATCGAGTTCCGCCTGCAGGCTGGCGATCTGCCGGTCACGGCTATCGAGCTCCCCCAGCAACAGATTGAAACGCGACTCCAGTACGCCAAGGCGGTTCTTCAATTCCTCATTCTCCGCCGCCGTGGCTTGCAGCATGGGCTCTTCGATGCGCAGGCGATCAGGCTGGCCTGGCAATACGGCGGCCGGCTCGACAGCAGGCAACCGCGCTTCCATGCCGGGACTGGATATCGCCACCTGCGCCCCGCGATCGACACTCGCCGATGCCCCACCAACTTGCTCCGCGGTGGGCAAGGTCAATATCTGGCCGAGGCGTAGGCGGTCGATATCACCATCGACGAAGGCCGCCGGGTTGAGCGCACGGATAGCCAGCATCTGCCTGCGCACCGGTACCGAGCTGTCAGGTCGGGTTGCTGCCGCAATCGCCCACAGGCTGTCACCACTGGTAGTCTGGTACTGGCTGGCACCGGGCTCTGGCTCTAATCTCGGCAGGCTTGGCGGGCTTGGCGGTGGCACCGACGGCGGCGCAGAGACCACGGGCACCGCCACCGGCTGCGGCAGGACCCTAGCCTCCATGATCGGTGTCGGCTGGTACAACGGCGGGTCCAGCAGCAGTGTGTACTCACGCAGCAACAGACCGCCGGGGCGATGCAGCTGGACCAGGAAGTTGAGGTAAGGCTCGTTGACCGGCCGACTGGATTCCACCCGCACTGCCAGTTGCTGACCAAGCATCACCGGCGTGAAGCGCAAATCAGTGAGGAAATGAGGACGCTCGATGCCGACCCGGGAAAACGCCTCGGCATCTGCCAGGGAGATACGCACATCGCCAGGCTGCAGCCCTTGCGCCCCGTTCAGACTGATGGTCGCCCTGAGCGGCTGGTGCAGCGCCGACTCCAGCTGCAACTCGCCGAGCCCCAGCGCATGACTGACGCCTGCATAGAGGACTGCAAGAGAAGTCATTCCCGCGATTATCTGCCGATGGACGTCCATTTCAGCCTTCCTTGTATTGGTTGATGACTGCGGGCTTGAGCGCAGGACAGCCTGCATCAAGCCATTATTATGCCACCACATTCGGCAATGCGAATACCGACCCGGCATATTATCGTCAAAGAAATCACGAATTTCCTGGCAAAATAGAAATAAGGTCATTTTATTGACAAGCGGTAGCCCCACCAGGCGAACGCGGCTGACCCTAAAACCCACTGCATTGATGTAAAATGACGACTTTGCCGACTCAGCCGGACCTCCCATGACCGATGTAGACAAGCTGTTCGCAGCACCGCTGCCGCAGGTAAGCGACTTCGTTTTCGATCACAACGTGGCGCGGGTGTTTCCCGACATGATCAAGCGTTCGATTCCGGGCTACCCGACCATCGTGGAGAACATCGGCGTGATCGCTGCCCAGTATGCCCAGCCGAATACGCTGATCTACGATCTGGGCTGCTCACTGGGCGCAGCGACCCAGTCCATGCGCCGGCATCTGCGCAGCGAAGGTTGCCGGATCATCGCGGTGGACAATGCCGAGGCCATGACCCAACGCTGCCAGGAGTATCTCAGCGCTCAGGATTCGATGATCGAGGAGCTGGTGCCGGCCAGTGTCGTGCATGGCGATATCCTCGAACTGGAGCTGCAACCCTGCTCGGTGGTGGTGATGAACTTCACCCTGCAATTCATTGCCCCGGAGCGTCGACTGAAACTGCTGAGCAGCATCCGTCAGGCGCTGCTGCCCGGCGGCGTGCTGATCCTCTCGGAAAAGTTCCGTTTCACCGAGCCGGCCGTGCAACATCATCTGGAGCAGGTGCATTGGGCCTTCAAGCGCGCCAATGGCTACAGCGACCTGGAAATCGCCCAGAAGCGCAGCGCCATCGAGAACATCATGCTGCTGGATACGCCCCAGGCACACCTCGAACGCCTGCAGGCCGCCGGCTTCAGCCAGGCCTACAACTGGTTCCAGTGCTTCAACTTCGGCTCGATAATGGCCCACGCGTGATCGACTATACCCCTCTCTATCAGACCCTGAACGGCACCCCCCTGGAGCACTGGCTGGATGACCTGCCGCTCGCGCTGCAGCAGCGCCTCGAGCAGGCCCGCCGGCATGGCGACCTGCCCCGCTGGCAGGCCTGCCTGGAACAACTGCCCGATTGCCGGCCCGGCTTGATCGACCTGCACGCTGGCGTGCGTATCGGCCAGCCCGACGAGCTTGACAGCCAGCAACAGCAACAGCTGCTGACGGCACTGCAGGGCCTGCATCCCTGGCGCAAGGGGCCGTTCGAGCTGTTCGGCGTGCATATCGATACCGAGTGGCGTTCCGACTGGAAGTGGCAGCGGGTCTCACCGCACCTCGACCTCGCCGGCAAGCGGGTACTGGACGTGGGTTGCGGCAACGGCTATCACATGTGGCGCATGTGGCAGGACGGCGCCCGGCTGGTCATCGGCGTGGACCCGAATCTGCTGTTCCTGACCCAGTTCGAAGCCATCCGCCGTTATCTGCCAGAGGCGCCGGTATGGCAACTGCCCTTTACCCTGGAAGACCTGCCCGAACCCAGCGCCGGCTTTGATTGCGTGTTTTCCATGGGCGTGCTGTACCACCGCCGCGCACCACTGGACCACCTGCTGCAGCTGAAGGCCTGCCTGCGCCCCGGCGGCCAACTGGTGCTGGAGACCCTGGTGATCGAGGGTGATGAGCAACAATGCCTGATCCCCGAGGACCGTTATGCACAGATGCGCAACGTCTGGTTCCTGCCCTCGGTGGCCATGCTCGAGCGCTTCCTGCGGCGCTGCGGCTATGCTGATGTACGCTGTGTCGATCTGAACCGCACCAGCGTGCAGGAACAACGCAGTACCGAATGGATGCGTTTCCAGTCCCTGCCGGAGTTTCTCGATGCGGACAATCCGGCGCTGACCTGTGAAGGTTATCCGGCGCCGCTGCGCGCCACCCTGCTGGCGACGCGCCCCTGAGTCACGGAAAGTTGCGGGGGCTCAGCCGAATACGGTGACGGTCTGCCGACTGATGGCCAGCAACTGATCGTCCTGGTTCCAGATCATCGCCGAGGTATGGCCGTAGCCGTCGCGGGCGTACTCGACCTCGGCGCGGTATTTCAGCCAGCCAGTATTGGCCACCACGGGCTGCGGCTGGATGAACTCGATGGTCCAGGTCAGCGAACTGGCCGGCGCCCGCCGCTGCAGGTGCGGCAGGATCGCCGGCGGCCAGACGTCCACCAATCCCAGGATATGTCCCTCATGGATCTCGCCCTCATCCCCGGCAAAGCGCATCCAGCCGCCCATTTCCCGTTTACGGCTGTTGCTGAAGGGCAGGTCACCGATGCCCCAGCGGGTTTCGAAATGCTGCAGGAAGATCGGGAACAGCCCTTCGATATAGGGGACCTGGGTGCACTCCTCGGGCGCCTTGATCACCGGTGCCGGCTCGGCATCCACCGCCACCACGGATTCACGCGCCGCGCCGAAACTGCCCTGCACCACGCACATCACCTCGCCGTTCTGCGTGGCCATGCCCAGCATCTGGGTCACCGCCTTGCCCTGGCGCAGTACCCGGGCCTCGACCTGCATTTCCAGCTCGGTTGCCACCGGCCCGACGAAGGTGATCGCCAATGAACGTACCGGACGCTCCGGCCCGGCCTTGGCCCGCATTCCCTCATATACCAGGGCCGCCACCAGGCCACCGTAGCCGGCGCGCCCCTGAGCCCAGTCGGCGGGCAGGGTAATGCTGTTGTCAGCAGAATCGGCAAGGGCAGCGAGAAGGTCAGCAAAAGTCATGGAATTGTCTCGTAAATCAGGATGTTGCCATCATATGGTATCCACCGGGCCAGACAACCCCGGCGCCAACGCATCATGGCGATGAATAGTTGGTCATGCCACCTCCGTCCGGTCCCGGCGCCTGAAACAATACGGGATCGCTCTGACCTCGTCATCCTTCGCGCAGGCGAAGGATCCACCGACCACTCCGAGTCAACCGGCACATCCTGGATCCTTCGCCTGCGCGAAGGATGACGGTGAGGAGAAAGGTGGCGGTGTCATGCGAACAGCATTACGGCGCAGGCCGCAGATCCAGCCCAGGGCAAACCAGCCCGGAGGGATATCCGGCCAGTCATCCTCGCCCAAGCCGGCCAGGTCGAAGCCCGGAACACCCGCACGAGCCAGCAACCGTTGCTGCCACCAGATCAGACAGGCACCAGCGCCCGGCGCATGCAAGTTGGCCATGTCGGTACGCAGGCGCATCGGCAGGGACTCGAACAACAGCGCATCGATGGCCGGGAAGATCTTGCGCTCGTTGTCCAGATAGGCGCTGCGGGCAGCCGGTTGCAACTCCAGCAACCGGGCGAGGATTTCCAGCTGGGCAGCGTATTCGTGGTGGCTGTGCAGCGGGTCCAGACGCTGGCGCCAATCCAGTTGCTGGCGCTCCACCGCCTCGGCCAGAGTCAACGCTCCTGCCGCTGGAGCGTCCAGCAGGCTGCCAAGCAACTGGCGTTGCTGCAGCGGTAAATCCTGCAGCAGCAGGACCAGTTCTGCGGTGCTGGAGCCAGGCTGTGGCTGCCAGCGGCTGGCATTGCCCTCGGCCAGTTGCCCTGCACGCTGGCAGCGCGCCGCCCAACCGGCCGGCAGCAATTGCTCGCGCAGCGCCAGCCAGTGCTCCTGCAGCTTGTCCTTGCGTCCGTTGAACCAGCGCTCCAGCTGCCAGCGCCGCCGCGATTTATACCCGGCCATCCGCTGCCCCGCCCAAGCGTTCCCTGATGCCCTGGATGATGCCGCGATTGTCCTCCGCCAGCACCTCCCGGTTGGCCAGCGGCACCGCGCGGCACAGGTCCAGGGTGAAATGCCCGAGGCGCGCACTGTACAGCCCTACGCCCACCCCCTGCCCGACCCGCGCCGCCAGTTTCTCCAGCACCCCGGACAACAGACTGTCGCTGAGTGCGCCTATGGCCATTTCCGTTCCTCCGGCCAGGGCGATGTTGCGCAACACATGCCGGGCCAGCCGCCAACTGCTCAACTGGCTGATCGGCAATCCATAGCACACGGCGATACGCTGCATCATGCGGATATTGCGCCACACCACCAGCAGCAGGTCGACGCTTACCCAGGGGCTGGTCGCCACCAGCAGGCCGGTGCCTACCGCGTCGCGCTGCAACAGACGCCGTGCCTGCAGGTCCAGCGGCTGATAGAACAACAGGTTCAGCCGCCGGCTGACCTCCTCGGCGCTATGCGATACGTCCAGATCAGCGCAGGCCGCATGCAGCCGTGCCGCCAGCGGAGTGTCCTGATACAGCGCCTGCAGTCGCTCCAGCCAATCCACCGCCAGACGCTCACGCGGATCGGCCAGCGCCGCCTGCATCTCCAGTCGCAGTTGCTCAAGATCGGTCAGACGCGCACGCTGCCGGCGGATATCCACCCAGGCCTTGAGCCCGGTACCGGCCAGCCCCAGCCCGAGCAGACCGGCCAGGGTCCCGGCCACCGGCTGCCAGTTCCAGGCCGCCAGCGTCCACTGCCCCCACTCATATGCTGCTGTGCCGAGCACCACTGCCAGCAGCAGCTTGCCCAGGCGGCTCGGCCAGCGGCTGCGCGGCGGTGCATTGAGCAGCCCTGGCTCGGGCAGCTCGGCGGTCACAGCCTGCTCACGGCCGCTGAGCGTGGCCTGGCCGAGGATGCGGGTACGCTGCAGTTCGTCCTCGCCCGGCGACTCGCTCAGGGTTTCCAGGATGCGTGTCTTGTGCTGCTCACTCATAGCGCATGGCCCTCCACCATCCAGCCGATCAGCTCGTCCATACGGTAATGCGGGAACGGCTCGTTACGATGCAGCCCGGCCGGCGGGCGCAGGTCCAGCAGCTCCGGGCCGCTGACCTGCAGGTCCAGCGGCAGGTGCTCGGGTATGCCGCCTGGTTGGTAGCGCACCCAACCACTCTGCCCCTGCAATCCGGCAACCAGCGCGTCACCCTCCTGCCGCGTCGCCCGTACCGCAGACAGCGGAAACCCCCGGACCTGGACGCCGCCATGACGTACCTCGGACAGGCTGTCGGTCAGCAGGTCCTCGAGACACTGCTGCACCGCCCGCTGCTGGGCCGGCGCCACCTGGTCGACCTTGGTGGCGCAGACCGCCAGGCGGCTGATGCGCGGTTGCCAGAAGCGGCTCAACAATGTGTTGCGGCCATGCCGGAAGCTCTGCAGCACTGACTCCAGCGCCGCCTTCAGGTCCGCCAGCGCGGCCTGCCCGGCATCCATCGGCGCCAGCATGTCGACCAGCAGTATCTGCCGGTCCAGGCGGCTGAAGTGCTCATCGTAGAAGCCCTTGACCACGTAGTCCCGGTAATAGCGAAAGCGCGCCTCGCACTGACTCCACCAACTGCCCGCCTCGCCCCGGGTGTGGCGGTTGGCCGCCAGCAGCGGCACGAACAACAGCATCTCGGCGGCAATCCCACTGCCGGGCAACAGGAAGCGCCCGGGCTGGTTGCGCGACAACCCCGCCTCATGGCGGCTGCGCTGCAGGAATTCGGTCCAGGCGGCCGTCAGGCGCTGCAGTTGCTGCGCATCCTGCGGCGCCAGCGGGTCGATCGATGCCAGTTCGTCGCGCAGCGGCCCGGCAATGCTGCGCCGCGGCTCGGCATCCAGCCAGGCGCGCATCTGTTCGCACCATTGGCCGTAATCCAGCTCCAGCAACGGCAGGTCGAGCAGCCATTCGCCCGGGTAGTCGAGTATTTCGATGCGCAGCGAGCGGCTCTGCTGAACCCGTTTCAGCAGACCGGTCTGGCGAAAGCGCAGATCAATGACCACCCGCGACAGATCCCGGGTGGAGTCCGGCCAGCGCGCCGGCTCCCCCGCCAGCGCCTCCAGCGCCTGCAGATAGGCGAACGGCTGCTCGACACCGTCACGCTGCCAGCGCACCGCCTCCAGCCGGTCGAAGGGCGCCCGTCGCGCCAACAGGCCGCGTTGATGGTTCTCGAGCTGATTGATCAAGCCGGTGATGAAGGTGGTCTTGCCCGCCCGGCTGAGCCCGGTTACCCCGACCCGTAGCTGCTGGGTACCCAGGCTCACCGCCTGCTGCCGCAGTTGGGCGAACCACTGCGGGTTTTTAATTCCTGCCATGCAGGGCACTCCTGAGGTCATTCATGGTCTATGGGCAGTATTGCACAACCGGGACAGAGGATATCCAATGGCATACGCAGACACACACAGCAAGGCGATAGGCTACCTGCTGTGGATTTTCGGCTTCATGGGCGCCCATCGCTTCTATTACGGCAAGCCCTGGACCGGCACCCTGTACTTCTTCACCCTCGGCCTGTTCTTCATCGGCTGGATCGTCGACCTGTTCCTGATCCCGTCCATGGACAGGCAGGCCGACCAGCGCTTTCGCAGCGGACGGATCAACTTCAACCTGACCTGGATCCTGCTGACCTTCCTCGGCATATTCGGCGCTCACCGCCTGTACATGGGCAAGTGGATCACCGCGATCATCTACTTCTTCACCGGCGGGCTGTTCCTGCTCGGCGTGCTGTACGACTACTGGACGCTCAACGAGCAGATCTCGGTGAAGAACATGGAGAAGGCCTGGTAACCGGGGGCCGCAGCGCCCCACGGTAACCACCCGTACATCAAACCGGATCGTTGCGCGTCAACAGCTCATCCGGCAGATGCACGATCCAGTCTTCCTGTTGTGGTGGCATCTGCAGGTGGTAACCCTGGTTCTTCAGGTTGTCCAGCACCTGCAGGATGTCCTCCCTGGCCAGCTTGCGCTGCTCGGTCAGCACCATGTCCATGGCATGTTCGGGCTTGCCGAAGAGTTTCAGCAATGCTTCCGGCACGTCGCTGACGCCCTTTTCCCGCGGTACGTACAGATACATGCCCGGCTTGCGTGGGCTGCGGTAGATCGAGCACAACACCTTCATGCGGAGACCTCCTTGCTGGAGAACTGGTTGGCCAGCGCCAGCAGTTCCTCACCCATCAGTTCGCGCCGCCAGCCGGTCAGCTCCTCCGGCAGGCGGTAGGGGCCGCAGGGATAGCCGGTGCGGACCATGGCTTCGAGCACCTTCTTGCGCAGCATGAGTTCGCTGGCCATGCCCAGGCGCTCGGCGTGCCGCTGCCCGACCTTGCGCAGGGTCTTGAGCAATCGGTTGGCGTCGGCCGGCAGCGGTTCCGGCATTGGCTGCGGCCACTGCGCCGGCGGTACCGCCTGGCCCTGGCGGATCAGGTCGAGTATCGCCTGGCCATCCTGGCGCACGGTGCGCGGGTGCATGTCATCCAGGCGCGCCAGGGTCTGCAGCGAGTCGGGCTGACGCTGCGCCAGCGGGCACAGGGTGGCTTCGCGCACCAGGCGATTGCGCGCCACATCCCGCTGCCGTGCCGCACGCTCGCGCCACTCACACAGCACCTGCAGGATGGCCAGTTCGGCCGGCTTGAGCCGCCAGGCCTGCTTGACCCGGCGATAGGCCTGCTCCGGCTCCACCATCACCTGGGCCGAGGCTACCAGCTCGGCGGTGTCCTCCAGCAGCCATTCGGTCTTGCCTGCCGCGGCAATGCGCGGTGCCAGCAGTTGGTAGATCTGCGCCAGATGCACGGTATCATCGGCGGCATATTGCAATTGCCGGGTACTGAGCGGGCGTTGCAACCAGTCGGAACGGGTCTCCTCCTTGGGCAACTCGATACCCAGCAGATCGTTCACCAGCCGTGAATAGGACATGGAGAAATCCATACCCAGGTAGGCAGCCGCCAGTTGCGTATCGAACAGTGGCGCCGGCAATGCGCCACACAGGTGCTGGAACACTTCCAGATCCTCGCTGCAGGCGTGCAGCACCTTGACCACGTCTGGGCTCTGCAGCAGCGCCACCAGCGGCGACCAGTCGGTGATGGTCAGCGGATCGATCAGGAAGGCGCGCTCACCATCACCGACCTGGATCAGACCGGCGATGGGAAAGAAGGTTTCGGTACGGACGAACTCGGTGTCCACCGCAACGAAGGGTAACTGCAGCCATTGGCGACAACAGTCCGCCAGAACGGAGTTCTGATCGATGATGAGAGGTTGAGCCTCGGTTGGCGTCATAAAATATCGGTTCCTTAACTGGGCCTGGCAGCCCCCAAGGCGAAGTATAACCGAGCAGCTTTGTGCCGCGGGCTGCAACTTTCGCCCAATGTGCACGACCGCCGTTTTTTATCGGCATGGCACAGCGCCACAGGTATTTCATCAAACAGGGTCAAGATTGACGGCTGTCAACCGATACAGAGCCAGAGGACATATAATCTGCACGGTCGCGACACTAGGAGCCCACATGGAGTTTTTTCAGCATCTGCAGCTCAAGTACAAGTTCTGGGCTGTCAACAGCGTCACCTTTGTCAGCACCATATTGCTGGTATTGGTCGCTCTCTGGGTGGAGCAGGACCGTATCCATCTGGTACGCCAGGACCTGGCGCGGGACATGATCCAGCTCTCCTCCACCACTGCTGCTCCGTCCGGGCTACGCTGGCTGACCTCGACCTCCGCCGGCAGCCAGGCAACCGGCTCTGCACGCTGGATTCCGGCAAGCGAACTGGGTATTGCCGCTGCCGACGAGCTGACCGGTGCCTGGTCGCTGCAGAGTGAAGGCCAGCCCCGCTTACTGGCGGTGGAACGACAGCAGTACCTGGCCTTGCTGCTTGAGCGGGCCCCGCTGTATGCGCTGGTGGTGCTGGTGCTGATGCTCGGCGTGCTGGCCGTTTCCCAATTGTTGATTTCCTTCATCACCCGCAATATCCGCGCCCTGCGCGATGTCATGCTCACCGTCCAGGAGACCGGTGACCTGACCCTGCGCGCCAAGGTGGGCTCCCGTGACGAAGTCGGTGCCATGGCCCAGGCGTTCAATGCCATGCAGAGTGCCCAGCAGGAGGTGGTGGGCACCGTGCGCCTGGCCGCCAGCCAGCTGGAACAGGGTACCGATGAAATGGCCCGGCTGATGAGCGGGGTCAAGGACGGTATGGTGACCCAGCAGGGCGAGACCGATATGGTCGCTGCTGCGGTCAACGAGATGAGCGCCACGGTTCAGGACATCGCCGGTAACACCGCAGTGACCCGCGATCAGTCGAGCCAGGCGGATGCCCTGGCCCGCGAAGGTCGCGATCAGGTGGTACGCGTCAGCCAGACCATTACCGGTCTGGCCGCCAGCATCGAACGCTGCACGCGGCATATGCAGACACTGGAAGGCCACAGCCAGGAAATCAGCGGTGTGGTCCGGGTGATCCGCGACATCGCCGAGCAGACCAACCTGCTGGCGCTCAATGCTGCCATCGAGGCGGCGCGGGCCGGCGAATCGGGTCGCGGCTTCGCCGTGGTCGCCGATGAGGTGCGCGCGCTGGCACAGCGGGTGCAGAACTCCACCGATGAGATCCAGCGCATGATCGAGGCGCTGCAGGGCGGTACCCATGATGCGGTGGCGGACATGCAGGACAGCGCGCGGCTGACCCATGAATCGGTCGAGCAGGTGGAACAGGCGGGGCATTCGCTGACCGACATCACTACCTCGGTCAGTCAGATCAGCAATGGCAACAGCGAGATTGCCTCAGCGGTGGAACAGCAGAGCGTGGCCGCCGAAGCCATCACCCAGAGTGTCATTCAGATCCGTGACGTCACTGAACAAACCGTGATGCAGACAGTGCAGAGCGCTACCACCAGCGAGCAGCTTGCCGCACTGGCACACCAGCTCAATGCGGCCGTCGGTCGTCTGAAGACATGAAATGAGGGGGCTGCAGGTATCGCAGGCGTAGCGCAGGGGCGCTACACCCCCAGGATGTTTACTCCAGGATGATACGCTCGCGGTTTCTTTCAATGGTCGCCGGGCCTATCCCCTTGACCACCTGCAGCTGCTCGACCGACTCGAACGAACCGTTGTCCTGTCGCCAGGCGACGATTGCCTCGGCCTTGGCCAACCCGATGCCCTTCAGCGTTTCGGCGATTTCCGCGGCGCTGGCGTCATTGATATTCACTGTGACCAGGGGCTCGGCGGTCGTCTCGGCAAACACCGGCATGGCGAGCCAGGCGGACAGACTGAGCACTACAGCAGCAATGATGGTTTTCATGGTTTCTCTCCTCGTTGAATTGGATGCACCGCACATCAAGGGAGAAAACCTCAACCAAATCGACTGACAACGCGCTTCCCTGCGGCGATGTTCAAGCTAGCGACAAGCTCAAGGCAACGAAAGCCGAGAATGTCGGATATGTGAAAAATGTCTCACAATCAGGGCAACTGTCATCCAATCAAGGTGGCATATTGCCTTACCTGGTGTCATTATGCCTTCAGGCAGGGATACCAAGAGGATAGTCTGTGGAGGATGCCATACCGCTGCTGGTATGCGACGACTCGAACATGGCTCGCAAGCAGCTGATTCGCTGCCTGCCCGCCCACTGGCCATTCCAGATCAGCCAGGCCGACAACGGCCTGGCCGGCCTGGAAGCGATTCGCGCTGGCCGTGGCCAGATAGTCCTGCTTGATCTGACCATGCCTGAACTGGATGGCTTCGGCCTGCTCGCACGACTGCGCGAAGAAGGCCTTCAGGCCGATGTCATCGTGGTCTCCGGCGACGTCCAGGAAGAAGCCATACGCCGGGCCAAGGCCCTGGGTGCGCACAGTTTCATCAAGAAGCCGGTTGACCCGCAGAAGCTGGAAGCCGCCCTGCTCGACCTGAACCGGATGCGGCCGCCGGCCTCCACGGGTGCCCTGTCACCGCCGCACAAGCTGCCGTCGGTCAACTTCCGCGATGCATTCCGCGAAGTGGCGAACATTGCCATGGGCCGCGCTGCCGAGCTGCTGGGGCGGGTGCTGGACGTGTTCATCCGCCTGCCGATACCCAACGTCAATATCCTCGAAGTCGGCGAGTTGCAGATGGCACTGGCTGATGCCCAGGGCAACCAGCGCGTTTCGGCAATCTGCCAGGGTTATATCGGCAGTGGCATCGCCGGGGAAGCCCTGCTGATCTTCCACGACTCCGAGATCAGCGACGTGGCCAGCCTGCTGAACAATCGACTGGACAGCAGTTCGCGCCTGGAGCTGCAGCTGGACCTGGCGACCATCATCATCGGCGCCTGTCTCAATGGCTTGTCCGAACAGCTGGACATGCAATTGTCCCAGGGGCATCCACTGGTACTCGGGCAGCACTGCACGATCGATGAGCTGATCCGCCTCAATCGCCCGCGCTGGAAGCGGACCCTGGCGGTGGAGATCAGCTATGCCCTGGAAAACCACGACATCCAGTTCGACCTGATGCTGCTGTTCACCGAGGATTCGGTGCCCAAGCTGCAGCAGCGGATCGAGCTGCTGATCAACTGACACCCTGCGCGAGACGATGAGCCACCATGTCCAACCTGTTTGATATCAGCGAACTGCACTGGCTGCTGGATGTGGTCCAGAGCATTGATGTCGGTGTGGTGGTACTGGACCGGGACTATCGGGTCCAGGTCTGGAACAGCTTCATGGAGAATCACTCCGGCAAGCCCGCCAGCCAGGTCGCCCAACAATCACTGCTCGAGCTGTTCCCGGAGATCGACCGCACCTGGTTCACCCACAAGGTCGAGACCGCCCTGCTGCTCGGTACCCGGGCCTTCACCATCTGGGAACAGCGCCCCTGGCTGGTGCGCTTCCAGAGTTATCAGCCGATCACCGGGCAGGCCGACGAGATGTACCAGAATGTCACCATCCTGCCCCTGCGCACGGTCAGTTCCAGTTCCGACCACGTCTGCCTGATCATCTACGATGTGACCAACGTGGCGATCAACAAGCTGCAACTGGAAACGGCCAATACCCAGTTGCAGGAGCTGGCACTGCGCGACGGCCTGACCGGCCTGCTCAACCGGCGTCACTGGGAAAGCTGTCTGGAACACGAATTCGCCCGGCATACCCGTTACAGCAGTCCGGCCAGCCTGGTGATGTTCGATATCGATCATTTCAAGTGCCTGAACGACACCCACGGTCACCGGGCCGGTGATGAGGTCATCCGCCGCGTCGCCGAAATAACCCGGCAGATGGCCCGTGAAACCGATTATGCAGGCCGCTACGGCGGTGAGGAGTTCGTCGTGCTGCTGCCCGATACCGGCCTGCAGGGCGCCGGCCAGTTCGCCGAGCGCCTGCGCAGTGGTATCGAGCGGTTGAGGATCGACCATGAGGGGCAGACGCTGTCGTGCACCATCAGTGTCGGCGTGGCCTGCCTGCGAGCAGATATGCCGGGCTATCCCATGCTGATCGAGGAAGCCGACCGCGCCCTGTATCAAGCCAAGGCCGGAGGCCGCAACCGCATCACGCTGAGTGAAGCCGGGGAGCGAATCAGCTAGCTCCCCAGGGCCTGCTCAGCCGCGAGCGGCATCCAGTCCGCGCTGCAGATCGGCACGCAGGTCGGCGACCTCCTCCAGACCGACCGCCAGGCGAATCAGCCCTTCGCGAATGCCCGCCGCTTCTCGGGTTTCCGCGCTCAGGCGGCCATGGGTGGTACTGGCCGGGTGCGTGATAGTGCTCTTGGCGTCACCCAGGTTGGCGGTGATGGAGAGCAGGCGGGTGGCATCGATGAAACGCCATGCTGCCTCACGACCACCAGCCACCTCGAAACTGACCACCGCACCAAAGGCCGACTGCTGCGCCTTCGCCAGCTCGTGCTGCGGGTGGCTGGGCAAGCCGGCGTAGTAGACCCGCTCGACCTGCGGCTGCTGTTCCAGCCATTCGGCCAATTGCAGCGCTGCCGCACAGTGCGCCGCCATGCGCAGGCGCAACGTCTCCAGCCCCTTGAGGAATACCCAGGCGTTGAATGGACTCAGACTCGGCCCGGCGGTACGCAGGAAGCCGACCACTTCCTGCATGTGCTCCTTGCGACCGGCCACCACTCCCCCCAGGCAACGGCCCTGGCCGTCGATGTACTTGGTGGCCGAGTGGATGACGATATCCGCTCCCAGGTCCAGCGGCTTCTGCAGCGCCGGGGTACAGAAACAGTTATCCACCGCCAGCAGCGCGCCCTGCTCCCGGGCCACAGCGGCCAGGCCGCGGATATCCACCAGTTCGGCCAGCGGGTTGGAAGGCGACTCGACGAAGAACAGCCGGGTGTTCGGCTTGCAGGCCGCACGCCACTGCTCCAGGTCGGCCAGGGTGACATAGTCCACTTCGACACCGAAGCGCTGGAAGTACTTGTCGAACAGGCTGACCGTAGCGCCGAATACGCTGCGCGATACCAGGATGTGATCCCCGGCGCTGCACAGGCTCATCACCGTGGCCAGGATGGCCGCCATGCCGGACGCCGTGGCCACCGCCTGCTCGGCATTCTCCAGGGCAGCAATACGCTGCTCGAAGGTACGCACGGTCGGGTTCATATAGCGGGAATAGACATTGCCGGCGCGCTCGCCAGCAAAGCAGGCGGCGGCATCGCCGGCACTGCGGAATACGTAGCTGGAGGTGAGGAACAGCGCTTCGCCGTGCTCGCCCTCAGGTCCGCGCTGCTGGCCGGCACGTACCGCCAGGGTATCGAATCCCGCCTCGTCCAGATCGCTGTCCAGCCGCCCCGCTTGCCATTCGGATGTCATGTGCGCCTCCCCAGGCCAATCAGTTGTTGTGCAGGCCGATGACCGCGTTGTCGACATTGGTCAGCGCCTTGGCTGCGTCGTTGCGCGATTGCTCGATCCGGCCCAGGTACGCCTCGTTGATATCACCGGTCACGTACTCGCCGTCGAAGACCGAGCAGTCGAATTCGGAGATCGCCGGGTTGCCCTCGCGTACCGCCTCGACCAGGTCATCCAGATCCTGGTAGATCAGCCAGTCGGCACCGATCAGCTCGGCCACCTCATCGGTGCTGCGGTTATGCGCGATCAACTCGTGGGCCGAGGGCATGTCGATGCCATAGACGTTGGGGTAGCGAACCGCTGGCGCCGCCGAGCAGAAATAGACATTCTTCGCTCCGGCCTCGCGGGCCATCTGGATGATCTGCCGGCAGGTGGTGCCGCGCACGATCGAGTCATCTACCAGCAGCACGTTCTTACCGCGAAACTCCAGCTCGATGGCATTGAGCTTCTGGCGCACCGACTTCTTGCGTGCGGCCTGGCCGGGCATGATGAAGGTACGGCCGATGTAGCGATTCTTGACGAAGCCCTCGCGGAACTTCACGCCCAGTCGGTTGGCCAGCTCGACCGCCGAGGTACGGCTGGTATCCGGAATCGGAATGACCACGTCGATGCCATGCTCGGGGCGCTCACGCAGGATCTTCTCCGCCAGCTTCTCGCCCATGCGCAGGCGCGCCTTGTACACCAGGATGCCATCAATCATGGAATCCGGGCGCGCCAGGTAGACGTGCTCGAAAATGCATGGTGCGTACTTGGGATTGTCGGCGCACTGGCGGGTGAAGAGCTCGCCGTCCACGGTGATGAACACCGCTTCGCCGGGGGCCAGGTCGCGGATGGTCTCGAACCCCAGCACGTCCAGCGCGACGCTTTCCGAGGCGATCATGTACTCGACGCCACTCTCGGTGTCACGCTTGCCATAGACGATCGGGCGGATGCCGTTGGGATCGCGGAAACCGACGATGCCATGGCCGGTGACCATGGCCAGTGCCGCATAGCCGCCACGGCAGCGCTTGTGTACCGCGCGCACGGCCTTGAAGATGTCTTCCTCGGTCGGCTTGAGCTTGCCTTCGCAGGCCAACTCATGGGCGAATACGTTGAGCAGCACTTCCGAATCAGAGTTGGTGTTGACGTGACGCAGGTCCGACTCGTAGATCTCCTTGGACAGCTGCTCGACATTGGTCAGGTTGCCGTTGTGCGCAAGAGTGATGCCGTAGGGCGAGTTCACATAGAAGGGCTGTGCTTCGGCCGAGGTCGACGAGCCGGCGGTCGGGTAGCGAACGTGGCCCAGGCCCATGTTGCCAACCAGCCGCTGCATATGGCGCTGATGAAAGACATCCCGCACCAGGCCATTGTCCTTGCGCAGAAACAGACGGTCATTATCGCAGGTCACGATGCCGGCGGCGTCCTGGCCGCGATGCTGCAGGACGGTCAAGGCATCATAGAGCGCCTGATTGACGTTCGACTTGCCTACTATGCCAACAATGCCACACATGGCTAATCACCTTCTTTCGTTGAAATGGAAAACACCGGCAGCGGTGGAACGCACCGGCATCAGCGACCGAAGAGCCCGAGAATGAGATTCTTTGACCAATCCGCCACAAGGAGAAAATGAGGAATAAGCGTCGATTCGCGCCACCAGGTGTCTGCCTCCACCGGAGCCAGGCTCAGCAGGCCGACGGCCACGACCACCAGCAGCGCACCACGCGCCGCACCGAAAACCATACCCAGAAAACGGTCGGTACCGGTCAACCCGGTCACCAGGACCAGTTGGCCGATCAGATAGTTGATCAGACCGCCGAGAATCAGGGTCAGCACAAACAGAATGGCGCAAGCCGTAATGACACGAATGGATGGTGTGTCGATGTAGTCAACCAGCAGATCCGCCAGCGCGCCACCGAACAGCCAGGCCACCAGCCCGGCGATAACCCAGGTCAGCAGCGACAGCGCTTCCTTGACAAAGCCCCGGGTCAGACTGATCAGAGCGGAGACGGCAATTACAGCGATTATCGCCCAGTCAACGCCGGCTAGTGTCACGGTCAGGCACCCAATAACGAAAAGCGTATTCTACCAGAGGCAAGTGCCACATCGAAACAGGCAATCTGCGCTAATGGCATCCATGCCGTATAGCTCAACGCGCCCCGGTACTGTCGTCATGGGCCACCACCAGCCCCTTGCTCTTGTGCCGCCGCTCCAGCTCGTCACGTACCCGGGTGGCGCCATCGCGGTTGGCCAGGGGGCCGACATAGACGCGCACTATGGTCTTGCCGCCCGATTGCGCCGAGCGCGTATAGGCATTGTAGCCCTGGTCGGCCAGGGTCTTGCGGAAGCTCTCGGCATTCTCGGTGCTGGAGAAGCTGGCCAGTTGGATCACCCAGCCGCCGGTCGCGGGCGCCGGCTCGCTGGTCGTCGGTGCCGGCTCGGCTGCCGGCGGCCTGGTGACAGGCTCGCTGGCCGGTGGCGCAACGGGTGCGCTGACCACGGCCGGGGGCACATCGTCCTCCACCGCGGGCGGCGGAATCTCCGGCACCACTGCCGGCTCGGGAAGCGTCGGCGGCAGCGCCGCGACAATCTCACCCTCGGACGGCACCGGCATGGCGGGCACCTCCACTTCGACCTGTACGGTCTCGTCCTGTCCGGATAGCAGCATCGGCAGGAATATCACCGCCGCCACCACCAGCACCAAGGCACCAATGATGCGCTGCTTGAGGCCTTCGTCCATCATTTGTCTCCGCTGGTTTGAGCATTCAGCCAGAGTATGGCCTCAGAGACACAGAAAAACGACCCGAAAATAACGATTTCCGCGTCACCGGGAGTATCATCCAGCTGCTGAGCGATAGCCTCACCTATGGAGCTGCAGGCACGGGCCTGCTCACCAGCGGCGCCCAGCTCCCGGGCAAGGGACTCGGCATCGCGGCTGCGCGGGCTCGGCAGCGGTGCTACCGCCCAAGACTGGAAATGGCCCTGCAGCGGCTGCACGATACCCGGCAGATCCTTGTCCGACAGCAGGCCGAATACCGCATGCCGGCGACCCGGCTCGGCCTGCAGGTGCGCGGCCAGAAAGGCTGCCGCCTGCGGATTGTGCCCGACATCCAGCAGCAGCCTGCGCGCCTGCCCCTTCCACTGCACCAGCCGCTGGTCCAGGCGCCCCGGCACGAACGCGGCCACCAGGGCAGTGCGGATCTGATCATCGGGCATGTCCAGGCCAGCTGCCCAGAATGCCTGCAGCGCCGAACACAGGTTGTCCCGCGGCAAACGCACCGGCGGCAACTCGATGTCCCGACGCTGGCGACCATCGTTGCCGAACAATCGCCATGCGCCCTGTGCAGCCGGTTGCCAACCATAGTCCCGGCCGCGCTGCAGCATGCCGACCTCGAGCCGCCGTACCTGCCCGACAAAGCGTGGTGGCAGATCGGTTTCCGAGCATACCAGCGGGCGCCCGTGGCGCAGGATGCCAGCCTTCTCGTAGCCCACCGAGTCGCGTGAATCACCCAGGTAATCGCTGTGGTCCAGGCCAATGCTGGTGACCACCGCCACATCGGCGTCGACGATATTCACCGCGTCCAGGCGTCCACCCAGCCCAACCTCCAGCACCACCGCATCCAGTCCGGCACGCTGGAACAGCCATAAGGCGGCCAGCGTACCGAACTCGAAGTAGGTCAGGGAAATCTCCGCCCGAGCCTGGTCGATGGCGGCGAACGCCTGGCACAGGTCAGCATCGCTGACCGGCTGGCCATCAATGGTGACGCGTTCGTTGTAGTGCACCAGGTGCGGTGAAGAGTAACAGCCGCTGCGCCGCCCGGACTGGCGCAGCAGGCTGTCCAGGGCGGCGCAGGTCGAGCCCTTGCCATTGGTTCCGGTAACGGTGAACACCAGCGGTGCGGGCGTGGTGATGGCCAGGCGCGACGCCACTTCGGCGACCCGCCCCAGGCCCATGTCGATTTCCGCCGGATGCAGCCCTTCGAGCAGCCGCAACCAGGCGGCCAGGTCCAGGTCATGCATCAGGGCTGGCCAGCCAGTTCCTCGGCTGCGCCCGGCACATCCAGGTCACCCATGTCGCTGACAACCGGCGACGGCTGACTGGTCAGCATGGCCAGGATAGAGGCCAGACGGTCACGCATTTCCGCGCGTGGAATGATCATGTCCAGGGCGCCGTGCTCCAGCAGGAACTCACTGCGCTGGAAACCGGCCGGCAGCTTCTCGCGCACGGTCTGCTCGATCACCCGGGGGCCGGCGAAACCGATCAGCGCATTGGGCTCGGCTACGTTGAGATCACCCAGCATCGCCAGGCTGGCCGAGACACCACCGTATACCGGATCGGTCATCACCGAGATGAAGGGGATGCCCTCTTCCTTCAGGCGTGCCAGCACCGCACTGGTCTTGGCCATCTGCATCAGGGAGAAAAGGGCCTCCTGCATGCGCGCACCACCGGAAGCGGGAAAGCACACATAGGGAATGCGCTCGCGCAGGGCAACTTCGGCGCCGCGAACGAAGCGCGCGCCCACCACACTGCCCATGGAGCCGCCCATGAAGTTGAACTCGAAGGCACTGGCCACCAGCGGCATACCCTTGAGATAGCCCTGCATCACTACCAGCGCATCCTTCTCACCGGTTTCCTTCTGTGCCGCAGTCAGGCGATCCTTGTATTTCTTGGTGTCGCGGAACTTGAGCTTGTCGACCGGCTCCAGCTCAGCCGCGATCTCGCTGCGGCCATCGGCATCCAGGAAGATGTCCAGGCGACGACGCGCATTGATGCGCAGGTGATGGCTGCATTTGGGGCAGACATCCAGATTTTTTTCCAACTCGGGACGGTACAGCACCGCGTCGCAGGAGGGGCACTTGCGCCACAATCCTTCGGGCACACTGCTTTTCTGCGCCTCGGAACGCACGATGGAAGGAATCAGTTTATCCACCAGCCAGTTGCTCATTGCCAATCCTTATCTGTTGTCTGCTTTGACCAATATGTCCGATCGCTCAGCGATCCATGGCTGCCCGCATATCGCGAATGACCGCGGTGATGCCGGCACGGGCCTGATCGAGATCACCGACATTGGCGGCAATCTGGTTGACCAGCACGGAACCGACCACCACCCCATCGGCCACGCCGGCAATCGCGGCGGCAGAGGCGCCATCACGAATCCCGAAACCGACACCGATCGGCAGATCGGTGACGCTGCGCAGCTGTTCCAGTTTTTCTGCTACCTCGGTGACGTTCAGAGCAGCCGATCCGGTCACACCTTTCAATGAAACATAGTAGACATAGCCACTGGCATGCTCACAGATTCTGCGCGCACGCTCCAGAGTGGTGGTCGGTGCCAGCAGGAAGATACAGTCGAGGCCGTGCCGGCGGAACAGCGGAGCCACCTGCTCGGCCTCTTCCGGCGGCAGGTCCACGGTCAGCACGCCGTCGACACCGGCCTGCGCCGCCTGCTCGGCGAATACCTCGTAGCCCATCTTCTCGATCGGGTTCAGATAGCCCATCAGCACCACCGGGGTGGTCTGGTTGGTGGTGCGGAACGCGCGCACCATATCCAGTACATCACGCAGGCTGACGTTGTGCGCCAAGGCCCTTTCCATCGCCAGCTGGATCACCGGGCCGTCGGCCATCGGATCGGAAAACGGCACACCCAGCTCGATCACGTCGACACCGGCCTCGACCAGCTCGTGCATCAACGGCAGCATCATCTCCGGGCTCGGGTCACCGGCGGTGACATAGGGAATCAATGCCTTGCGGCCTTCGGCACGCAGCGCGGCGAAACATTGTTCAATTCGGCTCATGTCTGATCCTTTAAATGCTGATGCCATCGATGCCGGCGACGGTATGGATGTCCTTGTCACCACGACCGGACAGGTTCACCACGATGATCTGATCCGGACGCATGGTCGCCGCCAGCTTCATCGCATAGGCCACCGCATGGCTGGACTCCAGCGCCGGCATGATGCCTTCGATGCGGGTCAGCTCACGGAACGCCGCCAGGGCTTCGGTATCGGTAGCATCCACATAGTTGACCCGACCGATGTCCTTCAGCCAGCTGTGCTCCGGCCCGACGCCGGGGTAATCCAGGCCGGCGGACACCGAATGGGTCTCGATGATCTGGCCATTCTCGTCGGCCATCAGATAGGTGCGATTGCCATGCAGCACGCCCGGCTGGCCGGCAGCCAGTGGCGCCGCGTGACGACCGGTTTCCACACCGTCACCACCGGCCTCGACACCATACATGGCAACATCCTGGTCCTCCAGGAACGGATGGAACAGGCCAATAGCATTGGAACCACCGCCGACACATGCCACCAGCGCATCGGGCAGGCGACCGGCCTGCGCCAGGCACTGTTCCCGGGCCTCGCGACCAATCACGCACTGGAAATCACGCACCAGCTGCGGGTACGGGTGCGGGCCAGCCACGGTACCGATGATGTAGAAGGTGTCGTCGATATTGGTCACCCAGTCGCGCATCGCCTCGTTCATCGCATCCTTGAGGGTCTTCGAGCCTGAGGTCACCGGAATCACCTCGGCACCGAGCAGTTTCATGCGGTAGACGTTCAGCGCCTGGCGCTTGACGTCCTCGGCGCCCATGTACACCTGGCACTTCAGGCCCAGACGTGCGGCCACGGTAGCCGTGGCCACGCCGTGCTGGCCGGCACCGGTCTCGGCAATGACCCGCGGCTTGCCCATATGCTTGGCCAGCAGCGCCTGGCCGATGGTGTTGTTGACCTTGTGCGCACCAGTGTGATTCAGGTCCTCACGCTTGAGCCAGATCTGCGCGCCGCCAACCCTGGCGCTCAGGCGCTCGGCAAAATACAGCGGCGAGGGGCGGCCGACATAGTGTGCCAGGTCACGATCGAACTCGGCCTGGAATTCCGGCTCCCCGGACAGCTTGTTGTACAGCGCCTCCAGCTCGTCGAGCGCATCCATCAGCGTCTCGGAGACGAAGCGGCCACCGTAGGGACCGAAGTGACCGTGCTGATCGGGCACGCTGGTGTAATCAATGGAATTTGAATCAGACACGCTTCACCTCTTGAATAAAAGCGTTGATTTTGGCGATATCCTTGATCCCCCTGGCGGCCTCGACACCACCACTGACGTCCACCGCCCAGGGCGCCGTGAGGTCGATGGCCTGGCGAACATTGTCCGCCTGCAGGCCACCAGCCAAAATCAGCGTCCAGCTGCGTTGGGCAGGAATCATGGACCAGTCGAAAGTCTCTCCGGTACCACCCGGCACGCCGGGCTTGTAGCTGTCCAGCAGGATGCCCTGGGCACCCGGCCAGCGGCTGGCCAGCGTGTCCAGGTCATCCCCGGCACGCACTCGTACGGCTTTCAGATAGGGGCGTGCGAACCGCTGGCAGAAGGCATCCGGCTCATCGCCATGGAATTGCAGCATGTCCAGCGGCACCTGCTCCAGCACCTGGCGGATGCGCTCTTCGTTGGCATCCACGAACAACCCGACGCTGGTAACGAAAGGCGGCAACGCCTGCACAATGGCCCTGGCCTGCTCGATGCTCACCGCCCTCGGGCTGGCGGCATGGAACACCAGGCCGATGGCATCAGCCCCGGCACGCGCAGCTGCCAGTGCATCCTCGATGCGGGTGATGCCACAGATTTTGACGCGCGCCATGGATAAGCTGGATACCTTGAATAATCAAAGCAGACGATAGTAGCAGATCGGGCTGCGGGACGTCAGTCCAGCTCATTGAGCGGCGCGAGAAAATGTGGCCCCATATAACGCTGCGGTAGCTCGAAGTGATCGGCGTAGGTCACGTCCACCAGGTACAGGCCGAACGCCGGCGCGGTCAAGCCACCGGTGTGGCGATCACGCGCATGCAATATCTCCCCCGCCCACTCGATCGGCCGCTCGCCACAACCGATCTGCATCAGCACGCCGGCGATATTGCGCACCATGTGATGCAGGAAGGCATTGGCCCGGATATCCAGCACGATGAACTTGCCGAAACGGATCAACCTGAGATGGTGAATGGTCTTGACCGGCGACTTGGCCTGGCAGGCCGTGGCCCGGTAGGAGGTGAAATCATGCTCCCCGACCAATACCTGTGCCGCCTCCTGCATGCGTTCCACATCCAGTGGCCGGTAGTTCCAGGTCACCTCGCGATTGAGCTGGGCCGGACGCACCGGATCGTTGTAGATCACATAACGATAGCGCCGGGCCATTGCGGAAAAGCGCGCATGAAAGTCCATGCCCACCGGCTTGGCCCAGACCAGACTGATGTCATGCGGCAGATTGGCGTTGGCCCCATGAAACCAGTTGTCCGGCGAACGCCGGGCCGTGCTGTCGAAGTGAATGATCTGGCAGGCGGCGTGGACACCGGCGTCCGTGCGCCCGGCACAGAACAGCTGGACAGGATGGTTGGCCACCCGCGACAGCGCCTTCTCCACCTCTTCCTGGATGCTGCGTACCCCTGGCTGCTGGCGTTGCCAGCCGCGATAGGCCGTGCCGCTATATTCGAGGCAGGCAGCCACCCGTGAAACAACAGCGGCCGCCCCGGGGGCGGCCGCATCTTCATTCGTACTACTCATGTATCAGCCAAGTTGCTCCATCATTTCGCGAGCGTCCTGCTGCTGTTGTTGACTCCCTTCCTCGACCACTTCGGCAAGGATATCACGCGCGCCCTCCTCGTCGCCCATATCGATGTAGGCGCGGGCCAGGTCCAGCTTGGTGGCACATTCATCGGTATCGGACAGGAAGTCGAAATCTTCATCCAGGCCATCGGCGCTCATCTGGTCCTCATTGGCGGTGGTGGCAAAGCCGGCAGACACGGCATCCTCCTGCTCGACGCCCTGCTCGGCCTGCATGGCCGATTGCAGCTGCGCCTCGAAACCGGCCAGGTCATCATCGGTCAGGGTGAAGCCGTCATCCCCTGCCAGCGTCTCGGCCGCAGCATCGTTGGCGGCACCCTGCTCTTCGGCATCCGCCAGGCCCATCGCCTCGAACTCGGCAAGCAGGTTGTCCGCCTGCAATTCGTCATCCAGGGCCAGATCGAAGTCATCGGTCGATGCCTCGGCCAGCGCCGGCGATTCCGGCTCTGGCTCTGGCTCTGGCTCTGGCATATCGAAAGTCTCTTCCAGAAGCTCCGCAGCAGGTGCAGGCAGCTCCTCGTCCAGGTCGAAATCCAGATCGAAGCCCAGCTCGTCTTCGACATTGCCATTGTCAGCCAGGGAAGCCGCGGTTTCCTCCTCCAGGCCGAAGTCGTTGAAATCGAACTCCTCGATCTCGGTATCCGGCAGCACCGGCTGCTCCATGCTGTCGGCGACGACATCGGCGTCGGACAGCTCTTCCAACTCATCTTTCTCGGCTTCCTCGACTTCCTCGCCGGCATCCAGCAAGGCGGCACCGGTCATCAGGCCGGCGGCCATCAATGGATAGCGGGCATGCATCATTTCCACCGCAGCGCCGTCAACACCAAGGCTACGCAACGCCTGCGCCTGCTCGGCATAGCCTTGCGGGTTTTCCCGCAGCGCCTCGATCTCCATCATTTTCAGGCGCAGATCGGTACGCTGCGGCTCCAGCTCGATAGCCGAGCGCAACACCTCGGCCGCCTCATCCAGCTTGCCATAGGCGATCAACGCATCGGCCTCGGTCAGCGGATCGCGGTCGATATCCATATCATCCTGTTGCAGCGCCACGTTGAAGTCATCGCTTTCATCGGCAGCCGTATCAGCCACCGGCTGGGCCATGAAATTGTCCATCACTTCAGCTTCGCGGCGGGCATTGCGTCGCGCGATGGCCATCAGGATCAGCAACAGCACCAGCAGTGCTACCGCCCCGGTACCCAGCAACAGGCTCTGGTTCTGCATGAAGCGCTGCAGCAATGCCTCAGGCGAGCTGCTCTCAGCAGGCTGCACGACAGCCGGCGCGGCCGGCGTCGGCTCCACCGGTGCCGGACCGCCATTCGAGGAAGGCGGCGGTACCTCGCTGGCCGGCGCGACGGCAGGCACTACGGCAAGCTGTTCGTCGTTGTCGGCAGCGTCTTCATTCCCTTCGTCCGTCTCCGCGTCGGACCCGGCCGCAACATCCTCGCCCGGCAGGCCGTCGGTTTCCAGCGGCTGCTCCAGCAGGTCCAGCGCGATGGTCTCGTCGGCCGCCGGTTTCTCCTCCGGCACCGGCAGGATATCGGGCAGCTCGTCATTATTGCCGCTCAACTCCTGCTGCAGCGCCGCCAGCTGGGCATCCTTCAGCTCCAGCAGGCGTTGCAGCGTCTCCAGCTGGCCCTGGATATCCGCCATGCGCTCATTCAGCTCGGCCTTCTCGCGCTCGGCTGAATCCAGTTGCTCCTTGGTCCGATCCAGCGCATCGCGCAGGCCGCCATTCTGACCATCGGCAGCGTCGGTATTGTTGTCACTGGCCTCGTCCGTGCCAGCCACCAGGCGCAGGGAATCGCCGTTGCGGGTTTGCGCAGGGGCATCACCGGCAACGCTGCGCTCCCGCGCATCCAGCTGCCGCGGTGCCGGCTCGGCGGCTGGCTGGCGGTTCTGCCAGGCAGCCGTCTGGCTGCCGACCTGCGCTACCGCCTCGGCACGGCTGCGCACGGCGGCCTGCTCGGCAGTCGGCAGGGTCAGGGTCTGGCCGGCCTTGAGGTTATTGATATTGTTGCCGATGAAAGCATTGGGGTTCAGGTCCTGAATGGCCAGCATGGTCTGGTGCACGCTGGCACCCTGCGGCCGGGTCTGCAGCGCGATACCCCACAGGGTATCGGCGCGATTGGTTTGCCATTGTCCATCCCTCGCGGCGGCCGCCGGGGCTGCTGGCGCGGCGCGCTGAACCGGCGCGCTGGCAGACGGCGCCGGCGCAGGTGCCGAAGCGGTGGGTCGGTTCAAGGTACCTGAGGTGGTCGAGGCCGGTGGCGCTGCCGCGGCGCTGGCGGTGATTGGGGTCGGCTGGTACAGCGGCGGGTCCAGCAACAGCGTGAACTCGCGCAGTACCCGGCCCGAAGGCCAGCGCACTTCCATCAGGAAATTCAGGTAGGGTTCCTTGACCGGGCGACTGGAGGTGACCTTGATGAAGGCCTTGCCGTCCGGCCTGACCATGGGAGTGAAGGTCAGGTCGGTCAGAAAGAACGAGCGGTCGATGCCAGCCCTGCCGAAATCATCGGCCGAGGCCAGTACCGAACGAATTTCACTACTGGTCAGATCGCGGACCTGCAGCAGCTCAATTTCGGCATCCAGCGGCTGATTCAGCGCCGACCGCAGGTTGATTTCCCCAACCCCCAGCGCCTGGACCATATTGGATGACATCAGGGCACTAGCTGCGGCGACAGCCAAAACCAGTTTGCGAACCATAGCGAAGATCCTTTGCTTTTATCGTTTACACGCGTCCATGAACCCCATCACCGCACTACCGGCCTGAGCCCGGCAACCGGCAACCTGAAATCGGTCGGGCGCAAAATCAATGCTTACCCGGCCAATACCTGAACTGCCTGTTACAAATCAGCAGCAAGTATCGATTACAAATGGTCTTTTATCAATAACTCAGCGACAGCCAGACTGTTAAGTGCGACACCTTTTCGAAGATTATCAGACACCACCCACATGCTGATACTGAGCGGATCGAAAGAATCCTGGCGCAAGCGCCCCACCCAGACCTGGTCGCTGCCGGTAGCATCGCTGACCGGCGTCGGATAGCCGCCGGCGGCGGGCTTGTCGAGCAGCTTGACGCCGGAGGCCTTGCGCAGCAGGGTCGCGGCACGCTTGGCCGTCAGTGGATCACGGGTACGAATCTGCATCACCTGGGCGCTGCCGAAAAAGGTCGGCACCAGCACGCAGGTAGCCGATACCGGTAATTGCGGCAATTCGAGGATACGGCGGACATCGTCGGCAAGCTGCCGCTCCACCGTACTGCTGCCATCCTCATCGGCCTCACCGATACGCGGAATCAGGTTGAACGCCGCCTGCTTGTCGAACGTACCCTTCTCCGCCGGCTGGCCATTGAGCAGGCGGCCGGTCTGCAGCGCCAGGCCCTCGACTTCATCATTACCCTGGGTCGACATCGATTGGTAGGTCGCCACCGTCACCGACTGCAGGCCGGCCTCGCCGATCAGCGGCTGCAAGGCGACCAGGGTCTGTACCACCTGGGCATCGGGACAGGCGACGATGCCGCGTACGCCCACACCATCCAGCGCCTGCGGATTGACCTCGGCGACCACCAGCGGTACATCCGCCTCATGCCGGAACGCGCCACAGGCATCCACCACCAGGCAACCGGCATCCACGGCGGGCTGCGCCCAGGCGGCAGCCAGCTGCGCATCGGCGAACAGCACCAGGGCGACCCGGGAAAAGTCGAAGCGTTCCAGCACTTCCACCCGCTGGCTCTGCCCCTTGAGCATCGGCCGCCCACCGGCACGCTCCTCGGTATCCAGCAGATGGATCTGCCCGAAGGCGAACTCCTGCTCATCCAGCACATTGAGCAGCGCTTCTCCTGCCAGGCCACTCACTCCCACCAACGCTACATCACGGGTCTTGCTCATAGGGCATTTTCCAATCGAATCCGAATCCACAAAAAACAAGGGGCATCCCCGCCAGGCAGGGATGCCCCATTACCTCACCAGCCGAAACGACTCAACCCTCGAGCAGGATCCGCAGCATGCGGCGCAGCGGCTCAGCCGCGCCCCACAACAGCTGGTCGCCGACGGTGAAGGCCGACAGGTACTGCGAGCCCATGTTGAGCTTGCGCAGGCGCCCCACCGGCACCTTCAGGGTTCCGGTCACGGCGGTCGGAGTCAAGTCACGGACACTGGCTTCCTTCTCGTTCGGCACTACCTTGGACCAGGGATTGTGCGCGTCCAGCATGGCCTCGATATCCGCCAGCGGGACATCCTTGTTCAGCTTGATGGTCAGCGCCTGGCTGTGGCAGCGCATCGCGCCGATCCGCACGCAGATACCATCGACCGGGATCGGACGACCGCTGCGACCGATGATCTTGTTGGTCTCGGCCTGGGCCTTCCACTCTTCGCGGCTCTGGCCATTGGGCAGTTGCTTGTCGATCCACGGGATCAGGCTGCCAGCCAGCGGCACGCCGAAGTTCTCGGCCGGGAAGCCGTCGTCACGCAGGGTCGCCGCCACCTGGCGATCGATATCCAGGATGGCACTGGCCGGATCGGCCAACTGATCGGCCACCGCGCCGTGAATGCTGCCCATCTGGGTGATCAGCTCGCGCATGTTCTGCGCACCGGCGCCACTGGCCGCCTGATAGGTCATGGCGGTCATCCATTCGACCAGGCCGTTCTCGAACAGCCCACCGAGCCCCATCAGCATCAGGCTGACGGTGCAGTTGCCACCGACGAAGGTCTTGATGCCATCACGCACCGCCTGGTCGATATTCCGGCGGTTGACCGGGTCCAGCACGATGACCGCTTCATCTTCCATGCGCAGCGCCGAGGCGGCGTCGATCCAGTAGCCTTTCCAGCCTTCGGCACGCAGCTTGGGATAGACCTCATGGGTGTAGTCGCCGCCCTGGCAGGTAATGATGACATCCATCGGCTTGAGGGCTTCAAGGTCGTAAGCATCCTTCAGCGCGGGAATATCCTTGCCGATATCGGGACCGGTGCCACCCACGTTGGAGGTGGTGAAGAAAACCGGATCAATGGAAGCAAAGTCATTCTCTTCACGCATACGTTGCATGAGCACCGAACCCACCATGCCCCGCCAGCCGATCAAACCAACTTGTTTCATAACTGCAGACCCCCATGGGGTGAAAATTCTCGACAACTGTACCCGGCAGCGCCGGGTACAAATAAGCAATACGACAGATTACAGGTTTTTCAGTGCCGCTACCACGGCGTCACCCATTTCCCGGGTGCTGACCTGACGGCAACCTGCAGCCATGATATCACCGGTGCGCAGGCCCTGATCCAGCACCTGACTGACGGCCTGCTCGATGGCATCAGCCGCGGTAGCCTCGGCGAAGCTGTAGCGCAGCATCATGGAGACCGACAGGATGGTCGCCAGCGGGTTGGCGATACCCTGCCCCGCGATGTCCGGCGCACTGCCGTGGCAGGGCTCATACATCCCCTTGTTCTGCTCGTTCAGCGAAGCCGACGGCAGCATGCCGATGGAGCCGGTAAGCATGGAGGCCTGGTCGGACAGGATATCGCCGAACATGTTGTCGGTGACGATCACGTCGAACTGCTTGGGCGCCCGCACCAGCTGCATGGCGGCATTGTCGACGTACATATGCGACAGCTCTACGTCCGGATAGTCCCTGGCCACCTCTTCCAACACTTCCCGCCACAACTGGCTGGAAGCCAGCACGTTGGCCTTGTCCACCGAGCACAGCTTCTTGCCGCGCAGGCGGGCCATGTCGAAACCGACGGTGGCGATGCGGCGAATCTCGCTCTCGCTGTAGGGCAGCGTGTCGTAGGCCTGGCGCTGGCCATTGTCCAGTACCCGGCGCTCGCGCGGCTGGCCGAAGTAGATGCCACCGGTCAGCTCGCGGACGATGAGGATATCCAGCCCGGACACCACCTCGGGCTTGAGCGTGGAGGCCTCGGCCAGTTGCGGATACAGCAGTGCCGGACGCAGGTTGCCGAACAGCCCCAGCTGCGAGCGGATCTTCAGCAGACCGCGCTCGGGCCGCAGCGCCGGGTCGATGGTGTCCCACTTGGGACCACCCACCGCGCCGAGCAGGATGGCATCGACCTGACGCGCCCGCTCCAGGGTCTCGTCGGCCAGCGGCGTGCCGTAACGATCATAGGCTGCACCACCCAGGTCGTCGTAGCTCAACTCGACACCCAGATCATACTTGTCGCTGGCCAACTCCAGCACCTTGACTGCTTCGGCAATGATTTCCGGGCCAATTCCATCACCCGGGAGAACCAGAATCTTCTTGCTCATGTCTTTTCCTTTGAAAAAAGCCTCAAGCGCAAGCAACATCAAAGCCTGTTGATAGCTTGCCGCTTGCCGCTGACAGCTGGTTTATTTGATGGCGTCAAACAGCCACGGCTGGGCCTGGCGGTGCTTTTCCTCGAACGCACGAACCGCGTCGGCGTCCTGCAGGGTCAGGCCGATATCATCGAGGCCGTTGAGCAGGCAGTGCTTGCGGAACTCGTCGATCTCGAAGCCATAGCTCTTGCCATCGGGACGGGTAACGGTCTGCGCCTGAAGGTCGACGGTCAACTGGTAACCTTCCTGCGCTTCAGCCTGCTTGAACAGCTCATCGATATCTTCTTCAGCCAAAACAATAGGTAACAAACCATTCTTGAAGCTGTTATTGAAGAAAATATCCGCAAAGCTCGGTGCCAGCACGGCACGGAAACCGTACTCATCCAAGGCCCAGGGCGCGTGTTCACGGCTGGAACCACAACCGAAGTTCTCCCGCGCCAGCAGCACGCTGGCACCCTGGTAACGCGGCTGGTTGAGCACGAAGTCGGGGTTCAGCGGACGATTGCTGTTGTCCTGGCCGGGATAACCCTCATCCAGGTAGCGCCATTCATCGAACAGGTTCGGGCCAAAGCCGGTACGCTTGATCGACTTGAGGAACTGCTTGGGAATGATCTGATCGGTATCCACATTGGCCCGATCCAGCGGTGCTACCAGGCCGGTGTGTTTGGTAAAGGCCTTCATGCTGTCGCCTCCTCTGCAAGCATCTCACGTACATCCACGAAATGACCGGCGATCGCCGCCGCCGCCGCCATGGCCGGGCTGACCAGGTGGGTACGCCCGCCATTGCCCTGCCGCCCCTCGAAGTTGCGGTTGGAGGTCGAGGCACAATGCTCGCCCGGCTGCAGCCGATCCGGGTTCATCGCCAGGCACATGGAGCAACCCGGGTCGCGCCATTCGAAACCGGCTGCCTTGAAGATCAGGTCCAGCCCTTCGCGCTCGGCCTGCTCCTTGACCAGCCCGGAACCCGGTACCACCATCGCCTGCTTGATAGTGGAGGCAACCTTGCGGCCCTTGGCCACGGCTGCCGCAGCGCGCAGGTCTTCGATCCGCGAGTTGGTGCAGGAACCGATGAATACCCGGTCCAGGGCAATCGAGGTGATCGGCTGGTTGGCTTCGAGGCCCATGTATTGCAAGGCACGCTGATAACCGCTGCGCTTGACCGCATCGGTCTGCTGCTGCGGATCAGGGACATTGGCGTCCACCGCCGCCACCATCTCTGGCGAGGTTCCCCAGGACACCTGCGGCTTGATCTGCGCAGCGTCCAGTTCGACCACGGTATCGAATTGCGCATCGGCATCGGAGACCAGATCCTGCCAGGCGGCAACCGCCTTGTCCCAGTCCTCGCCCTTGGGCGCGTAGGGGCGGTCCTTGACGTAGGCGATGGTCTTCTCGTCGCAGGCCACCAGGCCGACGCGGGCACCGGCCTCGATGGCCATGTTGCAGACGGTCATGCGCCCTTCCATCGACAGACTGCGAATCGCCGAACCGGCAAACTCGATGGCATGGCCATTGCCGCCGGCCGTACCGATCTTGCCGATCACCGCCAGCACTATGTCCTTGGCGGTGACGCCAAACCCGAGTTCACCCTCGACCTTGACCAGCATGTTCTTCATCTTCTTGGCCACCAGGCACTGGGTCGCCAGTACGTGTTCGACCTCGGAGGTGCCAATGCCATGGGCCAATGCACCGAAAGCGCCATGGGTAGCGGTGTGCGAGTCACCGCAGACGATGGTCATGCCCGGCAGGGTCGCGCCCTGCTCCGGCCCGACCACATGCACGATACCCTGGCGCCGGTCGGTCATCTTGAATTCCAGGATGCCGAAGTCGCGACAGTTGTCATCCAACGTAGTGACCTGCAGCTTCGAGACCTGGTCCTCAATACCCGCGACGCCTGCGGCGCGGTTGTCGGTCGGCACGTTGTGGTCCGGCGTAGCCAGGTTGGCGTCGATGCGCCAGGGCTGGCGGCCAGCCAGGCGCAGACCTTCGAAGGCCTGCGGCGAGGTCACTTCATGCAACAGATGACGGTCGATATACAACAGGGCCGAACCATCGTCCCGTTGCTTGACGAGATGACTATCCCAGAGCTTGTCGTAGAGCGTCTTGGCGGACATGCTTGTCTCCTGAATCGGGCTATTGGCCATCCATCCCGGCGCCATGCCGGTGGGCAGCTTCTTTTGATCACGACTCGATGGTAAGAGCTGGCCAACAATAAAACAAATTCATTATATTCATGCATTGGATAACCAACAGGAATCCATCATGGATACAGCCAATCTCGATGCCTTTCTCGCCGTGGCGGCCACCGGTTCCTTCTCCCGCGCCGCGGAACAGCTGCATCTGACCCAGCCGGCAGTGAGCAAGCGCATCGCCACACTGGAACAACAGCTCAATGTGCGCCTGTTCGACCGCATCGGCAAGCACGTCGACCTGACCGAGGCGGGACGTGCGCTCAAGCCTCGCGCCGAACTCATCATCAACGCCCTGAACGATACCCGCCGGGCACTCGGCAATCTGTCGGCCACCATCCAGGGACGCCTGCGCCTGGCAACCAGTCATCATATCGGCCTGCACCGCCTGCCGCCGATACTGCGCCGCTTCACCAAGGCCTACCCCGGCGTGGTGCTGGATATCGAGTTCCTCGACTCCGAGGTGGCCTATGAGAAGGTGCTGCACGGCGAGATCGAACTGGCGGTGATCACCCTGGCACCCGATGTGCAACCACCGATCGTGGCCACGCATATCTGGGATGATCCGCTGGAGTTCGTGGTCGCCCCGGAACATCCGCTGGCCGGCATGCCCCGCGTGCCCCTGCAGCGGCTGGCGGCCTATCCGGCAGTGTTTCCCGGGACCACCACCTTCACCCACCGGGTGGTCAATCAGCTGTTCGAGCAGCACCGCGTCACCCCGCAGGTGAGCATGAGCACCAACTATATGGAGACCATCAAGATGCTGGTGTCCATCGGCCTGGCCTGGAGCGTGTTGCCACGGACCATGGTCGATGCGCAGGTGCGCGTGCTGGACATTCCGCATACCCGACTGGTGCGCGAACTGGGCTGCATCCACCACAGCGGGCGCACCCTGTCCAATGCCGGCCAGGCGCTGATCGCGCTGCTGCAGGACGAGGCAGCCAGCCAGGCCAGGGCAATGAAAGACTGAACTTGCCCGCCGGGGCGTGGTCTCAGCATTACCACTTGCGGGTCGCCGCAGCAGATCAATCGTCATCAGGAAGTCAGGGAATCACCATGAACAAGTCAATGTTGTCAGGTATCGTCATCGGCGCCGTCGTGGCCACTGCCGGCGGAGCCATTGCCGGATACAATGCACTGTCCGACAAGACACCGACCCATGCCGAGGTGCTCAACGTTGTCGAGCTCAAGGAAAACGAGCGCATTCCCCGTGAAGTATGTCAGCAGGTTGCCGTGACCCGCCAGAAACCGGTGCAGGACCAGCACCAGGTGCTCGGCAGCGTGGCTGGCGCGGTGATTGGCGGTGTGCTGGGCAACCAGGTCGGCGGCGGCTCGGGCAAGAAGATCGCCACGGTAGCCGGTGCGGCCGCTGGCGGCTATGCCGGTAACAAGACCCAGGAACGCATGCAGCAGAACAATACCTACACCACCACCGAACAGCGCTGTGAAACCGTGTACGACAGCAAGGAGAAGGTCGTCGGTTACCAGGTGGACTACAGCATCGGCGAGCGTACCGGCAGCGTCAGGATGGATCGCCACCCCGGGGAGAAAATTCCGCTGCAGGATGGTGAACTGGTATTGAGTGCTACCAACTGAAATGGCGATATTGAAAGCTTATGCTGCCCTCCTCTTCCGCAGGGCAGCAGATCAATATAGAACAGCCCTACAGAGATACTGATTATCTGTCTGCCGGGCCAGCGGTTTGATCGCGCCTCTTGTCTAATAGGTGTGCTGCGCCCGTCAGAATGTCCGCAACCAGTTCAACATCTCCCATTCCTTGCTCAATCCACTGAGAAACCACAGCTTCGATATAGCCGATGCGCCCCCGACCATCCAAGCGCTCCAACAGGTCAAGCTCACTCCAGGGCCGCCCATACATGGACTCCACCATATGCCTACGACTCGACTGAACCAGTGAATCCAGGTCAGCATGCAGCTCGGAGGCACGCATCCAGACCTCATGCCCCCAAGGGGCGTCTTTCATTATCTGCAGATAAGAAGAAAAACGATTGCGCATGGGCTCTTTTGAGCCATTTCCCAGAAGTACCTTCTCCACCTCACCCATGATGTCTTGAGTAGCCGCTCTCAGCAAATCATCTGTGCTGCCAAAATAGTAGCGAGGCAACGTAGCGGCTACTCCTGCTTCCCGCGCCACAGCCTCCAGTGAAAACCCGTTCAGTCCTGATTGCGAAAGGATGCGCCTGGCGGTCTTCAGAATTTGCGCTTTCCTGGCCTCTGGCGAGAGTCTACGCGTCGCAGCGCTCTTCTTGTCCATCTATCCTCCCCTGGTTCATATTGAGGCTCGCCAACACAAGCCTCCATCCACTCCAGCACCATCTCTGGCCACCCCAGCGCGCAGGAGATAGCTCTCATCTCAGCATTGTATCCGCGTAGTCTAAAAGCAATGCCGTTTATTATGGGCCTACCAGCAAGTCTGAATCCAGCAGCCCAGATCATCACGAAGCATGCAACTGATTGCAAAAATCCAGACCTGCTCGCTATCTGATCAAAATACAACAAATCACCATATGCTCCCCCGGGATATAGAGAGCTCAGCCATCTCTCTCAGTATCCCATTCAGAAAAATGAATCGGCGCGTTTCCGCCTCGCCAGGAGCCTCTCTTCGCAAGTACAGGTTTCTAGTTATGCAAGCCTTTCTGAAGAGGCCCAGCACATAATAAAACACCACACTTTTCGTACATCTCCCGCTACCTTGCGCATAGCGTTCAACAATGTCCTGTCTACTCAACATCCCTGGAAGATGGCTGGGCTGCCACCGGACATTCTGCCACTTGGCGGGATCCCGTTGCTCAATCCAGTACGCCAGCATCACCCCCAGATCAAGTAAGGGGTCACCCACCGTCGCCATCTCCCAATCCAGTATGGCGGTGATCTCCGCAGGACGATCACTATGTACCAGGAGATTATCCAGTCTGAAATCGTTATGTACTATCGTAGGCGACTCTGTAGTCTGGGGTATGTTATCGGCAAGCCACTGCAGGACTTCATTCCAGGAAGCTGCCTCTTTGACTTCAGCGCTTTCATACTGCTTTTCCCAGTACTCCAACTGCCGCATCAGATAACTATTCGGACGCCCAATACCCTTGGCAAGGAACGGCGCAGGATCCAGGCCATGCAGCGCTATCAACTGGTCAATAAATTGTTTGCTGAGTGAGCGCGCACCGGCTGCATCAAGCGGCAACACATTTTGCGCCTCATCAAGAAGAGACTGGCCAGGGCAGCGCTCCATAATCAGCAATGCTGGCTCGCAGCTGCTGTCATGATAGGCAACAGGCGTCGGGGAGCACTGCAGCAGTGACTGTAGTTGCTCTAGAACAACGTACTCACGACGCAAGCCATGATCCCCATGTGCCTGGGGCTGATCCAAAGAAATCTTTACGACAAAATCATGTTCGGATGGGTAGCTTATCAAGTAGGTCAAGCGAGAGACCCCACCCAGCAATTGCCTGACACAAGGTCTCCCTTTGACACAGGATCTAGCAGTCTTTATCAATGAGTCAATAAGAGGGAGATTTAAACGCCACTCAGCAGGAGGCTGAGCACTCCTTTCATGGGTCACATGGAAATATTCTTCCGCAAGGTTATTACTCTTAACATGCATAACTTCTAGCCTTAACATACAACAGGCGGCTTGAAGACATCCTTGAATCAAGTGCCATCCAGGAGAACAAAAAAGTGCCCGGGCGATGCAGTGGGCTCTGCATTGCCCGGATAGCCAAGCTATGCCCTACCCTCCAATGCTTACCTTTGTCGGCGCAAGCGTATCGCCGGCGGTTACATCAAGCTGAGTTCCTGCAGCAGCCTTGAATCTGGCCACCCCATACCCATCGGTATACACCTCAACACCACTACCGGAGATGAGAGCATGCCGTACAGGCGAGGTGGAAACTTCAGTCTGATCCTGCCCCATTCTGCCAATACTGGCAGTTACCTTGACCTCATACTCGCCACCGCCAAGCGACTTCAACTGCGCATCCAGCTGGGGCAAGGTGGGCGTTTGCTGCTCAGGACAGTAACCACTGTCATCGTCCATCCAAATAGGCAAACCGGTAACGGTGGTGCCGTTATAGTTGACTACGGAACTGCCAACCGAGACTCGGGTATCATCTCCCGGATTACTGACGGTAACATCCAGATTCAGATAGCCATTGTTCTTGCCCGTCATGGTCAAATCAGCGACATATTGCAGCTCACCAAAAAATGGCTTTCGGTGATCCACACTCATTGCTCCGTTTATGAAAGACTCACCATCTTCTGAGTAATTTTCATAAACTTGCGTCCACTTTCCTTGTAGGGGTCCACCTATACCAGAAGGGCTATAAGTGACAGTCACTGTCCCACCACCAGGGCCATCCAGCGTAACCGTACCGCTATAACTGAATGATGACTTGTACTCTCCAGGCCTGGGAGCCCAGTCTCCAACGACGGTTTCGACTACGGGCAAGGGCTCGCCAGCCTCTTTGGCAGGCAGATGAGCAAACAACAGGAAAGACGGTGCCTCGCCTCCGTAGACGCCACCACCGGGACCAACCACTGTGAGAGCAAGCCTATTGCTATCACGACTCCATGTGGGCGCCCCAAGCACATTCACTGTTACCCGAGCATCGTCATACTTCAGGTTGATGATTGGTTGTCCAGATAAACTGCCCCCCTCGTCACCTGTTGCAGGCAGTAGCCACTGCGGCCCGGCACAGTACAGGTTACCGGGGGAGTTGGTCAGCCTGGAAGTCATTGAAACCGCTGCGGCCGCATCGATAAAGCTGCGGAAGGGAAACAAGCCACCGGCCCATGTGTATACATCGTAGCCTCGACTACTCCAGACATTGAGCAGCTCGCCATCCGGCGTCATGGCCATGTCTTCATCCCAGTCCGGATGAGCTGTCAAACGGGTACGCTCCCCCGTTTTCAGATCAACCTCCCAGATATCTGGATTGAACGCATTGGCTCCACCGGCCTGAACGTAGACTGCTGCTGCCCCGCCTCGGGTAAAGGTTTTCAACTCATACAGTGCAGCACCCTCCGACCATCTTTCGATACTGGGATCATCTAACGAAGAAGGTCCCGGAGGATTGATTACACGAAGGTCCTCAACAATATATTTATCGTCTTGACGAACCAGCTTGCCGACCACCATTTCCAGAAGGCCATCAATAGTTACATTGGAATAGCCTACATGCTCACCATCTGGAGCGAGTTTCATCTGTGCGCCTATGTACGGCACAGGCGCGTTGTCAGGAAAGGGAAGCTCATATGGAAGAATTTTATATGCCTGGCAATCAATCAAGCTGGGAGCACATTCAAAAACCCTGTTAGTCAGGCCAAATAGCAACCGTTTACCGTCGGGAAAAGGATTTACTAACCCTACCCCTTGGAATACCTCACCTTCCGCAGTGGCAGTACAGGTCACACATTCGGTCTCGCCAGTTTCGACGTTACCAAGAATCAGATGGGGGGTGCTCCCTTGCATCGCTTGAGCTACCACATGCTCACCATCCGGAAGAAAAACGGCATTTCCCGCCGGGCCAAAACCTGGAGGCAAGTCCATCTTCTCCAGGAGAATAGGCTGAAACGCAAAGGGGGCATCCGGATCGACCTCATCATTACCGGACTTGGAACCGGAACCACCACTGCTCAGACAGCCAGACAGGCCAAGCAGAGAACACAGCAGTGCGGTGGATGCTGCCGACTTGAGAATCGGGGTGCGCATAACTTTCTCCTGATCATTATTCAAAACATATAAGAGTTATTACGGCACCCACAATAAACCATTATTATGGCACCCGCAATATAAATTGCGTGCGCAAACCCTATGAACAATACGGTCGTGGTTACCGCTACCCTGGCGTACACTGCGCAGATAGCAGAAGCACAGCGTTTCGACGCTTATCGTCTGTAGGAATACCTACCCTTAGGAAACACCTCTATCATCGGAGCCGACCGTATCCTCTTCCCGACACAACTCCAACCACCGACGCATTCCCGCGCTGATGAACTTGTTGCGATGCCGCACGAAGTACAGCCCGCGCGTGAAGTCGCGGTGCGGAACCGGCAGCGGCACCAGTGTCCCGCGGCGGAAGGCATCGCCCAGGGTGATCGCCGACAGGCAACCAACCCCCAGCCCGGCCTCCACCGCGCGCTTGATCGCCTCGGTATGCTGCAATTCCAGCTTGATGTTGAGCTGCGGTAACAGGCCGTGCAGCGCCCACTCGAAATTCTGCCGGGTGCCCGAGCCCTGTTCGCGCACTATCCACTCCGCCTGCACCAGGTCCTCATCGGTCAGCCAGGGCTTGCCCGCCAGCTCGTGATCCGGCGCGCAGAACACCACCAGCTCATCATCCCGCCAATACAGCATCTTCAGGTCGGGATGGCGGGTCTCGCCTTCGACCAGCCCCAGGTCCAGTTCGAAGTTGGCCAGCTTGCGCACGATGCTCGATGTATTGGCCACCTCCAGCTCGACCCGTGCGCCGGGCTGCTCCAGCATGTAGCGGGTCATGATGCCGACGGCAATATAGTTGCCCACGCTCATGGTCGCCCCGACCCGCAGATGGCCGACTTCCTCGTGCCCCGCCAATGCCGCTTCCAGGCCACGGGCCTGCTCCAGCAGGGCCTGGGCCTTGGGTCGAATGTTCCTGCCCTGCTCGTTGAGCTGCAGGCGCTTGCCAACCCGGTCGAACAGTTGCACGTTGAACTGCCCCTCCAGATCGCGCAGGGCACTGCTCACCGCCGACTGCGACATCGCCAGGCTCTCTGCGGCGCGGGTCAGGTTCTCATGGAAGGCAGCGGCGAGAAACACTTCAAGCTGACGCAGGGTATATTTCATTATCGGTTTTCCCGGATATACAAATAAAAATAAATCACTTAACCGGTAGATTAGCCAAGCAGTAGAATAGCCGCAATTTCGAGGATCCCGACTGGAGGGAATAGATGTCCAAATTCAACACCGAGCGTGTTCTCAGCGTCCATCACTGGACCGACACCCTGTTCAGCTTCAAGACCACCCGCGACCCGGGTCTGCGCTTCAAGAACGGTCATTTCATCATGATCGGCCTGGAAGTCGAAGGTCGCCCGCTGATGCGCGCCTACAGTATCGCCAGTCCGAACTACGAAGACACCATGGAGTTCTACAGCATCAAGGTGCCGGATGGCCCGCTGACCTCGCGCCTGCAGCACATCAAGGAAGGCGACAACATCATCGTCAGCAGCAAGCCCACCGGCACCCTGGTATTGGACAACGTGCTGTCCGGCCGCAACCTGTACCTGCTCAGCACCGGTACCGGCCTGGCGCCCTTCATCAGCATCATCCAGGACCCGGAAACCTACGAACGCTTCGACAAGGTCATCCTCACCCACGGCTGCCGCTGGGTACGTGAACTGGCCTACCAGAAGCTGATCACCGAGGACCTGCCGAACCACGAGTACTTCGGCGAGCAGGTGCGCGAGCAACTGATCTACTACCCGACCGTGACCCGCGAGCCCTACCGCAACGAGGGCCGCCTGTCCGACCTGATGACCAGCGGCAAGCTGTTCGAGGATATCGGCCTGCCCAAGCCGAACCTGGAAGACGATCGCTTCATGCTGTGTGGCAGCCCGGCCATGCTCAAGGACCTGACCGCCATCCTGGATGATTGGGGTTTCGAGGAATCGCGCCAGGGTATCCAGGCGCACTACGCCATCGAGCGCGCCTTCGTCGAGAAATAAGGCTCCCCCGCCTCCCGGGTCGGTAACAGCAGTTGCCGACCCGCTTTCCCCGCTATTCCCGATAGATCATCTGCCGGCTCATGCCACCATCGGCGATCAGGTTCTGGCCGGTGATGAAGGCTGCCGCCGGACTCAGCAGGAATGCCACCAGCTCACCGATATCCTCCGGTTGCCCTACCCGGCCCACGGCGTGCTGCTCGTGATCGACCTGACTCAGCGGGTCGCTGGCCTGCAATGCTTCAGAGCGGGTATCGATCCAGCCGGGGCTCACCGCATTGACCCGGACCTCCGGCCCCAGGCTGACCGCCATGGCATGGGTCAGCGCCACCAGGCCGCCCTTGCTCGCGGCATAGGCCTCGGTATGCGGTTCCGATTGCAGCGCCCGGGTCGAGGCGATATTGACGATGGCCCCGCCGCTGTCGCGCAGCAGGCCGATGCATTGCCGGGACACCAGGAAGGCCCCGGTCAGGTTCACTGCCAGCCGGCGGTTCCAGGCCTCCAGGCTCAACTGCTCCAGCGGACCGTTGTCCGGATCGGCCAGCCCAGCATTGTTCACTACGCCATCGAGCCGCCCGAAGTCGCCCTCGATCTGCTCCAGCGCCGCCTGCACACTGGCCTCATCGGCCACATCCAGCGGCACGAACTCGACCGTGCCCAGGCGTGCCAGCTCCTCCGCGGCAAGCAGACCCTCGGCTTCGTCCACATCCCCCAGCACCACCGACCAGCCGGCGCGCAGCAGGCTGGCGGCGATGCCCTTGCCTATGCCGCGCGCCGCGCCGGTCACCAGCGCCACTCGTAGTTCATGCGGTTCGTTCATGCGCGCTTCGGCCCCTTGCCCAGCCAGATGGCCCAGCCGAGCAGTGGTAGCAATACCACCAGGACCATCCAGCGGGCCTTGGCGCCGCGGGCTGCACCACTCTGGGCGATGCTGCTGATCGCACTCAAGGCCAGCAGCAGCAACGCAATGCCGGCCATCACGATAATGAAATTGCTGTTCATCCACTCACCTCCGCTGCTCCCCCACTATAGACCATCAATGCGCCGGTTCCGCCGCGGGCTCCTGCATCCACCACCACAGCAGCAGCGCGGCCAGCGCCGCCGCCAGACTGGCCAGGGCAAAGGTCCAGCCGGCACCCAGGGAATTCCAGCTGTAGCCGGAGTACAGGGCGCCCAGGGCACCGCCACAACCGGCCAGGGTGGCATATAACGCCTGGCCCTGCCCCTGTTGGCGTTCACCGAAACTGCGCTGGACGAAATGCACCGCCACCACATGGAAGCAGCCGAAGGTCGCCGCATGCATCAGCTGGGCCAGCGTCAGCCATGCCAGGTTGTCCGCCTGCAACCCCAGCAACAACCAGCGCACCGCCGCCAGCAGGAAGCTGGCGATCAGCAACTGCTTGAGTGAGAAGCGCTGCAGCAGGCGACTCATCAGCATGAACAGAATGATCTCCGCCACCACGCCCAGCGCCCACATCGCGCCGATCAGCCCCCGCCCGTAGCCCAATGCCTCCAGATGCAGGGTCAGGAAGGTGTAGTACGGGCCGTGGGACAGCTGCATCAAGGCCACGCAGAGGAAGAACACCGGCACCCCGGGGCGCCGCAACTGGTCGAGGAAGCCGACGCTGGGCACCAGCCCGGGGCGCGAGGCGGCCAGCGGCGCCGGCGGCACCAACAGACTGCAAAAGAAGATCCCCAGCATGATGGCGAGCATGACCTGCGGGTAGATGTCCGGGCTATAGCTGTCCAGCAACAGCCCCAGCACCACCACGGTGACGATGAAGCCCACCGAGCCCCACAGGCGGATCTGGCTGTAGCGCGCAGACTGCGCGCCCAGGTGCCCCAGGGTGATGGTTTCGAACTGCGGCAGCACGGCATGCCAGAAGAAGCTGTGCAGGGCCATGATCACGGCCAGCCACAGATAATCCTGGCGCCAGAGAATGGCGCTGAAGGTCAGCGCGGTGAGCAAGGCCCCGAGCCGCACGATCAACAGCCGCTGCCCACTGCGGTCGCCCAGCCAGCCCCAGAGGTTGGGCGCCAGGCAACGCATCAGCATGGGAATGGCCACCAGCTCGCCGATCCGTGCCGCGGAAAAGCCCAGGTGATGGAAATACAGCGACAGGAACGGCGCTACCCCGCCGAGCAGCGCGAAATAACAGAAATAGAAGCCCGACAGGCGCCAGTAAGGCAGCCTAGCCATTAGCCGCAAGCTGCCAGCTGCAAGCAGTCACCTCTCATGCAGCCTGAAGCCTGGAGCTCACAGCTGTCCCAGCACCGGAGTGGTGACATGTACCTCGGCATTCTGTGCGCGATGGCGCAGCAGGTGGTCCATCAGTACCAGCGCCATCATGGCCTCGGCAATCGGCGTGGCGCGGATACCGACACAGGGATCGTGCCGGCCCTTGGTCACCACCTCGACCGGATTGCCGTCGACATCGATGGAACGGCCCGGGGTGGTGATGCTGGAGGTCGGTTTCAGCGCCAGGTGCGCGATGATCGGCTGGCCGGAGGAGATGCCACCCAGTACGCCGCCGGCATGGTTGCTCAGGAAACCCTCGGGGGTCAGCTCGTCCCGGTGCTCGGTACCGCGCTGGCCGACCGCGGCGAAACCGTCGCCGATCTCCACCCCCTTGACCGCGTTGATGCTCATCAGCGCATAGGCGAGCTCGGCGTCCAGGCGATCGAAGATCGGCTCGCCCAGCCCCGGCGGCACACCCTCGGCGACCACGGTGATCTTCGCGCCTACCGAATCCTGATCGCGACGCAGCTGGTCCATATAGGCCTCCAGCTCCGGCACCTTGTCCGGGTCAGGGCTGAAGAAGGCGTTCTGGCCGACCGCCTCCCAGTTCCTGAAGGGAATCTCGATCGGCCCCAACTGGCTCATGTAGCCGCGTACGCTGATACCCTGGCTGGCCAGGTACTTGCGGGCGATCGCCCCGGCGGCCACGCGCATGGCGGTTTCCCGGGCCGAGGAGCGCCCGCCACCGCGGTAGTCGCGGATGCCGTACTTGTGGTGGTAGCTGTAGTCGGCATGCGCCGGGCGGAACAGGTCCTTGATCGCCGAGTAGTCCTTGGACTTCTGGTCGGTATTGCGGATCAGCAGGCCGATCGGGCAACCGGTGGTGCGCCCCTCGAACACACCGGAGAGGATCTCCACCTCGTCTGGCTCCTGGCGCTGGGTGGTGTGCCGGCTGGTGCCGGGCTTGCGCCGGTCCAGATCGAGCTGCAGATCGGCGGCGGACAGTTCCAGCCCGGGCGGGCACCCATCGACGATGGCGACCAGGGCCGGACCATGGCTCTCGCCGGCGGTGGTGACGGTAAACAGGGTGCCAAGGGTATTTCCGGCCATGCGTGCCATCCAATGTCAGTTACGGGAAAGCCAGCAGTATAACGCCCGACCGGCACCGGTGACAGCACCCCCGCCCGCTGCGACCACGGCACGAGCCAGACACCGCCCATTACTTTAGAATGCCGCGACAGGAAATGCCGACACACCCCAAGGAGCACAGCAATGCAGGCACTACTGGATCTTCTGCTGCCCGCCGCCCTGCCACCGCTGACCGCCGCGGCGCTGGTGGCAGCATCCGCGCTGACCTCAGCGGTTACCGCCTCGCTGGGCATCGGCGGCGGCGTGCTGTTGCTGGCGATCATGGCCATCGTCATGCCGCCGGCAGCCATCATTCCGGTGCACGGCATGGTCCAGCTGGGCTCCAATGCCGGCCGCGCGGCCATGACCCTGCGCCATATCAACCTGCGCCTGATCGCCTGGTTCGCCCCCGGGGCCCTGCTCGGCGCCTGGCTCGGCAGCCTGTTCCTGGTCGATCTGCCACTGTCGCTGGTGCAGCTGAGCATTGCCGCCTTCATCCTGCTGCTGTGCTGGGGCCCGCCGATCCCGCGTCTCGCCACCGGCCCGACCGGCACCCTGCTGGCCGCCACGGCCACCACCTTCGTCAGCCTGTTCGTCGGTGCCACCGGGCCGCTGGTAGCAGCCTTCGTCAAGCAGCAGCAACGGGGCGAGCGCTTCTCCACGGTGGCCACCTTCGCCAGCGCCATGTGCCTGCAGCATGCGCCCAAGGCGATCGTATATGGCGCTGCGGGCTTCGTCTTCGCCGACTGGCTGGGCCTGATGCTGCTGATGATCGCCGCCGGTGCTGTCGGCACCTGGCTGGGTCTGCGGCTGCTCAGGCGCATGAGCGACAGCCGCTTCACCCTGATATTCAATGCCCTGCTGACAGTTCTTGCTCTACGCCTGATCTGGCAGGCGCTGCAAAGCTGGTAATATTCAAGAACGGCGGCAAGCGGCCGATAACGGGGTATTCAGCAAGGACCACCCGATGAGCGAAGAGCAACCTCACAGCGCAGCACCAGAACAGGCCCCGCCGCCGCGGGACCCGTTCGCCCATGCGCGGCCATCGGAACTCTACTGGATTCAGCTCAAGCCGGTATACAAGGGCCGGCTGATGCTGCATGGCGAACGCCTGGCGCAGATCGCCGTCACCCATGAGCGGGTAGCCAGCCTGGAGCTGCTGCGCCTGCAGTTGCGGATCGAGGATGAAAGCGTCCCGCCGGACACCAACGTCATGGAGCTGCTGGTCGACCACAAGCATCAGCGCATACGCTTCGGCCCGCTGCAGGGACTACGGATCTTTCCGCCCCAGCGCGGCGTGGCCGGCTTCATGCTGGCCCAGTTGATCGACTGGGCACAGCGCCACTGTGCCGACTACTCAGTGACTCCGGTCATGATGCATGCCAGCGAAGTACCCAGCGAGGAAGCCCGGCAGATACGCGAGCGCCTGCTCAAGCGCGCCGGCTTCCACCTCAGCTACAACGACGACGCCCGCAGCGAGGGCAAGGCCCAGGCCAACCGGGTCAGCAACCTGATCGCCAGTTGGAACACCGAGCGGGTGCAGCGCTTGCATGTCGGCGAGATCCTGCACCAGTTGCGCGACCAGGAAACCCTGAATCGCCAGCAGCTGGCGCAACTGACCACCCTGCAGGCCACACTGGATGAATACAAGCGTAACGACATAGGTCACCGCTTCGCCATCGGCTGCCTGATCGTATTCTCGATCTTCCAGGCGCTGATGCTGCTCTGGGTGGTGCTGCGCTGAGCCAGTTCGCTGGGGATTAACCGCCAGTGCTGGTAAACTGCCCGCCTGTTCCACCACACTCAACATCCAGCCATGACCCAGGACAGCAACGACCCGGACGACCTGGAACTGTTCCGCCAGGCAACCAAGGGTGCCAAGCCGATCACCCATGACCGCGCCGATACCGGCAAACCGCGCAGCGACCGCGCGCAGTTGCAGGCCCGGCGCCAGCGTGCGACGCAAACCCAGAACCAGCTGCGGGTCGATGGCCTGTCCGATCAGTTCGTCATCGACGTGCTGCCCGAGGAAGAACTGGCCTGGGCCGCCAATGGCGTGCAGGAAGGCCAGCTGCGCAAGTTGAAGGCCGGGCAGATCGCCTTCGACGGCAGCATCGACCTGCACGGCATGAGCGTGGACAAGGCCCGCGAACTGCTATGGGAGTTCATCGCCGAGGCGACGCGCATCGAGGTGCGTTGCGTGCGTGTCACCCATGGCAAGGCGCAGCGCAAGGACGGGCGCACACCGATTCTCAAGAGCCACGTCAACACCTGGTTGCGCCAGCACCCCAAGGTACTGGGCTTCACCTCCTGCCTGCCGCGCCACGGCGGTACTGGCTCGGTCTATGTACTGCTGCGCCGGGACATGCTCGAAGGCCGGGACGACTAAGGCCTCTCCCCAGGGGTGTAGCGCGCCTGCGCTACGCCGGCAAGGTCGCACCCACTCAACCCTGTCGTCGCGCAGGTGCGCGACAACCCGGGTATATGCAGTGTCAGTACGCGGTCTTGCCGCCATCGACCGGCAGGGCAACTCCGGTGGTGAAGGATGCAGCCTCCGAGCACAGGTACAGCACCGCAGCGGCGACTTCCTCGACCATGCCGACCCGCCCTACCGGGTGGATGGCGACAGCGCTGGCGGCCTTGCGCGGATCACCCGCCACGGCGCGGCGGAACATATCAGTATCGATGACACCGGGGCAGACTGCGTTGATACGCACGCCCTGCTTGCCGTAACCCACCGCCGCCGAACGGGTCAGCCCGAGCACGGCATGCTTGCTGGCACTGTAGATGCTCATGTTCGGCGCCGCACCCAGCGCTGCGACCGAGGCGGTGTTGACGATGGCGCCCCCACCATTCTTCAGCATCAGCGGGATCTCGAACCGCATGCATTGCCATACGCCCTTGACGTTGACATCCATGATGCGATCGAACACCTCTTCGTCACCGTCAGCCAACCTGCCCTGCTCGATATCGATACCGGCATTGTTGAAGGCACAGTCCAGACGGCCATGCTCGGCCTCGATCCGCTCGATCAGCGCCTTGACCTGGGCGCTATCGGCCACATCGCAGGCGAGGAACAGCGCATCGCCACCCGCGGCCCGTATGGCGCTGGCGACCGCCTCGCCACGGTCGGCATCCACATCGGAGACGATCAGCCGTGCGCCCGCCGCCGCGAAAGCCTGCGCCGTCGCTTCGCCGATCCCTGCTGCCGCACCGGTCACCAGCACCACCTTGCCGGAAAAATCATTGGCCATGCCTGCTCTCCTTCACCTGGACAGAGGCGGTCCATTCCGCCTCGAAAGCCCGGAGCCTAGCAAGCACTGCAGCCATGACTCCAGCATAGTCAGGGCCGTTATTCACACATCATTACATTCGCTTATGCCGCAGCCAGTCGATGACCGCCTGCTGGTCGCCGCTGAACACCACCCGCGCTTCCTTGCTCTGGCGCTGATAGGCATACATCGGATCGTAGTAGTGGGTCAGCAATCCCTCGATCCAGGCGCGGTGCGCCGTCACCTCACCGGTGCGCTGCTGGATATCCAGGGCCTCGCTCATCAGTCCGTGTAGTTCCTGATGCCGCTCGCCGCCAAGGCGCTTGTAGATACGCTGCAGGCTGCCGAGCAGGTACTCCGAGAAGGCAGTGAAGGCTGCCTGCGGGTCATCCGGATGGAGTGCAGCGAACTCCTCGCGCATATCGATCACATAGTCGCCGAGGATGCGCGTGACCCGGTTGTCCAGTGGGTCTTCCAGCCAGACCAGCGGCGCAGTGCGCATCGCGTTGTACATTTCCAGGGGAACCGAGCAACTGCCGACCATACGCCCTTCATCCTCCAGCACCAGTTGGCTCGCTCCGCGGGCACGCCGCCTGAGCACATCTATCGCCAGACGGTTCTCGAAGTCGATCTGGGCGGGCTGCGGCGTGGCATGGCGGCCGAAGCTGGAGCCCCGGTGATGGGCCCAACCCTCCAGGTCCACGCCGTTGTCCAGGGCGTTGATGACCTCGGTCTTGCCGGTCCCGGTCATCCCGGCCACCAGTATCAGCGGGCAGTCACGCACCGCCTCATCCAGGCTATCGATGAGAAAACGGCGCATGGCCTTGTAGCCGCCGATCACCCGCGGATACCGGACGCCGGCCTCGGCCAGCCACTGCTGCACCAGTTGCGAACGCAGGCCACCGCGGAAGCAGTACAGATAACCCTGCGGATTGGCCTCGGCGAAGGCCTTCCAGGCTTCGATGCGCGCCTCCTTCAACGCACCGCTGACCAGCCGGTGGCCGAGGGCGATGGCTGCGGCCTGGCCGTGCTGCTTGTAACAGGTGCCGACCCGACGCCGCTCCTCGTCATCCATCAGCGGCAGGTTGATGCTGTGCGGGAAGGCCCCCTTGGCGAACTCGATCGGCGCGCGCGCATCCATCATCGGCACATCGCTCAGGAACAGACTGCGGTAGTCGTCGGTGTCTGCCCGCATCAGAGCACCTCGACCCAGGGGCCGCCGCGATGCTCCAGCAACTCGCCGATCGGCTGCAGCTGCAGGCCCTGCTCGGCGGCGATGGCGAGGAACTGCTGCTCACCGCCCGGATCGACCGCCACCAGCAGGCCACCGCTGGTCTGCGGGTCGCACAACAGGTCGCGCCACTGCGCCGGCATCTCGGCCAGCTTGTGGCCATAGCTGGCAAAATTGCGACCGGTACCTCCCGGCACGCAACCGGCGTCCAGGTAGTGCTCGACACCCGCCAGGCGCGGTACCGCCGCCTCCTGTATGCGCGCCAGCACACCCGATCCCTCAGCCATTTCCGCCAGGTGGCCGAGCAGGCCGAAGCCGGTGACATCGGTCATCGCCTGCACCGCCTCCAACTGCGCGAAGCGTGCACCGATACGGTTGAGCTGGCACATCAGGTCACGCGCCACGCCGGCGTCCTCGGGGCGCAGCTTCTTGTGCTTTTCCGCAGTGGTGAGGATGCCGATGCCCAGCGGCTTGGTCAGGTACAGGCGCGCCCCGGGGCGCGCGGTATCATTGCGCTTGAGCTGGCGGCGCATGACCTGGCCGGTCACCGCCAGGCCGAAGATCGGCTCCGGCGCATCGATCGAGTGACCACCGGCCAGCGGCATGCCGGCCTCGGCACAGACCGCACGGGCACCGGCCATGACCTCGGCAGCCACCGATGCCGGCAGCACATTCACCGGCCAGCCGAGAATGGCGATGGCCATCAATGGTGTACCACCCATGGCGTAGATATCGCTGATGGCATTGGTCGCAGCGATGCGCCCGAAATCGTAGGCGTCATCGACAATCGGCATGAAGAAGTCGGTGGTACTGACGATGCCGCGCTCGTCATCCAGGCCGAATACCGCCGCATCGTCGCGACTGCCATTGCCGACCCACAACTGCGGATACTCGGGCATCGGCTGGCTGCTGGCGAGGATCTGGTCCAGCACCTTGGGGGAAATCTTGCAACCGCAGCCTGCACCGTGGCTGTATTCGGTCAAACGCACTGCATCGGCCATGTCTGTCTCCGGGTTGAAACTCAGCCCGGCATTCTAACAGGCCGATACGCCCTGCGCTGGTCAGTGATGCCGACGACGCCCCTCGAACCGATCGAGGGTATCGCTGGCCACCATGCGCCCCAGCTCGATCAGCTCAGGCGCGCGCTGGAATTCGAAGAACCGGCACAGGCGCTTGGGTACATCGAACACCACATCCGGCGGATAACCGGCGATCTTGTACTTGGTCAATGACGCCTGCATGGTCTCGAAGGACAGGTTGACCAGTTCCAGCATGCTCGCTGGGCCAACCTGGATATCCGTGCTCACCGGCTGCTCCTCGTCCTCCTGGCGATTTGCGGCCGCCTCGGCCGGTGACAGTTCTTCGGTCATGTAATCCAGCTTGCGCTGCTTATCGCCCTCTTCTTCCTCTTCTGAGTCATGCCAGCTGAGCAGGTTGCGCAGTCGCAACGATTCCATCCATTGCTCCAATTGATGACGGATCGGCGCCGGTCGCGGGATCACCGGCAACACATAGCCGTTGCTGTGGTTGGCATTGAGATTGACCGCCATGATCAGGTCACAATGCGCCGACACCACCGGAATGATCGGCAAGGGGTTGAGCAGCCCACCGTCGACCAGCACCCGACTGCCCTGGCGCACCGGCGAGAACAGACTGGGAATCGCCGCCGAGGCCCGCATCGCCTCATGCAGGCTGCCCTGCTGGAACCAGACCTCCTGCTGGTTGGTCAGGTCTGTGGCCACGGCGGTGAAGGGAATGCGCAGGTCCTCGATATTCACCTCACCGAGAATCTCGCGGATACGGCCAAAGATGCGCTCGCCGCGAATCGCGCCCAGATTGCCGAAACCGAAATCCAGCAGGCGCAGTACATCCAGATAGGCCAGCCCCGACACCCAGTCGCGATACGCCTGCAGTCCCCCGGCGGCATAGATCCCGCCGACCACCGCGCCCATCGAGCAACCGGCGATGCATTCGATGGAATAGCCACGCCGTTCGATTTCCTCGATCACACCGATGTGGGCATAGCCCCTGGCTCCGCCGCTACCCAGCACCAGCGCCACGCTTTGCGTCATTTTCACCTCTCCGTATTGAATGCCGATTGACGCCGGACCGCTCTCTCAGCATGATGCCCCGGTTCAATCACCATTCTCTGCTACAAGGCCAACCGTGATCCAGCGTCGCACCCTCTTTCGCCTGAAAATTCTCGCTGCCCTGCTCATCATCGCCGTTGCCCTGGCCGCCCTCGGCCATTGGCTGCTGCATAGCGCCGAAGCCCAGCGCAGCGGCACTCTGCGCCTGAATGGCCTGCAGCAGGAAGTGGCAGTGTACTTCGATGCCTGGGGCGTGCCGCATATCGACGCGCAGAACGACGCCGACGCCTACCGCGCGCTCGGCTACCTGCATGCCCAGGACCGACTGTTCCAGATGGATATCCTGCGGCGTATCGGCGGTGGCCGGCTCGCCGAACTGTTCGGCCAGGAAAGCTATGCCACCGACAAGTTCTTTCGCACCCTGGGCATCAGCCGTTACGCCAGGCAGTATGCGACCTACCTGGAGGAGAATGCGCAGCAGCCGCATGTACAACTGATCAAAGCCTATCAGGACGGCATCAACCAGTACATCGACCAGGGCCGCACCCCGGTGGAGTACCGCCTGCTGCTGACCCGGCCGGACTATTTCGCACTGGAAGATATCGCCCACGTGATGGGCTACATGGCCTATTCCTTCGCCGAGGCGTTCCGCACCGACGCCCTGGTCGACCATGTGCGCGGCACGCTGGGTGAACGCCATGCCCAGGACCTGGTGCCTGGCGCACCGGACGCCCCGCCACGCAGCATCAACGCACCACCGACCAGCGTGAGCCTGCTGCAACCCCTGCTGGAGCAACTCACCGAGATACAGGCACAGCTGCCCGCCGGGCAGTTCCACGGCAGCAACGCCTGGGTGGTCAAGGGCGCACTGAGCGCCAGCGGTCGCCCGTTGCTGGCCAACGACCCGCATATCGGTTTCGCCGTGCCGGCAGTATGGTACGAGGCGCATATCCGCACTCCCGAACACGAGGTCTACGGACATTTTCTCGCCGGGTTGCCGTTTCCGCTGCTGGGCCATACCGCGCATCACGCCTGGGGCCTGACCATGCTGATGAACGATGAAATCGACTTCTACCGCGAACGGCCGAACCCTGACAACCCGAACCAGGTACGGGTCGGTGATCGTTGGCAGAACCTGACCATACACGAGGAAGTGATCAAGGTACGCAACCAGGAGGATCGCCTGATCCGCCTGCGCAGCTCGCGCCACGGGCCGATCATCAATGATCACCTGGTCACCGCCGCCACCGATGCGGATACCCCGCCGACCCAGCCGGTCAGCCTGTTCTGGACCTTCCTGACCCCCGGCAGCGACTCTACCGAGGCCTTCTACCGCTACGCCAGGGCCACCAGCATGGCCGAGTTCGAGGCCGCCGCCGCGCTGCACTGGTCGCCGGGCCTGAACGTCATCTACGCGGATGTGGATGACAACATCGCCATGTGGGCCACCGGCCGGCTCAAGCGCTGGCCCAACAGCAACAACAGCTTCACCCTGCTCGATGGCAGCAACCGCCGCGATGACTTCCTCGGCTACCAGCCCTTCGCCTCCAACCCCCGGCTGATCAATCCGCGCGAAGGCTATATCTACAGCACCAACAATCCCTATCCCGGTGACAGCCCGCGCCGCACCCTGCCCGGCTACTACGCCCCCGGCGAACGCGCCGAACAGCTCGCCACGCTGCTGGCCGGCAGGGACAACTTCGACTTCTCGATATTCAAGGCCATGCAGCTGGACAGCCACCGCCCCCGTGCGGTGTCGATGGTTCAGGATGCGCTACCGCTGTTCGACAGCGCCCTGTTGCCCGAGACCCTGCGCTCATCAGCCGAGCGCGCCCGGCAGATTCTCGCCGAGTGGGATGGCCGCTTCACTCCCGACAGTACCGGAGCGGCACTGTTCCAGCGCTGGGAGGACAACCTGATGCAGACGCTGTTCGCCGACGAGCTGGGCGATCACTATACGCACTTCCGCGACACCTTCATGGCCCGCAAGACCCTCGACAGCCTGTTCTGGAAGCCCGCCTCACCATGGTGGGACAACCGCCAGCAACCGATCATGGATGGCCGCCAGTCGGCCATCGAGCAGGCCTGGATTCACAGCATAGAGGCACTGAGCGATGAACTGGGTGCCGACCCGGAGAACTGGACCTGGCAGAAACTCGCCAGCCTGCAGCACAAGCACCCGCTGGCAGACAGGATTCCCTTCGCCTGGCGCCTGAACAGCGCCAAGGTGGCGATCACCGGCACCAACGGCAGCCTGAACAACATGGTGTTCAACCGTGGAGGCCCGCGCTACGAAGTGATCGCCGGCCCCTCGACCCGGCGCCTGGTGGACCTGGCCGACCCGGCCATGACCCTGGGTATCAACCCGCTGGGCCAGTCCGGCAACCCCTTCGATCCGCACTATGACGACCAGGCGCAGCTGTTCGCCCAGGGCAACTACCGCGCCCAGCTGTTCGACTGGCTGGGCATCCGCGCCCTGCCCGACCAGTTGACCCTGCGACCGGGGCGGCGCAGGTAAGTTATAAGCTGACTTCCTGCAGGCGTAGCGCCCGATCCCACTCCCGATGAAAGCCCCACCCCGGGGCGATGACGCTATCGCGGCGGGGCGCCGCTCCCACCATAAGCACACAGCCCACCTGTAGGAGCCCCGCCTCGGGGCGATGGCTGCTGGGCGGTGACGGCGGTGCGGATAACCTGGCGATAATACTGCTCAGCGCTTTTCCAGCCGCACACCCGTCTCCGGCAGCGGCTCACCGATCTCCAGGCGCTGCTGGGCGATACCGCGCTCCTGCAGTTGCTGCACGAAGGCCGGCGCCTGGGCGCCATCGACCTGGATGCGCAGGCGGTTGTCCGAGCGTAGCATACGCGCGGTCAGGTCGATCCAGGCGTTGCTGGTAGCGTCCTCGCTACCCTCCGGTACCACCGCCGGTAGCAACAGCTCGCCTTCGGCATGCAGGATCTTGCCCAGCGTCGCCGGTGTCGGATACAGCACCTCAGTCACCGGTTGCGCCGGAGTCAGTTGATCCAGATGCAGGTAGACCCGCTGATTGCCGCGGGTAGTCGCGTACAGGCTGATGAAGCGTTGCGGCTGGTCATCCAGCCGCACGGCCAGGTACAGCTGGTTCTCTTCCGGGCCGTAGAGCCGTGAATAGCCCAGCACCTGGTTGGCCCACAGGCTGCTGCTGCCACATTCGCGGCCTTCACAGAAGAACAGCGTGGTGTGCGGATGCTGCTGCAACTGATTCACCGCATGCGCCATCGCCTCCCTGGCACCATGGCCCTCGGGAATACGCCAGGAGATGCGCACCAGCTCCCCCACCGCCTGCACTTCCCGCTCGGCGCGCACCTGGTTGTTGATGCGCCGGATATTGCCGATCACCACGCTGTGTTCCGCATCCTGCTGTACCCGCTCACGGGCCACCTCGGCCCGTGGGAAGGGCTCTATGGCCAGATTGGCCGCGGCACTGGCCAGCGGGGCGGCAAGCAGCCCCAGCGCCAGCAGGGCGGGACGCAGCAGGTTCAGGCGGTTCTTGTGCAAATCCATCGATACTCCTTAACGACAGCCCGCCGGCGCTGGTTCGGCAGGACCTCTGACTGTAGGCAGACTCCGGTTCATCCGGATATAGCCCCAGCCTTGCCCAGCCGCCGCGCTGGGTCAAGCAAGGGTTTGGAAAAAGCTGTCGATAATTGTTGCAACGATTGGCGCCGGCTCCTCCAGATGCAGGTGATGGCCCCCTTCCACCCGGTGGGTCTGGATATGGCCGAAGCTGTCGATCCGCTCCAGCAACTGCGGATGCCTGGCCATCACACCCTGGCTGGCCAGCACCAGACAGGTCGGTGTACTGATCGCCTCGGCGAAGGCGATGGCGTGTTCGAAGGTCAGGCGCACCGGCGAGGGCAGCATCAGTTGCGGGTCGGTACGCCAGGTCCAGCCACCCTGCTCCGGCATCAGCCCACGTTCGACCAGCATGGCCGCCGCATCGCGTGAGATGCTCGAGGTACCACCCAGCACCCTGGCGCTGACCGCCTTGGCCGCACTGTCATAGACCGGCTTGCGCTTGCCGGCCAGCGCCTGGCTGGCTTCGAAGAAACGCGCCATCTGCCGTGGCGCGTCCTGCGCTTCGCCGGTGACCGGCAGCAGGCCATCGATCATTGCCGCACCGATCAGCCGCTGCGGCAATGTGCCGGAAAGGATGCAGCTGATGATTCCACCCATCGAATGACCGAGCAGGGCGAAACGCTTCCAGCCCAGGTCGTTGGCCACCTGCAGCACGGTCGCCGCCTGCTGCCAGAGGCTGTAGCCACCGGCCGGCAGGTGATCGGACAGGCCATGACCGGGCAGGTCCAGCGCCACCAGATGCACATTGTTCAGCCGCGGGCCGATCAGATCGAAGGTCGCCGCGTTATCCAGCCAGCCATGCAGGCCGATGACCGGCAAGCCGCCAGGCTCTCCCCAGACCTTGCCGGCGATCTCGATCGACGGCAGGGTGAAACGTATTTCATGACTGTTGCGCATGCTGTTTCGCTGTTGCATATGGATGAGGCGTTGACTGTAAGGAAGGCCACGGACTGGCGACAAGCTGCTGGCGCGCCATGAATGGACGGATATAACAATCTCAGTCCTGCCAGACGATGCTGGTGCCCCTTACCGACCAGTCGCCGAGACGGTCCTGGTAGCGCGCCCGGATTACACCTCGGCGCAGCTGCATGGTGGCGGTGAGGCTGCCATCGTCCAGGGTCCAGGCATCGCTGCTCACTACCAGGCAGCCCAGCTGCTCCCAGCGCTGCAGCTGACTGTTGACCTGCTGCAGCAGCACCTCCAACTCCTTCTCCAGCTCATGCCGGGGCAGTGCGCGGGCCTCCTCGGTCAACGCCAGCAGTGCCAGCGGCTGGGCCAGCCCTTCACCCAGCACACAGGCATGTTCGACCAGGGCGTGCGCCAGCAACCGGTGCTCGATCGGCTGCGGCACGATCAGTCGCCCGTCGGCGTTATGGAACAGATCGCTGATCCGGCCACTGAGCCGGAGCAGGCCTTCCTGATCGATCTCGCCACGATCACCGGTATGCAGAAAGCCCTGCTCGTCGAGCTTGCGCGCGGTCTTCTGCGGATCCCGGAAATAGCCGAGCATGGTCGCCTGGCTGCGCACCAGCAGTTGCTGGTCCTGGTCCAGCCGGCACTCGACCCCGGGGTTAGGCAGGCCGCACCAGCCCGGGCGCAGGCGACCCGGACGGCCGACATGCGAATAGCCGCAATTCTCGGTCAGGCCGTAGATCTCGAACAGCCGCACACCGATGCGGTGATACCAGTCCATCAGCTCGCCCGGCATCACATCGCAGCTGGCCACGGCAAAACGCACCTGGTCCAGCCCCAGCTGCTCGAGCATGCCGGTGGCCAAGCGCTTGCCCAGCACGGGAATTTTCAGGGCGGTGTCCAGCACCCGCTGCTGGGTACGGCGCATCACCCCCTGGCGGATCTGCTGCCAGGTCGAGGGCGTACCGAGGAACAGCGTCGGCCGGGCACGGCGCAGATCGTCGATGAAGGTGGCGCGGCTGTGGACGAAATACAGGGTCATGCCCGACAGCAGCGACTGCATCTCGATGAACTGGCGCTCGGCCACATGGGACAGCGGCAGCCATGACAGGACCCGGTCCTGGTCAGTGGTCAGGAACAGCCGCAGGAAGCTGTTCGCCGCAAAATACATGCTGGCGAAGCTCAACATGCAGCCCTTGGGCAGGCCGGTGGCACCGGCACTGTACATGATGGTGGCCATCTGCGCCGGGTCGCAGGCCCGCGCCTGCTGCAACGGGGCGCTACCCTGCACCGCTTGCCAGTCGAGCAACTGCTCGTCGGTCTCGGCCAGCGGCAGACCGACCCAGGGCACCCCCGGTGGCAGCCCCGGACGCAGCTGCTGCCAGTCGTCCAGCTTGCCGACCACCACTACCCGCGATTCGGAGTGTTCGAGCATCTGCCGCAGGGCGTCGGCCGGCAGGGTTGGCGGCAGCGGCACCGATACGTGCCCGGCCATCCAGATCGCCAGGTCGGCGATGATCCAATGGGCGCAGTTCTTCGAGATGATCGCCACCTGGCTGCGCTCGGGCAGGTTCTGCTGCACCAACCACCCGGCGAAACGCCGAGCCTGGTCCGCCGCCTGCCGCCAGCTGAGTTCCAGCGTGCTGCCGTCAGCCAGCGGCTGGATCAACCAGATCCTGTCCGGATGCTGCCGTTCATGCCGGAAGAACGCCTCCAGCACCGGCACGACCGCCGCCCCTGTCGGATTGTCCATGCCTCACTCCGCGTGATCGTTATTATTATGTGCCCGACGCGCTGGCCGGATTGCTCAGGCTGAGCAACTGCGCCACCCCGGCGGCCGGCATGGACATTTCCAGGCAGGCCAGTCCGGCGGTGGGCATGGGGTAGTGCTGCTGGCGGTGGCCATCCACCGCCAGGCTGATCAGCTGGCCGACCAGCGGCTGGTGACTGACCAGCAGGATATTGCCCTCGGAGCGCTCGGCGAGACGATCCAGCGCCTCCAGCGGATCATCGTCGGGGGTCAGCCAGTCCACCGTGGTGATGCTGCGGCGCATGCCCAGCTGCTGGCGCACCAGCTCCGCGGTCTGCTGGGCTCGCACGTAGGGGCTGGCCAGGATGATGTCCAGCGGCTGGCCGGCCAGCCGCCGGGCCATCTGCAGCGCCTCCTGCCTGCCGGTCTCGGTCAGGCGCCGCTGCGGGTCGCTGGCGGCGCTGGGTTCGGCCTGGCCATGGCGCAGAACCCAGACTTTCATGGCTTCAACCTGCTGCCATCGCCAGCCGTGGCATCCGGATCATCGGTCTCCGCCGGCAACACTATCGGCGGTTCGGGCTGCGGCTCGTCTGCCGGTTGTGGCGCAACCGGTGGTTCAGGCTCAACCGCCGGCGCATCAGCCACCAGCGGTGCGGCGGCCGGATCGACCACCGGGGCCGAGGTCGCCGGCGGTACCGGTGTGACCGGCGGCACTGGCGCGGCCGTGTGCGGATCGACGGTAACCGGGCCTTCAGCCGGCTTCGGCTGCCATTCGGCATCCTCGGCGGGCCATTCGATGAACGGCCAGGGCTTCACTTCGCTGGCGCCACTGACATAGCGCCCCATCTGCCAGGCGTACTGCGACAGGCTGTTGCCCAACCCGGCCAGCCGCGCATGGGGCTCGCCGGTGAACAGGCGAAAACCGATCTGCAATACCAGGATCACCGCCAGCAGGAACTCGACCACCTGCCATGCCAGGGCGAACAGCAGAGTGTAGAGCAGCCGCAGCCAGAAGTCGGCGCTGGTGATGTTGTCTTTGAATGTGTTCATTGCTGCTCCCCATTTTCCTTGTTCAAAGCGGTACAGGACATGAAGGCGGAAAACTCCACATCATGCTTCTGTTCGGCACTCATCAGTTTGCCGATGACCTCGGTCAAGGGCTGCTGCTCGAAGATGATCGCATGCAACCCGGCCACCAGCGGCATGTACACGCCCTCCTCCAGGGACTTCTGGCGCAGGACCTTGAGTGTGTTCACCCCCTCGGCCACCTGCCCCAGCCGGGCCACGCTCTGCTCCAGCGTCATGCCCTTGCCCAGCGCGTGGCCGACCTGGAAGTTGCGTGACATCGGCGAGGTACAGGTGACGATCAGATCACCCACCCCGGCCAGGCCGAGGAAGGTCAGCGGATTGGCCCCCATATGCACGGCGAACCGGGTCATTTCCGCCAGCGCGCGGGTGATCAGCATACTCTTGGTGTTCTCGCCCACGCCCATGGCGGCGGCCATGCCGGAGATGATGGCATAGACATTCTTCAACGCCCCGCCCAGCTCGACGCCGTAGCGGTCCTTGCTGGCATACACGCGCAGGCTCTGGCAACCGAGCACCGCCTGCACCTGGGCACTGAGGGTCTCGTCGTCGCTGGCGACCACGGTGGCGGTGAGCGCGCCAGCGGCCATCTCGCGGGCCAGGTTGGGGCCGGACAATACCGCCACCCGCGCTTCGGGGACTTCCTGCTCGACGATCTGGCTCATCATCAGGAAACCCGGCTGCTCGATGCCCTTGGTGGTGCTGATCACGCCCTTGCCGGCCAGGCCCGGACCGATCTGTTGCAGCACGCTGCGAAAAGCGCCACTGGGAATGGCCAGAAATACCAGTTCCGCCTGCTGCAGCGCAGCGGCCAGGTCACTGGTGATAGTCAGTCGCGGGTCAAGCCGGATGCCCGGCAGATAGCGGGTATTCTCTCCCTGGCGGCGCATGTCGGCGGCCTGCTGCTCATTGCGCAGCCACAGCGTGGCGGGTACACCATTGGCCGCCAGCAGGTTGGCCAGGGTGGTGCCAAAACTGCCGCCACCGAGGACGGTAACGGGGACCTTGAGGTCGGTCATGCAGATTCCTTGAAACAAATGAACAGCCGTCAGTATATGTCCGCGAACAATAACAGCGAAGCGGTGATGAAAAAACCGGGTATCACCGTTACCATGCGCACAACGCAAAATGGATTTTGACTGCACATGCCGATGCTCCCGCCGCGCTCCGCTGCCGTACTGGCAGCGTTCTGCCTGTACCCTGCCAGCGTCCTCGCCTCCAGCCTCGACCCGCTCGAACTGCCGGTGGTGCTGACCGCCACGCGGCTGAAACAGCCGCCCGCCGAGGTGCCCGGCAGCATAACCGTACTGGATCGGCAACTGATCCGTGCCAGCGGTGCGCGCAGCATTCCCGAGCTGCTGCGCCTGGTGCCCGGCATGCATATAGGCTACCGGCGCGGCAACCAGATCAACGTCAACTACCACGGCACCAACGTCACCGAGGCCCGGCGCCTGCAGGTGCTGGTCGATGGCCGCTCGGTCTACCGGCCCGGCCTGGCTACGGTGGACTGGGCCGAACTGGCCCTGGCGATCGAGGATATCGACCGTATCGAGGTGTTCCGCGGCCCGAATACCGCCGCCTACGGCGCCAACGCGCTGATGGGCGTGGTCAATATCGTCACTCGGCTGCCGCTGGCAGAGCACGGCACCACGCTGAAATACACCGGGGGCGATCGCGGGGTGCGTGACTGGTACGCCAGCCACAGCGGCGGTTCCTTGCTGCACGGCTGGCGCCTGAGCCTGTCCGGCCAGCAGGACGACGGCTTCGATCACGACGACAGCGGCAGCGACTACCGTGACAGCCTGCGGGCCAGCCGTTTCAATCTGCGCCACGCCTGGCAACTGTCTCCCCGGCAGAGCCTGGACTGGCAACTGGCCGCCAGCGAAGCCAGCCGCCAGAGCTATTATGAATTCGGCACCTACTTCAACCACCGCAAGGGCAATTCACCGCTGGACCAGGCGATCACCGCCCATGCCCCCGATGCGGATATCCGCGGGCGGGACTTCTCCACCCTGGGGCTGTGGAAGCTGGATCTCGACGCCGAACACCAGGTTCAGGTGCAGGCCTATGCCCAGCACACCGAACGCCTGCGCGACTGGCGCATCTGCGATTCGCCGGTGGCCTTCACCCCCGCCCTGCGCCAGCTCAATGCGCTGAGCCAGCTGGCCGCACGCCGGGTCAGGAGCTATCTGGAGCTACCGGCACCGGCGCTGGGCATGGATGACTACATCCATACCTACATGGGCCTGGAAGGCCAGACCTACACCCCACGCATGCAGGAACTGGCGCACCAGGTACGCGACCTGGTAGCCCAGCACCGGGACTCCCAACCGGTATGCGGGGACATCAACGAGAATATCCGGGAAAACCGCTATCACATCGAGATCCAGGACGCGCTGCGCCTGACACCGCAACTGCGCCTGCTCAGCGGCGCCAGCTACCGCTATGATCGGGTCAGCTCCGACAGCTACTTCTCCGGCACCCTCGACAACCACGTCAGCCAGCTGTTCGGCAATCTGGAATACCGCCCCCATGAACGCTGGCTGTTCCAGGCCGGTGGCATGTACGAGCATGAAAAGCTGGTCGGCGACTCCTTCTCGCCGCGCCTGGCCGGCCACCTGTTCCTGGCCCCACAGCACAGCCTGCGCCTGGTGTATGCCGAGGCAGTACGTTCGCCTGACATGTACGAGAACCATGCCAACTGGCGCTACCGGCTGCGCAACGTCAGCGGGCCACTGACCGGCCCGCTGACCCACTACGCCTGGGCACAAGGCCCCGGCGACCTGCAGCAGGAGCGCATGCGTTCCCGGGAAATCGGCTATAACGGCCACTTCCATCAACTCGGCATACGCCTGGATGTCCGCGCCTTCCATGAGCGCATCACCGGCATGAACAGCCAGCCGCTGAAGGTCGACAACTTCCAGCCGAACAACGCCTCGCAGATTCGCTTCAAGGGCGTGGAAACCGAGCTGGACTGGCAACTGAGCGCCACCGACCGCCTGCGCCTGACCCATGCGCGCATCGATTTCGACGCCACCAGCAAGTACGACCAGCGCCTCACCGCCCGCCACTCGGGTAGCGCCGCCTGGCTCCGCCTGTGGCCGGGCGAGATCAGTACCAGCCTGATGTACTACGGCGCCGACCAGTTGAACGAGCATCGCTTCGAGCGCCTGGATACCCGTATCGAAAAGCGCCTGCGGCTGGGCCCGGACAACAGCCTGGCCCTGGCCCTGACCTGGCAGTACCGACTGGACGACGAGCCCCTGACCTGGCCGGAAAATTTACATGACAGCCGTAGTCACCTTTACCTCAGCGCTGAGTTAAACTTCTGAAGCCAATCGAGCTGACAAGGAATGTCACCATGCTGCCACCCTTCATGAACCGGGCCAGGCCATGCAACCGCTGCGCCTGAGCGCCATCGCCCTGCTGTGGCTGCTGAGCAGCTGCGCCTGGGCGGATATCGTGCTGGTGATCAAGCCGCGCGAAACCCAGCTGACCCTGGCCTTCGTCGACGCCCTGCAGCAGCGCCGGCCAGCGGATACCCTGCTGGTCCGGCTGCTCGGCGAACAGCCCGAGCCCGGCGCCGCGACCCTGGTCATCACCATGGGGCTGGAGGCGCTGGAGTGGCGCCTGCAGCAGGCGAGCACGGTGCCGACCATCGCCACCTTCATCACCCTCGACCAGTTGACGCCGCAATACCATGCCGGACACCCGCCCTTCGTGCAGGTCCTGCTGGCCAGTGCCAAGCCCGAGCGCCAGCTGATACTGGCGCAGCTGCTGATCCCCCGCCTGCACAGCGTCGGGCTGCTGCACAGCGATCAACAGCAGTGGCAACGATCCCTGTGGCAGACCGCGGCTCAGCGCCGGAAGCTGAAGCTGCAGGCGCGCTCGGTCGCCGACCAGCAGGATCTGCTGCGGCACCTGACCAGCCTGCTGGATGACAGCGAGGTGCTGATCGGGCTGGACGATCCACAGGTCTACAACGCCGCCAACCTCAAGCCGCTGCTGCTCAGTGCCTATAACCGCAACCGCGTACTGATCGGCCCCTCGGCACCCTTCATCGCTGCTGGCAGCCTGAGCACCACCTACAGTTCGGCGCAGGACATGGCTGACAGCGTCGAGGAAATCCTGCAGGATGACTGGCGCCCCGGCGCGGTGCGCTATCCCACGCATTTCTCGGTATTGAGCAACCCGCAGGTGGCACGCTCGCTCGGCCTGCCACCACCACGGGATGCCGAACTGCGACAGCGGATCCATGCAGAGGAACAAGCATCACCATGAATATCGTGCAACGCGGCAGCATCCATCGCCGGCTGATCATGATCGCGCTGCTGCCAGCCACCCTGCTCGGCGTCATGCTGCTCGCCTATTTCACCCATGTGCGCCTGGAGGCATTGGACCAGGAAATGCAGACCACCGGCCAGCTGATCGCCGACCAGTTGGCGCCGGCCACCGAGTATGCGGTGATCACCGGTAACCGCGCGCTGCTCGACAGTCTGATCACCAGCTCGCTGAACATCCCCCACGTGCAGCGCATTGAGGTATTCGACCGCGATGGCAGATCGCTGGCCATGCAACGCTCCAGTCGGGCGCCGACTACCCACCTGCACATGTTCAACGCCGAGATCCTGCGCCAGCGCGTGCCGCTGCACTACGATCTGTTCTTGCTCAACACCGATGACAACCTCAACGGCACCACGGAGAAGGTCGGCGTGGTCGAAGTCGGCCTCAGTTTCCAGGCATTCGTCGAGCGCCAGCGCAGCATCATGTGGCGCAGCCTGCAACTCGGCGCCCTGGTGCTGCTCGCCGCCCTGCTGCTGTCCTCCCGTCTGGCCCGGGCGCTGGCCACTCCGCTGGTGCAGATGAGCCAGGCGGTACAGGCGCTGCAGGACGGCCGGCTGGAAACCCGGCTGCAGATCAACGAGGACAGCCAGATCGGCGAATTGATGAACAACATCAATCACCTGGCCGCCACCCTGCAACAGGCAGAGGTACAACAGCGGGAGGCCATGGCCGCGCTGATCGCCGCGCGCGAACAGGCCGAGCAGGCCAGCCGGGCCAAGTCCGACTTCCTGGCGATGATGAGCCATGAACTGCGTACTCCGATGAACGGCGTCATGGGCATGCTGCAATTGCTGGAAACCACCGACCTGAGCGACGAGCAGCAGGAGTACGCGCGCATCGCCAGCGAATCCACCGATCACCTGCTCAAGGTGATCAACGATATCCTCGATCTGTCCCGCGTCGAGCGCGGCGCCCTGGAGCTGGAACATATCCGCTTCGACCTGGCCTCGCTGATCAGTCGCACCGCCATCGCCTTCGATTACGCCGCGGCACAGAAGGGCCTGCAGCTGATCGTCGAGCAGCACGGCGAACCATCCGCCCCCCTGGTACTGGGCGACCCCACCCGGCTGCGGCAGATCCTGGTCAACCTGCTGGGCAATGCACTGAAGTTCACCGAGCAGGGCAGCATCCGCCTGCGCGTACACTGGCATGCGGATGCCAGCGGCCTGCTGCAACTGGTCTGCGAGGTAATCGACAGCGGTATCGGCATCGACAGCGCCCATCTGGAGCACATGTTCAATGCCTTTCAGCAGGGCGACAGCAGCACCTCGCGGCGCTTCGGCGGCACCGGCCTGGGCCTGTCGATCGCCCGCAACTTCGCCCGCCGGATGGGTGGTGACCTGCGCGCCAGCAGCGAGCCCGGCGTCGGCTCCTGCTTCACCCTGAGCATTCCCCTGGAGCCGGCCGAGCACAGCGCCAGCCACGCAGCGGCCGCGCCCGCGGCAAGGGTCCGTCCGGGCTCGCTGCCGGTACTGCTGGTGGAGGACAACCCGGTCAACCAGATGGTCATGGAAGGCATGCTGCGCAGCCTGGCGCAATCGGTGGTGGTGGCCGAGGACGGGCACCAGGCGCTGCAATTGCTGAAGGACCCACAGCAGGCCTTCTCCATCATCTTCATGGATATCCAGCTGCCGGACATCGACGGCTTCACCGTGTACCGCTGGTATGCCCGCCACTGCGCCAACACCCGTGTCGCCCCGCGCCCCTGCATCGCCCTGACCGCCAGCGCTTCCCAGGAAGACCGGCAGCAGAGCGAGGCAGCCGGCATGCAGGGCTTTCTCGCCAAGCCGGTAACCCGCAAGGCATTGCAGCAGTTGCTCGAGCGTTGGGCCTGAGCGACAGCGCCCCGTGGCATCAACCAGGTTGATCGGCCATTATTCCGCAATGCCCCGGGCATGGATTCACATCATCAAAACAGCCACACTGGGGCACCATCATCATTCTCAGGGGCCCATCAGGAATGAGCATTACAGCCAGTTATCCGATAACACTCGAATCACCCTTCACCACCCTGCCGGAGCTGCTGGCATTGCATGCCCGGCATCGGGCCGAGCACCCGGCGCTGATTCAGGATGATCGCCAGCTCAGCTATGCCGAACTGGAGGTCCAGGTCAACCGCGCTGCCGCGGCACTGCAGCGCGATGGCCTGCAACCCGGCGACGCCATTGCCATCTGCGCTGCCAACTCGATTCCCTATGCCATCCTGTTCCTCGCCGCCCTGCGCGCCGGCATGGTGGTCGCGCCGCTGGCGCCCTCCTCCACGCCTGACAGCCTGCTGACCATGCTGAAGGATTCCGCCGCCAGGCTGTTCTTCGTCGATCAGGCGGTGGATCAGGCACTAGAGGCGGTCGCCGGGCAGATCCCGGTGCCATTGCCGAGCCTGGATGACAGCCGCCCGCAAGCCGGCTTCAGCCAATGGCTGGCCGACGCCCAGCCCGCGCCGGTCACGCTGACACCGGATACCCTGTTCAACGTAATCTATTCCTCGGGTACCACCGGCGAACCGAAAGGCATAGTGCATGACCACCTGATGCGCTGGTCGCACATTCAACGGGGCCTGGCATTCGGTTACGGCCCCGATTGCGTCACCCTGATGTCCACTCCGCTGTATTCCAACACCACGCTGGTGTCCTTCCTGCCGACCATCGGCCTGGGCGGTACCCTGGTGCTGATGAGCAAGTTCGACGCCAAGAAGTACCTGGAACTGGCCCAGCAACACCACGCCACCCACACCATGCTGGTGCCGGTGCAGTACCAGCGGATCATGGCCCGCGCCGACTTCGACCAGTACGACCTGTCTTCCTTCAGGATGAAATTCAGCACCAGTGCACCCTTCCATGGCGAGCTGAAGGCCGACATTCTGGCGCGCTGGCCCGGCGGCCTGGTGGAGTTCTACGGCATGACCGAAGGGGGTGGCTCCTGCATGCTGATCGCCCACGAGTTCGCCGACAAGCTGAACACCGTGGGCCGCCCGCTGGACGGTCATGACATGCGGGTGATCGACGAGGACGGCAACGAGTTGCCGACCGGCGAGATCGGCGAGGTGGTCGGTCATTCGGTAGCCATGATGACCGGTTACCTGAACAAGCCGGAAAAAACCGCCGAAGCCGAGTGGTACGACCACACTGGCAAACGCTTCATCCGTACCGGCGATGTCGGCCGCTTCGACCAGGATGGCTTCCTCACGCTGATGGACCGGCGCAAGGACATGATCATCAGCGGCGGCTTCAACATCTATCCCAGCGACCTGGAGGAAGTGCTGCGCAAGCATCCCGACCTGCTGGAGGTCACCGTCATCGGCGTGCAGTCCACCAGTTGGGGGGAGACTCCGGTCGCTTACGCGGTCCTCAAACCCGGCGCCGCCACCTCTGCCGAAAACATCTTGCAATGGTTCAATGGGCAGGTCGGCAAGACCCAGCGGCTGAACCGCGTCATTCTCACTGACGAACTGCCGCGCAGCGCCATCGGCAAAGTCCTCAAGCGCGAACTGCGCGACCAGTTCCAGCAGCAGTTCGGCGTACTGGACTGAGGTTGCGGGGGGGTGTAGCGCCCCGGTCCGCGTTCGGGCGCTACACCTGCGGCCTCCGAGCCACTGCGTCGTCGAGTCGAGCGCGACCCGGCCAGCGTGCCCCGGCCAACGTGCCCCGGCCCGATCGCGGCCCGAGGCGCTCGACAACCCGATGGCGTGGGAGCGCCGCCCCGGCGCGAAGCGGACTACCAGCAACCGCGAAGCAAAAATTCACGCGGAAATTTTGTTCTGGAACAGCATCGCGGGTATCCTCAACGCCTCATCTGTCCGGGTGTGACTTTCACCGCCCCAGGTCAGTCTGAGCTTACGCTGGCGGATACATCGTTCATCAACCCCCGCCATGCCGATACAATAGCGCCCCACCGAACGGGGAAGAGCAGGAGCTTCTAATGTCAAAACAAAATGCGTATAGCCGGGAAGAACTGCTTCAATGCAGTCGTGGCGAGTTGTTCGGCCCCGGTAACGCACAGTTGCCCGCCCCCAACATGCTGATGATCGACCGCATCACCCACATCAGCGAAACGGGCGGCCGCTTCGGCAAGGGCGAAATCGTTGCCGAACTGGATATCCATCCCGACCTGTGGTTCTTCGCCTGTCACTTCGAAGGTGACCCGGTGATGCCCGGTTGCCTGGGCCTAGACGCCATGTGGCAACTGGTCGGTTTCCATCTCGGCTGGCTGGGCTATCAGGGGCGCGGGCGCGCACTGGGCTCCGGCGAAGTGAAGTTTTTCGGCCAGGTCTTGCCGACCGCGAAGAAAGTCACCTATACCATACATATCAAACGCACCATCAACCGCGCCCTGACCCTGGGCATCGCCGACGGCACCATGGCGGTTGACGGCCGCGAGATCTACACCGCCGAAGGCCTGCGGGTAGGTCTGTTCACATCTACTGATAGCTTCTGAGGATCATCACTATGCGTCGCGTCGTGATTACCGGTATGGGCATTGTCTCCTGCCTCGGCCAGGACCTGGAAAGCGTGGCCGCCAGCCTGAAAGAAGGCAAGTCGGGCATTACCCACAACCCCGAATATGCAGAAATGGGCCTGCGCAGCCAGGTCTCCGGCAGCGTCAAGATCGATCTGGACGCCGCTATCGACCGCAAGGTCAGGCGTTTCATGGGCGATGCCGCAGCATTCGCCTACCTGTCCATGCAACAGGCGATTGCCGACTCGGGCCTGAGCGAAGAGCAGATCAGCAACCCGCGCACCGGCCTGATCGCCGGCAGCGGTGGCGCCTCCACGCTGAACCAGATGGAGTCGATCGACATCCTGCGCGAGAAAGGCGTGAAGAAGATCGGGCCGTACCGCGTGCCGCGCACCATGGGCAGCACCGTTTCCGCCTGTCTGGCCACGCCGTTCAAGATCAAGGGCATCAACTACTCGATCTCCTCCGCCTGCGCCACCAGTGCCCACTGCATCGGCAGCGCCATGGAACAGATCCAGATGGGCAAGCAGGACGTGATCTTCGCCGGCGGTGGTGAAGAGGAGCACTGGAGCCAGTCCATGCTGTTCGACGCCATGGGCGCACTGTCCACCCAGTACAACGACACGCCGGAAAAGGCCTCGCGCGCCTACGACGCCAAGCGTGACGGCTTCGTCATCGCCGGCGGTGGCGGCATGGTAGTGGTCGAGGAGCTGGAGCACGCCCTGGCCCGTGGCGCGAAGATCTATGCCGAAGTGGTCGGTTACGGCGCCACCTCGGATGGCTACGACATGGTCGCACCGAGCGGCGAAGGCGCCGTGCGCTGCATGCAGCAGGCCCTGGCCACCGTCGAAGGCAGCATCGACTACCTCAACACCCACGGCACCTCCACGCCGGTGGGCGATGTCGCCGAGCTCAAGGCGATCCGTGAAGTGTTCGGCGACAAGGCACCCAAGATCAGCTCGACCAAGAGCCTGTCCGGCCACTCGCTGGGCGCTGCCGGGGTCCAGGAAGCCATCTACTGCCTGCTGATGATGCGTGACAACTTCCTCGCCGCCTCGGCCAACATCGAGGAGCTGGACGAGAACGCAGCCGATCTGCCGATCCTGCGCGAACGCCTGGACCAGGCCGTCGACCTGATGATGTCCAACAGCTTCGGCTTCGGCGGCACCAACGCCACCCTGATCCTCAAGCGCTGGTCCGGCGCCTGAGACTGACGGCGGGCAGATCTGCTCTGCCCGCCGCCTGTCACTTCCCTTCCCTCTGCCTCAAGCCAGCTTGCCCTGCGACACCCGCCGCGCCAGCAAGGCCATGCTCGCCGATACCACACCGCACAGCGTGATCATGCCGGTCATCGGCAACGCCGTACCATCATGCAGCACCCCGACCATGGCCGAGACCACCCCAGCGATGGCGAACTGCAGGGTGCCCATCAACGCCGAGGCCACCCCCGCCTGGTGACCATGCCCGGCCATGGCGCAGGCCGACGAGTTCGGCAGCACCAGAGCCAGCACCGCCATGCAGATGAACAGCGGCACGAGCAACGGCCACAGCGATGCCGGCTGGGCCAGCGCCACCAGCGACAGCGCCACGGTGCTGCACATGAACAGCAAGGTGGTGCTCTTGAGCAGCTTGAGCGGCGTACGACGGCGCAGCAGCCGACCGTTGAGCTGCGCTGCCAGCACGAAGCCCGCCGAGTTCATGCCGAAGAACCAGCCGTAATGTTCCACCGGCACGCCATACAACTCGATGAATACGAAGGGTGAGCCGGCGATATAGGCGAACATGCCGGCCATGGCGACGCCGCCGGTCAGTGCATGGAACATGAACTCCGGCTCCTTCAGCAACCGGCCATAACGCCCCAGCGCACTCGACAGCTGGCTGCGCGGCCCATCCACAGGAAGCGTCTCGGGCAGGCGGAAGAACACCAGGAAGCCAAAGGCGCCGGCGAATACCGCGAGGAAGGTGAAGATCAGCTCCCAACCGCCCAATAGCATCAGCCAGCCACCGGCCAGCGGCGCCAGGATCGGCGCCACGCCCATCACCAGCATCAATTGCGAGAAGGCCCTGGCCGCCTCGATCGGCGTGCACATATCACGGACGATGGCGCGGTTGACCACCATGCCGGCGCAGCCGCCGAGTGCCTGGGCGAAACGCGCGGCGATCAGCCACTCCAGGGTCGGCGCCAGGGCGCAGGCCACCGAGGCCAGGGTGAACAGGCCGATGCCGAACAGCAGCGGCTTGCGCCGTCCGAAACGATCGGCCACCGGACCATAGAACAGCTGCCCCAGTGCCAGCCCGATGAAGTAGGCCGACAGGCTCAGCTGGACATGCTCGGTATCGGTAGCGAAGCTCTGCGCAATGGCGGGAAAGGCAGGCAGATAGAGATCGATGGCCAAAGGACCAAAAGCACTCAGACCACCCAGGATGAGCAGTAAACGAAGGGTCATGTAGCATCCACGAAGCCGAAGCCGGACGGCAGGAGAGCCCGGCGGAATCGGTCATCATGCCAGATTCCGCCGCAACAAAAAAATAGCCGGGACGCAATAGCTGGTATTCGGGAGCTGTCAATACCCGACCTGGATGCCAGGGTTGGCAGGCCGGAGCTGTGGGAGATTCTATGGTTCCAGGCAACCCCTTATTCTGCTGTTTTTGGCTGGTAGGTTGTCTGGTTCTGCATCAGCGCAAAGGCAATACGTGCCAGCTTGCGCGCCAGTTTAACCAGCGCTTGAACCGGTTTCAGCCCCT
>WPCG01159698.1_pt1 | contig 183569 bp, 190 predicted proteins | sample 5403311 | NCBI WGS metagenome assembly WPCG01 (sample SAMN12869467, study PRJNA574797) | sludge metagenome | isolation source: wastewater treatment of Control | place: China:Beijing | collected 2019-05-17 | reverse complement strand
AACATCTTCAGAGATGTGTCCGCATGATTCAACATAGTAGCTACGAGTCCACAATGACGGCAAACGAGTTCTCAATATCTCGAACTCCTGTCGGAGTGTCCTTGATGTATACCCTTTGAACTGCTGTACGATCCAGTGTGGACTTGCAGTAGGTTTTGTTTTGACAAACAAATGGAGGTGATCGGGCATTATCTCCATTGTTTCGATGACAACTCCGATCTCATCTGCCTTCTCCCTGAGAAGAACTTCTAACCTGTCAGATACCGGAGATTCGAGCACTTTACGTCGATATTTAGGGCACCATATGATATGGTATCCGATGTTGTATACCGTTGTATTCGAGTGCGTCCATCGTTCTTTTGCCATCTATATAATAATATGAGTGGATATTAGATAAGGTTTATGGGTCGGCGTTGACGCATTCATCCCATGACTAAAGTCGTGGGCTTTCTGCTGCTATGGTCGTAAGAGGTGGCGAGGCACCCCTTTTCATTGAGAAGGGAGGGGATATTCCGCTCTATTCTCCTGTTTTCTCTGTGGATCCACTTAGATCCCGATATAGATGGAGATGCCCAGAACCCCGTGCAGAAGGGCGATGAGAATAGAGATCCTCGCCATCCGGAAATGCCAGGTGAACGGCACATTCTGAAGCCGCCCTCTCCGTTTCATAACCGCAATCGATGCGGTGATGCAGAGAGAGATGAAGAGGACGATCCCAAGGACGACGACCAGGGGGAGGCCAAGGACCGGCGTGTATGCAATTGCTGCGATTAACATTGTGTGTATCTACCTCCTGAGGATAATTGTTGTTGAGCCGCGTTCACGGTGCGGAACCGTCATCGAGTTGCTGTCAGAGAGCGCCCAGATGATCGCGATCGGATCTCCGGCCCGGATCTCATAGTCATACTCGTCACCGGTTGCAAAGAGCCGCTCAAACTCAATTGTGGTTACGCCATCCACCTGCTGCCCTCCATACCTGAGGATATCATTGCTTCCTCCGATGTCTGTGTCCATCTGTATCGGGCAGCGGGGATTCTCGCTGAAGAGATCCCAGACAACGACAGTCTCCCCATCGAGATACCCGGCGATAAAATCAACGCCCGCCATCATCCGGGGGGTGCCAAGGCCGATGCCGACCCAGCCGGCTGCTCTCCCGGCGATTCCGATCCGGATCGCCTCGTCGGTGGTGGTCCAGTGGATCTCCATCGTATCAGAGAGTGCCTGCCAGTACTCGTATTCGCCTGATTCGATGATCCCATCAGGATTCCAGTCCACGGTGACGGTTAATTCACCAACAGGAGCTGGTGTGGCGGGCGGATCAGTTGCACAACCCGATACAAGTACAAGAGATGCAAGTATAATCCCAATTGAGAGTATAATCGAGATCTTCATAGCCAGATGCTCGTTGCATGATATGAAAAGCTTTTCTTCATGGAGGGCAAGTCATCTCATATGGAATCTCCTGTGAAAACACTCCGGGATGCCGCCTTACTCATCGGGGCAGTCCTTCTGCCGCTTATGACCGGTGCGATCGGGAGCATCGCAACAGCAACGAATGTCTCGGGATGGTACCAGACGATCGCAAGGCCATGGTTCACCCCACCGAGCTGGGTCTTTGGGCCGGCATGGACGATACTCTATATCCTGATGGGTATCTCCCTCTTCCTGATCATAAAATCCGGATGGGAGCGGCGGGAGGTGAAGGTAGCATGCGGCATCTTCTTCGTGCAGCTCTTCTTTAATGGAATCTGGTCATTCCTCTTCTTCGGGATACCGTCACCCTTCCTCGGGCTGATCTGCATCATCATCCTCTGGTGCCTGATCCTCTGGATGATCGTCTATTTCTACCGGATATCAAAGGTGGCTGCATACCTGAATATCCCTTATATCTGCTGGGTCACCTTTGCAACCGCCCTGACGGCATCGATCTACCTGCTGAATCCCTAGATTCACCAGGAAAACATTTTTTTTTTACTTTTGATTGTGGCTCTTCTCCTCATTTCTGATTGCCAGATTCCCTGATTCCTAAGCTAAGGTCAGCTGGATAGTATGGTCTGCTCCTCACTACAGATCCCTTTTTCACACAAGCAACAGTGGATGAAAAACCCTGGCTGGGATAGGAGAGGGAGCAGTAGCAGGAAGTGGGCGCGAAGCGCTCAATATCCTCACGTGCGGGGCGAACAGCCCCGCCTGGTGACCGCACGGTCGCCTTCACCGGCATCCGGAGGGGGTTGGCAGTGCCCCCCCGGAGGATGTTCGGGGACAGATCCATTCAGATCCATTCCTGGCTCCATCGACAGAACGATCGGCATTTTAATCCCCCCACCGCCCCTCTCCGTCCGCTTGTGCTTCAAACTTCCATGATCCGAATGTTGGAACAGGATCGCTCCGGGTTTTTTCGTAGATTTTTTGCTGGAAGGTTTTCCCGGATTTCCGGATAATCCTGAAGGAAAGCTATATCGAAGATTGGATCAGATCATCCTTTGCGAGGGGGAAGAGGGAGATATGCGGATTAAACAGGTTTCATGCAGAAATTTCAAGAGCTTCTCGGATCTCAACGTCGATCTTGATGAGTACAACATCCTGATCGGGACGAATGCGGCAGGCAAGACGAACTTCATCAGGATATTCCGGTTCTTCCGCGACATCGCACGCCACGGGCTTGGAAATGCCATCTCCCTCCAGGGAGGGGCTGAATATATCAGGAACATCAGGATTCCTGCCGATGTCCCGACAGAGATTGGGATCATCTTCGAGAATGAACTCGGAGTCTTCAGTGGGGTCCGGGACACAGCAGGCGGCACCCACACCCTCTCCTTCCACCAGATCGAGTACCGCTTCTCCCTGCAGATACAGGAGGGGGGATACCAGATCCTTGAAGATCATCTCCGGATCAGCTGTTCCTGCAAACCGGAACTGGGTGAGGGCGTGATCGGGCAGGGAGAGCTTGTGATCACCCATACAGAGGACGGGGTCTTCTATGATCTCTCAACGCCTGAGGGAATCGCAATTGAGATCTCAGAGATCATCCCGCCATACCTTCAGAAGAATATTCCGCGGACCGGGACCCTGCTCATCGAAAACCCGCTGCTTGTGCCGATGCCCGGTTTCCAGCGGTTCTTTGCCGAGATCGCCATCTATGATTTTGATCCCCGCACTCCGAGGAAGGCGATCCCCCTCTCGGGCAGGAGCGATCTCGAGGAGGATGGATCGAACCTGGCGATCGTCCTCCGGGGCATCCTCTCTGATCCCGAGAAGAAGCGGCGGTTATCGAACCTGATGACCGAATTACTTCCGTTTGTGCAGGATATCGATGTCCGGAAGTTCATGGATTCATCCATCTACTTCACGGTGACGGAGCGGTACGGGGACGATCACCCCCTGCCATCCTCGGTGATCTCTGATGGGACAGTAAACGTGATCAACCTCATCTGTGCCCTCTACTTTGATGAGAAGCCATTCATCGTCATCGAGGAGCCCGAGAAGAACGTGCATCCCTATCTGATCGCCCGTGTCGTCTCGATGTTTGCAGATGCTGCCCGGAACAAGCAGATCCTGATCACAACCCACAATCCGGGCGTCGTCAGGCATGCGGATATCGAGGATATCCTCCTCATTTCACGGGATTCGCTTGGGTATTCGATCATCACGAAACCCGCCCGCCGCGAGGAGGTCAGGACATTCCTGAAGAATGAGGTCGGGATTGAAGAGCTGTATATCCAGAACCTGCTCGGGCTCTGAAGATGATGCGATTCCCACATGACGATGTTATCGTGCATGATGCTGCACCAACCATGGCTTCCCTCTCGACCCTGGCTTCCATGACTTCCATGGCTTCCACCCCTTTCGTCCTCTCCATCTGCTGTTGTATGGTTGACCTATGAACCGGCTCTTTGTCTTCTGTGAAGGCCCTGATGATATCAGGTTCTTCGAAGGGGTCCTGAAAAGGGAACTCCAGGAGGGATATGCGAGAGTTGAACTGATCGCCTATGCCGGGATGAAGCATATCCGGGTGGACGGCTTCATCCGGGGGATCAGTGCGATGGGCGACGACTACCTGATGATCGCCGATATCGACAGGGAAAGGAATGTGAGGGCAAAGAAGAACCGCCTGAAACGCTGGTACCGGGAGCTCGATGCTGACAAGGTGATCATCGTCATAAAAGAGATCGAAGGCTGGTATCTCGCCGGCCTAAACGATCATGCATCCCGATCGCTTGGGCTCCGGACCCTGCCCGGCACCGACCGGATCACCAAGGAGCGGTTCAACCGGATGATCCCGGACCATTACGTATCGCGGATCGATCTGATGATCGAGATCATCAAGCGGTACTCGATCCAGGTGGCCCGGGAGAAGAACCGGTCGTTCCGGTTCTTTTACTGGAAGTGCCTGGAGTAGGGAGGGGTAGGGGGTATGGAAAGTATGGATGAATGGATAGATGGAAGGCAGGTATGGATGAAGGAAGGAGGCGAACCAGGTATCGGGGCATCCTGGGAGGTAATGGATCGTCACCTCAATTACCTGACAAAACAGAGTGAGCAGTACTATGCGGACAGGTACCTCCATTCGTATCAGATGTGATCTCAGGGATCAGCTGGAATCCCTCAAACACCACCCAAAAGAGTCGTACAATGATGTTATCGAGCGCCTGCTCAGGCTTGCCATTGATGATGAGCCGCTCGGAGAGGAGGCAGAGATCGGCCTCGAAGAAGCTCTTAAAGAGATGAAGGCAGGGAAGTTCATCCCCGAATCCGAGATCATGAAGGAGTATGGGATTCGTTGAGGACTGAGGCGGTCTGCCTATCGGAGTCTCTGATTGTTTCTTAGCAGTTGATCGGGCTCTTCGCTGATCTGTTGCGGGTTTTACATAGGGAACGAGTCATCACCAGGCTATTTGGTGTTTGAATCATTCATTAGGATCTGTTCACTCAGGCGCTGGATATCCAGAAACACTGGAGAATCCTCCACCGCCCCTCTCCCCGTCCGCACCTGCTTCATACTACCCACAGGAAATAGCGAGCAGGCATAAAAATTCGGTTGAGAGGGAGGAGGGATCTAAAACAACAAATGGGCGCGAAGCGCCAGGTATCCTCATGTGCGGGGCGAAAAGCCCCGCCTGGTGGCCGCGAGGCCGCCTTCACCGACATCCGGAGGGGGATGGCAGTGCCCCCCCGGAGGATGTTTTGGTGACTCGTCCACCCCCACCGCCCTTTATCCTTCCGCACCAGCTTTTCGTCACTCCTCATGATCCAGTTGTTGCATCGTGATCGATCTTCCTGGGTGCGTGAGTGGTGGGCGAGTAGTGGGGAAGTAGTGGGTCAGTGGCAGGTAAGTAGTGGATAAGTTGGGCGAGTAGTGATTCAACACCCCTTTCACACCTCACTCCGCGAGCGGCAAAAGCTTTAATTAAGGGGCAATTCACTTTCAGGGTGCACGGTTCATCTCTTATTACCCATACTGCATCCTTAATGGTATGAGTACAGAAACAAGCCTTACCAGTTCATCGGTTGTTAAAAGCAGTTCCCGATTATTCTCAAAAAACCACGCCTTCTCCGATAAGCCGCTCATAAAAGACCTTGATATCCTCGAGTGCGACCACATCCCCGACCAGGTGCTCTTCCGCGATCCTGAGCTTGAGGAGATGGCATTCCTGATCCGGCCGGGCCTCCGGGGGCAGCGGCCGGCGAATATCTTCTGCCGGGGGCTCCCCGGTACCGGGAAGACGACCTGCATCCAACACCTCTTCGCCCAGATCAGGGATGCCTCGCAGACCCTGATCCCGGTGTACGTGAACTGCCAGCAGAACAGGACTGCATTTGCGGTCTTCTCCACGATCTACCGGGAACTGGTCGGCCATGCACCCCCAAGCTCCGGCGTTCCCCTCAGGAAACTGGTGGATGCCGTCGCAAAGGCGCTTCAGTCCGGGAGAGAGCCCGGGGGAAAATTCGGGAGAGAGCCCAGGAGAGAATCCGGAAAACGATCAGAGAGGCAGGCACCGGCACAATCCCAGAGACAAAACCAGAAAGGATCCGGGAGACCTGTCCTTCTTGTCTGCCTTGACGATATCCACCACCTGATCCATGAGGGGACCGACACCCAGATCCTCTCCTCGCTCCTGCGGATCCACCTCGACTATCCCGGCTGCCGTGTATCGGTCATCCTTGTCGAGAGCGATCTCGCACTTGACATCTCCCGCAGGCTGGATCCATCGGTCATCTCGAGCCTCTGCTCAGAAGAGGTCTTCTTTCCCCCCTATACTGCAAACCAGATCCGGGGCATCCTGAGGGAGAGGGCACGGCAGGCGGCCTATCCGGGGGCGATATCGCCTGAGATCCTCGACCTGATCACCCACAGGACCAAATCGACCGAGCCGGGCGATCTCCGGGTCGGCATCGATCTCCTGAAACGCTCCATCCTCAGGGCAGAGCGGGCGGCCCACACCACCGTCACCGAAGAGGACGTTGCCGCCGCCTACGGCGATGCCCGCCTCACCCACCTCCGGGGCCTCGTCTCGGTCCTCACCGAAAAGGAGCGGACGCTCCTCTCGGTCATTGCCAGGATGGTCGAGGAGAGCGAGATAGCAGCCAGGAAGAGGTATGAGGAGGAGAGGAAGTATCGGGAGTATCGGGAGCGTGGGGAACGTGGGGAGTATGACGGCTCCAGCGGGTATAGCGGGTATAACGGGTATAGCGGGCATGGAAGGTCTGAAGAGGATGGAGGGTCTGGAGAGGATGGAGGATATCGAGGATATGGAGAGTATAGAGAGTATCTCGAGCCCCTGCCCCCGACATCCGGCCGGATCTTCTCGCGCCTCCAGGAGGTGCTGGCAGCCGGGCATTACGAACGGCTGCGGCAACAGCGGGAACAGCGGGAGCAGGGAGATCAGCGGGAACACCGTGAGCAGTACCAAAAACTACAGCCGCAGCGAGCCGCCGAACCGCAATCAGGAGAGCTGGCGGCATGTGCCGAGCCCGAGCCGGGATACCACACCGGCAGAAACCCACATGGAGCCGATGCCTCAATGCAGGGTGAACAACAGCACCCTGAGCACCACCTCACAGAGACCCAAACCCCTGAACACGAGTACTCTGAGCTCCATCATCCCGAGACCGAGACCGAGACCGAGACCGAGCCCCCCGCTCACGCCATCTCCTATACCACCTTCTACGAGCTGCTCAGATCGCTTGCCACCTATGCCCTCATCAGGATCACGATCAGGCAGGCGAAGGGGCGGACGAGCGAGGTCACCCTCCGGTACCGGGCAGCTGATGTGAGGAAGATGCTTGAGAGGAGGTGAGGGGGGGGAGGGGAGAGGGAAGAGGAGATAGGACAGAGAATCCACTTCACCCCCTCAATTATCCAATTATCCAATTATCCCAATTTTTTCATCACTTTCGCATCCTACCCGCCAGTTTTATAAGCGCTAAAATGTGAATCATTCCTAATACTATGATAACAAAAAAGAAGCGGGCTCTCTTATACCTGCTTGGTAAAAAACAAAGCCTTACAAAAATACAATTGGTCAAATTACTATTCCTGGCATCACAGGATAATCTCCTCTATGATTTTGTTCCATACAGGTATGGCCCGTTTTCATTCCAGCTATATACAGATATTAGCCATCTGGAGAGGGACGGGTACCTGCTTGAAACAAATACGATGGTGACGTCCCTCAATCGGGAGTCTCCACTCCCTGATCGTTCCATCCAGAGGGCAATCGATCAGGTAGTACGCCAGTTTGGAGATAAAGCCGAGAGGGAACTCATTGACCATATTTATTCACACTATCCGGAAACCACCATTTTTTCTGAGATTGAGAAGCGGCAAACATATGAGAGGGATGAGACCGGCGTTGTCACAATCGGATATGAGGGAAAAAGTATTGATCGTTTCCTCTCGATGCTCATTGATTCCAAAGTTGGAAAAGTAATTGACGTGCGAAGGAATGCGTTCAGTATGAAATATGGTTTCTCAAAGAACCAGATCTCCAATTATCTGGAACATATGGGAATCACCTATCTCCATATGCCTGAACTTGGCATCCAGAGCACCAGGCGGCAGAACCTCACAGATGAAGGATATGCACAACTCTTCCATGAATACCACCAGGAGTTAGGTGAAAAAGCGGCCTATCTCAATACCATCAAAACCATTGCAGAAGATGAAAAAGTGGCACTCCTCTGCTTTGAGGCAAAAGCCTCCGACTGCCACCGGGGAGTTATCGCAGAACGATTCCGGGAGGAGGGGTTGGAGGTTGTTGACCTGTGACCTGGGAGACGAAGAAGGTACTTGTCACAGTGAAGGCATATCCGGAAAAAAGCAAAAAGCACGGTTCATCGGTGTGTACTGCAGGAGTAACGGATGAAGGGGAGTGGATTCGATTATATCCTATGCCTTTTTCATTGTTTACCGGCTCTCAAAAAATCAGTCGATATGACTGGATAGAGGTGGATTGTCAAAAGGCAACCGATGAGAAACTGGGAAGAAAAGAGAGTTATCGGGTTCGCCCCGACTCGATCCGGGTACTCGATCAATCGCTCTCCTCCGGGAAGAGAGCGGGACACGCCCCATGGGATGAGAGAAACCGGATTTTGCTGCCAAAAGTTGCTCCTTCTCTTGAAGATCTTATGGAACAGTATAAAACAGATAAAACATCCCTTGGTCTCATCAAACCAAATGAAATGCTGAGATTTTATACAAGGGAACCATTACAGGAACCCCCCATTTCAACAGAATATCAACAGTCACTGACCAGTGAAAAGATACCGATTATTGCGGACCTCCATCATCCATTTGCCTATGAATTCAGATGCGATGGGTGTGCGGATGAAAAAATCACGACATTAAATGCCTTGACTGGGAGCTATTTGAATCATATCGAAGCTGGTGGAGAAAATACCAGGATCTACAGCTCCTCTGGGAAAAGCTCCATCTGAAGTTTTTCAATGAGATGAGAGAGAAGAACCTATATTTTTTCGTCGGCATGCATTCACTCCAACCAACATGGCTGATAATCGGCTTATATTACCCTAAAAATGACAAAATAACTCCAATTACCAGAGTTAAATCCCTCAGTGATTTTTCATAGGGGAGTAAGGATAAAGCTGAGATGAGGGCGAAAAGAGAGGTCTCATGGTACGGCCGTGAATTGGCACCACCTCTCAGACCCGTTCAACCTTCTCCTTTCCATAACTACTTCACCACAGCTTAACCACTACTTGATCACTACTTGATCACTACTTAACCAATAATTAACCACAGCTTCACTCATTTTTCTTTTCTTCCTGTAAGATATATCAATGGCAGTGCAGAAATGCTCACTTGGGGCGGTTAAAAGTGCTCAGCGGTGAGTAGACCGATGACTACCCCAATGACAACCTGTTATAAGCAGCTGAAGACATTTGCCAGTGACCAATACGCATTAGTCAGAATTGCGATCCGGCAGGCGAAGGGGCGGACGAGCGAGATCACCCTCCGATACCGTGCAAGCGATATGAGGAAGATGCTTGAGAGGAAGTGAGGAGGCAGATCTGGATAGAGGAGGGAGAAGTCATGAACATCCCTCACCATTTATTTACTCTCAAGCATATCCAGAACTTCTTTAATGGAATCCACGAGAGACCTGATCACCTCGTCTTCATGAGCATACAGGGGCGCAAATATAGGAATACAAAGAATGCCCCCTGCAGTTTTATCCAGAAACATCTTCTTGGGGATGCTGTATTCTAACTCCCGTAAAGCTTCGTGAGCTTCTCGGGCATATTCCCAGTAAACCTTTCCTTGATTTCTCAATGTGAACCAGAATGGAGTTTCGGCATAATTCATCCAATATTCATGATTGATCTGGACAGAGATCCCAAGCTTATGGGTCGACAACCCCAGATACCTGACATAGCCCGTTTTTGTTGGGGTTGCTTTCACTCCTTTTGTTGAGGCATTCATTTTATGAACCAGTTCATCTGCAACTCGATCAACGATGTAATTATAACTCATGATCCTCTGCGCCCGATCAACCCCGAAATCCTCAGGCGTAAATGGCTTGAAAGCTGCCAGATCCATCTGCTCGCATAATCCCTCCAGCTGGTACAGATCCTTTACAAGCGGCGAGTGTTCAGCTGAGAGTGCCTGCATCAAAATCTCAATAATCGCTCTCCACGAGACAATTCCCATTGGAATGCCATCAACAACTATCCTGCGATCTCCATCCCCGTCCTCAATGGAAGACTCAATCGAGCACTCAATGGAACACTCATCAGAACTCCTGCAGATCCGAATCAACTCTCCCCAGAGGTTCGGTATCCTCTCATGAGGACAGATGAAGACAAGGGCTTTCTCACCATCATTTCCATTCTCACTGAGCCTTTTCAGGTACGCAAGTGGCTGGTTGACGGTCAGGCCTGCCCAGAACTTGGCTTCGCAGACCAACAGCTCATTATTATTCTGATCCACCCCGACAAGATCCGGGCGCTCCTTACCCTCTCCAACCACCTGAGTGCTGAAGAAGAGATCCGGGAATGGTTCGACACCTGCTGCCGTCGAGAGATAATTTGAGAATACCTTTCGCGCTGAAAGTGAATTTTCCAGAATAAAACAGAGGCTCATCGTCGCTACATCTTCAGGCGATCCCCGAATCCTCGAATAGAGATGGGCTAATAGTGAACTCATTCTTTTACCTCAATGAATAATTGTCAATGGCATGCCAATAACGGGCCTTCACTCTCTTTTGCGATCGTACGATGTATTAAGAGAAGAACAAATACTGGCAAATCGATTATTCAATGACAGGAGATATTTAGCTGCCGATTCGAACCGTAAAAATAATTATTGCATGTATCAAAATAGTGGAAGGGCTAGGCATGAAAAGTATTGACTAAAAAAGTTTTTTTGTATCGCCTAATTCTTTTAATGTTTTTTCTGGAGCGACAATTCTATAGAACCTTCTCCGACCATCATTTGAATCTGTCTTCTTCTTAATCCACCCTGCCTTTACAAGGTTTGGTAATACTTGTCCGGTATAACTGGTGGTTAATCCCAGTATTTCTTCTGCTTCTTGAAAACTGAATTCGTTCGTTCCTTTTGTAGCATAGAGAATGGCAACCTTTTCAAGTAGATGTTTAGGAATGCTTTCGACCATTACTCTACTCAATTACCTCGAAAAATACATATAGGCATAAGTAGTATATCTATTTGATAGTCTACCAAATAGGGAGAATAATTATGCCCCATCTACGCACCATTGAAACTAAAAATCACTCTTTGGATTTTCCAGCGTTTTTTCCAGTAAATAATGCTGGAGAAAAAGGAGAGGGAAATGGCCCACCATACTGGCTGGATATACCAGATATGAAAACTATGTTGTTAAACGCTCATCTGTTAACAAAAAGCCACATATATGACACAATAGTGAGCAAAGGTCTACATAATCATTATTCAAAAGATGTAGTTTTTTTTCTCGATAGCGGTGGGCTTCAGCAGAGATTAAAGGAAATCACTATCGATCCTATCGAGATTCTTCGTATTCAAGAGAACCTGGGGGCAGATATAGCTGCGACATTAGACATCCCGGTTATACCTAAGGATGATATCTTGTCCCATTCTCACTCGACTAATATTCAATCCTGTGTCAAAAATGCGCTTTTAATGCTAGAAAAACGTGAGCATGAAGATATGAAAATTTACGCAAGTATCCAGGGGAATAATATTAGAGTGTTAATAGACATGATTGGTTATCTTAAAAAACGAGGTAATTTCGACGGTTATGCAATTGGAGGTCTCTTACCGAAAAGGTCTGATTTCCATCACCTGATTGATACAATAATGGCTGTTAGAAAAACAATAGGTGATAAACCGCTTCATGTTTTCGGCCTAGGTGGACCATCTTACATCCCACTTTTATCCTATATTGGCGTTGATAGTTTTGATTCTTCCTCCTATTTGAAAGCTGGATCAAATCGGATATACTTCATATCGGGCCAGGGATCTGCAGAATTATCAGATGTTGGAAATCAGATGTGGTTGCCATGTGTTTGCCCAGTATGTTCGAATACCACAGCTGAGGAGGTACGTAAGGAAAGAAAACTCATTGCTTTACATAACCTGTGGGTAATCACCTATGAATTACGGAGACTAAAAGTAGCAATTCAGGAAAATGAGATGGACAAGTACCTTGAATGGCGCTTTCAATCAAATCCAATTATTCAGAGCGCTTTTCGATATGCAAAAGGTAAAAAGAGAGGTTTTGTATGAGAAAAAGCATGAGGCCGATTACTCTGGGGAGAATAATTGAAGTTGCATTTCTTGCGGTTCAAAATGAGAATATTACGCCCGAAATGATCCATGAAAAGTGTGACGTCTCTATCCGGAGGGCAAAGGAGATTATGAATGGTATGGTTGAGATGAACCTTTTAGATTTTGAGGAGGGAAGCACATCAAAAAATGATTCCTGCATCCAGTTGGTTGAGGCTGTACGTTCTGGATCATGGAGTGGTGTGCATAGTATAATGATGCAATATCCATTTTACGAAGAATTCTACAACATTATTCAAAGTAAAGGGCCAATCAATCCTGAAAGTGCATTAGAACAATTGAGAAGCTCCTCATTGACTTTCAATAATGCTTCAATTGAGGTCCTGTCAGACTGGTTGGAAAGAATAGGATCGATCCAGAAGAACGTCTTTACAAACAATTATTATGTTGTTAAAACTTTAAAAGAACCATTTCTACCCCACTTCCTTGAGATATATAATCATCTAAATACAAAGGCAGGAATCACTCTTCGTAAGCGCTATGTTGAAATTCCAAAAATCCGTGAATCTCTCTGTGAATATTTATCTATTTCCCGTACAACATTTGATACGACTTTTAAAAAAATCTATGAGAAAAATATTGGAGTCATGGAGCTCAGTGGGGCTCCGATCACCACAACCGCAAAAGTAACGAAGAAGCGGATCAAACATATCGCCTTTTCTGAGATACCTGATCGAATCACTATGGATCTCTCATCTGATCGGGTTCTCCAAGGGATTGAGATTGGAAATAAAAAATATTATTATATTGCTGTACATGAAGGTGAAATCATTGAATGAACTCTTTAATGTGTTAAATCAACGAGATTATACACGATTTAATCTCTCTGGAAATCCATTTCCCTATTCAGGTGTTCCTGATGAAGTCCCTGATATTTATGTTGGTCAGGAGGATGTTCTCTCAACTGTGCATCGTGTTCTATCAGGCACAATTCGAACAGGACGATCTAATCATCTCATTATGACGGGATCATATGGAAATGGGAAGAGTCATACCTTGAAATATATCCAATCTCAGATCAACAATCTTGAACCTCATGAACAAAGGCAACCGTATGTTGGTTATGTTGCTCAGCCAGGAGAGACCTACCTTGATATTTATAGAGAATTTATTTACGACCTTGGATCTACATTTATTCAGCAAAGGGCACAGGAGTATATCGGAACTATTGCATTTGATCTCATTAAAGAAGGGGTCATAGAAGGGCAAATTCAGGGAGGAGATGGGTGGAAAAGTATTGAGCGGGGGGAGCTTCTCCTCTCTGAAGTTGTACCACATTGCTTTCTAAGGCTGTCAAAAGAAATAAAATTTCCAGATTTTGCAAGAGCTTTTATTAATATGGCATATGAGGAGAACTCACTTACTTCATGGGAATGGTTAAGCGGAGAAGCTATCGAATATTCTCGAAGGCGGGAAATGAGCTTAACTTCAAACATTGATAAACGACATGCCATCAGGGCCTTTAGCGCACTAAAGAAAACTCTTGAATTACTTCGTTATGCACCACTAATCATGCTTATTGATGAGTTTGAGTTCATTGAGACTCTTCAAGCACGAAGCAAACAGAATATGCTGAATTCTTTAAGACATCTAATCGATACAAATCCTACAAACTTTTGTATGATAGTTGCATGTGCCCCAGAAGTCTGGGAGAAAGTAGTAGGTGAATATCATGCTTTTTCTGAAAGAATAGTAAAAGAAGTCAATTTAAAACCGCTTAATCTGAATTCAATGAAGACTTTGATCGTATCGTATCTCAATCGTGAGAGAAGAATTTCTGAGATGAACACTGACCCCTTTACTGATGATATAATAGAAGAAATATTTCGTGCAGGAAACGGCAATACACGTAGAATCATTACCCTTTGTAGCCAGCTAATAGATATGTCTGTAGATTTGGATCAGGATATTATTGACAATACACTTATTGAGAAACTATCAAGTTGATGGGTGATTAAGAATACTATCTCATCTCAAGTTTTTCGACAGGTTAATTGTAAATGGATATTATAAGAGGCGGTTGTTTACGAATGACTCGAAAAAATTGATTGAGTTTATCAAGGTCAATCACACATATTGGTAGAGCATGAAGTACTTCATCCCAGAGTGGGACGATCGCGTGGATCCAGATTTTGATTTCATCAATGATCAACACTCCCAAGCTCATGATGAGGATCAATTAAAAAATGATTACTATATGTGGGACATATTTGGAGTGAAAAATGTTCCATTTGATGGCGTCCTCGTCTCAATTGCCACCATCCAGGAGAAAAAAAAGAAATACAAGAGAATTCTAGAAGATGGCATCCACGATTTCCTTAGACTCCCAAATAATTTTGAGATTATGGCTGATTGCGGTGCTTTCACCTATATCAATGAAAATTCCCCCCCCTATTCTACTTCAGAGGTTCTTAAACTCTATAGCGATCTTGGTTTTAATTATGGTGTCAGTATTGACCATATCGTTGTGCCGATGTATCAAGAACAAAGTAATGAGAGGATGCGAATAACCTATGAGAACGGAATTGATGCTTTCGATGAGTGGTCAAAAAAATATCGCAAGGACTTTCAGTTGATTGTTGCGGTTCAGGGAGAGACAGTTTCTGATTACGTCAATATGTACAATAATTTCCTCAATCACAATATCAAGCACTTAGCATTTGGGGGTCTAGTGCGTTCACCAACACCATTTCTCAAAAATTTGATTGATGCATTGATACATGAGATACAAGAATCCAACAAACTTCCAGAATATCTTCACTTTTTTGGACTTGCAAGGTGCGATCTTTTCTCAAGGTTCCAACACCTCGAAGAACTCGGAATCAAGGTAGCTTTTGATTCAGCATCTTATCTGAGAAAGGCTTGGCTTTCATCTCCAAGCACTGAACTTAATTATATTACACCAAACTGGAAAGGGTATTCAGCTATCCGTATACCAATGAAACTCTCTGGTAAAAAGAAAAATCTTGTTCAACAGTCAGTTGTCGATACATTTGGAGCTGAATGTCTGATGAAATTGCGTCAATATGATCAGGGATTAATTAGTATTGATCAAGCACTTGAGCCTGTTGAGCGTTTTATAAATGTTACTTCAGAGAAGCCAGAGATTATTGACTATTATAGACGGACACTAAACGAACAACCATGGAAAAAATGCCCTTGTCCAATTTGTAATGAACATGGAATTGAAGTATTGATATTTAGAGGAAATAACCGTAATCGTCGAAGAGGATTTCATAATACCTGGGTTTTTTATCAGGTTCTCAAGGATCAAAATCTCTGGAATAATTGTATAGAAAAAAACAAGTCTGAAATAGATTTTCAATATATAGAATCACTTGAGTCACTCAAGAAAAACGATAATATATTAATCATTACTGGATGTACAAAAAGGAAAATAGGATCAGATGAAAGTGTTCAAGCTCCAGCAAAGGATATGTATCTTGGAAGAGTCTTCCGCAAAGTAAGAGAATATTCTGAAAATATGGGTTATGATTATGCCATTATATCAGCAAAATATGGCCTATTGTTTCCTGATGATATTATTGGAGGATACGAGAAGGTTTTGAAGTCCAAAGAGGATATTGAATTCATGAAAATTGGATTAGAGGAGAGACTGAGCGACGTGATTGATCGGTATGATCAGATTATTGTTATCGCGGGTTTGAATTATCGAAAAGTACTGGAAGATATCTGGGATGAGAGATTTATCTTCCTGAAAGGAAGAGGGATTGGAGACATCTATAGTATTGTTGCCAAAGCTATTCCACAGCGAGATCGAAGTCTCGATGAATTCCTTTGAACCATCTACAGTTTAATTATTCTTGTTCCCCTTCTTCCTCGGTTATTTAACAAAAAGAAACCTCAGCATAAGAACTCGTGGATTCCCAAATGCGGATTTTTTTAACGTTTGCATTAATACCAGATTGTTTCGCCTCTTGATTTATCATATCTGCCATTATCGCAGCCAGGTGTTCACTCGTTGGGTCTTCTGGGGTTGTTACTACTTCATGGAATTGTTGAATGCAACTCACCATCGGATCGTTTTCATTAAGTATGACTTGGTGGTCAAAATGGTTCACGATATTTTTGATGCAGTTGAAATCAATAAGTATCTGGGTTTGCTCATCAACGGATCCATCAATCCAGACCTCAACACGCCACTGATGTCCATGAAGTCGGAAGCATTTACCCTGATAATGAACGAGTCTGTGTGTCGCTTCAAAGAAGACTTCTTTGTATATGGAGGTTTTCATAAATCATTCATCTCTATTATATGGGATTAAGTTTTGGTAGCATTAAGATTGTAGACACTTGTCATTGTAAATAGCAATTATTCTTAAAGCTATGACCATTCTCGAAATAAAAAAACAATATCCATAGAATTTATTCGTCTCGGAGATAAATGACAAGGTTTTTCGTAGCCCAATACCTATTACCGTCGATCAATAAAATTGAGGAGAGATATTGAGACGATTAGTTGCTAATCCTAGGCAGATGCTTATTGCAATTGAGTTCATTGGGAAGAACGGTCCCGTATCAAAGGAAAAACTGTTTGATAATCTCATTCATTACACAAATCCAGATCAGGATGGACGAGTCAAGGGAAGGGCAGGAGCAACGAATGACGTCCTATATTACATCCAAGAAATACTTTGTTTCGTTGAAGGTGATAATAATGCTCTTATTCTCACATCATCGATACAGATTCCCGGAATCAATATCTACTCAGGTAAGGATATATATGCTGCAAAGATCAGAGGCGATCTCCAGATTGCCTATATCATGTTGCAGACCAATAACCTCTTTTTCTCTCCAGAAATCCGTGATCTGTTGGCCTTCATCTTTAAGAAAGGTAAGGCCCGTCTAGCAGATATCGGAACAGTATATCTTAAAAAGCAAGTATATGGACATACTTTTAACCAAGCTACAATTGACTTCGCCTTAAAAACTCTGCTTCAATTGGGGTTGATCGACCAGCAGGATAGTTATTATTCTCTCAGTTACATCCACCCCCTTCTTTTTGCACAACTTCTCCTGGAAGATTACCAAGAAAATCTAAATCCGGTTGATGAAACCGTCAGTACTAAAGATATGAAAGATCTCTTTGATTTAAAATATTCAATAAGCTATGAAGACTTTGACAAAAACTTTTCTAACGTTAAGTTGCTCCTGCCAGGGTTAATTATAACGGGGAGTTATGGTAAGTATGCTATGGACATGGATATTGCAAAGGGGCTGAATCTGTATGCTTGAAACTACATACAAAGACCTTGGTTTGATTAATAACCCATTTGAAGCGATCATCGCTGATGAACAATCAGCGGTTAGATATGGATTATATGGTCGAGAAGATCAGATCAAACGATTGGAAAATTTTATACAATCCGCTGTGAATGCTGATTCCCAGAAAAGAATCTTCATAATGGGAGAATATGGAACCGGGAAAACACACCATCTCATTAAACTTCGAGAAGATATCACTGGAGGTAGATATGGAAGTGATGTTACGGCTATATATCTGGGAAGCCTTGGGATCAGCTTCCGTACTTTATATGAAAATATCGTAGAGGCCTTAAAAAATAATATCCCTGCAATACAAGACACTCTTGAGTCACTTGCCAATGTTGAACCTGATCAGAGTGTGGAGCCAACATATGCACCTGAGAAACTTCGGCAGAATATCATCAACAATCTCAATAGAATAATGGCAGATTCCAAGATAAAAGGCATTAAGGGAATATTTCTCCTCATTGATGAAGCAGAGGATATCGTTCAATCAGATGATAATAACTTAGTACAATACTTTATCCAGAGTCTACTTCACTTGATCAATAAACTACAAGGTACTCCACTCCATATTATCATGGGATTCTCACGGGAAGCTGTCAGTAAGATATCAACGGTTGATTCATCACAGAGTGGGGATCGAAAACTTGGTGAAGCTTTCTGGCAGCGATTCTCAGCAGAAGAGCCAATTCGACTCGGCAACCTGCGAGAGAAAGATACCACCTTGATGATACTCGATCGTTTGAACAGTGCCCGACTTAGTCAGACAGACTCACTCTTTCCAATCAAAAAAGAAGTCATAGCTGTTGTTACGAGAAATGTTGGGGGAAATCCCCGTGAAATTTTAGCGATATTTCATAGAGCCCTTGTTGAAACCCTGAGAAGTGGGACAAAAGAAGTTAATGGCAGCAGAATCATCCAAGTTCTTGCAAAGCACGAGTCATTTTTTAATAAAACTATAGTGCTTGATTGGAACCGTTTAGATTCAATCAGGCAGATTATTGCAGCAGAGAATGAAAAAATCGAAGCGGACTTTACTCATCTTATGGGAATTCTCATCGGAGAAGGAAAAAGTGTTACAGAGGATGACTTTACTGATCCTAGGTTTGCTGAAATATTGACGAAGTCAATCCGGGGAGTCCGTATTCTCGAGCGAAAATCAAACAATGATGGAGAGACCGTATATACCATCAGTCCTGAAGTCATTCGTGACATCTTCAAGGGCAAGCGATATGATTCAGAAACAGAACAGACACTGGATCATGAGTTAATAGACCTAATGACAAATCCGGGTAGATATCAGGACCAATTAACTAAAGGATTATGGAAGATATTGCAAAAAGAGATGAATGCTGAGTATAAATCTAAACATAGTTTTGATGAGCAATTAGTGATTATTGGAAATAGTAGAGTTGGTAATTCACTAACCCCTTACAGCATAGCACTGACCGCATTTAAAGGAGTTGAATTTCCAGAAAGCCTCTATAAAGGTCTTATAAACCTTATAGAATCCAAACAGGCAACATTTGGTTTTGTATTATATGATTCCACCAAACTTGACATTGACCCTGTCCATCAGAAATTCCGCCGGGATATCAAAGATGAAGGGAAAGAGACCTTGCTTGGAAACATCCGAACCATCGAGTCCACGAAGCTTCCAATTCCTGATGATCAACTTATGGGGAAGCTTAAACTTCTTGGTAATCCAGATGTGGAGACAACGGATGAAATTGATACATCAAGTCTTCTCTCTTCGATCGGGATCGTAGAAGAAATGGAACAGTTGATATTAACCAAAGTAATACCATTTCCTGATGAATCAGGCATTAGACGGGTCATTGAAAAACTTGCTGAAGATCAGACTAAGAACTACTCTCTCTCAGAATTGAAAGCAAATTGTAATACACCATATTTGGATTCTGAAACTCTTAATAGTTTGTTAAAACAAAAATTTGTTAAAAAAGTAGGGACTAAATGGCAGATTGCAACACTTGATTATGATCCTACCTGGAAACTGATCTACAGCTTTATTCACGAAAAGAAAAGTGCCACTCTCAATGATATCAAAGAGGATCTTGAGAGTCAGTATACATTGCAATGCCCTCCAGGAGATGAACTCAGGCTTATTAATTGGTATATTGAACTGTTGATTAAACTTGAGTTGATCACTGGTACAAGAGAAGGCAATTTCATATTTTATCAGCTTCTTGATCACTCGCAAAAACTTGATGTGCTTGTCAAAAGATGTGCTGATGCACTAAATGACTTGAGATCGCTTCTTTCCAATGCTGATGGATTGAATATCCAAACAAGTGATTATGGCCAAAAGGTCGAAACATTTTCTAGAAAACTCAAACCACTCACTGATGAACTTGTTCCCGGCAGTGATGATATTTTTCATGCAAAGCACCTTTTCGACGATATAGAAAGTGTCAAAACAGAAGTACGCAATGAGATTGAAAATAAAAGAACGTCATACGCTTCCACTTTGTCAAATTCAAAGGAGCAGATTGATCTCACCAAAGAGAGACTAGACAGGGCATGTGAGCGGGGGATAATTAGTAATAACGAATGTAATGAGTGGCAAACATACATTGGTGGGCTTTACAACCAAGCATCAGGTACCTTAAGTGAAGGAAACTATAGCGCATTCAACATTCCTTTAAAAGAACTCAGTAACGCTATCCAGAAATATAATAAAGAGATTCATGACAGAGAGACAAGCAAGGATCCATGTATTTCATACGCAAAACAGATGGAAGAGGGGAAAGAATTAGTAGGAGATTTATTAGCGGAGCTTAAAGATCTTGGATACAACAATTCTATTTATTTAGAAGTTTTTACGGATATCAAGAAGAAATATGATCAAGATTTTTTACCAACCTTCAACAATGGAAAATATGCAGATGCGCTTCAAATGATTGAATCAATCCATACTGAGTTAACCACACTTAAAGGAGATCTGATAACCCAGAGGAATAACTACCAGAACTATATGCAGAATATTAAAGAACAGAGAAAGTCGGTGAGTGGAAACCCGGAAGCTCTGCAGTACCTTGACGAAGCAGAAGCGTCACTAAAAAAGTGGGATTTTGCAACGACAGAGGTAAAAATGGTACAATTTATGGACTATCTTAAAAGCCTAGAGAGACCTACAAAAACCCCTGAAGATGTATTTATCGAGAAATTTTCATCTCATAACACAGTCACACTTAAGGAGATGCTGAAGAGTTATTCTGTTGATGAGGCTTTCATATTTCTCCAAAAGCTTTATTTCCGTGGAGATATCGAGGATATCGAGATTCAATTAAGAAATGACTGAGGCGAGCATTCGTGGACCTCTTAAGTATTGAAGTGCTCCAAAAACAATGGACACAGAATAACTCTTCAGATGTGATAAAAAGAGGTAAGGAAGCGCTGAAATACCAGATTGCCAAATATGTCGAAGATCGGAACGCAGATGACATTAATCGTGGAGACTATGACTGCTTTGTAAGTATAAAAGACATCGGTGCCCACATCAAAAATAATCATAGATCATCCATTACCTCTCTTTTGGTTCATCTACAAGCATCACATGAAACACCCTCTCTTGAAACAGTGAACTGGATCATTTCAACCTGTATTCAAGAAATGGTTGATGAAAGCCGTCTTCTCTATATCTATGATAAACAACGAGTAAGAAGTAGAATTGCAGAATTAGTCCGCTACTTATCATACTTGAAACAAAGGTTTGATGATAACTATTCCAATAGTCCTGGTTTAACTCATATGATTAAGTTGGAGATAAAAAATCGCCTTCGACCACAACGGAACATTCCTCTCATTAAGTCAATCCGAACAATCTCTACATTGATAAATACGACTCAGATTGACAATACCATCGGACCATTGTTACAGAATAAATTAAAGGAGTCACTTCAAGAATTCCGATCAATGGTTGAAAATAGATTTAAAAAGGAGCATATCGAGATTGAACTATCTTCCTTCCAACTCAGAGGATTTCAGACATTATTCCAGGCAGCAATATCCAAAGATTACTCATCGGAATCTCTCTCTTATATTATTCAATCAAGCACCGGATCGGGTAAAACAGAAGCTTTTCTTTATCCAATTCTCCTATATTCATTGCTGACACAGGAGAAATATGGCACAAAAGCAATCCTTGTCTATCCACGAATAGATCTCTGCAACGATCAACTCCAACGACTTATTGAGTATGTCTATGCAGTCAATGCCACTCTCACTCGCCCTATACGGATAGGCGTACATCATAGCAAGGTCGATGTTCTACACATAAAGTGTCCCCATAAAGGATGCGATGGCTTATTGCAGGTGGATTCCAACGTTTTTGTCTGTGATGAGGATCCAACACATCGTGTGAACTTTGTGGTGAAAAAGAGTGCCCCAGCTGACATAATCATCACAACTCCTGACTCGTTACATCGTAGGTTAATGGATAAAGATGGTAAAAATGCCATCTGGAATAAGCAAATGCTTCCAAAATTTATCGTCTTTGATGAAGCCCATATTTATACGAATCAGTCTGGAATGCATGTTGCAAACATCGTGCGTCGACTTCGGCATAAGATTCAACATTCAGGAGGTTCAGAACCAATATTTATTGCTTCAAGCGCCACAGTCGGTAAACCCGAAGATTTCTGTTCTAAACTCTTCTCAACAGAGAGTGCAGAGGTCATCTGCCCACATGAAGACGAATTAGAAGAAATGGGTCGAGAATATATCATTTTTGTAAAAGCAACACATCCACGGAAGATACTTCTCACTCCTGAAGATTCAGATGAGGAACAAACAAACTATACAATTGCCACAAATCTCTCAACAATGATCCAGACCGCTTTCTGTTTCTTCCATACAATGCTAAAGACAGACGAAAAAAACCGTATCATCGGATTTGTCGATTCTATCGACATCATCAAACGGCTCGGGGAGAAACTATGCGATGCAGAACGAAACCGCCTACTATACCAATTACGAACACCCGATGCCCGTCTGGAATTATCAAGAAACCATCAGTGTCCACATGTCGAATGTAGATCATTACCTCCAAATCCATACCTCAATCGATGCCAGACATACCTCGATGGAGAATGCTGGTGGGTAATGGAAGAAAATGATGATGGTCCTATGAATATTCAGGTTCATAAATCCGGTACAACACATGATTGTGCAGGAGGAACGGTTGAATCAGATGAGTGGGATATGATGATTACCACATCAGCTCTTGAGGTAGGTTTCGACCATCCAGGCATTATTGGGACATTCCAGTACATGGCTCCAATGAACATTCCTGGTTTTATACAGCGCCTTGGTCGGGGAGGGCGATCACCAGCCGATATGCCAATTGCCGTAGTTGTTCTTGGATCACGCCCTATTGACAGTTTTTACTTTCATCACACCTCGATTCTTACCAACCCCCATGATAGCAAACTTGAGATTCCTATCGATCCGGAGAATCGGTATATTAAAGCGATGCATATTACGTCGTTTATCTACGATTATATCAGCACACGGTATACATGGGACGACTTAAATACAGCCTATTATGAGGTCGATACTGAAGAAACCCTTGAACTCATCAAACAAACTGAAGATAATCTGCTCGGAGATATTTGTCAGACCTTTAACCTTCAGTATGATGTTGCCAAAAAGGAACTTGAAAAGATCAAGCAATATCTCTCCTCATGTTCTGAATTTTTACTTGAAAATGATAAATTAAGCAAATATTATTGCATGGTCGGGTATCGTAAGAATGAAACGACAATCGATGAGATTATTGAGCGATTGAGCCGAGTCACTTATCGACTGGAGGAGGTATGATATGGAGAGAAAACGCAATTATGAGCGAGCTTTATCCGCTTTAACCCATTGGAGAGAGTTACAAAACAGACCTCAAATACACCCTTACTTCCATCCCCCAGATCTCTTTGCAATTGATCCATGTGTGGTTAAACCTCATTACGTTCCAAGAACTTTTATTCCAATTTTTGTCGGAGGAAATATCGAGATCCATGATATTTCCGGAGGGAGGGTCAAGAGCGAGGGGTCAGAAACAAAAGAGTTCATTCTCGCAAATTTCCTTCCTGGCGGATATAAGAAACGGTGGGGGTTTCACCATTATAAAGCAGTCTGGTTGCCTAGTAAACGGTGCCCAAAATATGCAAATATTAGCTCAACCTTTAGATTCGAAAAATCCACACCTCTTAGCAAGATCTATGTAGATTCTAAGACTTTTTCACCACTTAATATACCTGTACAAAAAACAACGGTGTACTTTCCAGAGCGGGTAAATGTTGAAAAAGTGTCTTCACATCCCAAGTACTACTGGAACGAGGAGCAATTCCTGCTGAATCACACAAGGAACGGACAAGAAATTGAAGTATCTCGAGATCCGATCTCAACGCCACTCTACACAAGTATCAGGCTTCAAAGTGATGCAGCAAAAGCTGTGATAGAGTATCCTGAAGAGAGTTTGATTCTCACCATTAGCTATTTGGATCCATTTGTTCTTGCACGTTGTTACTACGCAAACTGTATCCAACTCTTTGGAAAAGCCTCAAACACTCTCACTCGACTAATTAAGTTTTATAATGATTCTGATGACACCTACGCACTTGTTGGAACCGAACACTTTTCGCAAGCTGTCAGGATCAATTTCTCAATCAAAAAATTCTTAGAAGAAATAAACACCATCCTTGAGGAAGATGATATCCTGCAGAATGATCTCAGGATGCAGTATATTCTTGTGCAATTGTATGAATCTGTCTTATACCAACAGATACCTCTTGACAGCACATATGACATCGACAAACTTTTTCAACTCTTTGTAGCGCTTGACTACTGGATACGTCAAACAGGGCGAGGAGAAAACCTGAAAGAAATCTTCGAAGTAGAAGAGCCTGATATCGAATCAATCCTCCAAGAATTGATACCTGATATCAAAGAGACAAGACTACGATTGATTGGATACGATCCGGCCCGAAGAGAAGATTATATCCATCTGATTACCAAAAACCACGCTCTATTCAGGGATATCTTCAACCGTGCATTCGATACCAATGAACTGGAGACCTTCTGCAGGCAAGTAATCTATAGCACACTGGAGAAGACAGTCATAGTATGGCTCCAACAATTCTTCGGATCTGCAGGAGATGGGTTGACGTATTGGCATGAAGCAGATGGCGAAATCATGAACTTCTATGCCTATGATCGCTACCAGGGTGGATCGGGCATTTCAAAAGAACTTTTTAAAAAGTATCAGGGTATTTCACCTGAACTCTTGGATATTAGAAAGGCACTGAAGCAAAGTCTCATGTGTGATATCGACATTACCGAGTCAATCATACATGATCTCTTCCTAACTTATGATACAGAGTTCCTTGTTGCAGGATTTCACGGCTTAGATTCTGATCAGGATGCTATCCTGCGTCCGTTATTGGAGAAGGTCGAGAAAAAGTACGGGTTTCATTTCCATACAAAAAAGAAAGATGATATTCTTACATTCTGTAAAATCGACTTAAAAAGGCTGATATCATCAGAGGATATTGCAGCGTTCTATTCAGAACTCATTCGAGGACACTCAGAAATTCGTAAAAATATTCATCGGACACCAACAACGGTAGATCTCCTCCTCTACTGCTCCGGTGATGTCTTCTATGACCCACGGGCTACTGCAGTCTTTGAGAAGTATCGTAACCTCAAAAAAGGTGATCTGAGTGAGTTAGTCGCCCGGACTGAAGAGATGATGCCTTCGTGCATTAATGGTTGTCCGGAATGTATCGAGATATCCGCCTCATATGGACAGGATCTATTCGAATCAAATTTACTCAATAAACGCCTCTTGGCAAAACTTCTGGAGATCTGATGATATGAGTACTTATGTTGATTCTGCTGTGTTATATGCAGATCCTGAATATTATGATAGAAAATTAATTCAGAGCACAGCCATCCTTGCATCCAGACCATATTCCTCACAAGTCAGGGGCGGCCCAAAATATGTTCTAGATTTGGAAACTCCACCGGGAACTAATGTAAAAATTTCTATCTGGCGATTGGTTCCTGAATGGGTTCCCTACACCTCGACTTCGCCCGGACTCTGGGATTTGTTCGACGGTTCGGGTGAGGAAGAGAGAGCACTCCAGCGACTATTTGTTCCTGGTGAAGAGGTTTTCTTTGAAGGGTATGTCATTAATCAGGAGGCGACAACCTGGATCAATGTTGAGCGAATACTCATTCCTGCACCGTCTGTTCCTGTCGGACCAAGAGAGATCATAAGTGTCCAGACATGCCAGAGGAAGTATTATCTCGATTACGTCAAAAATGTCAAGCATAGCATCCTGAAATACCCGGACAAGTATATTACCCGGGGCAATCTTGTCCACCACATTCTCGCTTCCATGCTCTGTGATGGAACATATCGTTTGTTCAGCAATCAATCCCCTGATGAACGAGAGCAACCGTTACGGAAGAGAATACATGAGACGATCCAGAATGAGTTCCAGCTTGATGCAGCACTACATCAGATTGCAGATGTCTCACTTGAATCGGTGGAAAAAGATGTTATCCATCACCTTGCCACTCCATTATATCAAGAAGAGTTATTTTCCTTCATCTCGGGGAAAGCAGTTCGGAGTGAAGTACAGATTAACAATGTGTATGGTCTTGCCGGAATTATCGATCTTTTAGTTGATAATATCCCTGTTGAGGTAAAAACGTCTTGGAAAGTCAGACCAGAGCATATAATGCAGGTCCTCGTTTACATATTTGCATCATATCTCGATTCAGGAAATCGTACTGGATACCTGCTCTACACGCAACCTGCCCAATTTGATGGCGAGGAGAAACTACCCCATCATTTACATGAGATAACACTTGATAACACAGATATTGATCAGATAATAAAAGCACGTAATAACGTCCTTCTGCAGCGAAAAGGGATGCAGTTGCCGACTACATACAATAAGTGGTGTAACGATTGTTCTCATCAACGCCACTCTGATCATTCACTCTCAAAAAGTTTCCCTCCTTGCCAGTATTACTGTCAAACAGAGCGATTCTGGGACTGCTATGAATCAGACGAGATGGGCACCGTAACCACCAGGTGTCTGCTCGTCGATACGTGTCCGGTCAAACTGACATATTTTGATATCGACGAGATCGACTATTATAATAAAATTCGCAGTGCAATAACAGCCGAGCATGCACTCCTTTCTGCTCTTGGCTCACTCCTCAGATTGCTCCCAACAGAGCAACGTTGCTTAGCAGGACAACAAGCAGTCGATCTAAGCTTAAATCGATACGAAAAGGGGATCTTACACCTGGAATCCTCATCAGCACTACCACATCTTGATCTTGCTCCAGGTGATCACGCGATGTTACGAACTGTCGATGGGGCGTATTCATACCGAGTGGTGGTGCATACTATAGGCCTTACATCCATCAAACTTGACACCCAGACCTCTCTCCCTAATGAATTCATAAACCCAGAACAACGATATATCGTGGTAAAGGACTACACGGAGATTGGAATATTTAGAAAACTCCTCGGTGTCATTGATTTTATTCAACGCTCCCAAAAAAAAGTAGCGCTTTCATATCAAAAGGGTAAACTCCTCCCCGAAAATTCTATCCCCCGCTACAATCGAGATGCCGTTATTTCTGCGCTGGATCGTGCAAGAGTTGTTGCTATACAAACGCCTTCTCATCATTCCGAGGTTGAATTCGCAGTCGATCTCGTAGCATCCTTGGAATCTGGAAAGCGTACCCTTGTCATTCTAAGAAACCTACAAGAGATTGAAAACTTTGTGCAGCTCTTCAAAAAAAGGCATCTTATCTTAGTTATCAACAAAGTAGGAGGGTTCTCAGAAAAACCAAATCCATGGGAAATCGGAAACAAACATACTGTGGAAGATATCGAAGAACGGATTCGCCTATCCCCAATCATTCTAACAGATCGAACCTTCCTACTACAATCTCGGATTTTCGAGTTGCTAAGAGATCCAGAGAGAAAAAAATACTTTGATATTGTTCTTGCAGATGCTGCCGAACAGCTCTTTGAGCCGCTTAATCATTATATACAGTCATTTGCGGATCAGTGTATTCTGATAGGCGATGCAAACCGCGTGGCTTATCCATTAAAGAGTTTGGAAGCACGTAATGCTGGACTAGCTATTAGCACTCTTGAAAGGTTAATTAAATTTGATGCATTTTTCGAATCTAAAGATTTTGCCGTTTTTTCAGAAAAATTCCACTATCTTCCTGGGCAGATTACAGAAGCGCTATCGAAGGCCAGGACCCATGTTGATGTAGGTGCAGAGGGTGGATCCGTTACGTTTGTAACTGTCGATGGGCTTGAAGATAGCGGTTCGGAGATATATGCCCAATATTCAATATCTATGGAACCAATAGCAATAGAGTATCGACTTTCGCTTGAACCCACTGCAGAGATTGATATGAATCACCTTGAGTGTATTATCAATCAACTCTCCGGAAAAACAATCAACAATTATGTCGTTGGATCTCAAATTCCAGGTAAACCTGGAATGTTAATAGTGAAACAATTGGATCCAATGGGTTCCGCAATCGGGAGAACTGAGAATGTAATTGTATCAGTGTCCATTCCGACACATTCTTTTGAGGCACTACAGGATCTTATGTTCATAAATCGAGCAGAGGCAGAGCGAGTTGTAGCTGAAGTATCCTCTCTCCATAATCGAGAATCCTGTGCGGTGCTTACACCCTATATCAGTCAGGCCTCATATATTCGGTCAATACTTGTAGAAAACAGCATAACAGACCTACCTGTGTTGTTGCCTCATCAAATTGGTGGACGTTCATATACAACAGTCATAGTGAGTTTTGTAAATGCTAATACTGAAAGAGTACTCCGCTGGCCACTAACAGATCCCAAAGTTCTCTATACGCTACTCACATCAGCTCGAGAGCAACTGATCCTGATCGGCGATCCAAAAACTCTCAGTCAGAGTAGAATACTCCGTGACATAATAATGTCACAGAAGACCGTTCAATCATTAAGCACTTCATAAAGATGATCGAAAAAACGAAAGATTTGAAGATATTGGCAGAGAATAGGCAATTAATATCAAATAATCGTATCGTTTTACCATGGCAGATATCAACATTCGATAGTTTTCGGATATTGGAGAAACCACTATATGAGCTAATAATTCGAGATTTAAAAGAATCATCCTGGACAATTGATGAGCTTGCAATCAAATACGGCATCTCAAAAGAAGACATACGAGAACCCCTCACGATTGCAATGCGAGATCCAGTATTTACTGCTGAAGGATTTATACCTCGTAGAGTGGGTCGTATAAAGCGAAATGGTAAAGGTAGCAATGTCCAATATGCGCTTTTACCCATCCCAATTGAAGCACGGATATTTGATATTACATTTGGACTAAGTCTGCTACATTTCGATTCACTTCTCACGAAGCACGTAGATCAACTACAATTTCTCTCATATTCGGATGGATTATACTCCTTTAAAGAAACTATCGTGAATTGTTGGAATATTGATGAAGATAAAATACATCAATATATTAATAAACATGATGGTGATTGCATTCTTTCTGCGATCGGTCCGCTTTTTATTCCGAAGGAGAGAGGTATTTTTGAAAAAATCCGATTAAAATTATTTGAAGAAGAAAAATTGCTTATTCCAAGGTTTAATAGGAGAAATATCGATACCATTATCAGAAATATTCGAAGGGCTTTTAATGAAGGTTTTATCGACATCACTGATCTGCATAATACGGTGATTGAATTCTCTGACCTCACTCGTTACTGTAAATATCGTAATCTTATGTCTGAATACAAAGAACTGATTGATATTTCTGAAGATGTATTCTATTCGTTATTCATTCAATTGCCTGAGAAAAATGTGATTCCAGTTCAGGAAACAAAAATAGTGGCCAACGAAGACCTGAGTATTCCCAAAGAACCAGTTCAATCAGTTACGGTGAATGAAGAGGTTTCAATTGGCACTAATTCAGTCATTTCAGAGATCTCAGTTGATGAATCTATTGCAGAGATCCATAAAGTCCAAACATCAGATAGAGTGAAAATATCAGAACAACAAAGTGCACTCAGAGAAATTAAAAAAAATCTTGATACACCAGGTGCCTTTGACCTAGTTGTTCATTGCTTATCAACATCAAACAGCATTAATATTCAGAAAGAGGCAATAAAAATTCTCACCATTCTTAATGATGAACGAGCAATTGACATACTTATCAATGCTTATAAAAAGGTTGGTTTCTATCTTTCTCTTGAAATAATCCGCATTCTTGGATCAATTGGATCCCCAAAGTCATTGCCTCTATTATATGAAGTTCTCAATAGTAAACACCTTGAACAGAGAATTGCAGCTATAAATGCCTTAGGGAAGCTAAAGAATCCTCAGGTAACTTCCATACTCATTCAACAATTCAAGGATCCGAAAATAGAAATTAAAAAAATTGCTGTGAGAGCACTTGGAGAAAACTCTGACGGCGGAGCAGTTCCCGCTTTAATAAACATTTTGAAATACTCTAATTCTACAATTCGAGTAGAGGCTATACGAGCATTAGTAAAACTAGATCCCATCCAGGCACTTCCTTACATTCAGCAAGCTTGCAATGATGAATCAAAGGCGGTTCGGGAAGAGGCTAAAAGATCATTAGAGATACGCTTGAATTGATAAGAATTCAAGAGAGCGCCAACAAAAATGTGATTTTATTGAGATTCATTCATTTCAGGGAACATTTACTTTATATTTATCCTTCGCAGCGGGACAATAATATTTAAAGTCACAAGCTGTGCAAGTCTTATCAACAAAATTTGGTTTCCAACATGCTTGAATAGAACCATTATTGGTCTCATCAATAATTGCTTCCTCTATTTCATAAACGACTTTATCAAATTCTTCTAAACTTTTCGTTTGCCGCAATTCGGTTATTGGAATAAGACGAATAGCTCTTTCTTCACGCAGATCAGAGGAGAGAGCAAGCTTTTTGGAGCCCTTTTTCCATTTTTCAATCTCATAAAGATCAACTTTTCGAGAGGGTTTGATATCAGTTTGTTCATTCATAATTTCTTCATAAAGAGTGGAGTCATCTTGAGCAGAAGGAACCATTTCATTAAGGTAAAAAATAATCCCGGCGATTGGCTTATGAGCGTCTGTTTGTCTTGATCTTAACCAGGCATAGGTGAGAATTTGCCATTCGTGAGCGTCCCAAGTAATATTGCACTTCCCATCGCTCAAAGTAACAGGTGGCCGCCTCATACCCTTATAATCAATGATAATTTCAAAATTTGCAGTCTCAAGCTCATTGATCATTTTTTGTATCTCACTATTTTGTTTGATATAGTGAAGAATAAGGTTGCCAGCTGGAGCCTGTTGAAGTGATATGTGAGTTAGTACATCGACAATTCCAGTAATCCCATAATAATTTGATCGATGAATCCCTTCCTGATAGTTTATTATCTCCCGGAAACCTTTGAGTTTAACCTCGGCATCGGTTATGAGGGGAAATAAATGCTGTCCCCAGATGTTGATTGCGGCTTCTGCCCTTTGACTGGCGATACGTTTATGAGGATGGTTTGCATCAGGACATGCTCCCTGATGTTGAGCATTTTCGTCATATGGACAAAAAAGTGGAGGTGGGGGGAGAAGTCCTCTAGCCTTAAGACGCCTATTGACATTCATCTCAATTTCTCTTATCTCTCCCTCCCATGACCAAGGAAACCTATGGGTTGCAGGATTAGTTTTCCAATGTTTATATGCCTCTTCCATCACCCCATGAATAAATTCACCAAACCAGAGTTGGACAGGAGTGGATGGCGGAAGTGCCCCTCGATTATGATATCGATACTGCAGTCCACATGTTTTGTAGCTTAACAGATCTCCTGTAAGACTATATTCAGGAATGATATAAGGTTTTGATTTTACTGAAAGCGCCATTGATTAACTCCTTCATAATGATAGAGATTAGGAAGACCTTCGCCCCAATGCCATCGCTCGGTGCGATCCCAACCAGTCGCTACATTTGGGATAAATTTCCTTTTTGGTTTTTTTCCTTTGGTATTATACCCATTTTTAACACTACTCAATCCAACAATGAGCAAAACATCCTGGGGACGACTGAATGCCACAAAATATTGTCGAATGAGATCATCAAAAGCACGGTCTCTACCCGATCGTGTTGGAGAGCCAAGTCCAGAATACTCTCTCAATAGATCCTCCATTCTGCAAGTCTTTCCCCCATCAGAGGGGAAACGTTTGAAATATTGGAAATGATGATCCGTCTTAAATTCAGAACCAACATCTACAATGACTAATGGGTATTCCAGTCCTTTTGCTTGATGAATTGACATTATAGGGATTCTATCGCGAGGAACAGTTTCAAGGAGGTCTTCATTAATATCAATTGCTCCTGTTGCAAGAGGTATAAATATCCCTCGAAATGCATCTTTTATTGATTTTTCTTCTAGTTCGGGATTTTGTTCATTAAATATTAGTTCACTTTCAAATGAATTGAAGACTGCTGACTGAGTGATAGTCCGTGTCACTACTTCAAGATATACCAATCCCTCAACATCATTTTGCATCGTTGGGATCCAAGTAATGAGCTTGTATAGTAAATCAAGAAGAGGAATTTCATTGGGCCATTTCTTTTTATTCATTGGCTTTCGCGTTTGCCAGGCTTGGATGTATTGATTCAGGGTTATGTCTCCAATCTTTTCCTGCTGATTATGGATATATTGTTGGGCATTATAGCGCCACTTAGTGAAAACTTCATGAGCTTCCCGAGGCATCGTATTTATTGAGTTCTGATAATTACCCTCAGGGTCAATACATTCCAACATTAATCCACAAAGAACCTCTACTTCGGGTATGTCTTGTAATTTTTGCCCTCGTGGATTGAATACATATATGGGGTTTGTGAGTTCCTGTAAATCATTTCTTATATATCCAGGAAGTCGTATGCCTCCATTTGAATTCATCTCTTGTGGTGAGCTCAAAAGAAAACAAATATCTCCAGCTGAACCCTTTTGATCGATTTTTAAAATGTGGTTAATTCCATTAAACGTAATAGTAACACCTTCTCCATAGACAATACTATGAATGAATGAGGAGAGGTCTTGAGCCAACGTTTCAATGTCTTCTCGAAATATCCCTAAAATCGGATAATTTGAATAATTTCCAAATCTACTTGGTGAAATTTTAGGTTTATCTAAAACCCGGACATTTGCAAAGGATTGATCGATTGTAGCAAATTCTGAGGCTAATTCTACAATGTTTGATGTTGAACGATAGTTTTTCGAAAGATTATATGGTACTGTTTGAATCCCCAATCTTTCACAAACTCTAGAAGGAAAATCTGTGAAGAGATCGACAGTTGCACCACGGAATCGATATATAGACTGATCATCATCCCCAACTACGGTGATACCCCCTCCATTTTTCAGTGCAAAACGACAGAGTTCGAAGTAAATACTTTCCTGAAGTAGGTTTGTGTCCTGATATTCATCAATCAGAACAAAGCGGATTGTATCAGTAAAGTTTAACAGTTCCTCTCTCCTTAATTTTTGGTAGAATTCAAACTCCAACTTCGCATAGTCATACAATAATCGATCATCTAATGCTTTTTGATATGCTAGGATAGCTTCGCATGCAATTGGAACACCAGAGTGTTTTCCATCATTACAAAATAAATTGATATCTACCATGTCATGATAGATACGATCCTTCATCTCAAGTAAAACAGATGCTATAGTTGCAGTATTCAACCCTCGCCTATTCCCTTGAATTTCGGCGATATACTCTATTAAATCCGCATTCTTGTATCTATTTCCTCGTAAAAGCCCAAAGCGGACCATCATTGCATGAGTAATAAACTCTTCTATAATCACAGGGGGAGGACTGCCCGGTTCTCGGTTTTCCTTGAGAACATTCTCAGATATACTATCCAGTGTACCAGTGATAATCTGATTGAAGTCAATTCCTTGAAAACTTTCTCTTAAACCTATGTAATCAGGGTTTTCAATAAATGCTTCACGTAGCAAATCTCCCCATCCAAGGATACGAGACCGTAATTCGGCAGCGGCTTTCTTGGTAAATGTTGTAACGAGTATAGTTGAAGGATCGATGCCATCTACATAAACAAGTTTCAAGACCCTTAAAGTCATGACCATTGTTTTACCGCTTCCAGGACCTGCAACGATATAGAGAGATTGATCTAATGATTCATTTAAAATGCAATATTGATCACGGTTATCCTCAAGTGAAATTTTACGATTAATTGCTTTATTTACTGTATCAATAAATGTTTCAAATTTTATCAGCTAAATCTCCCCCAAAATCATTAATTAATATAGTTCAGGATAGTTTTTCTTTTCATAAATAAATAACTATATTTCAGGGATAGTAAAAAACTCATTTCCACCTTCATCCCACCCTCTCTAACATCAACTCACAGAAGTCGATTGTCGGCCGTACTGCATTCTTATGGTGTACTTCAGGATTAATGAAAAATGGCTGATTTAAGGTCTTGATAAAGGAAAAAACAGATTTCCAAGGTATTTGATCAGAAGAAGCCGGAGTTCCATGTTTCCTATGAATATGAAATCCTTTCAGGCAGGAAGGAGGGATCATTGCTAAATTTTGTTCAAATTTAGTTTTGGTTACAGTATATAGCTGTTGAACATCCATAACAACCCCTGTCTTATCGATAATATCGGTTGCTGAGCGTTCGATATAATTCCAGAGTGATGCGATCTCTTTTCCCCGGCTGATCATCTGCCCAGTCCGGTTTTCAAGAACGATGTTTGGTTCATCACCCCAGATACGGGATTGGGTTTCAAAAATTTTTCTCATACCCTCTACTATATCAGGAATGGCGTTTCGCTTATCGCCAGGATGAATTTCAATGAAATCAGCTGGAATACCAAAATACTCGGTTATATTGCCCACCATCACTGAGAAGTCATGTACCCATTCTGGTTGATGCCATTTTATTACTGTCTGTGAAATAATGTTATATTGATCAGTCCGGGGTACGGAAGGCTCAGTATGAAGAATGTAATTACAATTCCCTTTTTCTATCGGGTCCTGTGAATACAGGAGAGGAATATGTTCTTTTTTGAGAGGCATCCCAATATCTACGCCAGTTTTAACTTCCTCAGTCCCATTCTTGATTAAGTCTGCCGGAATTTCCACATATTTACAGTCGAATTGGCTTGCAAGGTCAATTCGTTCTGCAAGTCCACCCCTTTGGCGAATACTACTGACATTAGGCAGAACATACTCAATCCTCTTATTCGCCATGCAAAATCACCCGGCATCTCCTCAGACCTTTGATGAGTAGATTCGCTCGTATCGAAGAGTGAGCGTTCCTTTCTCCTCAGAGGCAACAACCCGGAAGACGTCTCCTGGATTGATCTTTGATGAACGGACGATCTCAGATGGAATGGTGAGATCCAGAGAATTGGATCCATGGTGGAACCGGGATTTGACAATTTTTTCTTTCGTCTCCATATGATCCAATTCGGATCATGCACATTTAGGGCTTAATGCACATAATGTGCATAAAATTGAAGTTTCAGCGTTCAACTTAAAGAGTCACAAGTGGAAGATGATTCTAGAGAACAATATTGAGAGTTTCAGCTTCCAGGTACCATCTCACCGAAAAATCCACCTACCTCATCACCATCAGAGGATATGAACCATGGTCCATCTAACCAACCCCCCCACCTGCCCCTTCTGCACCCCCGGCCCCTCCGCCATCGTCCTCGCAAACGATCTCGCCTACGCCCGCTATGACCTCTATCCGGTGAGCCCCGGCCACCTGCTCCTCATCCCTTTCCGGCACGTGGCCTCGTTCTTCGAGGCAACCGAAGCTGAGCAGGCCGCCCTCTTGGCTCTCGTCCATGATGCCCGTCGGCTGCTCGATCAGCGGTATGCCCCCGACGGCTACAACATAGGGGTGAACATCGGGGCGGCGGCCGGGCAGAGCGTGATGCACCTGCATGTCCATGTGATTCCGAGGTATGTAGGGGATATGGATGATCCGAAAGGCGGGGTGAGAGGGGTGATCCCGGGGAAGAGGGGGTATTGAGGGGGAGGAGGAGATATGAGGGAGCATGGAGATCCAGCCATGCACATCTTCAAGGATAAAAAAGTTCCTCTACAAGTTTGCTGATTGGAATCTGCAAATGATCAGCGACGTTTTTGAGTATTTTTCGAAACGTTCCAATATGTATCGGATCATGAAGTGGAACGGTAATTGTGTGAGGTTTTCCATTCGCTATCATTTTGAGTTTTGCATGACTCCCTGTCTGGTGAACAAGCCTGTACCCTTTTACAGAAAGCAGCTGTATTAATTCAGTGCCACTGACATTCCGAGGAGTTTTCATACGACAATTAACTCATCCTTAACCTGATGGAGCCTGATAATACGGGGTCGTTCATCCTCCTCAAAATGGCAGGATACGGCATCATGAACCATTGCCTTCAATTCTTCGTAATTGTCGGCCTGAGTAAAGATAGAGTGGCCAAGTGAGTGAGCCTCATACCCTCCCTCCGGGGATTCCTCGACAATGAATATGATTTCCTTTTCTCTGTACATTGCCTTCAACAAGTTATAGTCTGTATTCCATCGTTAAGAAAGTATCACCTCTCCATGTCAATACCGGTTTACATCTGCATGTGATTCCGCGGTATGTTGGGGATATGGAGGAGCCGAAGGGCGGGGTGAGAGGGGTGATCCCGGGGAAGAGGGGGTATTGAGGGAACTGGATCAGTTTTTGATGGACAGAACATTTCCCTTATCATCATTAACGAATGACACAGATCAGCCCATCTATGGGGATGAAATAACAGGTACAAGGTATTCCTGTAGCCCGATTGATCTTTTACATACCATCGCACACCATTCACCCTAATTATCACTGATACCTTTATAAAATAATCACTAAAATGCGATACTATCAACAAGGTCGATTATCACTGATACATTTATATAGGTATCGCATTATAGTGATAATACACCATCATGATAACCAGCAATGAGAATCAGATTCTCGAACATATTAAGCGTACACTGGGAATTAGTGATAACGCATCCATTATATGGGATGTTTTGGTTTTGGAGGGTGTCCCGTTTCGAGTCGATATGGTTATCGATGATTCTTCAAAAAAATACATCATAGAAATCACGTCAAGGCTCTCCATCGATACCATCGGACGCCAGCTTATCCTGAAAAACCTTCTGGGCTCGACAGAATTCAATAAAAAAACTATAGAATTTATCATCGCAAGCAAGCTGATACCTTCAGAGATCGAGAAGATCGCCAAATCCTGCGATATCCGGATCATTACGTTACCATACCGGGCAAAGATCAACAACAAAAATGAAAAATCAGATGTACGCCGTATCGAAAAGATCAGCTCAGAAAAGTCCTGGAGGATCGTTACCACACTCCTCACCATGAAGGAGACCTCCATCCGGCAGCTCGCCATGAAAGCGAATGTCTCGTACGGGTGGGCTCATGCAACCGTGAAGAGCCTGATTGCAAAGGGCATTGTCATTGAAAACAACCATATCCAACTCAATGATATTCCTAAACTGCTCAACGGCATCGCATGGGAACGCCCATTCGAGAAATTATATTATGACGAGAGAGTTCTCCCGGAGACTGATGCTACCTCGGCCGCACAGACGATCACTCATATGTGTGACTCGCAGGATGTCGATTGCGGGTTCACAGGTTTTACGGCAGGAGGAATCTATACACACTATGGATTCCGCCATGACTCGGTGTACATCTATATCCAGAAGGAAAAGATCGATCAGTTCCTCGATTCTTTTGAGGCCACGGATACACAGGGAATTAAGGTCAGGGTATACAAGCCGGATCGGGATGTCTTCTCTGACACACGTATAATCGAAGATATCCGGCTTGTTTCACCGGCACACACTCTGCTTGATCTGGCAGGGATGGGCTACAGTGGCCGTGACCTGACCTTACAACTCGTGGAAGACTATGCCCGCTTATGAAGTCACCCGTTCTCTGATCGAAGCCTCCTTAGCGGAGCTTGCAGAGATCTATCGTTGGGTCAATGGCCGGGAACGTCCGGAGAATCCCGTGCCGGTCCTGATTGGAGGATGGGCAGTGTACTGCTATAGTCCGTGGTATGGGTCAATCGATATCGATCTGGTTACAAATTCGAGAACAAGACAGCATCTCATGCGTCATCTGCTGGCGAGCCGGGAGTTCATCAGGAGACGTAATCCTCCGTTTCGCAACAGTATTGTAAAGGTCACCCCTCAAAAAGGCGAGATCATCATCGACTTCATTTCACAGGATGAGAGGAATTGTTTCGAGGGCCGGGATGAATCCTGCCCGATGACCCTCCTGAATGGCAGGACGATTCAAAAAGAGATCTCACCAGGAGCATCAGTCACCATACCAAAACGTTCGCTCCTGTTGCTCCTAAAAGTAAAAGCTGCATGGGATCGTGCATACAGGATACAGGAGCACACGTCAGACAACGAGGACTGGGAGAAAGGCAAGCTCCGGAAAGACCGGGCGGATATCCTATCCCTGATTGATCCTGACAATGGCGGAAAAGAACTCGATCTCATGTTTCTGGGTGAGATGATGCAGACATATCCGTTCCTTTTGGAAGTTCTCACAATAATCCCTGATGACCGGGATGCCCTCCAGATGTACGGGCATATGGATCGAGATGCTGCACAAAATGTGATTCTGGATGTTCTCAGCCTTATCAGGTACATGCCATCAAGTCATCCAGAGCAATAGGAGATAGCAATGTATACGCTCATTCCTTTTTGACCAGGGTATATAAAGAAAGGCTCATTCGTTTTTGCCCACCCATGACCAAACTCCTCCTCATACACATCGCGTTGAGGGGGGAATCAAGAGGTGTATTCCATGACGAATGTCAAAACGATACTTTCCGCTTCTCCTCGATGAAGATCATTCTCAAGAAGATGGAGGAGAGCTGTATTTTTAGGTTGAACCACAGATAAACAACCCTCTTTACGCAAGAGGCGGATTTCTGCAACACCCGGTCGATCATCTCCATCTTCTACAACTTCATTCCAGACTGCAGGAGGGATGATAACTGAAGAAAAACGTCGAAGAAGATCTATTCGACCAATCAATGAAAGATGGATAAGAGGTGATGAATTACTCATCACCCGAACCATAGGCGATATCCATTTCAAGATCTTCATCTGTATAATGACGCAGAACCTTCCGTAATCCGAGAAGCTCCTCCCATTGCCAGCGTTTCAGACCGGCAAGTCTGGCAGCCTTTCCTGAAGAGAGCACTCCCCTCATATAGAGAGCAATAGCAAGTTCCTCATAAAGGACGGACTCTACGCTATCAGGGGGAAGGCGAAGTGCAGATACAATCTCCTGTGGGATGGTGATCGTTATATCAGACATATCGCTCCTCGTTGATGAGAATTGGTTGATAAGAATTGGATAGAAGCCGTATATTACTAACGGATGCTATCCGTTCCATTGCCACCAGATTAAGAACGGATCTCCCCTGGCTACAGGGCAATATGATTATATTTTCACCCGACAATACCAGGATCAAGTCGATACAATGAGCCTTTATGACGAGGTAGTAAGGCAGAAGGAGGCGATCCGGCGGCTGGCAGCAGCACGTGGAGCGGTAAATATCCGGCTCTTCGGATCAGTAATCCGGGGAGAAGAGAACCCGGAAAGTGACCTTGATATCCTCGTTGATTTTAAACCAGGAACAAGCCTCCTTGATCATATTGCACTCATCCATGATCTTGAGGATCTCCTTGGACGAAAAGTAGATGTCCTGAGCGAGAAGGGACTCCACTGGGCTGTCCGTGATCGGATTCTTCAGGAAGCTGTGCCGTTATGAACGATGATCCGGGTATAATGTCAATGGAAGCAAACAGAGAGATGCTGGGAAACCGGCAAAAGAACGATCCCATCATCCGTCAGCTTGAAGTAATTCTTCCCCATCTTAAGAAACGTTTTGGCGTTGCAAGAATCGGATGCTTCGGATCGGTGGTGCGGGGAGAAGATCGCCCGGACAGTGACATCGATCTGCTGGTTGAATTTGCACCTGGAGAAACAACCTTTCGTAACTTCATGGAGTCAGTCTATTTTCTCGAAGATCTCCTTGGCCGCAATGTGGACCTTGTCACCGAACAGGGATTAAGCAAATATCTTCGCCGTACTGTCGAAAAGGAGGTTATCTGGTGTGGAGAGGGGAATTAAGGAGAGGAGAAGAGAGGAGATCTCTGATCCAGCTGACAAATGTCGTCACCCACATTCAATATTTCAGTCATTCATCCCCTGGAGGAAGAACCTGGTGGAGCCTGATAATGCCGGGCCGTTCATCCTCCTCAAAGTGACAGGAGACGGCATCATACACCATGGCCTTCAGTTCCTCGTAATTGTCGGCCTGGGTAAAGATAGAGTGGCCAGGTGAGTGAGCCTCATACCCTCCCTCCGGGGATTCCCAGGCAATGAATAGGATTTCCTTTTCAATGTGCATTGCCTTCAACAGATGTAGATTGTGTATTCCATCATGAAGAAAATATCATCTCTCCATGCCAATGTGTGCCCATGTGTTCACGAATCAGAAACAATTTGTTTCTGAAGTGGAAACATTTTTTTCGAAGAGCGAATACAATCGTGATCTCTATCTTCTTGTGCCCGGAGAGGAGTATTTGCCGATCTCGAGATGATGGCGGCAAGGATGGAGAAGGCAATCTCTGAGGAGGTGGGAGTTGAGACACATATCCTCATCCTGACATCCAACCGATTATCAGACCTCAGGGAGACAGACACCCCATTCTATCTTAGCCTGTTAAGGACAGGGTATACGCTCAAAGGGGAGTCAATTGAAGAGTATTGAATATCGAACCGAACAAGTAGCCGAACAAGTAAAGAATCACGGCCCTGGTTGCAGCCCTGGTTGCGGCCTGAGTTACGGCCCGAGTTGAGACAAGAGAGACAATCCAACCTCCACGTGCCACCAGGGGTATCTTTCATAAAAACCTGAAATTTCAAGTAAATCAGCGTCTTAAGGATTAGACCTTCTTCCTCTGGTTCTCCCTCTCAAGCAATCGTTGATTCAAAGCTTCAGTATCGTCATGAGGCCACTCATACCGCTCTTTTGTATAATCCCCACTTCCAAACTCATAGCTCTGAATAAAGCGAGCCATATCAACGGGTCCAAGAGCTTTGCTCAGTGCGCAAATTCCCTCTTTCCGGATCTCACTGATAGTTTTCTTCATCTGACATCCCTATGATCCATATGAGCATATGTTGATGTTTTCGCTCATTTAATTTTGATCCACCCGGATCATCGAAAAGTGATCCACCCCTCCACCATGCAAAACATTCCCGTCATGTGACAGGGCTTGCGCTATATAATCCTTGATCATGGCACTGTTCATGGCACTTTTCATGGTACTCTTCATGGATCTGTCATCCCCCAATTGACATAATAATTGATATCCTCCAGATCGATGTACACGCTCATTCAAACTTGTACACACTCACCTATACCGGAAATACCGTTTATGTGCGAGATCTATAGGGAGAATCTCAACCACCCGGATGCGGCTCTGAACCGGGCAGATGCGAAAGATGAGAGTGTATGTGCGGCTGACATGCATTCTATATATGTCACCACGTACGTCAACATCTCTATCACCACCCAGCCGCTCAATGCCGGAGGCACCAGTGAGAGTATCCAGAGCTTCAAGTGTGCGAAGATGGCGGAGGATGACACGCCTGCTTTTCAGAGGGAGCCCGAGAACAAACTCACAGGCAGCCCTTTCGATTTCAATCCTCATTCGATCCTCATTCAATCCTCATTCAGACCCCAGGCTTCCCGGGCTTCTTCCAGAGAGAGGTACTCTCCTTCCTCACTGACATGCATGGCATGCCTGATAATATCCCGTTTCTCCCGTTCTGTAACCAGATCTGAGATAAGATGGTCGAATGTTTCACCCGGCTTCTTGATGAGCGAGAGCTTCTCCCAGGTAGATGGGGAGACTGGGATCCGCTTATAGGTTCTCTGGCTAACCATGTCAATCACGTTTCATATATGCACCATATGATACATATGATACATATGGACTCTATGTACCAGGTCAACCGCAGATTATAAGAATGCTGTCATACCGGTCGCGAGGGTATCTTCACCACCGGGAGAGCATGTACAACTCACCAGCAGGTTATTCTGAGATTTTGAGAGTTTTTTCTCCCATAACGGGTTCTATTTGGGATATGCGGTCTTCCTGATCTCCTCAAACAGGCCGAAGGGATTCCCCTCAAAGGGCTTTATCCACTCATCCAGCATCCCGAAAAAAACATGGCCTCGTTCTTCGAGGCAACCGAAGCTGAGCAGGCCGCCCTTTCCTTCAGTGTTTGTATACAGATCAGAGAAAAGAGGACGAAACCGCTCCCGGTCGATCACGGAGGGCAAGGCACCAGGATTGTTTCCTTATTGAGCAATGCCGCGATATTCATCCTTAATTACGAAATTAAAGAACGTGCTCATGGATTATTGACCGATCCCGCACTATAGAGTTCTTTCGATGGGGGGAGGTTATTCGAAGTTCTTCCAGGTGAATCAGCTATTCTTCCAGATTTAATTTATATCCCAAGAGCAAACAGGAAAATATGTTTCAAAGAATTGCACGGGGATGGCATCTGTTTAAACAGACATTTGCCATTCTCTCAAGGGAGAAGAGTCTTGTATTCTATCCGATCATCTCAGGAATTATAATTCTGCTCATTCTCGGCCTGTTATTCATTCCGGCCCTGTTTATATTCAGTATAACCGGAATTGACCCTGATAAGATGGGAGTAGCCGGATATGCACTCTGGATTCTGTTGCTCTTTGCTATATTTTTAGTTACGGCATTTGTATCGTCATTCTTCAAAGCCGGAATTGTGTATAATGCAACAGAAGTGATAAAGGGCAATGATCCCGCATTCAAAGACGGGATCAGTGCAGCAATGCCAAAAATCGTTTCACTATTTACCTGGGCATTCATTGCGGCAACAGTCGGTCTTATTTTAAGCCTTCTGCGTGAATCCGACAACCCTCTTGGCAGGATTCTCACCGAAATTGTGGTCGGAATTGCCGCTGCTGCCTGGAATCTTGTCACCTTCTTTGTAATTCCGGTTATATTATTTGAAGATCTTGGTGCAGTTGCTTCTATAAAGGAATCCTGGGGCCTGTTTAAGCAGACATGGAGCGAGACGGTCATTGCCGGTTTTTCATTTGTGGTTGTTATGATCCCGGCATTTCTGCTTATGGCCGGTACCTTCTTCTCGGCTATCTTCCTCCCCTTTGAGGTATTCGGAGGCAAGCTTATACTGACTATCATCGTCTTTGCAATCTCTGTCATTCTCATATCCGCACTTCAGGGTATCCTCGTTGCTCTTCTGTATCATTATGCAAAGACAGGCGAGATCTCACCGCTTGTTGACAGGGATCTCATCGAAGGCGCCTTTGTTGAGAAGAAAGGCAGCACTACTGGTACATTCACCAGCGGAAATATCTGATAACCCCTATAAAAATCATTTTTTTCAATTTTCCGAAAAGAGGCAGTGAAGAAGTTGGGAAAGTGAAGAGAAAGCTTCAATAAAAAAAAGAGCCTCCTCGCTATTTTTTGTGGGTAATTTGAAGCATATGCGGCGCGGGTATCGGGGGGCGGGGTAGCGAAGGGAGCCGGATGACAGAGATGATACACCCTTGCTCGAGAGAGCAACCTGAAAGGCGATTCGAAGAATCGGGGTGTATCTCCTCTGGCAGCCCCGAAGCATTCCCGCCCCCACGCACTGCATCTGCGGCCACCCGTTCAACCTCCCTGCGAAGCACTTGCGGACGGGTCCGGGGCGTTGGGGAACGCCTGATAACCAGATATTGACTCATAACCTATTTGAAACCCACACGAATCAGCGAATAGCCTGAAAAGAGAGGGTCCCGGTGTGGCTACCACATCAGGAACCATGAAGATACAGGCGACTCTCACAACAACTTTAAAATTCCATCAAAAGGCATCTCCTTTGAGACAATAACCCGCGTGCCGGTATAGGTGAGATCCGGAGTGTCCATGAGCTCTTTATACTGGTAGATTCTTGGTCCGTACTGATATCCGGTATCATTGTACCACCAGTCCGGGTACCCGGGCTCTTCCACCGCTTCAGTCTCTGGATCTGTCAAAAGACCATTTGAATATTTCACGATCATTGTTGCCGTCAGGCTCTTCCAGCTCTTTATGATGGCATCACCCCGCTCCACCGTCAGATTGGTCATGACAGCCTTTGCACCGGCAGTATCACCGGCAGTAAGACGATCAACTGCCTGCTCATCGGCCTCCATCAGGAGCCGTAATGATTCTGCCTCAAGACTCTGCTGTTCTTCCTGTATATCCACAATCATCATGTTATACGCAAGACCCGCCCAGTTCGTCAGGAGACAGAATGTCCAGTATGCGGTATCCGGATTATATACGAGACGGCTGCCGCCTGTATACGAGGAAGAGAGGTTATCAGATCGTGCATAGATTGGCGTATACACCGTCTCATAGGGCACTGCCGGCCCAAACCAGAGCACGCCGGCCACCTCTTCGGGGAGATCCGGACGGATCATCGTGATATAACTGTAACTACAGAAGATCTCAGAGATTGCCCTCGGATAGGCTCCCGCACGAACTTCAAGTGTGGTTTCATTCTGGAAGTTCGTATGGGCATCTTCAGGCCCAAGCACACGGTATGGATTTCCAAACGGCCCTGCCGCCAGTCCCGCGGTCCTGTCAAACTCTGTTCCCTCGTAATGATCCCGGAACAGGTTCAGAGCAATACTGAAATTCACCTTCTCATCGGGAACAAATGAGAACGGATACTCCCTCGTATACGTATCCTCAACATACGGGCTGAGTTTGAGGGATGGAGCGAGGGTGTCCTGGATCCTCCAGACCCGCATCAGTGAGTAGTAGGGATGCGAATATTCGCCATAACTGACCGTTTCAAGCCAGTCAAGCGGACCATCTGATGGGGACCACCAGCCTGCACGCTCTGCAACAGAGAAGAGGTTATCCGAGTAGTGCATGTCAGGCATCCCGGGGGAGACATCTCGGATCCTGAATGTATTTGCAGCAACAAAGATCTCTCCATCCTTTACTTTCTGCGCAACCCAGAGCCCTCCATCGCCGTCCGGGTTCCCGCACATCTCGATCACCCAGATCTCCCCTGCATCTGCAAAGATGAGAGTCTCGCCGGTGCCATAGTATCCATACCGATCAATCAGATCTCCAACAAGGAGTACTGCCTCCTCTGCACCAGTACATCGCTCAAGAGCAACATTTGAGAGTTCTGAAGAGTAGAAAAGTCTCCTGTTCTCTTCAGCTTGAGGTTCGTACTTTGCATAATCTGTGCATTCGGCACTCATCAGGTTCTGATCATTGATCATCCCATATGAGCCGGTGTAATAACCATAGGTCGAGGGAACCTGATCGATATAGCCAAGAACAGGATTTGATGACGAACCCTGCTTACTTCCTGCAGCATCAGATCCGCTGTTTGGATCAAAGAAGACCGGCCGCTTGTCACCGGGCTGGTGCGTTGCCGGGGGGATATACGTCACAAAGATGTCATCCTGATCTCTCCAATCCATCCCGACACCATCATTCGTATGGCCAAGATACACTGTGCCATCTTCAGATGCTCCGGGTGTTATTCCAAAGATTGTGCATCCCGAAACAGTTGCCGGGATAACAAGAGCGGTGAGAAGAAGAAGAGACAAAAAAAGTCTGAGATCTACATTTTTTAATGGATTTTGCATGGGGAGAGATATTCTTAATCGCTTAAAAAAGTTTCTAAATAACCCCAATTCGGTTTTTCATGTAAACATGTATGACCAATAGAATAGCCACCCGGAGAAGAGAGCAGTCCGGGTGAACCAGTCATATGGGAGATGACATGCATGGTTCTGCCATCAGTCTCAATCTCTTCGGACTCATATTCACAGATGATCTTTTTCTCCGGATAGCCCATACCTCTCCACCGCTTGATAATCCCCTGATCCCCCGCCACCTTTTTCCTGCAAGAGACCAATCATTGAATCAGTATGCCCCTCAATCCCTCACAGGAGAAAGCCGTCACCGGCAGCGGCTTCCAGCTCGTGCTTGCCGGCCCCGGATCAGGCAAGACAAAGGTGATCGTTGAGAAGATCCTTCACCTGCTTGACCGGGGCATCTCCCCCACACATATCCTTGCCCTCACCTTCTCGGAAAAAGCGGCAGCCGAGATGAGCGAGCGGATCGAAACACTGCGGCCGCACCAGGATATCGGGATCCATACCTTCCACTCCTTCTGCCTTGAGATGCTCCGGGAGAATATGCTCACAAGCGGGATCTCGATCGCAAACGGGATCATCAGCCGGACCAATGTGCTCGTCTGGGGTCTCCGGAACATCGATTCATTTGGTTTTGAGTATATCCGGATCGGAAACAACTCTTCAGACATCATTACGGCGATCGTCGATGGTATCAGCGCATTCCGTGACGAGCTGATCACGCCTGCGATGCTTGATGAGTACCTGAAGAGAAAACAACAGACAGAAGTCACGGAAGAGGAGCGGGATTATCAGAACAAGCTCACTGACCTGCTGAAGGTCTACAGGGCTTATGAGCAGTACAAGCAGGACGAGCATCTCATCGACTTCGATGACATGATCTTTTTGGCAGTCAGCCTGCTCCGGAACAATCCGGGCATACGAAGCCTCTACCAGAGACGCTTCCCCTACATCCTCGTCGATGAGTTCCAGGATACGAACTTCGCCCAGCTCGAGCTCGTCAAGCTCCTTGCAGGCGATCACCTCTGCGTCGTCGGGGACGACGACCAGACCATCTACCGGTTCAGGGGAGCATACCTGACAAACATCCTGGACTTTAGGGAGTGGGCGAAGGAGCATGCGGAAGTCCTGCTGGACGAGAACTACAGAAACCCGCCGGCAGTCCTTCAGCTAGCCTTCCAGCTGATGCAGAAGGCACCAAACCGGCAACAGAAGGAACTCATCTCAAAGAAACCGGCAGGAGAGCCGGTTGTGGTTGCAGCCTGCGGAAACGAGGAGGGGGAGGGGGAGTACGTTGCAACAGAGATCGAACGGCTCGTGGGAGGCCTGCTCCCTGAGCGGGGCGGCGAGCCGGCCCGGCCGATTCAGTACCGGGACTGTGCCATACTCTGCCGGAGCAGGAAGGATGGCGCAAAGTTCCAGGCGGCCCTGAAACGGCACAACATCCCCTGCATCTATCAGGCCGATGTTGATTTCCTGCGGCTGCCGGTCATCCGTGACATGATTGCATACCTTTGGATCATCAACAACCCCCTGACAGCGGGCATCGCACTCAACCGGATCATGAAGCTCTGCTCCATCCCCGAGACCGTTGTGCAGGCGATCAATACCGGGGCACAGAGGCGGTCCGGAGACGGGAGATCTGATCCGGAACCCGGAAACGACTTTGTGTACGAGACGATGCTGGATGCCCAATCAGTGACCCCCGGCTATGCCCAAAAGATCAGCGAGATCATCGGGATGCTCAGGCAGTTCATCGAGGAGAAGGAGAGGCAGACGCTCCCGGCACTCGTCCATAAGGTGATGATGCAGGCATCAGGGCTCTATCGGTCAGCCCTCAATGATGAGGCTGCATTGACCCGGCAGTACCTTGCCAGATTCCTTGAGATCACGCAGGAGTACGACCAGATCACCTGTTCCGCCACAATCGGCGGATTCCTTGAGTACCTCCAGTACTTCTCTGACTTCTCTGTGGAGATTGAGGAGCGGGAGGAGACCGACGCAGTCAGGATCCTCACCATCCATAAGAGCAAGGGAAAGGAGTTCCCGGTTGTCTTTGTCGTCGATCTCGCCCAGAGGAAGCTCCCGCTCAACTACCGGGAGAAACAGTTTGTCGTCCCACCGGATCTCGCAAAAGGGCTCCGGGCAGGCGAGGACGAGAAGGCACTCTTCATCCAGGAGGAACGCCGGCTCCTCTTTGTCGCGATGACAAGAGCCGAGGAGCGGCTGTACCTCACCTATGCGAAATGGTATGGAAAGAACAAGCTGGAGACAAAGCCCTCAGCCTTCCTTGAAGAGCTGGCATTCCGTGAGAACCCGCTGATCAAGCTGGTCGAGCCGGCAGCGTTGAATATGGATCTCCCCTTCCCTGAGGAGACACCGGCCGGAGAAGCCCGGACCCGGCTCCAGGAGCAGGCGATCAGGGCGATTGCAGAGATGCGGCTTTCAACCGCCCTCCAGGATCTGATGACGCTCGAGAGGGTCCGGGGCTATTCCGAAGAGGGAAGAGAGGAGTTTGACCGCGACGCATTCGTGGCAGCCGCCTCGACCGAGACGCCGATCACCGAGATCATCAGGAGACCCCCGGAACAGGCAGTGGTCCCGGAGACGATGGCGTTCTCGTACTCGAAGCTGCAACAATACAAAGACTGCCCGCTTCAGTTCAGGTTCAGGCATATCCTGAAGATTGCAGAGCCCCCCGGCCCTGCACCGGCAGCTGCAAAAGGAACCGGCATCCATGCCGTCATCGAGAACCTCGACCCGGACCGTCCGGCAGATGAACAGATAGAGGAGCTGCTTGAGAAGCACTGGACGCCTGAGCAGTTCGAGTCGAAGACGCAGGCAGATCAGAATAAGGCATCAGCCCGCGACCTCCTCATGACCTATATGGAGTGGCAGGAGACGAACCCAAACACGATCATCGCGCCTGAGAAAGGGTTTGGCTTCACCTTCTGCGGCCGCGAGATACACGGGTATATCGACCGGATCGAGCAGACGCCGGACGGCGGCTATGTGGTGATCGACTTCAAGTCCGGAAGAACACCTTCAAACATGACAAAGAAGAGTGTCCCTGAGAATATCCAGCTCAACATCTATGCAATGGCAATCAGGGAACTCTTTGGAGAACTGCCAAAACGGGCCTCGCTCTTCTATCTTGCGGACAACCGGATCATCGACTACCTGCCAACCGAAGAGAGCATCAGGGCATTCACAGAGATTCTGAAGGAGATGCTCAACTCTATACAGACAGGCGACTTCCCGGCCCAACCGGATTATCAGCGGTGCCAGTGGTGCCCGTATGGGGATCTCTGCGATATGAAGGGCAATTAATACCCACCAACCGCCTATTCATGTTTTTTGACAATCATCTCAGCAACCTGCTGGCCTGAAAGGACAGCCATCGGCATCACCTTAACCGTTATCTCACCCCCCGAACCGGCAGACGATCCACCATTACGTTTATAAAATCTCCTGATTATTACTCACTATGAAATCTGGAAGATCCTGCCTTCTCCTGGCTCTTCTTACCGGAATCCTGATCATCTCGGCAGGATGCATGGCTGTGGATCCGTCTGCTTCCACCCAGAACAAAGACCTGGCCGGAACGCCTCTTCTCACTCCGGAGATGGCTCTTGTAATGAACCAGATGCAGGATAGCCAGAATAAAGGTGCAAACTGGGTATTCTCATACATTATCTCAGGAGATTCAGGGGATAAGACAAGATTCTATGAATCACAGGGATGTGTGGAGATCCTTGATGGCAGGATGCGGACCTTGATCGATGCATCCAAAGAGCCTCGAAGAGAGTATCTTTTGGGTGAATATGAGAAGGTTGATGAAAAGCAGAGAGCGATGATCCGATCTGCTGAACTTGTCCTTGAAGAGTACGATGACAATGCTGTTGTCTCAGAAACCACCCTCAGGAGATTCAATGAGGAGCTCTCTCTGATGAAATCCGCTTTTGATGAGTTCTTTCAGGCCACCTCAGACAAGGTTCTGAAGCAACCCGAATCGCATACGAAGGAATTCGTCATTGTCAGCCTTATGACCCGGCAGGAAGAGATGATTGGGTCGTTTGGAGATGCACCAGACTTCATCCCTCCTGATTATTCTGAGTGATTGAGACGAAAAAAGCCTCAGATCCAACAATCCCCGGCAGATCAAGATCCATTGAGAGGCAGAGGGAACGTCCCGCCCCTGCCCCCGGGTTTCAAAACGGTGAATCGGACAGCCGTGATCAAAAACCTTATCCGCTTTTTCACCGATTGAGATAGCAAAGGAGGAATAGAGAATGAGCTCATGGAAATGCACAATCTGCGGACATATTCACAATGATGAGAAAGAATCAAAGAAATTCGAAGAACTCCCCGAGGACTGGGTATGCCCGGTCTGTGCAGCACGCAAAGCCCTCTTTGTGAAGAAGGAGTGAAGGAAACATGGTTGTTCGATCAATCAAAGATGGAATCTCCTGGGTCGGGGCAATAGACTGGGATCTCCGCCTCTTTGATTCCCTGATCCCTACGCCAAAAGGCACAAGCTATAATTCATACCTGGTGAAAGGAAGTGAGAAGACCGTTCTCCTTGATGCCGTAAGCGAGGAGATGGAGATGGAGCTGGTCACGAACCTGATGACCGCACAAGCCGATGAGGTCGACTACATCGTCGTCCACCACGCCGAACAGGATCATACCGGCTGCCTCCCGCTCCTGCTTGAACTGTATCCGTCTGCACTCGTCCTGACGAGCCCAAAGGCAAAAGAGCTTTTAATTGAGTTTTTCGGCATTGAAGAGGAGAGGATCCGGGTTGTTGAAGACAGGGAAACAGTCGATCTTGGCGGAAAGACGATGCAGTTCTTCCACGCCCCCTGGGTCCACTGGCCGGATACCATGTTTACATATATCCCGGAAGATCAGATCATCTTCACCTGCGACTTCCTCGGCTCCCATCTTGCTGCATCTGATCTCTATATCAATGACCCCGAGCGGCTCTATGAATCCGCAAAGCGCTACTATGCCGAGATCATGATGCCCTTCGCAGGCAGCATACCTGCATACCTTGACACTATCGAGAGCCTCGATGTTGAGATCATCGCTCCAAGCCACGGCCCTCTCTATAACAACCCGGACCTGATCCTGGGATACTACCGGGAGTGGGCAACTGCGGATCCAAAGAACACCGCTGTTATTGCCTATGTCTCGATGCATGGAAGTACAAAGAAGATGGTGGACATCCTTGGAAATGCCCTTATCGGCGAGGGAGTGGATGTCGAGCGGTTCAATCTGGCAGAGAGCGATATCGGGCTTCTGGCAATGAGCCTCGTTGAAGCAAAGACAGTCATCGTCGCCACCCCGACAGTTCTCTTCGGTGCCCACCCTCTTGCAATCTATGCAGCATATCTTGCAGCCGCCATCAAGCCGAAGGCGAAGTACGCAACAGTCATCGGATCATTTGGCTGGGGCGGAAAGGCAGTAAAACAGATTGCAGACATTATTGCCCCACTGAAGTGCGAGGTCATCGAGCCGGTCTATATCAAAGGCCACCCCACTGAAAAAGACATTACCGCGATAAAAGAGCTCGCAAAGACGATTGCGGCGAAACATGCTGAGTGAGTAGTATGTTGATTCAATAAACCCCCATAACCCAACTTTTTTATTCTGAACCAATGTAGTATTGCCTATGACGGAAAAGGGCCAGATCTACAAATGCGGCGTCTGCGGAAACATCACCAGCGTCATGCATGCAGCGAATGGCAAACTCGTCTGCTGCGGAAAGGATATGGAACTGCTCATCGAACAGACCGCCGACAAGACCACCGAGAAGCATGTCCCGATCATCGAGCGATCAGGGAAGGGATATGTTGTCACCGTCGGCTCGACCCCGCACCCGATGGAGCCAAACCACTACGTCGAATGGATCGAGCTCCAGACAAAGAACGGCACCTGTCTTGCCCATTTAAAGCCAGGGATGGCTCCAACGGCGTACTTCGAGACCGATGAAGAGCCAGTCAAAGTACGGGAGTTCTGCAACATCCATCTGCTCTGGGCAGATAGGTAATCTTCTTTTATCACCTGACAACCAGGTCGTCACCCAGATCCTTTGATATCTCCTCAAGACTCCGAAAGCGGCCTGCCTGAATATCAGCTTCACTCGCTTTTATTCCATCAATCTCCTCCCGGGTGAGCGGCTCGTCATCTTAGACAGAATCGATGAGGCGGCAGATGATTGAGTCGTAAGTATCAGCAGGATGCGTTTTCAGATCATCAGGCATCACTTTCGTCTCCTCACGGACACGGATGGATCGCATCGCCATACCATTGATCGGTTCTTCATGGGAAGTATAGCTTCCGGATGAAAGAGGAGAGAGATTATATGCACCAATCAACTCAATATTTCACTCACTCCCTCGCAATCCCTTTATATTCAGACCACGATTATTCTTTCATGACCACACAACCCTATCGGATTGGGGAGACATTCAATCCCGATCCTGCGCTGAAGAGATACTATTACCTCACCTACGCAATCGCCCTCATCCTCCTTGGGGGCTTCTGTATCAGTATCCTCGCCGTGACGCCGGATATCACCGGACTGATCATCACCATCCCGATTGCAGCGGTGCTCCTCTTTATCCTCTACTGGCTTGGGCTGTACTACAAGTCAATCATCTACGAACTGACACCAACCGAGATCAGCTGGAGGCGGGGCGTATGGTTCCGGCAGAATGCGATCGTGCCTTACTCACGGATCACAAATGTCGATATCCACCAGGGTCCTGTCATGCGGTTCTTTGGGATCTCCTCCCTGCATCTCCAGACAGCCGGTTATTCTGCACAGCCGATGGCTGAGCTCAGCTTAAACGGCATCACAGGAGCAGAAGAGCTCCGCGAACTGATCATGGGATATGTCAGATCCGGCCCTGCCATCGCAACCGAATCAGGCGGTGAAACCGCAGTACCACGATCAACAGATCCCGTCCTCGATGAACTGCGCCGGATCAGATCAGTCCTTGAAGAGATCGAGAAGAAGAGCTGAATGTCCATCCGGAATCTTCAGGGAAGAGATCCAGGTCCTCCCCGCCTCATATCATGGAACATAACCCTCCGCTGCCCGCTGAAATGTGCCCACTGCTACGTGGATGCTGGAAATAGCGAGCCGGATGGCGTCCTCTCAACAGACGAGGCAAAGGAAGTAATCGATCAGATAGCAGACGTCGGCAGTCCGATCCTTGTCCTGAGCGGGGGCGAACCCCTGCTCCGGGAGGATATCTGCGATATCGCATCCTACGGGACAAAGAAAGGGCTCAGGATGGTGATGGGCACCTCGGGGTACTCTCTTGACGAAGAGATGGCACTCCGCCTGAAAGAGGCGGGAATAAAGGCAGTAGCAATCAGCCTCGACTCGACCGATCCTGCCATCCATGATACGTTCCGCGGGGTGGAAGGGGCATGGGATCGGGCGGTGCATGCAATTGACTCCTGCAATGCAGCAGAAATTCCGGTGCAGATCAATATGACGGTGGTCAGGCCGGTGATCGGGGATATCGATTCTCTCATCCAATTTTGCATAAATAAAGGAGTGAAAGACTATCACCTCTTCTTCCCGGTCAGAACCGGCCGGGGCGAAGGGATCAGCCTCAGCACACCAGAGGAATATGAGGGGATCATCCGCGAGGTACTGGCCAGGTACAGAAACAGCGGTCTGAATATCCGGCCGACCTGTGCCCCGCAGTTCAGAAGGATTGCTGACGATCTTGGCATAGAGAACCCGCAGTGGGGGAGGGGATGCCTCGCCGGGATCACCTACTGCCGGATCTATGCAACCGGCGAGGTGACACCGTGCCCATACCTCACAGTATCTGTTGGAAACCTGAAAAAAACGTCATTTTCGGATATCTGGTACAGGTCGGAACTCTTTGTAAAACTCCGCGACCTGAACAATATCACGGGGAAATGTGGCCGCTGCACCTACAAGGCCGCCTGTGGAGGATGCCGGGCCCGTGCATACCAGAACCCCGCATCTTCACCCCGCTGGTGTGACGGGCTCGCCGCACCAAAACACCAGACAGATGAGATATTCGGAGAAGATCCCTGGTGTGCCTACCAGCCACGGGAGGTGTTACCATAAGAACAGATAACGCGTTGGATCAGATCGATCTCCTCCTCCTTGATGCCCTGCAGGATGATCTTCCCCTCACTCCCCGCCCCTGGAAGGAGATCGGGGATCAGATCGAACTCGGCGAAAAGGAGTGCCTGGAACGCATCTGCCGCCTGAAAGAATCGGGGATCATCAGGACGATCTCACCTGTCCTTGAATCCCGGAAATTCGGCCTGAATGCCGGATCGCTGATCGCTTTTCACATCCCGGAAGAGCAAATAGATGAAGTCGCAGCAATCATCAACAGCTACCCTGAAGTCTCCCACAACTACCGGCGGGATCATTACTATTCCATCTGGTTCACCATCGCCGGGGGAACAGGGGAGGAGATCGAATCGACACTATCAGATATCCAGAAGAGAGCCGGTATTTCGGATGAGGATATGATCAGCCTCCCCACCATCAGATCGTACAAGATCGATGTCCACTTTCATTGCATCCCGGAGGGATCAGATGGACGAGACTGACCGGGCAATCCTGAGAGAACTTGAACTTGGCGTTCCCCTGGTCGAGCAGCCATTTGCTGAGATCGGAGGTTCCCTTGGTATTTCGGAGGAGGAGGTCATCACCCGCATCCGGAAGATGAAGGATGCAGGGATCATCAGGAAGATCCGGGCACGGATCAACCAGCGGAAGATCGGAATTGCTGCAAACGCACTTGTCGCCTGGAATGTGCCAAAAGGATGGGAAGGTTTTGAAAGGCTCGCGAATCTTCCCGGAGTATCACACTGCTACCTGAGAAAGCCCGTTCCCGGAAAATGGGAGTACTCTGTCTATACCGTTCATCATAACCGTACACAGGACGAAGTCTATTCCATCGTACGCAGGTTTGCACGTGAGGAAGGGATCACCGGGTACCAGGTGCTCTTTAGTACCGAAGAGTTAAAGCGTGTCCCGGCAGTCCGGCTCGATCAGACAGGAGAGGGAACCAGATGAACAGGATCACACAGTGCCTCCATGGAAAAGGGACAATCAGCGGCATGATGCATCAGAGGAAGAATGGAGGGAATGGATCCCGTGGAGAGTACCTCGCCTATGCAGCCGAGTACCGGCCGGTCATCTTCTGGAACCTCACAACCCGCTGCAACCTGAACTGTATCCACTGTTATAATCGATCGGGTCCGGGAAACGGCACAAATAACGAGCTGACAACAGGCGAGGCATTAGCACTCATCGATGACCTTGCAACAATGGGAGTTCCCCTGATCCTCTTCACCGGCGGAGAGCCGCTCCTCAGGGAGGATATCTGGACCCTGGCAGATCATGCGCGAAAGAGAGGCATTATGACCGCCCTCTCGACAAACGGAACCCTGATCACACAGGAAGTCGCAGAGCAGATCAAGGCAGGCGGGATCGGCTATGCAGGGATATCGCTTGATGGTGCGACCGCAGAGACCCACAACAGGTTCCGTGGATCGCCTGACGCATTTGAACGATCTCTTGCTGCATTTGCGCATTGCAGGGAAGCGGGTGTCAGGTGCGGTGTCCGGGTGACGCTGACAAAAGAGAACTATGCAGAACTCCCCGCACTCATCGATCTCGCAGAAGAGATCGGGGCTTCCCGCTTCTGCCTGTACTGGCTTGTCCCAAGCGGGAGAGGAATAGACGCCTACAACCGTCTCCAGCTCTCCGGTGGTGAGGTGGATGATGCGCTCACACTCCTCTACAGGCGGGCAAAAGAAACAGATCCGAAACGAATGGAGTTTCTCACCGTCGATTCGCCCCAGGATGCCATCCACCTCCTTGCTGCAATGAAACGGGACAATGCCGACGATATCGCCGAGGCAGAAGAGCTTGTCGCATCCCTCAAAGGCGGATGCAGTGCCGGGACACGGGTTGCCAACATCGACCATCAGGGGAATGTCTACCCCTGCCAGTTTGCACAGGCAGACGAGCTCCGGGTCGGATCAGTCAGGGACCAGCCATTCTCCCGGATCTGGGATGCAACTGATCATCCGGTCCTCTCGATCTTCAGGGAGGCATCACCCGCCCTCACCGGACACTGTGGAAATTGCCGGTATATCACCCTCTGCGGCGGCGGATGCAGGGTACGGGCGCTCAGGCTCTGCGGAGATATCCATGCAGAAGATCCCTTCTGTTTCCTCAATGAAAATGAATAACACGCTAATTTCTTCAGAGACATGGCACGACTGAACCCGGAAAAAACCACCATCCTCTTCTTCGATCTTGAGGCATATGTCCCGGAACCACTCCGGAACAGGCCAAGGATCCCCTCACTTGCCGCAAACCCGCATCTCCCGGGAGTGTATCTCATAGGTGGTGCATTCAGCTGCTGCAACCCGTTTCAGATCGACTCACCCGGGATACAGGGACACTGGATATGGGAATATGAATCCGAGCGGGATCTCCTGGCAGCAATCTATTCACTCTTTCAGGGATGCTGGGCGAAACTGGAAGGAAAAGAGAAGCACGAAGCAGATCTGATCATAGCAGGTGTTGGGATCGGAACCTTTGATATCCCCTTCCTCTACTCGCGAGCACTCATCCACAGCATCGCTCCCCCAAAAGACCTCTACGAGACCTTCTGCTGCTGCCGGGTGCTCGACCTTGCTTCAGCCGGGATCGGATATTTGAGGGAGCGCCATCCCATCCCGCACCCGGTCACCCATACCGATCTCCTGAAGCGGTTCATCGGCGATGAGACAAAAGCCGGTGGCGGCGTTGTCTGGGATATGGTGGACTCCGGCAGAACCAGGGCGATTGTAGAGCGGACCGTCCTTGAGGTGGAGCAGATCATCGCCATATACCAGGCGATGATCACTCTGAACGGTTCAGCTCCCGCCAGACAAAACGGAAACGCTGGATTGCGGTGATATGGCCGAGGAAGCCAAAGAGCAGGAGCATGATCCCAAGATAGGTCCATGAGAAGAGTCCTGCCGGGAGGAGAATATCCGCAATCCCCGCAAGCAGGATCAGAACCAGCCGGTCGGCCCTCCCGAGGAGCCCGCCATAGTACCGGCCCACCCCGACCGCCTGGGCCTGGGTTCCAAGATATGAGGACATCAATACACCGGTGAGGGCGAAGACGCCGACCTCCCATGAGGCAAACCCTCCGGCAAAGATCCCGATGATGATGATGATATCGGCATACCGGTCAAGCACATGATCCAGGAAATCACCCTTCACACCGGCAGAGCCGGATTCGCGGGCAATCGCACCGTCTATCGCATCAAAAAACGCATTTACGGCAACAAAGAGGACGCCGAGGCCGATCTCGCGGTACCAGAATGCAGTCCCGGCAACCATTGCCGCTACAAGTGCGAGTACCGTGCAGGTATTCGGGGTGAGGCCGAGGCGTATCGAGAGCCTTGCAACCGGGGTTACAATCCCGGTCATGTGAGGGCGGAGTTGATCCAGGGTCATGGCATATGGTTCATGAGATAGAGAGACCAGTCACAGGTGCCATGTGAGGGGGAGGCATCTCCCGCCCTGACATCCAGAACAAAGTCAGCAACTGTCTCGCTCGTTGTATCTGTCGTCTCGAACTCATAAATCACTTCTGGATCATGGTTCTCGAGGGTCTCGATGAGTGTGCTGTCAAGCGCTTCTGCAAGGGCATTCTCTTCTGCTTTCTCAGGAGAATATCCACGCCCAATCAGCCGATCGACAAGCACATCCGGATCGCACCTGAGGATCACCACCCGGTCACAGGGGAGGAGATGGGCAAGATGGCCTTCCACCACGCCATCAACCGGCTGGAACTCCGCTGCCCAGAGCTCTTCGTCGATGATTATTGTATCACGATCCGGGTCCCTTCCGAGAATATAGGGAGTGATTGTGTCGTTGATACGGACAACATACACCCCCCGCTCCTCAAGGATATCCGCAACAGTTGTTTTTCCGGTACCGGGAACCCCGGTCAGGCCGATCATCATAGTGACACAATCGCAGAGAGGAATCGTTCGCATTCCCAGTCAGCACCGATCGAGACCCTGATGAAGGTCTCGCCAAGTCCGGGGAAACTCTCGCATGAACGCACCAGCACACCCTTCTTTGCCAGTGCATCCATCGCCTCCTTCCCGGTGCGGGGGGCAAGATCTATCATCACAAAGTTCGCCCCGCCCGGAGCAACCGGATAGGGGATCTCCTCACAGAAGCGTCTCCGCCACCATGTAACATGGGCGATGTAGCGATCTGCATAGGAAGTATCGGAGAGTGCGCCGACAGCGGCAGCCTCGGAGACCGCATTCAGTGCAAACGGCGTCTCCGCCCGCATATAACAGGGTCTGAACCATTCAGGAACAAACGCATACCCGACCCTGAATCCGGCAAGCCCGTAGACCTTTGACATCGTCCTCCCGATGATCAGGTTCTCGTACCGATCCAGCAGCGGCAGATAATCAACATCAGAAAACTCGACATATGCGTTGTCGAGGAAGAGGATGCCGTTGATATTCTCGAGGATAGAAGCGATCACCTCAGGCGGCGTAACCGTTCCCGTGGGATTATTCGGGGAACAGATGAAAGAGAGTTTCGCGTCCCGTGCAGCTGCAATGAATGATTCCGGATCGACTTCATAGGAGGCATTCCTCGGTACATATCCGACCTTCCCTCCCTGTGCGGTGACGGCAAGGCCATAGAAGGAGAAGGTGGGTGAGGAGATAACCACCGAATCACCTGAGGTGATGAGTGCCCGGACGACCGTCTCGATGACTCCATCCATCCCCGCACCGGCGACAACCGGGTATGAGCCATAGATCTCCTGTAGTTTTTTGATCAGTTCTTCATGCGTGGTGCCGGGGTAGCGGTTACAGGAGAGGATAGCCTCTTGTGCTGCTGCCTGTGCCGAATCTGAAGGGGGGGAGGGGTTCTCGTTTGAGGCGAGCCGTGCCACCTCGGAGAAACCGTACCTCTCTGCGATATCCTCTGCCTTCCCGGCAAAGACATATCCCCCGTCCAGAAAACAGGATCTAACCAAGGACCTCGGTGAGGGCTTCATGAACGACTCCTGCTGCACGATCGATCTCACTCTCGGAGATGATCAGCGGCGGGACAAGCCGGAGATTGCCATCTCCGGCACAATTGACCAGCACGCCGCGATCAAGACAGAGCTGTTGGACCTTCGGACATTCCACTTCGCCGACGGTGATGCCGATCATCAGTCCGCAGACACGGGGATTCCATTTCGCCAGCGCTTCACTAAACCGCTTCCCCTTCCCTGCAATCCCGGGGAGGATCGGCTCGATGACATCCATCGTCGCCATCGAAGCGGCCATCGCAAGCGGCCCGCCCGCAAAGGTGCTGCCATGCTCGCTCTTCTTAAATGCAAGACCTTCACGTGCTGCAATTGCCCCGATCGGGAACCCTGATGCGATCCCTTTTGCCAGCGATACGATATCGGGCATCACCTTTGTCTGGTGCATCCGAAGCCAGGATCCGGTCCTGCCCATGCCGGTCTGCACCTCGTCAGCAATGAGGAGTGCATCCTTATCATCGCAGATCTCCCTGACACCCTCAATGAACCCTTCAGGCGGGATGATGACACCGGATTCACCCTGGATGGGTTCAAGGATGACTGCGGCAGTATCTGTGGTGACGGCTTTTCTGAGTGCATCGAGATCCCCGTACTCAACAAACCTGCACCCGTATCCAAGAGGTTCAAATGGTTCGCGGATAGCAGGCTTATGCGTAACAGCAAGTGATCCGATCGTCCGCCCATGGAAACCATGGGTAAAAGCGATGGTCTCTTTTCGCTTTGTCGCAACCCGTGCAAGTTTCAGTGCTGCGTCATTTGCTTCAGCGCCGGAGTTTGAGAAGAATACCTGCGCCATTTGGGTTGCCGTTGCCAGACGCTCTGCATATTCTGCCTGTCCGGGAACATAGTAGAGGTTTGAGCAGTGGATCAGCTCCTTTGCCTGCCGGCAGATCGCCTCAACGACATGGTCATGGCAATGGCCGGTGCTACAGACGGCAATACCTGCCACACAATCGAGATACTCACGTCCGTCAGCATCCCAGACAGTACATCCCTTCCCACGCCGGATCATCATCGTCCGGGAGAAGGCAGGCATGTAGTACCTGGCATCAAGACTCTTGTAATCAGTCATATTCATCACTCATATTCTATTGTTGCAGGGGGTTTTGGGGTTACATCGTAGACAACCCGTGCCACACCGGGGATCTCCGAGGTGATACGGGATGCAATCCGATCAAGGGTCTCATAGGGAAGGCGGAGGGGATCTGCGGTCATGCCGTCGCGGGAGTTTACCGCACGCACAGAGACGATCCAGCCATGAAGCCTTACATCGCCTTTCACACCGGTTCCAAGGCCGATGAGGGCGGCAAAGCACTGCCAGGGGGAGTAGGTCTCGATCAGCTCCTCCTCGACGATATTGTTTGCCTCCCTGACAATCGCAACCTTCTCTGGCGTTACCTCCCCAAGCACCCTGACTGCAAGGCCCGGTCCCGGGAACGGCATCCTGTGCTGGATCTCAGGCGGCAGGCCAAGCGCACCTGCAACGACCCTGACCTCATCCTTGTATAAGTCCCGGAGCGGCTCAAGAACTCCCTTGAATGTGATGTCAAGCGGCATTCCTCCGACATTATGGTGGCTTTTTATCCCGCCCTCGCTCTCGATTCTGTCGGGATAGATGGTTCCCTGAAGGAGATATTCGGCCCCGGTCTCCTTTGCCTCATGCTCGAATATCCTGATGAACCGCTCTCCAATCGCCTTCCTCTTCTCTTCGGGATCAATGATCCCTTTGAGGGAGGTGAAGAACTCAGCTGCGGCATCCACGGTCTTGAGATTGATTGAGCCAAAGAGCTGCTTTATCCGGGCACTCTCGCCCTTCCTCATCAGGCCGGTATCCACGTAGATCGGGATCAGCCGATCGCCGATTGCCCGTGCTGCAAGAGCTGCACAGACCGAACTGTCGACACCGCCTGAGAGCGCCATGACAACATGGCCATCCGCTGCTGCTACTTTTATCTCCTCAACTGCTTCTTCAATGAATTTCTGTGCATTTACCATGGTTGTCACCTATGTTGTCTTTTTTCCGGTTTTACATGCTGTAACGAACCCGAGGAACGGGGGGGATGGCCGTGTCGGACGTGACCTGAACTCGGGATGGAACTGGGTCGCAAAGAAGAACGGATGATCTGATATCTCCAAAATCTCCATCCGGTTCCCGTTCCTTCCCGAGAAGATGAGGCCATGTTCTTCAAGCACCGGTATATACTCCGGGTTCACCTCATAACGGTGGCGGTGCCGCTCGATCACTTCAGGTGCCTTATAGATCCGATCCGCAATTGTACCCGGAGTGATCGTAACCGGATAGTCTCCAAGCCGCATCGTTCCACCGAGATCAACTTCATCCTCCTGTTCGGGGAGGATCATGATCACATGAGTGCCATCTCCAATCTCCGCGCTGATCGCATCACTGAACCCTGCGATATTCCGGGCGTATTCGACGACTGCCAGCTGGAAGCCGAGGCAGAGGCCGAGGAGAGGGATCTTCTTCTCGCGGGCGCACCGGATCGCGGAGATCTTTCCTTCGATGCCGCGTGTCCCGAATCCGCCGGGGATCAGGATGCCGTCAACCTCGTTGAAGGCGGAATCCTCACAATCCTCGGCATCGATCCACCTGATATTCACTTCAGTCGAGAGGGAGCGCCCTGCATGCTTCAGCGCCTCCTTGATGCTCATATAGACATCCTCAACCCCGTACTTGGTGACGATGGCAACGGTGATTCTGCTGGTATATTCTTTGGTCACAACCCTGTACCAGTCAGTTGAGAGAGTATGCACATCCAGCTGGAGGAGATCCATCAGGACATCAGCAAGCCCCTCTTTCTCAAGCTCCATCGGGACATGATAGGTATCGGGGGCCGTTGTGGCACTGATCACCGCCCGTTCCGGTACATCGCAGAAGGCCGAGATCTTTCTCTTCGTATGGGCTCCGACAGGCAGCTCGCTTCTGCCGACGATGACATCAGGATACAGCCCGAGCTCCCTGAGCGCCTTCACCGAGTGCTGGGTCGGCTTTGTCTTCAGGTCACCCATCGAATCTGCGGGGATGAGCGTGACATGGACGAGGATAAAGTCACCGGGTGCAGACTCGCCATGCATCTGACGAACTGCCTCCAGAAACGGCATGCTCTCGATATCGCCGACAGTTCCGCCAACCTCGACGATACAGACATCTGCCGGATCGCCGTTTGTCCTCCAGTTTTCAGCAGCTGATCTGATCAGGCACTTGATCATATCGGTTATGTGGGGGATGATCTGGACGGTCTCCCCGAGATAATCCCCATGCCGCTCCTTATCGATGACGGTCCGGTAGATCTTTCCGGTGGTGATATTATGATCTGAGGTGAGCTCGATATCCATGAACCGTTCATAGTTCCCAAGATCAAGATCGACCTCCGCGCCGTCACGGAGCACAAAAACCTCGCCATGCTGTGCAGGATTCATCGTGCCCGCATCGATATTGAGGTATGGATCGATCTTCACCGCAGTTACGATATAACCACGGTTCTTCAGGATACGTCCAATTGAGGCAGCAGTGATACCTTTTCCAAGGCCACTCATCACCCCTCCGGTAACAACAATATATTTCAAGATAGACCCCCGCTTAAGATCCGTCTCTTTTCTCAAACTATTATCCTTCGCATCGGTTGGTAATGGAGGGGATACCCGGACGGTCAGTTTTTTGAAACGATCGCAAAGGATGCGGTCGTCCTGGCAAGAACTTCTCCCGATCCATCGCCTCTTCGGACTTCAGCTTCTGTAAAAGCGACCCGCCGTCCACGCCTGACCACCCATCCGCGCGCAACAATTGTTCCATCCCGTGCTCCACGGAGGAAACTGGTTGATTCGGAGATGGTGGCGATCCCTTCGGTCTGGTTAAGCACCGTATAGAGGGCAAGCGCCATCGCTTCATCGGCAAGTGCAACGAATATGCCTCCCTGGAGCCATCCGACACCATTATGCATCGTCTGCACAATCTCCATAGACAGTTCCGCGTGACCCTCGGCAAATGAGATGACATTGACTCCCATCATCTTAAAAAACGGGTTTGCCTGATCTGAATCCAGCTTCAGGCGCTCTATATAATTCATCCTTTATGAGTCGCCTTCAGCCCGGCATAAGCATTTCGACGCCATATTTTTTATATAATTAACACCTTCTGAAAAGATGGGAATTCCAATGGTTACAATCAAGCATTTCCTGGCATTAATCATCGCAATCGCGGTGATCCTCCCCGCCGCCTCGGCGATGGTGGGAGGAGACAAGGCCTGGTTCCTTATCCACAGCAATGTTGATGGAGCCGACGTCTATTTTGGAGGAGAATACAAGGGGCAGACCGTAGATCAGAAACTCTATGTTGAGTACTACACCACCGGCACCCCGGTCACCTACTTCATGGTGACAAAGGATGGCTATACACCCTATACCGGACAGATTACCCATTATCCCGCAATGGGTGAGACTGTTGACCTGTATGCCACCCTGCAGCCTGCCCAGCCAACCCCGGAGCCCGCACCGATCGGTGGAAGCATCGGCTGGTACACCATCTATGCAAATGTGGATGGCGCAAATGTCTACTTTGACAATGATCTCAAAGGCACGATTACAAATGGCGAGCTGACCGTGCAGGTCTATGCGACAGCCACCCCCTACCAGACATTCCGGGTTTCAAAGGCAGGATACTCAGACTTTACCAGCCAGATCACTGACTGGCCTGCAGCAGGAGAGACGGTAAAACTCCATGCAAACCTGCAGCCTATTGCACCAACCCAGCCCCAGCCTTCCCCGGTATCGATCCTGGCGGTTCTTGCTGGAGCAGTCGGCGCAGCAGTGCTCATCGCCTACAGGCGGAGATAATTCACTTCTTTTTTTTACACAGCCACCATTCTTAGATTATGGTCATCATCCGAAGAATAGTACCAGAGGATTTTGAGGCAGTCTCGCGGATTGAGGAACGGAGTTCTGGCTCAATTCAAGGTGCATATGTCTTCATCAGGCAGATGCAGGCAATAGCTGGCGATACATTCTTCGTCGCAGCGGCAGATGGCGAAGTCGTCGGCTATACCATCGGATCCATCGTCAGCTCTTCCCCTGATACGGGATGGGTTCTCCGGCTCCAGGTGGCAGATCGCCATACGAGAAAGGGAATCGGCCGGAAATTAATTGAGCAGCTCCTCACAACATTTGAAGAGACAGGGGTTGCGCAGGTACTCCTCTCGGTCTCACCAAAAAACCATGCGGCTCTCCCCCTCTATCGCTCACTTGGATTTACTGAGGATTCATTTGAGCACGACTATTTCGGGCCGGGTCAGGAACGGCATATCCTGATACTACAATTCTGATCTTTATGCGCTTCATGGGTTCAGGGTGGAGCCTGCACGAAGAGAAGATGGCCGATACAATTGCTCAGGACGAGAGACACAATCAGTTTATCCACTAAAATGACAGAGAAGAGATCATATGCAGATCTCTTCCCTTCCTGAGGATCTGGAGAAGACATATGATAGCAAAAGGCCTTTAATATGGACAGAAATTGCGTATATCATCTCTCCTTTCCTCTTTTTTCTGCCACTTCTTTTCCTTCTGCTCCTCATGCTTCCGGAAGGGAGAATGCTTCAGTTTCTCAGCCTTCTGGCTGCATATGTCATCCCGCCAGCCGGAAAGGAGTCGGTTATCCCATGTGCCATCATTCTCGGATATGACTGGTGGATGATCGCCTCGGCTGTTTTTATCATAGATTGTGCAAGCGCATGCTTTATCGCAATGAATTTTCACCATATAGCGAAAATCCCATGGTTTGGAGAGATCTTCATGAAATGTAACGAGAGTATGAAGAGGATCTCAGAAACGAATTCATGGATATCACGGCTCTCCCTCTTCGGACTCTTCCTCTTTATCTTTTTCCCTCTTCAGGGATCAGGGGCGATTAACGGGACCATCCTCAGCAGGGTTATGGGCATTAGCCCTCGTCCGGCATTCCTCTGTATTATTGCAGGATCCGGGTTGTCAGCCCTTACCATTGCCTCAGGTATCGCACTCATAGATAGTTTTACTGGCCATAATATCGTTGCAATCATAACCATTCTCATGCTTATCATCATCGGGGCGGTCGTCATTTTCTACCTTCACAAAGCCAGGGGATCATATTGTCGATAGCCTCCCCCCGTGAAAACCCTTAATGTGATTGTTTCCGATACCAGTATACATGAAACTCTTGGTAGCAGTTGCACCAGATCGGTTCCGTGATGAAGAACTGAGTGAGCCGATGAAGATATTCAAGGCAAAGGGAATAGAAACAGTCATAGGATCCACACAGACCGGTGAGTGCATGGGAATGATTGGGGACCGTGTGGAGGCGACCGTAACATTTGGTGACGTTTCCGCTGCCGAATTCGATGGCATCGTGATCATCGGCGGACTCGGAGCACAGGATTTCTTCTGGAGCAGCCGGGAGCTGGTTTCGCTTGTGAGTGACTTTAATGAGAAGGGAAAAGTCGTTGCAGCCATCTGCCTCTCCCCGGCTGTCCTCGCGCTTGCAGGTGTTCTCAAGGGTAAGAAGGCAACGGTCTTTGAAAGCCCCGCTTCAATCTATGCGATGAAAGAGGGGGGTGCATCCCTGCAGAATGATCCGGTTGTTGTCGACGGAAAGATCATTACTGCAAATGGACCAACTGCTGCAAAGGCATTTGGTGAAGCGATCGTCTCGACACTGAATGCATAACACCATGGATTTGGTACCTGAGAAGGATTGCAGCCTTATCATTCCTGCATATAATGAGGAGGAGAGGATAGGCAGCCTCCTCATCGATCTCATCGGATTTGGCGGTGAGATCATCATTATTTCAGATGGAACCGATGCAACAGCCTCGATCGTCTCCCGGTTCACCGTGGAGAATCCCGACTGCGATATCACCTGCATCTCTTCTCCTGATCGGCTCGGCAAAGGCGGCGGCATAGCCAGGGGCATGAAAAAGGCCACACGAAAGTATATCGGTTTTATGGATGCCGATGGCTCAACGGGCATTGAAGAGATGAACCAGATCTTCTCGCACCTCGATCAGGCAGATGGCGTGATCGGATCACGATGGATGCCCGAATCAATGATCCCGATCAGGCAGGGATTGATGCGCAGGGTCCAGAGCAGGGTCTTTAATATCCTGATACGCATCCTCTTTGGCCTGCCATATGCAGATACACAATGCGGAGCAAAGGCATTCCGGCGGGAATTAATCGACAGCATACTAAATACGGTGGAGTCCACCGGCTTTGAGTTCGATGTCGAGCTCCTCTGGAGAGCCCGTAATGCCGGGTATGACGTGATCGAGCTGCCGATCAGCTGGAGTGACCGGGGCGGATCAAGCGTCAGGATGACTGACTCGATAGCGATGCTTGCAGGACTCCTCAGGATACGCATTCGATGAAAGATATATCACCGGAAGACCGGATCCAACAGGCATTTCTCCTCCACGAGACAGGAGCATATGAAGAGTCGTTGGCACTCTGCAGCGGATCAAAGGAGATTGCGCTTGAGATCCTGGCTGCTGAGAATCTGCTCGCACTCGGGAGGCTGGGCGATGCCGAGGCTGCCTTTTTGGATCTCATCTCCACAATTCCCGGCTCATCAAAGGCACATCTCGGGCTCGCAGAGGTGTTCAGGAGGAGAGGGGATATCCCTGCTGCGACAGCCGGATATGCCGAGGCGATCCGCCTCGACCAGCAGAACCCTGTTGCACTCAGGGAATATTCCCGGATCCTTGCCGGGAAGGGAGATCATCGTGGCGCCATTCCTGTACAGAAAGCCCTTGTCCGGATCTCACAGAACCCCCCGGATTGCCTCCTTCTTCTCAGGTCACTGGTTGCGATCGGGGAGGCTGATGAGGCGATTGCCATATACAGGCAGATGAAACCGGCGGGAGGGGAAAACCCCGGGTACATCGAGGCATTAATCGCATCCAAACGATATGCCGAGGCAGCAGATGCAGCTGGGGAGGCATGGATCAGGGAGAGCGATCTGATCTATCTCCGCCTCTGGCTATCTGCCCTTGCACGGATTGATCCGGCAGAGGCATATGCACGCTATAGAGGGTACATCCGGGAGTTTAGAGACTGCGAACTCCTCTTCTCAGCAGTGCTGCTTGCAAAACAGCTTCACTCCTATGATGAGGCGATTTTAATGCTCCGCTCTCTCAGGGAGATGCAGGATGAGCCGATTTACCACCTTCTTCTCTGCGATCTGCTCAGGGCGAAAGGCGAGATGGATGCAGCAGGGGAAGAATATGCAGAGCTCCTCTCAGAACAGCTCGGGTCATTTGAGCACCCGGAGTCGCTGAAGGTGATCATCGAAAAATATATCGCCTTCCTTGAGTTGGCAAAGGGACAGGATTCCGTGATCGAGGAGATCAAAGGCCTCCTCGAACCGCATCCGTCATGGGTCTGCCTGGTCTCGATGGGAGAGATGTATGAACGCTATGGGGATCTCTCCCGTGCCCGCGATACCTTCTACCGGGGATACCGGAGCCACTATCTCCGTGGAGGCATCCCATATGCTGCATTTTCTGCACGAAACCACGAGTGGCGTGAGGCTGAGAAGGTGATCCTCTATATCCTCTCCCATATCCAGAGAGGAGAGGATCTCGAGATGGTGGCAGGGGAGATTGTCCATGGTAAGGAGAAACTGTACCAGAACATGAAGATCACCCATGGACTCATCGGGCAGCTGATGGATATGATCCCGGATCTCACCGCAAACGGGAGAGAGATCCTCGCAGTCGCCTCCCTCTATGCGGCATCCGATGCCCTTGACAAAAGGGATTACCAGGCATGCAAGGAACACTGCCTGACCGGGCTTGATATGATGCCCTGCTATCCCTCCTCGATCAGAATTGAGGATTTTATTCCACTCCTCTCGCAGGCAAAAGATCATGCACTCTCTGAAAGACCGGTGATACAGAGGATGCAGGCGGATGCGGTTTCTGAAGAGATCCCGATCTGGGAGAGGCTGATGCTCACCGAAAAGGAGGAGAAAGCCGCAGCCTTCATCCGGGAGCATTCGGAAGCAACTGAGATGGAACTCAGATCTCTTCTCGGCACGAGGCGTGTTGCCGGGATCATCAATGAGATTATCAGGAAGGCAGGCGAAGAAGGGATCAGCATAATCGAGAAGCGTGGCATCTCAGAGAATGGGGAGATATATGCCTGGATCTTTAGATAATACACAGAACGACCGGAAACTTCAGAGTATCGGGATCATCAATGCCCTCCGGCGGGGCACTGTCCCGGCAGATGGGCTTGAACGGCTCGCAGTCGGTATCGCGACCGAGGAGAGGGTGATCGCCGATCAGCTTCAGTATGTGGCAGCCGGACGATCAGACCTGAAGTTTTTCAGGGGCGACTTTGGGAGCGGGAAGACCTTTCTGATCTGCCGTGCCCTTGAGATTGCGAGAAACAGCGGGTTTGCAACTGCTCATGTCGTCATCTCTCCGGACACCCCGCTCCACAAGCTTGCCGCCCTCTATCGTGCGATTGCACAGAACCTCAGGACCGGGACCGGGGAGGCTGCATTAAAGAGTATCATAGATACCTGGATCTTTGGGATCGAAGAACGGCTGATCGAGTCACTTGGTGATGAGGATGAAGAGCGGCTGGCAGCGGCTGCTTCGGAAGAGATCGAGGCGTCCCTCCTGAGGATATCCGAAGAGAACTCAGGGCTTGCCGCAGCGGTCAGGACATACTACCAGGCAAACAACCGGAGCGACTTCGCTATCGCACAGGCAGCCCTCGGCTGGATATCCGGCGAGGAGACGGTTGGCCGGAGTTTCAAGTCCGAGGCAGGCCTGAAAGGAGCAGTGGATGAAGGCTCAGCACTCCCCTTCCTCCGGGGACTGACGAGGATCATCGTCCAGGCAGGATACCGGGGAATTGCAATCGCCTTTGATGAGGCGGAGACGACACAGGGGTCGTCCCGGCCGCTCCGCGAGAAGGGGTATGTGAACCTGAGGCGGATCATCGATTCTGTTGACAGAAACGAGATGCCCCACTCATTCTTCCTCTTCACGGGAACTCCTTCCTTCTTTGAGGGACCAAAAGGGATCAGGTCGCTCCCCCCGCTCTATGACCGGTTGCAGGTGATGGAGGATGACGGTTTTGCGAATCCTCTCCAGACCCAGATCGTCCTTCAGCGGTTTGATGAGAGGAGGCTCTTTGAGGTGGCATCCCGGGTCATTGAGATCTATGGCGAGGCATATGCGGAGGTGGACCCGGAACGCGTGAACCTCAGGTTCATACGGGCGATGATCGACCGGATCACACTCCGGTTTGGCGGCCGGATCGATGTGATCCCCCGGATATTCCTGCGTGAGTTTGTGGATATCCTTGACAAATGCACACTCCATGCTGCCTACGATCCGATGGAGAAGTACCGGTTCGAGGGCGTTGGTATGCCTGAACTGAAGGAGGAGGAGCGGGCAGTGATGGAGGTTGAGTGGTAAGAGAAGGAATCCATTTTCTTGTTTGGGCTGTAATGTCTGCTGAACAAGAGAAAGCCGCACTATGACAATGCTTGGGAAGAAAGGATATAATGCAAAAAAACAATCACGTTGTCAAAATCTGCTTCACCCAATATTGATTCTGCACCCGGCAATGTGAAGCCTCAAGGTCATAGTAAACACTAATTGGAGCATTTCAATGATTCCACCCTCAGATATCATCCAGCTTCCGGAAGGAAAAACCCTCGAATTCAAGCGTGATCTCAGCTCGCCAAAGCAGATACTCAAGGCAATAGTCGCCTTTGCAAATACGGCAGGCGGACAGATCATAATTGGTGTTCTGGATGGATCACGGGCTGTTGTGGGTATCGCTGATCCGCTTGATGAGGAAGAGAGGCTCTGCAGCCTTATTGCCGATACGATCGCTCCACGTCTTGTCCCGGATATTGAACTCTTTTCGATCGGAGAGAAGACACTGCTTGGAGTGACAGTGTACCCAAGTGGACGAAGGCCACATTTTATCAGGAGCGAGGGGCCGGATCAGGGTGTCTATGTACGGCTTGGATCCACCAACAGACAAGCCGATCGGGAACTTATCGAAGAGCTGCACCGGAGTTGTTCCGGTGTCTCCTTCGATGAGTTGCCGGTTGTGGATCAATTGATCAATGACCTGGACATTGAAGCTGCGAAGAAGAGTTTCCTTGGGATCAGGGAGTTGAATCGGGAAGAGCTCCAGACCCTGAAGCTCATCGTTCCCATGCAGGGAAGAGAGGTGCTGACAAACGGCGCCATTCTCCTCTTTGGAAGGAAGAGGGAGTACTCCTTCCCTGATGCATGGATTCAGTGCGGCAGGTTCCGCGGTACTGACAAGGCTGATATCTTCGATCATATCGACATTCGCGATCATTTTCCGGATGCAGTGGAGAGCGTGATGCTCTTCCTCAAAAAGCATGCATTCAGGGGTGCAGATTTCTCCGCAATACGGCGGAAGGATGTCTGGAGTATCCCCCTGACAATACTCCGCGAGGTCCTCATCAATGCAATTGTACATGCCGATTATTCCCAGAAAGGTGCTCCAATCCGTGTATCATTCTTTGATGACCGGATCGAGATCGAGAATCCAGGAATTTTGCTCCCTGGAATGACGATTGAAGACGTGAAGCAGGGTATTTCCAAAATTCGAAACCGCGTCATTGCACGAATATTCAGGGAAATTGGCCTGATCGAACAGTGGGGGAGCGGATTTCGTCGGATTTTACGTGACGCGAAAGAACTCGGACTCCCCGAACCGGTTATGGTTGAGGTTGGCATGAGGGTGCGGGTCACTGTGTTTCTTCACCAGCATGGAGAGGGATATCATGTGTCAGAACGAATTTGTGCAGGCTCACCGGCCAGGTCAGTGACCCAGTCGGCGACCCGGTCGACCGACCCTGTTGAGAGGTTGCTGCCACTCCTTGCTGATGGAGAAAAATCCTCTAAGGAACTGAGATCAGGGCTTAATATGACACACCGGCACAATTTCAGGGAAAATTATATTCACCCTGCTCTGGAAGCAGGCTTTATCGAGATGACAATTCCAGAGAAGCCATCCAGCCGGTTGCAGCAATATCGCCTCACTGATAAAGGGAAGGCACATCTGTCTGGAGCGATGAAGACGGAGAACTTAAGATGAAGAGTTCTCATTCCATTAATTATATTTTCTACCCTGGTTTTGCATGAGCCCAAAGCATGAAAGCCACTGAATAGAAACCATATTACATAACCAGGATCATCACCATGCCACTCTTTGACTTTCTCAGGAAAAGCGATTTCAACAAGGGGGTGGAGCTCCAGGTCGCCGGGCACTATGCCGAAGCGCTCGATTATTTTGACCGGGCACTCGCCCACCATCCCGGCCATGTCGATACCTGGAACAATCGCGGTGCGGCACTGAGCAATCTCGGGCGGCACGAAGAGGCCCTCAGATCCTATGATATGGCACTCCAGATCGAGCCGGGACATTGCATTGCATGGATTAACCGGGGGAGTGCCCTTGAGGGACTCGGCAGGTACGAAGAGGCGATTCTGTCATATGACCGGGCACTCACGATAAATCCGAAGCATGCTGTTGCATGGAATGACCGGGGATTGGTCCAGAGCACCCTTGGGCGATATGAAGAGGCCCTTGAAGCCTTTGAAAATGCAGTCCGGCATGATGACGGCCTTGCCCCGGCATGGACCAGCCGGGGCCGTGCCCTCCATGCCCTCGGCCGGTATGAGGAGGCGATTCTGTCATATGACCGGGCAGCGAAGATCGAGCCCCGTTATGTGGATGCATGGGCACTGCGGGGGTCTTCACTCAACTCCCTTGGCAGATATGCTGATTCAATCGAATCATGCGATCAGGCGATAGCAATATACCCGGATTTCTGCATTCCATGGTACATCCGGGGTGCTGCCCTCGATGCCCTCGGAAGGCATGCAGAAGCAATAGAAGCATGGGAAAAGGTGCTCGGCTTTGTTGCAGAAACCCGGTTCCAATGGTACTACCGGGGGCTGGCACTCACGAGGCTCGGCAGAAGCGAAGAAGCGGAAGAGGCTTTTTTGGAGGCACGTGCCGCTGCCAGGCTCTGTATCCTCGATCCCTCTGATGAGGAGATAGGGGAGGCAGGGAATAAATAATCGGACAGGGGGAGCGCTAAACGAGGCATCTGCCGTCCTATAACCCTCAATACTGACAGTATACCGGGCTTCGATTACCTGTCTCAATAACGTGGATGATCATCACCGCATTTGTAATAGTGAGGATGACCCGGTAGTCCCCCACCCGTAGAGAATAAAAAGACGGCTCGCTGCTCCCTTTGAGCTTTTTTACATGGATTTTTGGATTCGTTTCACCGGCAAGCGTGCTTAGCTCCCGGCATATTGCCTTTCCAACAGGTACCGGGAGCCAGATAAGATCTTTTTTTGCAACGGCTGAGATCAACACTTTATACGCCATTCAATCAGTCATCCAGAAGACCAAGTTCGCTTGCAACAGCTTCAAGAGATTGAACTCTACCAGCTTTGATATCGGCAAGCGACTCCTCTATTGCCCGGATCGTTTCATCACTGAGAGGTTCATCGTCGATCGCAACCTCGATTAGTCGTTCGATAACATCTTCAAACGGTTCCTTCGGGTGCACCTTCAACGATGCCAGCCGGTCCCGGAGATCAGTGCTGATCCGGATGGTTGTGATAGCGGGCATATTGAGATATATGAGAATATATCATCATATATCTTTGCATATCTGAATATGCAATCATTCAGATGAGAAGAGAGGATCTTATGCAGGGCGAGGATTGGCAATCACAGGAGCAATCCGCTACAAATACCTTTTTGGAGTGATATCCTGAAGATATGATTCGACCCTCGTATAGACCTCACTCGAAAGCGCATCACGGGAAAACGTCATTCTCCTCGCATGGAACGAGGGCTTGGCACTCCATATCTCCTCCCAGGCGATCTCGATCCCGGATTGGATTGCGGGAACAGAATAGTCGATCGGCGCCCATACATATGGTGCAGGAATGATTATTTCCCGCTTTGTTGCCCTGTCGATACAGAGATCGTGGGGAACATCAATCCATATGATTGCTACAGGCATCTTTGAGCTGAGAAGTGCATCGCGGACCAGGCAGGCATACGAACCCATCCCTGAGAACTCAAGGATTGCCGGGGATGGATCAGAACATACCTTCAGGAAATAACGCCATGCCGTCTCTTCACCATCAATTGTGCCATCAGAATACCCAATCCGGCAGTCATCAATGGATGTATACGGATGACCGATCTCGTGTGAGAGAGCTCGTGCAAGTGTTGTCTTCCCGGCACCAAGTGTTCCGATGATGAGAATCTTCATCTTCCCGATTACGAGCTGCGTCTGAGATCCATATTCCTGCTTTTCCATCACTCACCACACCATCATGACGTATCTGCCTGCTCAATTTCTAAGGCACCCGGATATAGATCGAATCGCCCATATACAATTGCCCACCCAGGGTATTCAATTTTTGATTCCGCTGCTTTGCAATGCTGCTCGAAATGGAGGAGTATGGAAAGGTACACGATAAACCACCCATAACCTTTCTTTGCCAATGATATTCTTATTATAAAGAACCATCTCAATGGAAAAGAACGGTTATATAAGAGAAGCGACAAGAGAGAAACTGAGTTGGATATACCATGGATAAAGCGCAGCTCATGGATGTAATCCTGCAACATCAGGAGATCTTTGCAGGGATACCTGAAGATACGATAGAACGGGATATCGATCTACAGAGATACATGCGTGGAAAAGAGATCGTCATAATAACAGGCATCAGGCGATCAGGAAAGAGCACCGTCCTGAAGCTCATTGCAGATCAATACCAACAACGGGATGAGAATATCCTTTTTATCAATTTTGAAGATATCAGGCTCCTCGACATCACAACGGACAACTACCATGATATCGAAAATATCGCAATAGAATTGTTCTCCCGCAGAAAGAAGACGGTATTCTTCTTTGATGAAATACAGTACGCACCTCAATGGGAGCGATGGGCAAATAACCTCCATTTCAAGGGGCATAAAGTCTTTGTAACAGGATCGAATGCAAAGATACTGGGAGGAGAGATTGCAACATCACTCACAGGAAGGAATGTCGTGCTGGATCTCCATCCATTCAGTTTCCGCGAGTTTTTACGATTGAAAGAGATAGAGATACCGGCAGAGCACCTCCTCACCTCAAACCTATCTGCCGAAATTGTTCATTTTTTTAAGGAATATCTCGAGTATGGCGGTTTTCCCGAGGTATTGAAAGAGAAGAACATCGAATTATCCGGGAATTATTTCAATGACATCCTGAAGAGGGATATCGAAACCCGCTATATGATACGTGAACAGGCAGGGCTCGCACGGCTCGCCACCTACCTTGCCTCGAATGCCACCTCCAGATTTTCATATTCAACTCTGAAGAGCGTAACAGGGCTGAAGAGCACAAACACAATCAGCCAGTACATCGAGTACTTCAGAGACTCATATCTCTTCTACACGCTGCCTGCATTTTATTATTCCCTGAAGAAACAGATTCAGGCATCAAAGAAAGTGTTTACAGGGGACAACAGTTTCTTAAATACCGTATCATTCCGATTTTCTGAAAATATCGGACAGAAACTCGAGAACCTCGTTTTTCTTTATTTATTGCAGGCAAAGAAAGGATATTCCCTCTTCTATCACTCAGGTGCATCAGGGAAGGAATGTGATTTCCTGATTATGAAGGAACCAGCTGTTCTCTCTGCTATCCAGGTATCTGCTGATCTCCAGAGCAGCGAGACAAGAAAGAGAGAGATTAGCGGGCTGCTTGATGCTCTTGATGAATATAATCTGGCTCAGGGGTACATCCTGACAATGGACAGTTATGGCCATGAGCAGATCGAAGGAAAGGATATCATCATCATCCCTGCATGGAAGTATATCCTCTACCCTGATCTCTATTCATAGAGGCTCCAATCGATACACAAAATACCTCTCACAGACCAGATTCTCATACAAACAGCCCGGACAAAAATACCATACATCCCCCTTCAGGTGATCCCATGCCAAAAACCCAGACCATAACCGACATAAGCGACGGATGCGAGGTTGACTCACTCTTCCTCCTCGAACAGATCGATATACGGAAGAAGAAAGATGACGGCAGATACCTCTTCGCCACGCTCGCCGACAGAACCGGCAGGATCTCCTGCAAGATCTGGGGGCTGCCGGCACAATCGGCTGACGAGATCGAGGCACTCGGCAGGAGCCTCCAGCAGGGAGAAGTCTACCGGATCAAAGGCTTTGCAAAAGTCTTCAATGGCGAGTGCGAGATCAATATCAATGATGGAATAGCCGATCTCGCCGCCCCGGCTGCTATCCAGGCATCAGAAAAGGGAGAGTTCGTCTATTCACCCGTTGATATCAAAGAAACCGCTATCGCCATACAGAACCTCGCCGGGACGATCAGAAACGGCCAGCTCAAGCTGGTCGTCTCCCTCGCACTGATGGATGCGGGCGGCTTCTACGAGAAGCCTGCGGCCAAGAAACGCCACCATAACTACCCAGGCGGCCTTGCAGAACATACCCTTGAGACGGCGACAATTGCTGTTGCCATGGCAGAGGCGAAGAAGAGCTACGGGATCGATCGCGACATCCTGATCGCCGGTGCACTCCTCCATGATATCGGAAAAGCCCTCTGTTTTGAAGAGAAGGGGATCGGATATGCAGCCCGCCCCGAATACGATCTGATCGGCCACATCCCGCTTGGGATCACCTTCCTCACGAGGTTTAAGGACTACCTCGATGATGCAACCTACCTCCACCTCCTCCATATCGTCCAGTCACATCACGGAGAATACGGCGAGGTCATGCCACGGACATCGGAGGCGTGGGCAGTCCACCTCGCCGATCTCGCCAGCGCCACCCTCAGGGAGGTTGCCGACGATATCGCAGGGCTTGCACCCGGAGAGGGGAAGTGGAAGGGAGAAAAGAGTGGAAAAGCGGTGTATAGGATATAGAGATGTTTTTGTGTCAATGACTGAAGAGGAACGGCGTGAGAGGAGAGAGGCAGCGAATCTCGCGCGAATACTTATTCCGGCTGAAAATGACGTAAAGAGCAGAAGTACACGCCCGGCCGATGATTTTATTCGTGAGTTCAAACGAGAAAAACAAATATCAGGCTCAGATAACGTTCACAACCCAAATGTTTCAATATGAAACTGAATAGCTGAACGTACCCCGGCAAGAGCCTCTTCATATGTGTCGCCTTCGGCGACAACAACTCCGTTTAAGCCGATTGGATAGGCAACACAGCCATCAGGATCTTCTTCAATAATTATCTGGAATCCATTCTGCTTCTCCATACCACCAGACAAGAGAACTACCCCCGCCGCCTCACCCGTACCGACTCCGCATGCCCATAGAGCCCTTCGGCTTCAGCGAGCGCTTCCACCACATCGCCGATCGCCGCAAGCCCCTCTTCGGTCAGGATCTGGACCTGGCTGCGGGTGCAGAAGTGGTGGACATCAAGCCCCGAGTGAACCCTCGCATACCCTGCTGTGGGGAGGACGTGGTTTGTGCCTGATGCATAATCCCCGCAGGCAACCGGCGTCCAGGGTCCGACAAAGATCGAGCCGGCATGCCCGACCTCATTCAGGAGTGCCATCGGGTCGGCCACCTGGAGCGAGAGGTGCTCAGGCGCAATCTCATTCATCATCCGGACCGCTTCATTCCGGGAGGATGCGATCACATACCCGGACTGCGTGAGGGCTTCTTCGATGATCTCCCGCCTCGGGGAAGATGCAACCATCCGTGCAATCTCCTCACCGACACGCCCGGCGAGCCCCGCATCAGTCGTCACCAGCACACTTGCCGAGTGGGGGTCGTGCTCTGCCTGGGCGATGACATCGGCTGCGATATAGGAGGGATCAGCGGTCATATCGGCGATGATCCCGATCTCAGACGGGCCTGCCGGGAAATCAATCTCCGCGGAATCGCGGAGGAGCATCTTCGCCGCAGTCACATAGACGTTTCCGGGCCCGACGATCTTATCGACCGGCCGGATCGTCTCGGTCCCGAGTGCCATTGCCGCAATCGCCTGGGCGCCACCAACCCGGTAGCACTCCGTCACCCCGGCGATATCCATCGCAACAAGTGTCAGCGGATCGGCCGGGGGCGGGGTGCAACAGCAGATCTCAGGAACCCCTGCCACCCGTGCCGGAACAGCCGTCATCAGGACCGTGGACGGGTATGCCGCCCTTCCACCGGGCACATAGCAGCCGACACGGTCAAGCGGGCGTGTCCGGACACCGAGGGTGATGCCCGGCTCAATCTCCTCAAGCCAGAGGGAACGGGACTTCTGGAGTTCATGGAACCGCGTGATCCGGGCTTCTGCTTCACATAGTGCTTCAACGAGGCGTTCATCCACCTCTTCGTACGCCTCTTCAATCTCCTCGGGAAGGATTCGTGGGGTATCCAGCCTGATCCGATCGAACCGCTCGGTCAGATCGAGAAGGGCAGCATCACCATCCCGTTCGATCTGATCGACGATATCCCGGACAGCACCCAGAACCCCGGAAATATCACCCCGCCGCTTCTCCTTCCAGCCGGAAATATCACATTGGTTCCACATACGTACCTATACACCCGGAGATCCATTGAATCTTTCCAAATACAGACATTCCCAAAGAAATAGATACTCATTTATATAGTCCGAAGTTAAAAAGTGCCCATGGTGAAGAAATGAGTGATCTCCTGCTGAGCCTCTCCGCCTATATCGCCATCGGGGCTCTTGCTTTTGGCATAGGACTTATCGGAGGATACATCGCTCTCTCCAGGTATTATACGAAGAGATTTCTTATCGTCGGGAAGGAATGTTCAGATAAAGATTCTCTCATTCCCCTCCTTGATGAAATTGAACGAGAATCATAAGGTGTTCTATGGTTACCCTCAGCGGCTATAGTCTGATAGTCATCGTCTCGCTCTGTTTCGGACTGATCGTCAGTTTTCAGCTGGCCCATATCCAGTATATCAGGTACTTAATCAGGCTTGCAAAACGATCAATTCTAAGCGGAACTCTTGCTCCGGTCTTTTCCGAGCTTGAACAGCGTGGCGGCGAGATATAAGAGATCAGGGATGTATCAGGGGGCATAACCCCGCCTGTTATCTAACAGGAGCAACCAATACGTACCTGATGGAATGCACAGTGCTTGCAAGCGGGAGCAGTGGCAACTGCATCTACGTCAGCAACGGCACAAGCGCCCTCATCATCGATGCGGGCATCGCAAAACGTGATATCATCACCAGAATATCCGAATCGGGCGGAGACCCTGCAATTGTCGAGGGGATCCTCCTCACCCACGAACATACCGATCATGTCCGGAGTGCCAATGCCCTCGCCCGTGCTCTCTCCCTCCCCCTGATCGCAACCGGCGGGACACTTGCAGCATTCTCCTCTATCCGGCAGCAGATCAAAAAACCTCCACCCCATATCGCATGCCGGTACAATACCCCCCTGACAGTGGGGGCATTCGAAGTCACCCCTTTTGCCGTCTCCCACGATGCCACCGAACCATGCGGCTATTCCATACGATCAGATGACCTGACACTCTCGATCATGACCGATACCGGGACAGTCACCCCCCGGATGATGGAGCTTCTTGCAGAGAGCGACGGGATTGTCCTTGAATCCAACCACTGCCCGAAGATGCTTGATGAAGGGCCCTATCCTGAGTACCTGAAGCGTCGGATCAGGGGAAAGAAGGGGCATCTCTCAAACACAATGGCAGCAGAATGCCTCAGGGAACTGCATGGCTCAGTCTCCACCGTCATCCTCTCGCATCTGAGTGAAGTGAACAACTCCCCCATGGTTGCCTTCGCTTCATCACAGGAGGCGCTTGGCCTCGATATGACCTATACCGATCTCAGGGTAGCCTCGCCCGGAATCGACTGCTCCTGCCTCTCCCGGCCGATAAGGATTCATTGAGAAATTTTAAGTTTTAAAAACTGCTCAGATCGATTCTAGATCTTCCCGATAGAAGAGGGCTGGATACGGTGAATTGAGATGGTTGCACCGCTGATCACGCCGGAGTGATCCCGGAATGGCTCGACACTGATCCGCACCTGTATTTTCACACGATCACGCCTGAGAAGGACACAATCCAATTCCATTGGCTCCCTGGCACTACCTGCAACAACTGAATGGAGCTGTTTTGCGATTGCATCTTTGGAATGGCCTTCAAGCGAAAGAATTGCAGATAGCGGCTGGTTCTCGGCATCTTTCTGCGTCCACCCGATCATCTCTTCGGCCGCATAGTTGATCAGCCTGACATGGAGACCTGAATCAATGCTGATAAGCCCATCCGGCATCCGGGGTTGGCCGGGATAATTACCGGCAACTTCTGAGACGAACGCCTCTTCAACCCACTTCTTCTCTGCCATATCAATATAATGAAGGGTCTGTTCGAGCCGGGTATTCACTTTTCGAAGCTCCAGTGTCCGTTCGGCAACAAGTTCTTCGAGGTGTTCACGGTGTCGGCGGAGCTCCTCTTCAATCCGGACGCGATCGCTGATATCCCGGAATATCAGCACTGACCCTGTGAGATGTTCCTTCTCATCCGTAATCGGAGTTGCAGTGTACTCAACAAACCGCCGGGAGCCATCCGGAGAGACGAGCACCATCAGCTGATCAGAGTGGATAGCTCTTTGATCCCGGAGTGCCTGCAGAACCGGATCTTCACCCTGGCTTCCGTTACCGCTCTCAATCCTGAAGACAGCGCCCAAAAGGGTTCCGATCGCCTCATCCTCGCTGACTCCGGTGAGCCTGGATGCAACCGGGTTCATCAACCTCACAACCCCCCCTGTATCTGTTGCGATGATCCCCTCACCCATGCTCTGCATTGTTGTCTTCAGCCACCGTTCGCTCGCCCGAAGCCTCCTCTCCATCGAGGATTTATACAGTGCTATCTCGATGGCAATTTGCAGATCGCGTTCCATGAACGGCTTGAGGATGTACCCGTACGGCTCGGTCACCTTTGCCCGTGAGATCGTTCCCTCTTCAGAATATGCCGTCAGGTACACAACAGGGATCTCCAGTTCCTCCCTGATGATCGCTGCTGCTTCGATCCCATCCATTGTACCTTTCAGGACGATATCCATCAGGACAATATCCGGAAGGTTCAGACGGATCGCTTCTATTGCTTCCTCTGCATAGCCGGATATCCCGACAACAGAATATCCCATCTTCAGAAGACGGGCCTTTAAATCCATTGCGACTATTGACTCATCCTCAACGATCCAAACACTGGTTTCTGCCATCTCTTCACTCCCTCTCTTTATATTGCAATGGATTGAAGACAATCCTAAACTCGGTTCCTTTACCTGTTTTCAACTCAAGCGTTCCATCCAGCTGTGTCACCAGGGAAGAGACAAGAAGGAGGCCGAGCGACTGGATCTTCTCGATCCTGATTCCTTTCGGCATACCGATGCCATCGTCCCTGATAGCAAGAGTATAGCTTCCATTTTCATTCGGGTGCATGGAGATCTGGATCGTCCCCTCACGCTCATCAGGGAATGCATGCCTGAATGCATTTGAAACCAGTTCATTGAGCAGAAGCCCGAGGGGCACCGAGGTATCCGGGTTCAATACCACATCCTGGATATCAAACTGTACGGCCACGTTCTGTGCATTGGCGCCATATTCCCTCCGAAGACTCTGGGTGATCCGGGTTGTATATTCGGAAAAGTCGATCCGCCCGAGTTCCTTTGACCGGTAGAGATGTTCATAGACATAGGCAAGTGCCCTGACCCTGTTCTGGCTGTCAGTCATATAGCCGAGGATCTTCGGATCGCTCACAAACTGGGACTGGAGCTGGAGGAGGCTTGAGATCACCTGGAGATTGTTCTTTACCCGGTGATGGACCTCGCGGAGCAGCACCTCCTTCTCGGCAAGCGCCTCTTCCATCAGGAGGTTTGAAGAGACAGTATCTGAGACCTTTGATATGGAGAGCAGGATATATTCACGATAGTCAAGGTTGATTGCACGTGGCCTGATCAGGTATTCGGCACTTACCCCTGAAACGTCGCGGAGCATCTGGGTGAACCCGTCCCTCTCCTCAATAACCGCATTTCGTATCTTCTGTTCAAAGACCCCTCGTGACGTCTGGGTGGTAGCGCCGATCTGAAGAACCGCAGAGAGAGGGAGGGAGAGATCAAAGCCACTCCGGCAGCCGATGATTTTTGAGAGGGATGAGTTAATCGCAATAACATTTCCTGTCCTCTTTTCAAGGACAAGCATCCCACAGGGAGATCTCAAAAAAAGCTGAACACTTAGATCATCATGCATAGGTCACTCTTCTCCAATCTTTAATACACTTATTGCAAATCTGTCAACTATCGGCAGTAGTGCCTGCAATCCCCTCTTCTGCCGAATCGGATCACCAGAAAAGATATCCTCTTCAAGGTATGTGAAGAGATCCATAATATAACCGATGCGGGGATACAATACCGAAAAACGCTTTCTCATCTCCACCGCCCCTTCCTGATTTCTCCGGAGAATCTCAAATATATACTCGATGAGATGGATAAGATAGAGAGGAATACCCCGGATTATCGCCTGTTTTCTAAACCGGTAGAATATCTCTGCCTTTCCAGTTATGGTTGCCAGCTTCAGGCCATAATAGGCCGGCTCCATTCCATCAGGCATCACCCTGATCATCCTCTGGAGGATCACTGCTGCGGATTCGAGCGATTCCCTCTCAAGCGCCCCCTGGAATGCACGGCGCAGAAACCTGATATCATCGGGAAACGAGGATATAGCCTCAGTCAAAACCGAATCATACCGGCGGGTATCGCCATCTTCCCCGGCTTTACACAATGCAATCTCAGGGAACCATTCATCATGGGGGAACCATTCCCGTGCCTGTTCATAGACATCCCAGAAGAGGGAAGAGAGGAGATCAGCTTCTTCTTCGTCAAGGAGAGGATGGGGAACGAGAGGCGGGCGGTGTTCGCTCATCGCCATCAACTGATCCCGTGCAGAGAGGAGAGGATCAGATTGAAGGTGATCCGTCTCCATGCGTTCCGCCTGAATGTAACAATAGGCGATGGCCGATCCGATCAGCGGGTCGATATACCGGTATTTTTTCAGGAGAGGAATGGCATTGTGGTACATCCCCCTCCTGATGGAATGCAGGCCGGAGACGAGGTCAAGGACGCCTCTGCCCCCATTACGCTTATGTTCTGCAAGGATGGCTCCAAGCTCATAATCAAAAGCCGGATCATTTATCCGGGAACTGTTCCGGAAGACCTCACAGGCGATCCCATCCAGAAAAAAATTATAATCGGGATCGGGGAGCCGTTCATCTCCTTCTTCAAGAGCGGAGACGACATGGGCGAAGAAGAGTGGGAGAGAGCGGCCTATTGCATCGCTGTTTTCCCGGATATACAGACGGAAGCGTTCTCTGATCTGGTCTGGATCATCATGCGGCATCAGATCCAATACAGTGCCCACTCCCATACAAGAGAGATCGCATCACTCAGGTATATGACTATTGCTCTCCGGCAGGATCATGACCCGGATCCAGCCGGCTCCCAAACCGCCGGAACCGATCCTCAATCTGGGCGAGGGTCTCGATCTCGTCCATCCGCTTATCATCACGGATCCTGATAAACCGGGGGAATCGGAGGGCATATCCGGAACCATAATTTGTGCTCTTCTGGATCTCCGAGTAGCCGACCTCAAAGATGATCCCCGGTTCAAAGGAAACCTCCTTACCTGTTGTACTGATCACCCGGTCTTTGAAGAGATCATGGAGAAGGCCGAGCGTCTCGTCATTGATACCGGTCGCAACACGGCTCACCGGGAGGAGATTTCCGGCATCATCCTGGCAGGCAAGAAGGAAGGAGCCGAAATGGTGTGCACGCCGTCCTTCGCCCCATTCACCCCCGATCACCGCCAGATCGATCGTCTCGACTTCCGGCTTGCATTTCACCCAGTGCTTTCCCCGGTTACCGGGGATATAGGGGGAACCCGGCACTTTCAGCATGATTCCCTCGTGCCCCTCTCCAAGTGCCGTATGATAGAATTCCAGCAGCTTGTCGGGATCAGACGATCGGATCTGCGGTGCGATGCATCCGCTCATCACATCTTCCAGATGTATGCGCCGCTCTGAAAGGGGGAGATCGATCAGCCCGACACCATCACGGTAGAGGATATCGAAGACGAAGGGGATCATCTGTATCTGATCCACATGGGCAGAGACATCATGTTTCCTCCGTATCCGCCTGAGCACCGTCTGGAATGGCATCGGCCTCCCATCCCTGATGGCAACCACCTCGCCATCAAGGATTACATCACCTGAGATGACGTTTGAGAGTTGTCCGGCAATATCAGGAAGCGCAGCGGTCAGATCTTCGAGCCTCCGGGAGTAGATGGCAACACGGTCGCCTCTCCGGTGAAACTGGAACCGGCTGCCATCATATTTGTACTCCGCACAGACCTCGCCTGAGCCTGCAACCATCTCCGGAATCGATCCCGCCTGGGCAAGCATCATCTTCACCGGCCTGAAGAGCTCGATCTTCACATTCAGGAGGGCATCCGGATCAACAGACGCGATCCTTGCCACCTCACCGAGATCATTCATCACCTGATGTGCCCGGTTCACAGAATCAGGGCTCACCGAGAAGGCAATCGCAATAGCATCCCGCACACTTCCTTCCCCGACACCAATCCTGAGCTCCTCAAGCATCAGGCGGGTGAGATACCGGCCTTCAAGCGGCGATGCATTCGAATACAGAAGCTTTGCATTCCGTAATTTCTCCTTCTGTGACTGTGCACCAGCAGTATCGGCCATCCTCAGAAATGTCGCATATACATCGCCGAGTGTGAGCTCTTCGGCAAAGAGACTCATCTGTGTCTTCTCTTTGAGGAGGTGTTCAACAGCCAGTCCGGCGTCTCCTGTACGGTTGACAAGAGCAATCACCTCACTCCGTTTCCAGCCTGCCACATAAGCAACCGCATCATAGAGGAGATTTGGCCCGATCCCAAGATGTGCGGAACTCCAGTCAGGAAAGATCAGACCACGGATGAACCTGACAACGATCGGGAGATCATCAGGTGCAAGGCCGGGAAGGATATCTGCGATTGTATCCCGCATCTCAAGACGGCTCGCGAGCGCTTCTATCTTCTCACATAAGAGGGCAAACTCGGAAAAGAGCATTTAATCAGGTATATCTCTTCCCTGATCGTGAATGAAGGTATTGTTTTGTTCCCAGAATCATATCAGAAAAAGTCGGCAAATGTCCGCTGGGAACGGAGATCCCGGATCAGATCCGATCTGCTCCGCCAGAACGATGAGCCAAGCAGTGCCGTGACCATCGCCTCCCCCGATGAAAGATCGGGACAGGGGATGGCAGGAGATTTCAGTGCAGCCCGGGTTGCCTCCCGGATCACCCAGGTACCAAGCGGCGCCCAGTAATCCCCGGAAATATCCCGGATCACCACTACCCGGGCGGTTCTGCCAATGCTTTCCAGATGCTCGAGAACGGCAAGGCGGGCTGAGTAATAGGCGCCTGCAATCGGAGAATACCCCTGTTTCTTCTTCTTCTCTCCATCGACCACAACCACATCTTCATCTCCACCCCAGAGGGAGTTGCTCTGCCATCGCTCGATCATCTCAAACCGAAAGTCCGGGGATGGGATGAAGAGGAGAACGATCCTGTTGCCATACAGGAGAGCAGAGTGGACGAGGATATCCTGAAGGGGTACCAGCCGGCAAACCCGCTTCCTGAGATCCTTTGAGACCATATCGTCAACGGCGGTGATCGCCCACCGGGTCGGCACAAACTTCCGTTTTGAGCCGAGGAGCCCTGCCGTGAGGAGGCTTGTGATCCGGTAGACATCGATCCCCTCCTGAAAGAGGGCAGATGCCGCCTCGGTTGCCCGTACATCAGTATCCGAGGTGTAGCGATCAACGGCAGGCTCCACCACGGCATTATCAAGAACAGAGACTTTTGATAGTTTTCCCGAGAGTCCGATCGGCGCCACGGTGCCGTCAAACGAGAGATCATAGCGGATCGGCTTTTCAAATCTTGCCTCAACATCAAGGGGCCTGCAGGAGAGCGCCACTTCCTGCGCCTTCTCAAGGACAGTTTTGACCGGCTGTGAACCCCGGATCGTCTTCGACCTGATACCGACGATCTCCTCCATACCAAGGCCGCGGGTGATCCAGTCGGTTGGTGTGTCAGACTCACGGAGGAGGAGCGGTCCTCCGACAACACGGGGGTACCCGCTGCTTCCGATGAAGATGGATGGAGACGGGCCCATATATTCTGACTGCGGCTTCTCATTCGTCAGTGCATAGAACCGTTGCATGATCGGGCATTTCGGGAGGCCGCAGAGCCCCTTCCCTTTACATTCCGCACACCGCATCATCGGAGATCCCGCCATAGGACTATTGAACTGGAAAAAGCTTCAAGCATGGAGGCAACAAGTTCATCCCAGCATACCTGATCCCCCTGTGGGAGGGATGCAGCAATCTCGCGCCCAATCTGATCATCAGTTCCAGAGATTGTACGGACAATAACAGATCCGGGAGCATAGGCTTCTGGAACAATATCATCACCATCCCCATCAGTGATCCCAAAGACCGGTATTCCAAGGACTGCTCCGATATGGCCGCAGACGGCAGTGGTATCATCCCCGATTGCGAGAATACCACAGGTATCGGGGGTGATCATCCTGTACATGGCGATCCCCGTATGATCGATCGTCTGTACCCTGCCGCAGGGGGGAGAGGTTCGCCTGATATTTGCGGGTAAAGCAGTCCTGATCCAGCCGCTCTTGCACCATGCCCGGTCAAGGGGAGGGCAGCCGGCAGCATGCAGCTTCTCGATACCATGGAGCTTCAGGCGTATGCCGCTTATTGGCATCAAAATACCCTCTTTGTATGAGATGACCGCCTCTTCCGCAGTCGCATACCCGATCGTGATCCCTTCAACCATCACCGGCTCACCGGGAATGCAGCCGCAGATCCTCCGCATCTCCGGCTGATCGTCCCGTGACGAGGTCAACATAACGAGACGGTACCCGATCTGATCGCAGATCTCCTCTGCAATTGCCGAATCCCCATTATTCCAGAGGTAACAGATCTGATCCGAACACTCGATATGGATCAGTCCACCCCTGACTCGCGAGGCGACGATCTCGCCAAAACGCCTCCCCGAGGCGGGCGTCTTCCCCCGATTGACAAGAATACAGACGCCCTCCATCCCATTGATCACCACAGAGGGAGGTGCATCGGCATAGGTGAGAGGCAGGCCGCTTGCAGCAGCAGCCGTCCTCCCCATCACTCCGGCAACAATAGACCGCTTTGGGAGGAGCGCATGGTAGATCCGGGCTGCATCCCCTTCATCAAAGACAAAAGGGCCATGAAAGATACAGGTTGCCTGCAGGGATTGCATCTGGAGAAGTATCACCCTGAAAAGAGATAGGATCTTGGTTGGGTATTACATATTTTATGAAAAGTATTAACTAATGCAAAGTTTAACACTCTTTTGTCCCATCATGACACACCATCCAGACCGGGCGCGTCAATTCATGGCACGTCCCACACCCAGGCAGAGGGAGATGCCGCCACCCGGCTGTTCCGGCATCTCTCCATCATCAGCATGTACGCACCCGGTACCGCCTCTTTTTCCCACAACAGTTTTTTGTCCCTGATGATACATAGAGATCGAGAGATCAGGGAGGCTCTACAGATGACAGTCGATACACTCAGGAAGTTTGTGATGCCGGAGGTAATCTTCGGGGAGGGGGCAAGGATGCAGGCAGTCCACTATCTCGATAATCTCGGTGTCAGCCATGCTTTAATCGTCACGGATCCGGGAATCATCAAAGCCGGTTGGGTACGCGAGATCGCATCCGCCGCTGAGTCCGTCGGGATATCGTCCACCATCTTCAGCCATGTCTCTGAGAATCCCCGCACCACAGAGGTGGATGCAGGCACTTCCATGTACCGGGAGAATGGCTGCGACGGCATCCTGGCAATCGGCGGCGGCAGCCCGATGGACTGTGCAAAAGGGATAGCGATCCTCTCTACGAATGGAGGGGGGATTCAGCAGTATGAGGGGGTTGACAAGATCCGCCATATGGGGCCCCCGCTCATCTGCATCCCGACGACCGCAGGCAGTTCTGCTGATGTTTCGCAATTTGCAATTATCACCGAGCAGGAGAAACTGAGAAAATTTGGGATCATCAGCAAGACGATCATACCGGATGTCTCGCTTGTTGATCCCAATCTTCTGACGACACTGCCTCAGAAGTTCATCGGGTACTGCGGCTTTGATGCCCTTACCCATGCGATCGAGGCGTATGTCTCAACCGGGAGCTCCAGCCTGACCGACCTCCATGCCCTTGAGGCAATACGCATGATCAAGAGGGCGCTGCCGCCTGCATACCATGATAGCAAAGACAGTGAGGCAACCCGCCTGATGATGCTTGGAAGCCTTCATGCCGGCCTTGCCTTCTCTAACGCCAGCCTCGGGCTTGTGCATGCAATGGCACACCCAATCAGCGGACTCTATGATCTCCCGCATGGCGAGACCAACTCCCTCCTCCTGCCGGTAGTTATACGCTACAATTACCCCTCTGCACAGGCACGATATGACAGGATCGGAAGGATACTTGGTGCATCTGAAGAGGATATACAGGAGAATGGTGCAGAGGCGATCATAGGTGTGGTGCGCGAGCTTGCTGAAAAGGTTGGAATAACCGGCTCGCTCGGTGATCGGGGTGTACTCAGCAAGGATATCAGGACACTCTCCGATCATGCAATGGTGGATGGATGCATCGTCACCAATCCAATCCTGCCGGAACTCGGGGAGGTCATGCGGCTCTATGAAGCGGCGCTCTGAAAGTACCCGGGAAGAACAGCTCAGGCTCCGTGAGAAGATCCTCGGGCTGGGAGAAACATCCTTTCGAAAGAGCTACTACCCTGAGCTGCGGGTACGGCTGCTTGAATTGGAGCGATTCAGGTTCATCCTTGACCAGGTCAGTGTCGGGATTATGATCATCGATCCGGGATCCGATACTATCGTTGATCTGAATGAAGAGACCTGCCGCCTCCTCAACAAACAGCAGAAAGAACTCCGGGGCATGCGTCTTGCCGAATGTCTGGACAGGAGATCAGTTCTGCACCCGGAGATGCCGGATATTGGTGACGGGGTGGCAATCATCAGGGATCTCCCCTCACCCGATGGAGAGTCGATAACACTTGAAATAACAATGCATCATGCGATCTTTGGTGGGGAAGAGTACCGGATCGCGATCATCCGTGACATCACCAGGCAACGTGCAGCTGAACAGGCAATAATCCGGACAAAAGACATGTTCGAGTCGGTGATCAGGATCAGCGCAGTACAGGATGCCGGGGAGGAAGAGATCCTCTCTGCAACACTCGGTGAGGCAGCAAAACTCACAGAGAGCACCCATGCCTACTGTGCCATCCTCTCCCCTGATGAGAGCTTCTTCAAAATCTCCTCATCTTCAGATGATATCCCTGAAATGGCAAGGCTGTCTCCGGCAGACAGGGGCGGGCCATGGGAAGAGGTGATCAAAAGGAGAGTGCCGGTCATCGGGGGAAAATGTGGCGGCATCTGCCTCCCGATCTTCGAAGGGGACCGGGTTGTGGCGGTCATCTCACTGAGGGGAAAGCCACGGTTATATGATGAGTTTGATCTCCGGGTTGCCACCTACCTTGGGGAGGCACTCTGGCAGATTGTCCTCAGGTACAGGGCTGAGGAGAATCTCAGGCAGCTGAATGAGGAGCTTGAGGGACGGGTAATGGAGCGGACACGCGAGCTTGCAAACCTGAATAGTGAGCTTGAGGCCTTCACCTACTCGGTATCCCATGATCTGAGGGCGCCGCTCAGGAGCATCAATGGGTTCTCTCTTGCGATTCAGGAGGATTTCGAAGACGCTCTCCCAGAGGATGCCCGTCTCTATCTCGAAAGGATCAGATCGGCATCTGATCGGATGGGAACCCTCATCGACGATCTCCTCCTCCTGTCACGGATCTCACGGGCAGAACTCCATCGCCAGAAGTTCTCCCTCTCAGAGCTTGCACACGAGGTAGTTGAAGAGATTATGGAGCAGGAACCTCGTGAGAACGTTAAGGTTGAGATCGAAGACGGGATGGTCGTCTCGGCAGACCGGGGGCTTATGCGGAGCGTCCTCTCAAATCTCTTCTCAAATGCATGGAAATTCACCGGGAAGAAGGAGAAGACAGAGATCGTCTTCAGCTCAGAGAAGAGAGGGGATCTCACAACCTATTGCATCTCCGATAATGGAGACGGCTTTGATATGGCATATGAAAAACGGCTTTTTCTCCCCTTCTCCCGACTCCACACAACAGATGAATTCCCGGGAACCGGAATCGGCCTTGCAACAACAGCCAGGATTATTTCAAAACATGAAGGTACAATCCATGCAGAAGGAATACCTGGTCAGGGTGCCACCTTTTATTTCACTCTCGGTTCAAAAGAAAGAGCAGGAGTGTTGCAGTGATCTCAAAAGGCACCATTCTACTTGTTGAGGATAACAGGGATGACGAGCTTCTGACCCTGAGGGCTTTTCAAAAGAACAGGATTGCAAACCCTATCGCAGCTGTCCGTGACGGCCAGGAGGCTCTTGACTATCTTTTTGCCACCGGTTCATATGCGGAGCGGGATCAGGATGATCTCCCGGTGATCATCCTCCTCGATCTCAAACTCCCAAAAGTCAACGGGCTTGAGGTGCTAAAAGAGATCCGTAGCAACGAGAGGACGCGTGTGATCCCTGTAATCATCCTCACCACCTCGGTTGAGGATGAGGATGTTATCGGAAGCTATGCACTTGGTGCGAACAGCTATATCCGAAAGCCTGTTGATTTTACCGAGTTTGTCGAAGCGGTCCGAACCCTTGGAAACTACTGGCTGCTTTTGAACACAAGCCCGCAATCGAGGATATAGATGATGGATGCGAAACTTCGGGTGCTTATCGCTGAAGATACCGAGGATGATGCGCTCCTTCTCATCAGGGCGCTCAGAAAAGGTGGATATACCCCGGATACCGTCAGGGTATGGAATGCAAAGACATTATCCGGGGCGCTTCTGAGTGGGGAGTGGGATATCATCCTCTCGGATTACCATATGCCGGGATTTGGAGGAGACCAGCTGATCCAGATTGTCAGGGATCAGGGAATAGATACTCCAATAATCATCGTCTCCGGTGCAATCGGCGAAGAAGCGGCGGTTGAACTGGTTAAATCCGGTGCCGAGGATTATGTGATGAAGGACAATCTCATCCGTCTTATTCCATCGATATCCCGTGCATTAAAAGAGGCCGAGGATCGGAAGGAGAGGAGGCGTGCAGAAGAAGCACTGAGAGAGTCCGAAGAGCGTTACCGGAGCCTTATCCTGCAGATTTCAGAGGGAATTATCATCTTCGACCAGAAAACGGGAAAAATCATCGAATCTAATGAGAAGATATCGGAGATCTTTGGCTATACAGAAGACGAGATCCATTCCATGGGAATCGATGAGCTCATACAAGGATGCATTAAAAAAGATGCGGGACACTGGGTCATCCCTGAAAATACCGGGCTGATTGAAGGGACAATACACCAGAAAGACGGGAAACAAAGAGATATTGAAGTGAGTCTCAGCCATATTCCCCTCAAAGAAAACCCGGATGCGGCATCGGCGGTGATACGGGATATCACAGAGAAGAAAGAGGCAGAACGTATCCAGATAGAGGCATTTATCCAGATTGACCGGAATATCGAGCAGTTTGCAATCCTGGCCGATCATATCAGAAACCCGCTCCAGGTGATCGTCGGCTATTCCGCCCTCTCAGGCGATGAGATCACAACCGAGATCGTGGAACAGGTGGACAGGATCAACGAAATCATCAAACAGCTCGATAAGGGATGGATCGACTCGGAGAATGTCCGGAGGTTCTTACGGAGGAACTACAGTATCGGCAGTTTTGAGAAGCCCGATTATATCACTCAATGAGGAGGAGTGCAATCTCATCGTCAAGGCTTCGTACTGCCATCTCACTTCATCTGAGGTGGACTCTGCTGAAAAGATGAGAAAGAATGTTATGGAGTCTGATCGTCTCCCGATGGCACATATCCACGCAGGAGCATGGCACGGTCAATGATCCGCCGTGATGAACAGAATTCGCAATCTTCGAACTGCCCTGTCCTGACAACCCGGATATCCAGCCCCTGGCTCTTCAGCTCGGTTTCAAGGCTCTCCGGGGCAAACCGCTGGTTGAATCCGATGGTGATGATATCGGGTTGAATCTCCCTGATGGGTTTGAATTTGTCGGTCAGATCCCCAAGAACAGCATGGTCGACCGGCTTTAAGCCAAGCACCATGGCAAGCCGCTGATCCTCTGGTATGATCGGCTTTGGCTTATGCCTCACATTCTGTTCGCGCGCAACGATCACATGGAGTTCATCGCCAAGTGCACGGGATTCTTCCAGATAGAAGAGGTGGCCCGGATGGATGATATCAAAGGTGCCGGTGGCAACTACCCGTGTCAGTCAGATCACCTCGAGGCATCTCTCTGATCCATCACGGGAGAATGCACGCCAGTCATCGGGCCCATACGGATATCCGATGATCAGGTGGCATGAGCCAAAGCGTGGGAAAAAACCGATATCAGCATCTGATGGTGCAATAACACCATTTGGATGGCTGTGTGCACTCCCGGAGAATGACATCCCAAGGGGGATCATATCGGTGAGGACCGATGCGCTCCGCTCATCAAGGCGGGTGCCGGGGAGGAGGTTTATGCCCGATAAAACCCCGTTATCCGCTTCGAGAAGGGCAACAAACTCAAGCGGGTGCTGGCTCTTTGCCATCTCAAGGAGTGTGGAAAGTGTTTCCTGGCTGATGGCACGGATTGTCATATCTTTAGTATTTTCTCACCTGAGACTAAGAAAGCTATTGAAGAGAACAGTGGCTTCTTCCCGCATCAGGACAAAAAGAATCCCTGATGGGAGCCGGGGATCAGGAGAAGGAGTGGCAGGGGGGCCTCTTCACGGTAGGCGGAGTGGAATTTGCCTATTCGGTTCGGATAAACAGGCGAAGAAAATACCCCTGCATCATCGTCAGGGAGAGGGGAAGGCTTGAGATCGAATCGCCTGAACCTATGGCTGAGAAGGCAGCCAGACGGTTCCTGACGGCAAACGAGGGCTGGATCATTTCAGTCTTTCAGAAGAAGGATACGAGCGGCAGATTTCGGAATGGCACAGTGACACTTGACGGTGAAGAGGTTCCCTATTATATCACAGTCAACAGGAAGAGAAAGAGGATCGCAATTACCATCCGTGATGATCTCGCTATTGAGATCCGATCCCCTGTTCCACTCAACGCAGCAGAGGCGGAGTTCTCGATTGCAGATGTTTCTAAATGGATCATGAAGACCCGTGCGAAGAAGAGAGTATGGCGTGAAAATCTGCATTCACGGCAGTATGCAGAGGGTGAGACGATCCCCTTTCAGGGGCGGCTGCTGACGATCCGTCATACCCAATCGGAAAAAAAGATCTCCGCGTCGATCTGTCGTGACGAACTCTGGATCGCCCTTCCCCCCGGCAGTCGGGCAGAAGAGGAGCTCCTCCGGTTAAGGAAAGCAGTGATGGACTGTTATGCAGAAGAGATTCTGCCTGTTGCAATGGCAATTGCTGCCGCATCAGCTGAGGCGATCGGTGTCGCCTGCCCCCGGGTGCGGTTTGGATACCAGAAACGCCGGTTTGGATCCTGCACCCCGAAGAACGGAATCATCATAAATATCAGAATCGCGATGGCTCCGCCGCCATATCTGGAGTACACAATTATCCATGAGGTCTGCCATCTGGTCGAAAGGAATCATCAGCAGCGGTTCTGGGATCTGGTGGCAACACTCCTCCCGACATTTAAGGGAGTCCATGATCAGCTCCAGAAGGAAGGGATGCAGTACTGCTTCTGAGGGAGGGGAGATGATCGGAATAAGGGGGCGCCCCTAGAAAAACCGGCGCCTTGCACCCTCTTTCGATCTGTTCATACCGGGCAGGGTTTCGAGTGCCTCCCGAATCTGCGGCAGCCTCCGCTGCACACAATTCCAGACGAGCCTGAGATCAGTTCCATAGCAGGGTGAGATCATGCCGGGGAGTGCACCCAGTGCATCCCAGGGAACAGATGGCGACGCTTCCTTATACTCGTCGGGGATACAGGAGCTGAGGATCCCGATCGTCCGGATATGAGAGAGAACCGCGTTACTGGTCTTTGCATCCGAGAGGAAGACTTCGTAAATGATCCCGCGGCAGGAGAGTTCTATATCAGTGATCGATCTGATGATCTCCCTCTGGAAGAGGAGAACCTGTGCCTGGGAGAGGGGTTCTGCCTGCATGATACAGGGTGTGAGTTGATCCCTCAGGCCTTTGAGGGAGATGAGCACAATCTTCTGACCTGCCCTCTTCTCAATAAAACAGCTCAGTGCAGCCATATCAAGAAGATCCCGATCCTCTGAGAAGGCGGCGATCACATGGAGCGCATCGTCGCCGGGAAGAGGCGGGGTGAAGACACCAAGCTGCGTTACCCCAAATGATGCAGCCATCTCAGCCTTTAATCCTTTCAGGAGTGAGACAACCTCCTTTCTCGACCGCACCTATTCCTCCCCCCGGCTATTCATATCACTATTTTCAGACGATACGACTATTTAGGCTCACCTATTTCTTCCCCATATCCTGAAGGAACCGGCTCTTATGGATATCGGGAAAAAGAGAAAATGATGCCTCCATCTCTTTTTTTCGCCGCATCTCCCTCATTCTGGAGAGGGAGAAGATCATGCGGATGGATATTATGGTAAAGAAGATCAGAAGCGCTATTGCTGCTGTCAGAAGGAGAAAGACGAAGAGATCCGGGTTATAGGAGAGAACCATATAAGTATGGTAACCTCACAGTCCGCCCATATAGCTTTTTCCGGGCGGAAAGGCAGAGCCGCCTGATCTTCTGCTCACTGCGGCAGGCGGCTGATCCTCCATGCATACCTTGTCAGGAGGAGTGAGAGGAGAAGGGCGAGTGCCATGACACCCAGGAGCAGGAGCCAGTGCGCAGACCCTATCGTCCCGACGGCGAGCCTGACGATGAGGTTCAGCGGATTGTAGGGGAATGACATTGCGATGATGATCAGGACGACGACCGCTGTTGAGAAGATGAACTGTGCACTCGTCCTCTCCCGATAATGAAGCGCACAGAAGGCGCCGATAATGATCAGGATCATCGATCCCGCCACCACATGGGTTAGGATCTCAAGCGGGTGCTGCACCACGATCCCGTTTGCTGCAAGGAGAAGAAGCCATGCCGCAGACTGGATCGGCACGATCACGATGCAGGCGAGGATCTTGCCCCAGAGCATCTCGCCATAAGTGACGGTTGTCGAGAGGAGTGTCTCAAGCGTCCCTGCCTGGTACTCTTCTGTGATGAGATCGATGATGAGTGCAGCAGATATGATCGCGGGCATGAAGACAAGAAGCGGAATTAAGAGGCCAAATACAAACTCAAAGTAGTTTGACCGTCCCCCTGAATCGGGGAAGTTCAGCAGGATTGGATTCATGGTGAGGCGATCAGATCTCGTGCTCCTGAGTGCTTCTTCATAGACGAGAAACGCTTCTTTCATCTTCACTTCAACGATTGCTGACTGGATATCGTTCTGGAGCATATAAAGGGTAACAAGAACGGGGCCTTCGGCATCTGGCGGGGTATCCGGGACAAAGACTACAGCCTGGAGCTGGCGTTCTTTCAGCGAAGCAATGGCAACATCCAGATCCATTCTGTAGGCACCAAGATCCCGCCGATCATCGATGATTGAATAGAGTTCTCCCTCAGGTCCGACATACCCGATCCCATATTCGACACCCTGGTATCCGGCAAGAGCATCAGGATCGTACATCGTCGTCAGTCCGACCATCAGGAAGGACGAGAAGAGTGCGATGAAGAGCTGGAGGAGGATCGCAAAGACGATCGTCTTCTCGGCATAGATTCCGCCGAGTTCTTTCTTTGTTACTATCAGGACATTCCGGCTCTTCATAGTGGGATCACCCCGATGACGGTGAGGTTATAGAAGACATGGATGAGTGTGGCAAGAATGATACCGGGGATATACCAGCGGAACCCCCCGGCTTTCAGGGCGACTGCGACGACTGCAAGGCAACCTGCATGGAGGAGGAACGGCATCCAGAGGAGCTGGAGGGAGAGGAACATAACGCTCCCAAAGATCGATTCTGTCACCTGTGCAATTGTTGCAAAGAGGAGGAGCTTCTCTCCGGCAAGAAAACCGAGCGCAGTTCCGGCAGAGCCGAATATGACAAGCCGCCAGGTAAGGCCACCGGGGAGTATTTTTGCCAGTGCATAGATTCCAACCGACTTTGCCACCTCTTCTGTCACTGCCGCGTAACCGATCAGGAGGAGGAGGGAGAGCGGCATCGGGAGGTTGAAGAAGAGGACAAGCCCCATCAGCTGCACCATAAAGACGAACGGGATGACGAGCCCGCCAAGTACAGAGACGGATAGGATCGGGTACGTCTTTGATATTCCCGCAGAGATGAACTCGATCGTCCGCGGGATGAGACGGTGGAGCGAGAAGAGCCGCTCTTCAGTGAAGTTCACAGCACCGGCATAGAGGAGGATGATGCTTGTGAGATAGAAGAGGCTCGTTGAATAGAGATAATCCATCAGGGTAAACGAGTCTCCCTGGATCTCAAGGACGATCAGGGTAAGCGGTGAGATGAGGGAGACGACATGGACATTGGCGAAGATGCTTGGGAAGAAGAGGTAGGATGTGGCGATCGTTGAGAAGAAGATCGAGAGGAAGGAGAGCTCCTTGAAACTACGTGCGAGCATCCCGATGACGAGCGCGCTTGCGAGGAAGAAGAAGATCACCGGGATCAGCGGGAGGATGGTGTTTACGGGGAGGGAACTGATCACGATGAGAATGAATGAGATTGCAACCATCATCACGAAATAGGGGAGCGCCTTTCCGATGATGATGGCAGAGGGGTGGTATGGTGCTGAGAGGAGGATCTCGCCCCGCCGTTCGATCCGCTCATTCATGATGCTCATCATGAAGAACTGCGAGGTGAAGTAGAGTGGGAAGATGAAGACGAAGATCAGGATGATCGAGTCAAAGGGGAGCGGGGGTGCGAGCTGGTTCGGAGTCCTGAATGATCCGGATCCGGATTCCTGGCCGATCACCTGTGAATACCGGCTGATGGTATCATCCTGTGCCGCAGCCCGTGAGATCTCAGCCCTCAGCTGGTCGGGATCATAGGGAACTGATACTTCAGGTGCTGCAACGGGGATGATCGGGCCGGTTGGCTCAGGCGCCTCTCTCTGCGGAACCGGAGAGATTCGCTGGCCGCTCTGGGTTGCAGAAAAGTCGATGGTGCTTCTTTCGTATATCCGGTTGATCCAGAGCGGATATGCTGCATAGAGATCCGGTTCCTGCACATTCATGGATGCAGAATATCCTTCAAAGACCTGTTCGAGCGAGGTGAGTGCGGCACGCCCCTTCTCGATATCCTGGACATAGACCTCACTGCCCAGGATGACGATATCATAGGAGAGCCGGGTGTTCAGAAGAGATGCACGTGAATCGATGAAGACATTGAACCTTCCATCTTCTGCGATCACCTCACCGGCAGGCAGGTTGTCTGTACCAAGCCGGTAGATACCGTCCTGTATATGAAGGCCGCTCTGTGCTGTCAGTCCGGATGCAGCAACAAGGAGGATGAAGAGGATGATTGCAGCAGGCAGTACACCCCGGCCCATTGTCGAGAGGGTGCGCAGAAGCTCCCATCGCGCCACAACATGGATCTGTCGGAGATACCCCACGCTCATGCACGCCTACATAGGACATTTCTTCTATAAAATAGTCGTTATCAAGGGTAGAGCAGGGGATGTCCGAAACTTTAAGGGGGTGTGGAGGGAGAGAACAGAATGGCTCAGGAGTATGGTACTCCTCCGGCACCCTTATTAAATCAAAACGATGAACCGTCTCAGTATGATCCATGCCCGCGATGTTCGAAAAGAGTTCGATTCGTTTGTTGCACTGAAAGGACTGGACGTTGATATCGATAAGAATGGAATCTTTGGGATCATCGGGCATAACGGAGCAGGGAAGACAACATTCCTGAAGATATGTGCAGGACTGCTCACGCCCACATCAGGCACCCTTGAGATTGACGGCATCGATGTCATTGCCGATCCAAATGCGCTGAAGGAGCGGCTCGGGTACCTGCCTGAAGAGTCGCGGCTGTATGACACCATGACGATCTCGTCGTACCTCTCATTCTTTGGGGAGATCTACGGGATGCCCCGGAAGGAGATCAAAAGACGATCTGATGAGCTTCTCTTCTCATTGAACCTCGCGGATGAAGGGAAGAAGCTCGGGGAGCTCTCAAAAGGGATGCGGCGGAAGGTTGCCATTGCACGATCGCTCCTCCACGATCCGACGATACTCGTCTATGACGAGGCGACATCAGGGCTCGATCCGATGACCTCGCGGTTTATCACCGGGTTTCTCCGAAAACTGCGTGATGATGGCAAGATGATCATCATCTCTGCCCATAACCTCTTCCAGGTGGAAGAGATTTCCGATCAGGTGTTAATCCTCTCTGAAGGAGAGAGGGTTGCGTTTGGCACGATGGATGAACTGAGGGAAGAGTTTGGATCACTGACCTACTTCATCCATTTCAGGATTTCTGATCCCGCATCATTTTCCGGAGATCTCCTCTTCTCCCAGGACGACGGGGGCTATGTATCGACTGCAAAGGATATCGATCAGCTCAACCGGATCACATCGCAGATTGATGCGGCAGGCGGGAGTGTCGAGCGGATAGAATCACGGTACCCGAGCCTTGAAGAGATGCTGATGGCAGTGTGAAAGAATGGATAAGATCCGGCGTCCATCCCCTCACCAGGGAATGAGGTTGCAGCAGGTGGAGAACGAGTGGATTTTCTGATCTGGATTGGTATCATCGCATGTATCTCCCAGTCTGCGATTTTTTCAGGGCTGAATCTGGCCTTCTTCACGATCAGCAAGCTTGAGCAGGTGATTGAGGCGGAACGGGGCAACAGGGATGCCAAACTGGTGCTTGCGCTCCTGAAAATGCAAACTTTCTGCTGGTTACGATCCTCTGGGGCAATGTCGCCATTAATGTCCTCCTCTGGGGAATGAACGGCGGATAATCACCGGAGGAGATGTGCTTGGAAAGCTCTTCCGGGGAATCGTCCGTAATCCAGGGAATCCGGTTCCAGAAGTACAGGAGAGAAGAAATGACACGAGAGAAGAGTCAGAAAAAAAATGAGCAATCGAAAGAGCATAGAGTTATGCTGTATCTCACAGTTACCCCTGATACGTATAGATTCATCAAGGAAAGCGGGCTAAACGCCTCTCGATTGATGGATCATATTGTACATAAACTTAGAATTAATATAAATCTCAATATCCATCAATTAACGAACAGAATAAGCTTGAATCAGCAAAAGAGAACGGGCCTGAAGGGATTTGAACCCCTGACCTACGGATTAAGAGTCCGTCGCTATGCCTGACTAAGCCACAGGCCCCGTTATTTGACCTAATACAGTTATAATCAGGACTATTTATGCCTTATGAAAATACCCCTGATCCCCCCCTCCAATCACCATTATAATATTGGAAGTACCAGAGTACGGTATGGCTGATGGTGGAAAGAGTGACCCAAAACCAGTAGTCCGATATATGGTATTTGGGTGCGGGAGCATCGGCTACAATGTCATAGAGGAACTCCTGAAAGAAACCGATAATATCGTTGTTGTCGACTCTGACGAGAAGCGGGTCGAGGACTTAAAAGACCATAAATATCAGGCGATTGCCCATGACATAGCAGACCCGGAGCTTTTCCGTGATCTCCCCATTCCAGAGATTATCTTCGTTCTTTCAAGCAATAAGGAGGCAAATCTGGCCGCGGTCGGACTGGCGAAGAAGTGCCATCCGCAGGCATTCTGTATAGCGCGTGCAGTAGATCTCTTCTCTGTCGACAAGCTTGTTGAGCAGGGGGCGGATGTGGTGCTCTATCCCCAGCAGGTGGTTGCAAAGTCAGCCGTCAACCATATGAAGCGGCTGGTTGCCGCACGGAGCGCACAACAACTCTACTCGCATCTTGAAGGAATGACCGGAACACTCGGCATCATCACGCACCGAAACCCCGATCCGGACGCAATCTCCAGTGCCATGGCACTCTGTGCCATCGCCCAGGCCGCAACCAAAGGTGAGCTGAAATGTGTGATTCTCTTCGATGGAAATGTCGGACACCAGGAGAATCGCGCATTTGTCAATCTCCTTGAGATCCAGATGGAGCGGATCACACCTGAAAAGCTGAAGGGATGCACCCATCTCGCACTCGTTGATTGTGCTGCACCCGGTGTGAATAATGATCTCGATCCCGGACTTGCAGTTGACATCATCATCGATCACCACAGCTCTGATGGTGTGGAGCTGAAGAATAAACCGAAGTTTATGGATATCCGCCCTGAGAGCGGAGCTACTGCCAGCATCTTCGCCCAGTACCTCCAGGAGCTCGATATCAACGTGGATACAAAGATTGCAACCGCCCTCTACTATGGCATACGGGCAGATACCCGCGAGTTCCGTCGTGGTGTCACCTCCAATGATCTCTATAATGCCGCATACCTCCTCCCACTCTCGGATGCGGATCTCCTCGAGAAGATCATGTCCCCGTCATATTCGCAGGAGACGGTTGATGTGATGGGGAATGCTATTACAAGCCGCAAGATAAAGAATGGATTCCTCTTTGCAAATGTCGGCTATCTCCGGAACCGTGATGCCATTCCACAGGCAGCAGATATGCTCATCAACCTCGAGGGGGTAACAACTGCCCTTGTCTATGGCATCACCGACCAGCAGATCACCATATCCGCCCGGAACAAGGATATCCGCGTGCATATCGGCAATGTCCTCAAAGAGGCATTTGGTGATATCGGGGATGCCGGGGGGCATGGTACAATGGGAGCAGCAAGCATCCCCCTCAACTACTTCTCACTCGTCCGTGACAAGGAGGAACTCCTTGAGATGATCATTGACCCGATCTTAAACCTCTTCACCAAGATCGTCGGGATCGATGATAACGGGGATAAGAATGAGGTTTGAAGACTGGGAACCTCATTATACTGAGATCCTTGACTATTTTGGATTTGATCGCGAATCTGATGAGGCAGCAGCCGATCTCCTTGCCGGGATCATTCCCCGGGATGATATCGAAGCACTTGAATCCCTCATTTCTGGAAAGACCGTCACCATCTGCGGCAATGCCCCCTGCCTCAAATCAGAACTTGACCGGATAGAGGGCGTAGTCATCGCAGCAGATGCTGCGGCGCTCGTCCTGTATGATGCAGGTATTCTCCCGGACGCTATCTTCACCGATCTTGACGGTGCAGATGATCCCTTCATCACCATGAATGAAGGGAAGACGATTATCATCGTCCATGCCCATGGCGACAACATGCCGCTCCTCCAGAGATGGGTTCCAAGGTTTCAGGGAAGACTGATCGGAACCACACAGGCAGCGCCGCTTCCGCAGATCCATAACTTCGGCGGCTTCACTGACGGCGACCGCGCCGCCTTCACAGCAGACGCTCTCGGTGCAAAAACCCTGAAATTCATCGGTTTTGACCTCTCCGACACCACAGTCGATCCGATGAAGAAGGGGAAACTCTTCTGGGCACGCCGGCTCCTCGGCATGATCGGCCATGACCTCTGACGCCCTCATCATCGACGGGTATGTGGACGAGCCCGCCTGCCTCGGTGTACCCCCATACATATCACCCTATATCCGGACAACGGCAGGCGTTCTCACTGAAGCAGGATATCGGGTGCGCTATACCACAATCGATCAGATCAGATCCGCACCTCATGAGCTTCAGGCATTCAGATCGATCCCTCTTGTTGTCATTATCGCCGGCCAGACCGTCCCCGGCAAGTATCTTGCCGGAACACCAGCCACGTTGACTGAACTGCGGCAGATCGGATCTCTCTTTGAGAGGAGCAGGCTCCTCCTCGGGGGACCTGTCAATTACGGCATCTCGCCCGGCGGTGGAAAGAGGGCAGTGAAAGAGCCGATGCCGGGATATACTGCATTTCTCACCGGCGATCCGGCAACCGCCTTAAACCGCTTCCTCTCGGGGGAAGAGCCCCATGGTGTGGAGGATTATTCTGAGAGCGGGCTTTGGAGTGTCCTTGGAGCAGGAATCGTCCGTGATCATCCTCATTTTCCCTATGTCATGCTCGAACTTGAGACGGCAAAAGGGTGTTCACGTTCAGATACCGGCGGATGTTCCTTCTGCACCGAACCCTTCCACGGCACCCCGAGGTACCGTTCCATTCACCTTATTGAAGAGGAAGTGTCAGCCCTGTATGCCCATGGCGTCCGCCATTTCCGGATAGGCCGCCAGCCCGATCTGCTGGCATACGGAAGTAGTGGCGGCGGGTTCCCACGCCCTGACCCGGAAAAGATCCGGGATCTCTTCACGGCGATCCGGAGGTCGGCACCGGATCTGGCAACCCTCCATATAGATAACATGAATCCCGGAACGATCGCCCGGCATGAGGACGCCGCCCGCGAGGCGCTCGCGGCAATAGTCGGGCTCCATACTCCGGGAGATATCGCCGCATTCGGGATGGAGACCGCCGATCCTGACGTGATAGCGGCAAACAACCTCAAGGCAACACCGGAACAGATGATGGATGCGATCAGAATCGTCAACGAAGTAGGAGGTATCCGGGACAAAAATGGCGTTCCCCACCTTCTTCCGGGCTTAAACTTCGTCTGCGGACTATTCCATGAGACCAAAGAGACCTACCAGCTGAACCAGTCCTTCCTCGAAGACCTCATAGCATCAGGACTCCTTGTCCGCCGGGTCAATATCCGGCAGCTGATGCCGTTTGAAGGGACACGGGCGTATAATGAGAATACGCTCGACCAACATCATGGAGCATTCCGATCCTTCAAGGAATGGACACGGAAGCATTTCGATCCCGTTATGCTTGCCCGTGTCTTTCCCATCGGAACCATCCTGAGAGATGCAGTCGTTGAGATTTCGGGGAGAACCTCATTTGCACGCCAGATGGGAACATACCCGATCCTGATCGGCCTTCCCCTTGAACTCACAGAACGGAGACTCGTCGATGCAACCGTTGTAGGATACGGCAGCCGCTCCCTCACCGCCCTCCCCTATCCGGTACCTGTCAACAGCCTCCCGGCATCTGCCCTGAAAGCACTTCCCGACATCGGGAAGAAGACACAGGCCACCATCCTTGCAAAACGCCCGTTTAACGATCAGAAGGAATGGGAGAAGGCGACCGGCGGAACACGAATCGACCACCTGATCACCTTCTCCTGATCGCAATGTGAACTCACTCTTTGAGTGGATCGCGGTCATCGCCCTCTCTTCAGGCGTCCTTGTGGTGATGGAGATCTATAAGTTCCTGATGAACAGGAGAGAGATCAGAGCAGAAGCCCCATGATCATCCGGTCGATATCAGGATAATAATAGGATTCCTCATAGGAGAGGATCTCAAAGTTCTTTGACTGGAGCAGTGCTGTTACAGGAGTATGCCGTTTTGAGAGTGCGATCCTGACGCGTTTTGCCCCCCTCTTCCTGAAGGATTCAAGAAGAGGATCAAGCAGATCAGCCCCGATACCTTTCCCCTGCCATTCGTCCGCAACACCAACCCTCAGGATCCATGCCTCATCCGGATCATCTGCCTCCTGCGCCCCGATGATGTAGCCGATTGGATCGTCTCCATGCGAAGCAACAAGATATGTCTCGTGAAAGAGTTCGCCTGCCTGGCGGAGAAAGATGGGAGAATAGCCGTAATCCCCGAAGAGTTCCCTTTCTATCCGGCAGATATGAGGATAATCCCCTTCGACATATGTGCGTACAAGATACTCCATCAATCATCACCCTGTGTATCTACAACCCCCCTTTTGAAAGAAAAAATACCTTTCGATCCGGGTTTTGGTGGAAAACCCTTTGTCTGTTTCCACCGCACATATAGGAATACAGGAGAACGAGGGATCCAGGTGGAAGAAGTCACCAGCAGTTATACACCACAAGAGGTGGAGGAGGAGGCACGTGCATTCTGGCATGCCGAAGATACCTACAAAAATGTACAGGAACTCAGGAAAGATGGAAAACCATTCTTCTTTGTTGACGGACCGCCATATACCACCGGGTATATCCATCTCGGAACGGCATGGAACAAGATCCTAAAAGATGCCATACTCAGGTATCACCGGATGCATGGACGCCATGTAATAGACCGCGCCGGATACGACATGCATGGGCTTCCAATCGAGGTCCGTGTTGAGAACGAACTTGGGTTTACCTCAAAGAAGGACATCGAGACATTCGGGATTGCACAGTTTGTCGAGAAATGCAGGACATTTGCCGTTACTCATAAAGAGATTATGAGCAGGCAGTTCTCGGATCTCGGTGTCTGGCTTGACTTTGAGAACCCATACCAGACGATCTCAAACGACTATATCGAAGCTGCATGGTTCACCCTCAAACGTGTCGAAGAGGAGGGGATGCTCGAGCGTGGATACCGTGTCGTCAACTGGTGCCCGCGATGTGAGACCGCCATCGCCGATGCCGAGGTCGAATACCAGGATGTCACCGATCCATCAATCTTTGTCAAATTCCCCCTTAGCGGAGCAGAGAACGAATACCTCGTCATCTGGACGACAACACCCTGGACACTTCCCGCTAACGTTTCCGTTGCTGTTGCTGCTGATTTCACGTATGCACGTGTGAGGGCAGTCCGGGAAGGCGTAACCGAGATCCTCTGGATCGCAGACGATCTTGTTGAGAGCGTTCTGAAAGCCGGACGGTACCAGGACTATGAGATCCTCGGTGTCAAAAAGGGAGCAGAGCTTGTCGGGACCGAATATACATCCCCTCTTATCTCCTCAGTCCCGATGCAGGCCCGGATTCCCCACCGTGTCGTTGCTGCGGACTTTGTTGCCATGGAGAATACCGGGATGGTGCATATCGCCCCGGGACATGGCTGGGACGACTATGTCCTCGGCATGAAGGAGAACCTTCAGATCGTCTGCCCTGTTGACGGTACCGGACGGTTCACAGAGGAAGCTGGCGAATTTGCCGGACTCTATGTCAAGGATACGGAGACAAACAAAAAAGTCATCGACGCACTCGGTTCCGCACTCCTTGCCGGGAAAAAAATCACTCACCGGTACGGCCACTGCTGGCGTTGCAAGACCCCCAATATCTTCCGTGCCACCTCCCAGTGGTTTATCAAGGCAAGTGATGCCAAAGAGAAGATGCTCGCGTCCATACAGGACGAAGTGACCTGGTTCCCGGACTGGGCAGGGAGCGCACGGTTCCATGACTGGATCGAAGGTGCGCGCGACTGGTGCATCTCCCGGCAGCGGTACTGGGGCATCCCGATCCCGGTCTGGGTCTGCCCGTCATGCGATACCTATCGGGTGATCGGCAGGTTCTCCGAACTTGAAGAGCTCTCCGGCAGAACAATCGCCGATCCGCACCGGCCGATGGTCGATGAGATCACAATCCCCTGCACCTGCGGCGGTACCATGCACCGGGTCGAGGATATCTTTGATGTCTGGTTCGATTCCGGGGTCGCCTCATGGGCAACACTCAGCTATCCGGGTGAAGAGGAGGCATTCAAAAACCTCTGGCCTGCCGACTTCATCACTGAAGGCCAGGATCAGACACGGGGATGGTTCTACTCACAGCTCGGCCTCTCCACAATCGCCTTTGGACAGGCGCCTTACAAACAGGTGCTGATGCACGGGTTTGCCCTGGATGCACAGGGGAAGAAGATGTCGAAGAGCTTAGGAAACGTCGTCACCCCCGAGGAGGTCATTGAGAAGTTCGGGGTTGATGTCCTGAGGCTGTACATCCTCTCGGCAAGCGCACCCTGGGATGACCTGAAATTCAACTGGGACGGTGTAAAGACGGTTCACCGTGCACTCAATATCCTCTGGAATGTCTACCGGTTCCCGATTCCCTACATGCGGCTTGACAACTTCCAGCCGGGAGCGGATGCAGCCGGTGCCTATGATCCAACAGTAATCCGCAGAATCGCTTCTGACGGAGCATTTGAGGATCGGTGGCTCATCTCAAGGATCCAGTCCCTCACCCGCGAGATCGGCGGGGCGATGGATGAATACCAGATGCATCAGGCCACCCGGAAACTCCTCTCATTCATCTTAGATGACCTCTCCCGCTGGTATGTCCAGCTTGTGAGGCCGAGGATGTGGCTTGAAGAGGATTCTGCCAGCAAACAGGAAGCATATGAGACGATCTATTTCGTGATGAGAAGGCTTGTCTCACTTACATCCCCGTTCATTCCGCATCTTTCAGAACAGATCTACCAGAACCTGAGGCTCGGCGGGGATCCGGCCAGCGTCCATATGCTCGACTGGGCAGAGGCAGATGAAAGCCAGATCAGCACCGCTATCGAGGATGCGATGCAGGTCGTACAGTCCTTTGATGATGCTGTGGCAAATGCACGGCAGGCAGGTAAGCGGAAGCTCCGGTGGCCGGTCGGCGAGGTCGTGGTTGCAACAGAGAGTGCTCTTGTCAAAGATGCAGTCGAATCCCTCCTTCCACTCTGCAAGGCACGGGCAAACACACGGGATGTCCGGCTTGTTTCAGGCACCTGGGAACGTATCCTCTGGACGGCTGAGCCGCAGATGAAGAAGATCGGGCCCGAGTTTGGAAAGACCGGGGTACTGGTCAAACATGCGATTGAGGAGTCGGACGGAACCGCACTCCGGCAGCAGATCAATGAGGCGGGATCTGCAACCATCACCGCCGGCGACCAGGAGATCGTCATCACGGCAGACCATGTCGCCTTCAGTGAGAAACTCCCGGAAAATGTGTACTCGGCCACAATGCCCGATGCAACCATCTATGTTGATGTCTCCCTCACCGACGAACTTGAGGCTGAGGGGTATGCACGTGAAGTGATCAGGCGTGTCCAGGAGATGCGCAAACAGATGGATCTCTCTGTCGACGATCAGATACAGGCGGCCATTGCCATCGGAGATCTTCGGATCCGATCACTGCTCGACCAGTCAACAGACTGGATTGCAGGAGAGATCCGTGCATCATCACTTGTGTTTAGAAAAGAGAAGGTGGAAGAGGCAGGGTTCTCATCAGACTGGGATATCGAGGGGCTCAGCGTATCAATTACCCTGCTTGGGCCCTGAGATGAGAGAGGAGAGGTATACTCTCCCCTCCTGTGAATTGAAGAGCGGGGGAGTTCGATCGGAGACAATCCGGTTCCTCTGCGTAACCACAGCCTCCTCCTCTTTTGGATTATAACCGCTCACCTCTTCAGAGGCACGGCAGACAACCAGTCCACGCCTCTGCCACCCGGGTGTCTCTGCCAGATTGATACCCTTTGAATGCATCAGCTCGTGCATGGCAGCGGTATTCATCCCATGGAGCATCTCCTGCACTGTTTTCGCAGAATGGCCATCCTGCCCCAGTGCCCACTGGGCATAGGCATTATTGTGGTTCCTCCACGCCTCTTTCTGTCGCCAGATGAGATAATCAATCGCAGTTTCACTATCAACCGGAACAACCCGCGCGTCAAATGAGACCGGTTCGCGGAGAGAAAGCTCGATTGTCAGGGCACTTGAGGCAAAAGAAGCGGCAACAGAGTCGAGCTTTTCAACACGCCCGAAAAATGGGAGCCTGGTGAAGAAGAGATTGATCTCATCGGAGAAGGTATAGGCAAACTCCGGAGAGAGGCCGCTTTTCCCCAGAAGAAGCGATGATACCATCTCCATGGCAGAGGAAAAACGCTCGTCAAAGGGCTTTTCGAGACCGAGGGCTTCTGCCACAGAGCGGAAGGCTCTTCCGTCAAGCCTGACGAAACAGGGTGCTATTGTCCTGAGTTCCGAATATATCTCCCTTCGCTTCATTCGTCAATTTCACGTTCGGCTGACGTATTGAAGGCGCCGGGTATGTGCCGGATAAGCACAATGTCAGAAACCTCCTTAATCAGGCGATAGGGAACTTTCAGGCCCTTGAACGACTTTAAGTCAATAATATCAGGATTAATGTTTGTCAGGGCAAGCGATGCCATCTTTTTGTTATCTATATCGATGACAACATCAGCGACATTACCGATGAACACAGCCCTGTCAGTGTATACGCTCATTCCAAAGAGCTCTGAGATCTGCCACTTCATATCAATCTGTTCAAGATATATACTAAATACTTAAAAAAGATACTCCCTTGCATGAATGGATCGCTGGAGATAGGACGGATTTTTGACATACCTGTCCGCCTTCATATCACTTTTTTACTGGTGATACCCCTCTTTGCATGGATCATCGGCAGCCAGATCAACCTGACAGTCGAATTTATTGAGGGCATCTTTGCCATCCCCATCGACAGAACCATCATTGAAAGCGGTGTTGTGCCCTATATTCTCGGCACGATCGTGGCGCTTACCCTCTTCTTCTGTGTATTCATCCACGAACTTGCCCATTCGCTTATTGCACGTGCCCATGGCATTAAGATCAACTCAATAACGCTGATCATCTTCGGCGGCGTCGCTTCGATGGAGGAGATGCTCCCGGACCCAAAAGTGGAGCTTCCGATGGCGATTGCAGGCCCCCTCACCAGCCTCGGGCTTGGGATCCTCAGCTGGATTCTTGTATATGCCGTTGATCTGGTCGTTGAAGCCCCGGCTGTTGCAGGTGTCTTCATTTATGGATTCGGATACCTGGCGATCCTGAATATCCTGCTCTTTGCCTTCAATCTCCTTCCGGCATTCCCGATGGATGGCGGACGGGTGCTTCGCGCCTGGCTTGCAAAACGGATGCCGCTTCATCGTGCAACACGGATTGCATCGGATATCGGGAAGGGGTTTGCCATACTCTTTGGGATCATCGGGATCTTCACCTTCAGCTTCATCCTGATCATCATCGCATTCTTCATCTATATTGGCGCAAGCCAGGAATCGTCAATGGTTACAACGAACTTCCTCCTCCAGGATGTAACCGTCGGCGAGATCATGTCAAAAGAGGTCCTGAGTGTCGAGATGAGCCTCCCGCTCACCGAAGTGATACGGCTGATGTACACCACAAAACATCTTGGATTTCCTGTTGTGGACCGGGGGGATCTGATTGGTATCATTACCCTTGCGGATATCCACAGGACCAGCGATATCGACCGCGAAGCGATGCAGGTCCGTGATGTGATGAGCAGGCAGCCGATCACCACCCTCCCGCCATCCGCATCGGTCACCGACGCACTCAGGATCATGACAATGCAGAATATCGGGAGGATCCCGGTCGTCGAAGAGGGGAAAATCGTTGGAATTGTTACCCGGACTGATATCCTGACAGTCCTCGAACTAAAAGATATGGGTTAGAGGGAGAGGGTCTGCCTGATACCGGTGGCATCGGTCCTGTAACCGCTTGATTTGTTCAGGATTGTTCTGAATGAATCTGATTCGATCACTTCAAGGAGGGATCTGATCCGGGGATCTTCGAGATCTTCGGTCATGATCCCGATCTCATACCGCTCGGTTCCCACCGGGACAAATGAGAGACCTGCGATCTCTGCCGCAGATGCGACACAGAGACCTGCATCCGCCTCACCGCTTCGGACAGCAAGGGCTACGGCAAGATGGGTCGTCATCTCCCGATCATAGCCTGAGATCGCCGATGGATCGATACCACGCTCCTTCAGGAGGTGATCAAGGAGCATCCGGGTACCTGACCCTTTCTGCCGGTTCACAAACGAGACCGAATCCAGCTCCTCAAAGGTGATCCCATCCCGTGAGACGATACCCTGTTCCCGTTCTGCAACACAGACAAGGGTCACCTCCTCTCCTGCAAGGTACCGTTCCAGGTACCGGACATTATAGCTGCCATCCGGTGCAAGAAGATGCATCGGCGCGCAATGGCAGTGCCGCCTCTTCAGGGCAAGAATACCTCCCATACTCCCGATATGTGCAGAGTGGACCGGGAGCGGAGCGAGGAGATCAGCCAGCCGGTCAAGGATCGGATCATGGCTTCCGGCTAGAATGAGAGCAGATTCGAGTTCCTCTTTCGGCACACTCAGGGAAACCGGAATCATTTCACCTGCCTCCAGCCCTTCTGAATCAGCAGGTATCCTGAGAACCCCGTTGGACCGGACCGCACTCATCTGGACACCTGCACCACGTGAGAGGGGTGTTGCAATCAGCCGTCCTGCCACGCGGCCGGCGGTCATCAGGACGAACTCATCGGTTCCGATATCCGAGGCAAGTGTCCGGGTCAGTTCCGCCTCTATAACCTCACGGGATGGGACCGGGATCCCGGCATCCCTGATCACCGGCGTGATGATCTCCCGGATCACCGTCAGGGCCGAGAGTGGGTAGCCAGGGAGACCGATCACCGGCTTACCCCTGATCACCCCGATGATCACCGGTTTTCCGGGTTTGATACCAACACCATGAACCAGCACCTCGCCGAGTTCGCCGACGACCTGCGCTGTATAATCTTTCGTGCCTTTTGACGATCCTGCCGAGATGATCACGATATCATGAGCAGATACCGCGGCATCAATCGCGTCCCGTATCCGTTCAGGGTCGTCAGGTACAAGGGGAGAGACCACCGCATGGACTCCGAGAGAGCGGAGATGTGCTGCTGCCATCTGGCAGTTGCTCTCGACAACCTGGCCGGGTTTTGGACGTGTGACATGAGCCACCAGTTCGCTCCCCGTCGGAATAAGTCCGGCAGAGAGGGAGAGAACTGCGACATCGGTGATCCCGTATGCGGCAAGCGCCCCGATATCGTGGTACTGGATCCGGTGGCCCCGGGGAAGAGCCATCTCGGATTCGGCGATATCCTCCCCGACCGGCCGGATATGCTGCCATGGTGCTGCTGCTCTTCTGATCGCATATCCTCCGCCCTCAAATGCGACATCCTCGATCATGATCACTGCATCATAGCCTGATGGAATGACATTGCCGGTGTTCACGCGGACTGCATCCAAAAGGATGACCGGATGCTTATCGGTTGCGCCGTTGGTTGCCCGCGAAGAGACCGCAATTCCATCCATTGCCGAGAGATGCGCTTCGGGAACAGAATATGCCGCATAGATAGGATTGGCCGTCACCCTGCCGACACTCTCCATGAGGGGAACGCGGATCACCCGCGGAACTGGAGGACAGCGCCTGCCGATGAGTGCGATCGCCTCTTCGAGCGGGACGAGAGAGAGATACCTGTTCACCACAGGATCACCTCCACAACAAAACCTGTTTCAAATCCTTCGGACTCTGCGGGCACACGGACATACCCCTCGCTTTCTACGAGGGTATGCAGGAGTCCGCTCTTTGAGAAGAGCGGGGTTGCCACCCCGTCCCTGACCTTCACCCGGACATAATCCTCCCTCCCTTTTGCAGAGGGGATTCCTGCATCAAGTGTGGCTGAACAGGTCTGCTCCGGAAGACTGATACCGCTCATCACAGCGAGAAGGGGTGCGCAGATCGCCCGCATGACCATAAATGCCGAAGATGGATGGCCGGGGAGGCCGATCACCGGATGATGTTGGATCTCGCCGATGATCGTCGGTTTGCCCGGGGATATCGCAATCCCATGAACAAGAACCCGTCCCAGATCAGCGATCACCCGTGCGGTTGCATCACGGTCGTCTTTCGAGCTTCCGCCGGAGATGAAGATGGCATCGGCTTCTTCAACTGCCTCCTGTATGGCAGCGGTGAGTGCATCAGGTTCATCCGGCACGATCCCAAGCGATAGTGGGATACAGCCGCACTGCCGGATGAATGACTCGCAGACGATCGAATTCACATCCCGCACCTGCCCCGGCAGGGGCACCTGATCAGGGGCGACCACCTCATTTCCGGTTGCAATGACCGCAATCCGCGGTATGCGCCGTACCGGAAGAGAGAGGATACCGGCTGCTGCAAGCACACCCGTCTCCTGGGGAAGAATCCGGTGGCCTGATGGAATGATCGCCTCGCCGGATCTGAAGTCCTCGTCAGCTGCGACATAGTTCTCGCCACCAGAGACCGGCTTCATCACAAGGATCTGATCCCCTGCCACCTCGGCATACTCGATCATCACAACAGCATCTGCCCCCTCCGGCATCATCCCGCCGGTTGGGACATACCTGCATTCCCCAGCCACAATCGATCCCGGATCACCTGATCCCATCTCGATCCTGCCGGTGCAGGTGAGCATCGCAGGGAGCGATTCCCCGGCACCGATGGTGTCAGAGGAGAGTACCGCATATCCATCAACGATTGATCTCGCAAACCCCGGCATATCATGTGACGCAATGATATCTTCATTCGGGATTCGGAGAAGCGCCCCTGATATTCCGACCATCTCTGTTCCGGGATCCGGTGCGATGGAGAGGAGGCGGGATACTGCCTCATGTACCGGGATCACCCGGATGAACCGGCTCATTTGAAACAACCCAGCTGGCAACCACGGATCTTGATGCCGTTTTTGTTGCAGTACCGGGATATGTCAAATTTTTCTATGTTGTACTTCTCGGAGATGGCAAATGCCTCTTCGCACCTGATCTCTTTCTCAATACCCTCAGCGGCAAATGCCTCAGCTACTGCGTCGTATGACATATACCAATCATTGCATTCCGATGATATAGCATTTTCAGAATGGGATCACCCGCCATGAAGGCACCTGAAGCGTGGATCAAGGCTTTTAGAGACGGGATCAAAGATATAAAGCATGGTAACTGCGCTTATCCATTCGCGCCTTGATCCGGCAGGGGTGTCGATCAGAAGAGCGATCGATTGTCTCATCGGGCAGGAGGGGGAGGCTGCCTGGCCACTGCTTCAGGATGGCTGGCTCTTCCATGAGGTCGATGGAAGGCTCATCCATGAAGAAGATCTCGATGAGAAGGTGCAGGCGGATCGGATCATCTTCCTCTCGCGGCACACAAGTGTAAATCCCGAGCCGGTGCTGACGGTTCATGTGACCGGTAACTTCGGAGAGGCGGCATATGGAGGTGCACCTGATGAACTCCCGGCAGCCGATCCCGGAATGATGCAGGCGGTGCTCCGGAACCTGATGCTGTATGCTCCCAATGGATATCGTGCAGGCTATGAGATCACCCATCATGGCCCGACCGATCTGACGACCCCATCATTCTTTGTCGAGATCGGGAGCACTGAGAAGGAATGGCATGATACAGATGCAGCAGAAGCCGTTGCCCGGAGCGTGCTCTCCGCAGTACCGGGAGCATTTCTGCCCCTGATCGGATTTGGAGGCACCCATTATGCGGTCCGGCAGACAGTGATCGCGTCAGAGACCCGGGGAGCATTTGGCCATATCGCCCATTCACGGGAGGCAGGGGGCATGACTGCTGACAGGGTGGGGAGAATGGCCGCAATGACCGGGGCTGTTGCCGGATATATCGATAAAAAAGCGCTCAGCGCGATGGAATACGATCTGATTGCCGGGCTTTGCGGGGAACTACAGCTTCCGCTTGTTACAGAAGGTATGCTTCATGAGATGGGAAGTGTGCCCTGGAAGACCTGGAGCCGGGCAACCGCCCTTGCATCAGAAATTGCGGCTGCATCACTGCTGAAGAACCATGGAATGGAGCGGGACTGCGCATTATCGGTGGTCAGGATCAATGAAGAACTCCTCACCGAAGCGCTCAGGGTGGGAAAAGAGGAGTTCATCACCGCCCTTGATACCATCACCCCCTGTTTCAGAATTACCAAAGGCGGGGCAGTTGCCCTCCCTGCCTTCATCGGATATCATGAGGAAGAGGCACAATTAGCAAGTGATTTAATAACCCTGTGTGTACAACAGATCACGAAACATTCTCATGCTGTTGTAGAGGGTGATCGCCTTATCATCAGCAGAGAACGTTTTGACCCTGAGAAAGCGCGCAAACTCGGGGTACCAGCAGGACCACTCTTCGGCAGGCTTGCCAGCGGGCAGGCCGTCAATGTCGGAGAGAGGGTCATTTTGGCCGATATGGTCACCACCCATGTTCTGCAGGAGATCACAATCCCGGGATTGGAGAGAATAACATGAGATCAATCGTGGAAGAGGCATTATCACGGAAGAAGGCGGAAGAGGCCGAGGTAGCCGGAGAGGCACCTGCTGAATATCGAAGCTCGCCAATAGTCGATGGACAGGCCAACCCGAAATTCGAAGGGACCATGGATGATGAAGACTTTGAGGATGTCCTCAAGAGTCTTCGCACCATCATCACCGTCGTCGGGTGTGGCGGAGGGGGATCCAATACCATCACCCGGATGTTCGAAGAGAATATCCATGGGGCAAAGATGATTGCGATCAATACCGATGCCCAGCACCTTGCAATGACAAGAGCTGACCGGAGAATACTCATCGGCAGGCAGACGACAAAAGGGCTTGGCGCCGGAGCGGTTCCCCGCAGGGGTGAAGAAGCGGCTCTGGAGAGTGAGGGTGATCTTCACAGGGCTATTGCCGGAAGCCACATGGTCTTTGTCACAGCAGGTCTTGGTGGCGGTACCGGAACAGGATCCGCACCGATTGTAGCAAAGGCTGCGCGTGAAGAAGGAGCACTGACGATCGCTGTTGTGACACTCCCCTTCACCGCCGAAGGTGCAAACAGGATGGAGAATGCCGAGGCGGGTCTCGAACACCTCCGTGAGGTTGCAGATACCGTCATCGTCGTACCAAACGACCGTCTCCTTGAGGTTGTCCCACGGCTCCCGCTCTCCACCGCATTCAAGGTGGCAGATGAAGTGCTGATGAAGGCCGTGAAAGGAATCACCGAACTGATCACGCTTCCCGGTCTTGTGAACCTCGACTTTGCAGATGTCAGATCTGTCATGGAACAGGGCGGCATCGCGATGATCGGAATGGGTGAATCTGATTCCGAAGACAAGGCAAGCGATTCAGTGAAGAAAGCCCTCCGTTCACCACTCCTTGATGTGGATATCTCGGGTGCAACCGCCGCACTCGTGAACGTAGTCGGAGGCCCCGATATGACCATGTCGGAAGCCGAAGGCGTGGTTCAGGAGATATACGAGCGGATCGATCCCGACGCACGGATCATCTGGGGTGCCCAGATAGATCCGGGCATGCAGAACCGTATGAGAACGATGCTTATCGTCACCGGGGTTCAGTCCCCCCAGATATATGGAAAGCCGGATGTTCCTCACGGACAGCGGCTCCAGAAGCAATACGATATAGATTTCCTTAAGTGATCACCATGAATATCCCGGAACTCAAGAAACCTGACCTGAAAGGTCTTAATCTGAATGAAGAACTCTTCAGGAAATATATCCGTGTACTGAAACTGGCACGGACACCCACCCGTGAAGAGTTCGGCAAAATCGGCCTCGTTGCAGGCATCGGAATTTGTATAATCGGTCTTGTTGGATTTATCATCTACCAGATCATGCTCGTGTTCTAGAACTGATCAAAATGACTGAGGCAGTAAACCACTACTACGCAATTAAGACGACCTCAAAGCAGGAACGCGCGGTTGCAGATTCCATCTTCCGTACTGTTGAGCGGAATGATGTTGATATCAGGGTCTCTTCAGTGATTGTGCCGGAGGAGCTGAAAGGATATGTGATCCTTGAGTCGCCGGAAGGACGCGGCCGGATCCAGGAACTCCTCGAGAGCATCCCCAGTGCACGGGCACTTGTGCCGGGCGAGACGAAGCTTGAAGATATTCTGCATTACCTTGAACCAAAACCTGTTGTCTCAGGTATTGATGAGGGAACCATCGTCGAACTGATCGCTGGTCCCTTCAAAGGAGAGAAAGCAGTTGTCAAGCGGATCGATCTCGGAAAGGAAGAGATCACTGTTGAGCTGTATGAGAGTATCGTTCCAATCCCAATCACCGTCCGGGGCGACCATGTCAGGGTCATCGAACGGAAGAGCGAAGAGTAAGAGATAATCTGATCACCTCCAATCCCCCTCTTTTTCAGTGAGCCATCCCCATCATATTTATCAGATCTGCCGTTGACATATATGAACCACAGCTGACAATCCCATTAAGGGGTTGCCGGCATGGTGATACTATGGCAGAAACTGTCGAGGTACTGGTACCCGGCGGTAGAGCGACCGCAGGCCCGCCATTGGGCCCGGCGCTGGGCCCTCTCGGCATCAACGTGAAGGCCGTTGTCGATGAAATCAATCAGAAGACAGCGGAATTCAATGGAATGACTGTGCCAGTCACGGTGGAGGTCGACGATAAGAAGAACTTCACCATCTCGGTGGGTATCCCACCGACGACGGCATTGATCATGAAAGAAGTTGGTGTTGGGAAGGGGGCATCAAGCCCAAATGCCCAGCCGGTTGGTAATCTGCCGCTTGAAGCGATCATTCGGATCGCTCGCATGAAACAGGAGTCGATGCTCTCCTATGACCTCAGAAATGCGGTCAAGGAAGTCATAGGCACCTGCCGCTCCGTTGGAGTGACGATCGAAGGCATGAAGGCACAGGATGCTATTGCCGCGGTCAATGCGGGCCAGTTCGATGATCAGCTAAATGCATAGACATAGAGACAACCATAGGAGATCGTGATTATTGCGGTCGAGAACTATGGAGGCATCATTTAATGGTTGAGTTAACCCAGATTCAGAAGGCCGTATCCACGGCAATCGAGCAGGCGCCAGAGAGGAAGTTCCGGGAGAGTGTGGATATCACAATCAACCTGAAGAACATCGACATGGCGCAGCCGAAAAACCGTATTGATGCGACGATTCTTCTGCCAGAGAGTGCAGGCACCAAAAGGATCGCGGTTCTGGGCAAAGGAGACATAACCACTCAGGCAAAAGAGGCAGGTGCCGATATTATCATCGGCCCTGAAGAGATCGAACGCCTGGGAGGTGCCCCGCGTGAAGCCAGACAGGTTGCATGCGATTATGACTTTTTCCTTGCTGAGACCGCTGTTATGCCACTCGTAGGCCGATGGCTGGGCCCAAGGCTCGGTCCACGCGGCAAGATGCCAATGCCCATCCCCCCGGGACAGGACATCAGACCTATTGTAGAGCGTCTGCGCGGCTCCATCAGGATCCGTACGAAGGATAAACTGACTTTTTCTGCGAAGATCGGGACGACAGAGATGACGCCTGAACAGATCGCAGAGAATATCAACACAGTCCTGAAAAGAGTCGAAGCAGATCTCGAGCAGGGCTCACAGAACCTCCGCTCGGTCTTTGTCAAAACGACCATGGGACCGGCAGTGAGGTTGATCTAAATGGCAGTATACACACGCCACCTGCCTCAGTGGAAGCAGGATGAGGTTGAAGAAGTCAAGAAGAATGTGCAGGAGTATGCCTTAATCGGCATCATCGATACATTTGGTATCCCTGCATCACAGTTCCAGCAGATCCGGCGGAACCTCAAAGAGAGAGCCATCATCAAGGTGATGAGAAACACGCTCATAGAGCATGCATTCTCTGATCTTGGCGGACCATATGACGATCTCAAAGAGCATATCACCGGACACTCGGCACTGATCTTCACAAACGACAACCCCTTCAGATTGTTCAAGTCCCTTGAACAGACGAAGACAAAGCGGGCTGCCAAAGCTGGTGAGATCGCACCTGAGGACATCGTTGTTCAAAAGGGAGCAACAAGCTTCAAGCCAGGCCCTATCGTCAGTGAACTTCAGCAGGCGGGTATCCCGGCCACCATCGATGGCGGCAAGGTGAAGATCCGCGAGACGAAGACTGTCGTAAAGGCTGGCGAGGTCATTGACCGGAAGAAAGCCGGTGTCCTCTCGAAACTTGACGTTAAGCCGATGGATGTCGGTTTATCTCTTTTCGTCGCACTCTACCAGGATGAGCTGTATCTTCCGGATGTACTTGGTATTGACGAGACTGAATACTATAACAAGCTCGTTCTTGCCGTTCAGCAGGCGTTCAACCTCTCGGTCAATGCAGCCTATCCGACTGCATTCACGATGGAGACGATCCTTGCAAAGGCATTCCGTGAGGCTCGCAGCCTTGGTATAGAGGCCGCTATCTACGAGAAGGATGTCATTGATGGCATCATCGCAAAGGCATACAGACAGATGAACACAATCAAAGTATTAGTTGAATAAGGTGACTGAATTATGGAGTACATATACGCTGCTCTCTTACTGCACTCTGCTGACAAGGCAGTTGAAGAAGAATCCGTCAAGGCAGTTCTCTCTGCCGCAGGTATCGCTACAGACGAATCCCGTGTAAAGGCGCTCATTGCCGCCCTTGACGGCGTTGACATCGAAGATGCCATCAGCAAGGCCGCTGCAGCACCCGTTGCTGTTGCAGCTGCCGCAGCACCTGTAGCAGCAGCCGCTGCTGAAGAGGCGCCTGAGGAAGAAGAGTCAAAGAAGGAAGAGGAAGAAGAGTCCGGCATGGCCGGTCTTGGAGCCCTCTTCGGCTAAATTTCTTTTTTTTACCCAGACAATCCCGCCACTGAAGAAGGCAGGAACAGGTTTTCATTCAGTTGTATCTACCCCGGAGTGCTAACGCTGCTGTTGCAGGCCCGCTATTTTCTTCGTTTGAAGAATGAAACCATCAGAGATGGGAAGGATTCGGTTTCACCTCAAGATCTGATGCCGCTATCTTTTCACAGAGCCGTCTTCTCTTCCTGATTGGCCAGAGATCATAGAGGAAGAACTGAACCGGTTTCCAGAGGGCGACCCACCCGATGATGATCAGGGACTCGGCGATCAGCCCGGCAAGAGATCCCTGTTCGAAGATATCTGATGCATGCTGGCTGATTGTCAGGCAGAAGAAGAGGAAGACGATCCCGATTGCCAGGTTCAGCCGCTCACGCCTCCATTGGACCGAGAGGGCGTGCCCTGCCAGTGATCCAAGATAGAGGAAGTGGTTGGCAACTCCCATTCTGATATTCTCTGTCACCTCATGGGAGATGAGGGGGAGCGGCAGGTACACGGTTATCCGGGCCTTCTGATCAAAGGGGATCTCTTCAAAAGAGGCATAGATATACTCTTCAGCATCAGGATCAAGTTCTTTTTCATAGAATGGCGCTGGGTCAAGGGTATTGAAGAGCTGGATGACGTTTGAGATCTTCAGTTCAACACGGGCGATCTCATCAGGATCCTCAGGCGGGGATCTGAATTCCCGTTCGGGATACTCAAACTCCCGTGCCTCCATCCGAAATTCACCTGCTTCCGGCGATGATCGCCTGCCCATATGAGATGCAGCCATCACCGAGCGGGTACTCGGTATTGATGACCGGCTCGATTCCGGCTCTCCTGAGTTCTTCACAGATGGTGGATCTGATCATATGGTTGTAGCAGACGCCTCCTGAGAGGGCAGCCTTTCCGATACCGTGCTCTCCGGCAACCGACACTGCCATCCGGGCAATACCGCGGGCGAGATTGAACTGGAAGGATGCGGCGATATCCGCAACAGCACGCCTCTGTATCTCGTGGCTCTCCTCTTTCAGGGGAAGATACCGCAGAAATGCCTCTTCCATCAGGTGTGAAGTCGAAAGCACCTGCCGGCCGTTCTCTTCAGAGATAAGAAGCTCCCATTCTGCGGGTCTTCCCGATGCAGCCACTGCCTCAAGCCGCATCGCGGGCTCGCCATCATAGGTCCTTTCAGAACAGATGCCAAGGAGGGCAGATGCGGCATCAAGCACCCTGCCGGTACTCGTTGTTGGTATGGTGTTGAACCTTCTTTCAACCTGATGTGCAAGTGCCGAAGAGGCGATATCATTCCATCCCCGCCCGGCAAGGAGATCCAGTACCTCGGGCCGGGGGAGGATGCCATAGAGCATCCGTTCGGGATGTGCGGTAGCGGCATCACCCCCCGGCATCAGCACCTGTTCGAGGTGTCCGGCCCGGAGATAATCCGGTGACTGCCCGACAAAGATCTCGCCCCCCCAGACCGTCCCGTCATCCCCGTACCCGACACCGTCAATGGCGATCCCGACACACCGCTCGCGGGTTGTTGCGGCAATATGTGCACGATGGTGCTGGACCGGGACCAGTGCTGCACCAAGCTCTTCTGCAAGGTCTGTTGCGTATCGTGTCGAGAGAAACTGTGGATGGAGATCACAGGCGATGATCTCAGGGGTTGTGCCGGTTAAGCCCCTGAGCCGCTCCACCGTCTCCTCAAGGTAGCGGACGGTCGAGGGGTTCCTGATATTTCCGATATGAGGGGAGGTGATGCAGAAGCCATTGTTGTATAAGCTTGCATTGGCATTCAGTTCAGGCCCGACAGCGAGGATGGCACGGTCTCCGAGATCAATCCGGGTCCTCTTCGGTGCAATACCCCTGGAGAGGCGGATGATCAGGCCGTCACGGACAACCGAATCATCACACCGGTTCTGGATCTCGCGATCATGGGTGAGGAAGTAGTCCACCACTCCCCGAAGACGCGACATCACCAGATCGATCTCTGTGATCATCGGGTTGCCGGGAACATTCGCACTTGTCATTACGAGCATCGGTGACGTGAGGTGACTGAAGAGAAGGTGGTGCAGGCCGGTATAGGGGAGCATCATCCCGAGGGTATGCAGGTTTGATATCGTCGGGTGGGAAGTGTGATCGCGTTTCTCAAGGACGACAATCGGACGGGCGGGGCTGATAAGATATTCTCTCTCACTCTCATTCAGCATGGCAACCTGCTCGATGGTGTCTGCTTCAGCCATCACTGCAAGCGGCTGCCCGGTCCTTCCGAGGAGGGCTTTCAGCCGTTCTGCTGAAGATTCGATGCAGGCAATATGGAAACCCCCGATCCCACGGATCGCAAGGATCTTTCCCATATCAAGAAGTTCTGCTGCCTTTTTGATCGGGTCTGCAACCGGCATGCTCCGGCCATCCGGATCCATCAGGTTGAGCGAGGGGCCGCAGGTCGCACAGGCGATCGTCTGGGCATGGTGGCGCCTGGATCGCGGGTTCCAGTACTCCTCCTCGCATGAAGGACAGAGGGGGAAGAGATCCATTGTTGTTCTCTCCCGATCATAGGGAAGCGCGCGGATGATACTGTACCGCGGGCCGCAATCTACGCAGGATGTTGCCCAATAGTTGAAATAACGACCATTCGCCTGATTAATATCATGGATACAGGCCTCGCAGATCGCAACGTCGGGGGGGATCATGCCGGAGAGGTTGCCTGCCTTGCTCTCAAGGATAGAGAAACGGTCGGGGATTGTACCTGAAAGGGGTGAGACGATCACCTCATCTATGGCTGCAAGGCGCGGCCCTCTTGTGACAGCATCGAGGAACTCGTCAAAACGGTCTCCTTCAGCGTGAATAAGGACTTCGCTGCCGAGATTGGTGACCGAGCCACGGATGGAAAGCGACTCCGCAGTTGCATAGACAAAGGGGCGGAAGCCCACACCCTGTACGATCCCACGGACGATGATAGTGCCAGATCTCCGCATGGATTATCAACAAAGGTTATAGAATTACAGAGCAATATAGTACATAGGGTTTTTGCAGTGACGGATCATCCTAAGACGAAAATTGTAAGCGACCCGGTGGAGCTAGTACCTCTGCTTGTTACGTTTAACAACTCAGGGTATAAAATGGTTTATGAATTGCTCTCGAAGTCATGGGTGACTGAGGAGGAACTGAATCAGCAGTATGAAGGTGAATGCATCAACCATTGCCTGAAGATGCTGAAGAAGGGAAACCTGATCGACGAGCAATGGAGAACGCTTCCGGGAAGAAAACCAGAGAAGGAATACCGGGTAAATTATCAGAAGTTCAGGGCAAATTTCCAGTGCACAATGGAGGATCTCGTCTCGATGCTCTATATATCCACATCTAACGACGAGACACTCAGGGAACTATCCGATAACATAAAGGCTGAAGTTGATTCAGGCAACACCTCCATCGGCGAGATCGCGCGGAAAGTTGGTGTAAAACCTATCTATGTCAAGGGCATCGCAAAGCGTCTGCCACATTTTGATGTCCGGGGACAGGGGTTGATACTCCTTGATGGAGAAAAGTAAGGATCCCCTTGGGAATCTTCTCAGAAGTAAAAGGGAGACGACACGGTTTCAGGTTCTCGTCGAAGTAGCCGAGCACCAGCCATCAATACGCCAGCAGGAGATCGCCGAGAAGCTCGGGGTAACCCCGCAGGCAATCTCCGAGTACATCCGCGATCTCGCAGATGACGAGCTGATCACCGCAGAAGGGCGGGGCCGGTACAGTGTCACCCGGAAGGGAATTGAGTGGGTGCTCTCAAGTGCTGAGCAGCTCGAGAGCTATGCACGCCATATCAGGCGGGATATTATACAGCAGGTGGCAATATGGGCTGCAATTGCTGGTGAGGATCTGAAGAAAGGCGATTCGGTCGGCGTCTTTATGAAAGGGGGATGGCTGTATGCAGGGAAGGAGACCCAGTCAGCAACAGGCATTGCCATCGATGATGCCGAGAAGGGAACTGATGTAGGGGTTGCACGATTGAGCGGGATCATCGAGCATACCGAAGGATCGGTCTTCGTCTGCAAGGTCCCCCGGATCGAACGGGGCGGATCCCGCGTCGTTGAGCGTGACCGTCTCTTCAAGATCGTACAGAAGGCAGAGATCGTCGGTGCTGTCGGTGTTGAGGCATATATGGCACTGAAACGATCAGGCATCAGATCCGATATGTTCTATGGCGCACGAGAAGGTGTCATTGAAGCAGCATTTCACGGAATGAACTGTGCGATCATCGTTGTTGATTCTGAGTTCACCGACTTTATCAAACGGCTTGAAACCGCAGGACTCTCCTATACCATCCACGATCTGGCGGTGCAGTAAGCACCTATGAGTGCAATCATCCTCCCATGGAAGAAAGCCTATCGGATCCTCTTCTTTGATGACCGGAGAATCCGGCATGTCGGCACCGTATCCCTTGCGAGGACGACACGGGGGATACGGCCCGATGAGTTTATGGTCAGAAGGCCGGGTGCATCCCACCCAAAGAAGACACCCACCAAGGATCTGCTTGTCGCTCTTCGCCAGGGCGAGGTGTATCTGACCCAGCATGATGCTGCTTTTGAAGAGTTTCTGGAAAATCTTCAGATACCATATTCATTTGTCGATATATGCAGAATCTGCCTCCTGGAGGATCGGATCACCCAGCTCTCCAAAGAGACCAAAATCCGGTGCGGCCGTGAGCTGATCTGCCCGGATTGTGCAAAGAAAGAACTCTCACGCGAACTGTCTCATCTTAGAAAGCTCGGGAAGAAGACCCGTGCCCATATTGAAGATCTCCTGATGGAGCACCGCGATCTCGAGGCGGTCCTTGCGATCATCCAGCCGGAGAGCCTCGATATGAAGAAGACCCTCTTTGACAGGGTCGATGCGCATCCGGTTTCAGATACACAACGGCTGGAAGAGCTCCCGCTGCCCCGCGAGTTTGTTGATGCAGTCTCTATCACCTCCCTGATGCCCGCACAACAGCTTGCAGTTGAGTCTGGTCTCCTCTTTGGGAAACACCTGCTTGTCGTTGCAGCAACAGCCAGTGGGAAGACATTTATCGGAGAGATGGCAGGTCTCAAGAACCTTCTTGAAGGGCGGGGACGTCTCCTCTTCCTGGTGCCGCTGGTTGCACTGGCAAACCAGAAGTACGAGCGGTTCTCCGAGACATACAAAAACCTGGCAAGCGTCTCCATCTCAACCGGCGTCTCCCGGCTGAACCTCCCCGAGACACGATCCCCTGCACGGCGGGATGCGGGATCGGATATCATCATCGGGACCTATGAAGGGGTCGACAATATCCTGAGAAGAGGGCGGCAGCTTCGGAATATCGGGACTGTGGTGATCGATGAGGTGCAGATGCTCGAAGATCCAGAGCGTGGCCACCGCCTTGACGGGATGATCGCCCGCCTGAAGCAGATCGCCCCGAAGACGCAGTTCATCTATCTCTCGGCAACAATCGGTGCACCCCATCTCCTTGCAAAGAAACTGAATGCGAACCTGGTCACCTATGCAGAACGGCCGGTTTCACTTGATCGCCATCTCCTCTTCGTTGAACGGGAAGCGAAGATCCCAACAACCAAGCGTCTGATCTTCGAGGAGTTTGGGAAGACCTCTTCCAAAGGATTCAAAGGGCAGACGATCGTCTTCACAAACGCACGATCCCGCTGCCACCAGATCGCCGATGCAATCGGCCCGCGTGCAGCCCCCTACCATGCCGGACTCACGGCACAGGAACGGAGAGATATCGAGTCCCGGTTCACTAAAGGTAAACTCGCCGCAGTCGTCACAACAGCCGCCCTTGCAGCGGGTGTTGATTTTCCTGCATCACAGGTGATCTTTGATGCCCTGGCAATGGGGATCGAATGGCTGACGGTACAGGAGTTCCACCAGATGATCGGAAGAGCCGGCCGGCCCGACTTCCATGATGCAGGGCGTGTCGTGATCCTGGCTGAGCCCGGCGGATCATATTCGCGTGAGTCGAAGGCGACCGAGGAGGAGGTGGCGATCAACCTCCTCAGGGGCGTGATGGAGGAGGTCGCACCCGTCTACGGGATGGAGGAGAGCAGTGAAGAGTATGCGGCTAATGCCGTTGTCGCCCGCGGTATAGAGCAGGATCTCGAGTCCATGAACGAGCGGATGGTCGGAACACTCGAGGATGCCATCCCCGAGATGGAGAAGTACAAACTGATCCATCGAAAAGGCGGGGTGATCGAGCTCTCGCCATTTGGCAGGGTGATGGCAGAGCACTTCATCGGAGTCGAACGGCTGAAGCGGATACGCAGCCTTGTCCGGGAAGAGGACGATCCCCTGATGATCCTCGCGGATCTCGAGTGCAGGACAGACGAGGATGAGCAAAAGGGGAGGTAAGACCTCTCTTCCATATGATCCTCCCAGAGTCACCTGATTCATTTGTTTCCTGAGCTGCTCATAATTGTTAAAAAAAAAAGTTGGGATGATTGTGCCGAAGAGAGGCGATCGCCCCTCTCTGGCATGATACAATTGTTACCCGCAGAGTGGGCACTCCTCAATGGCCCAGTCCATCCACTGTGCCGAGCGGAGTTCTATTGCCGTTCCCCTCTCCACACCATAGACATTCATGTAGAAGTCAAGCAGCCATTCTTCAAGAACGATATCTTCAAAGAGCTCGGGATACGCTGCCTTTGCTATCACCATCACATCTATTGGATACTCAAGCCTCTTTGCGCAATTGCAGGGAGTCCATGGCCAGGCAACGACACGCTGGTTCTTCACGGCAGTCAGTTCCTGTAGGTTCTGGTAGTAGGGTGCTGAATACAGCTCAGAAGGCGGGTGATACCCATTTGCTGTGCAGAGTACAATTACATCCGGATCAATGCTCAGAAGATGCTCAGCGGAAACAGTTTTGAAATAGCCAGGTTCTGCATATGCGTTCTTCGCATGCGCTATCTCCTCAATGAAGTATGATTCGATCGTGTCAAGGCCAAAGACCTGTCCGGAACCACCAGCATTCCGTGCAGTCGGAGAAAGACCGAGCACAAGAACACGTGGACGCTCCTCCATTGGAATACCCTTTGTCCTGCCATAGATAAGGCCGACCTGATCTTCAAGATACGCAGCAAGTGTGGAAGCTTTGTCCTTCTTTCCAAAAACCTCCCCGATGATCAGGATCTCGTCAGTCATCTTCGTGAGATCCGGATCTGTATATGCGGGGGGACCATAGATTACAACAAGAGGAATACCGAGAGACTCAATGGTGTTAATCGTTTTTGTGACAGATTCATCTCCTATATGGCGGACCGTGCATGAACCGACACGGAGGATCACGACATCTGGATTGAGGGAGACAAGTGATTCATAATTCAGTGCCGCTCCGGACTCTGCAACCCGCGGGATATCGATAATCCAGGGGTTCAGGTAGGTAACCGGATTCATCCCATCACGGTACCAGTATGACTCTTCATGAATCGTTGGAAACTCATAATGGAATATACGCTGAATACATGAAGAACCGACACCAACAAGCGTCTCCTCGACACCAAGATAGGTCATTGTACCCTCGATCATTCCATCCGAAACGGTTACAACCCGCTCTATATTCACCGGAACCTGCACCTCAACACCGCGGGAGTCAACGACTGTGCGGTAGCCGGAGTCTGCTGGTGCCGGTGATTGATTGCTATCAGCTGATCCGACACATCCTGCAGAGAGCAGAAGGGCGATCAGGATGACCGCCACAGATAGGAAGATTTTGTTTTTCATAGGTAACACCAGAGATTTGTTCATTGCTCAATACCCGATACAGCTCGGTCGACAGGATAGCTCATATGCATCCATTCACCTTCCACCAGATCTTCACCCGCTTCGTCATCCCTGACTGGATGAACTCATCACCATTCTGAACAAGTGATCCTTTCAGGTACTCCATCAGGATCTTCTCCTGCTCCGGGGTTTGGATGCCGTACTGATCCCGGTACTCGTCAACAGCCGCTACGATATCCCGGAATCTCCTGACATGATCCATATCCGCAGTCTCGACATTCGGGTAAATTCCCATCGAATAGAGGAGATTAAAGAGGACATCTGCCTTTGGTCCCCGTTGGTATTCTCTCCCGTGGAGTTGTGGCCAGAGGTCGATCATCGCCTGTTCCCAGTTCGTTGTATCTGCAAACCAGAAGAGGTAGACACAGTCTGATGATGCCCGGCACATTGCGGATAGTGCGTCTTTGATATCCGGCATCCCGAGTGAGTACGAGGCAACGACGACATCGTACTGCCCATCCAGATCAGTTGCCAGGTCGATATCCTCCCAGCGTTTCTGAATTACCTGGATATTCGAAAGCCCTTCTTCTTCAGCATATTCTGAGAGAACCGAGGTCATTCCGGGAGAGGGTTCTACTGCGGTGACATGGGCTGCAACTTTTGCAATCGGGACTGCCATCGTCCCCGGTCCGGCACCGATATCCAGCACACGGGAGCCGGAGTGGATTGGGAGACCGTCGATCACGTGCCGGATCCGATCAGGGTTCTCCCGTGACTGTTGCATAAACGATCTCGCCTTCTCTTTTGAAGCCCAGATCGAGGCACAGTCATTTGTTCCACGGCAGTTCAGATTCTCAGCATACAGTTTCTGCCAGACCAGATTCCAGTCAATCTTAGTATAATCCATTCTATCATCCTTGTACACACATTCTATGATTCAGCTTCCACTTTCGGCGATGGGTGCGGGGAAAAGTGTTCATCAGCATAGCCATGGTGGTTGCCGGTGCAGCAGCACCGTGCTGCAACACTCTGGGGCATCACCATCTGCACCCCGTTGACTGACCGGACACAACAGGTATCACGGTAGATCAGTGAGAGAATTTCTTCTGAGATTACGTCTGTTGGAGCTCCGTCAGCCACAATATCTCCATCTCCCATAACAACCACCCGATCGCAGAACCAGGCGACATGGTTGGGATCATGGCTGCAGGCAAGGATCGTCTTGCCATCCTCGGCTATATCCCGCATAATCTTCCAGATACGCATCTGGTTCTGGAAGTCAAGAGCACTTGTCGGCTCGTCAAGGAAAAGGATCGGTGTCGCTTGTGCAAGTGCACGGGCCATCAGCACCATCTGCCGCTGCCCGCCGGAGAGCTGGTTATAGGGGCGATCGGCGAGATCGCTGATCCCCAGCTCGGCAAGAGCGTCCATTGCGATCTCCTTGTCACGCCTTTTCACACCGAAAAAACCACCGAGATGGGGTGTCCTCCCCATCAGGACAACTTCGCGGACCAGGTAGGGGAATGGAGGCTTGTGTTCCTGTGGCACGTAGGCGACCACACGGGCAAGCTCTTCGATCGAGCGGGTGGTGGTATCATCACCGCACATCTTCACTGTCCCTTTTCTTGCCTGGAGAAAACGGAGGCAGCATTTGAAGAGGGTGGTCTTACCGGAACCGTTTGGACCGAAGAGGCCGCAGAGTTCGCCTTCCCCGACCGAGAATGAGACACCCGATAGGACTGGGATGGTATCGTAGTTGAAATGGATATCCTGTACATGTAACATTCTGTATCACCCAAAGATTACCCTGCCCTTATGGCGGAGCAGGTAGCAGAGATACGGAGCACCAAGGATTGAGGTGAGGATGCCGACCGGAATCTCCGCGGTTGTCAGTGTTCGTGCAAGCGTATCACAGATGATCAGGTACGTTGCGCCCATCATCAATGAAGCCGGTATCACGTACCGGTTATCCGGTCCAAGCACCATCCTCGCCGCATGGGGCATCATCAGGCCGACCCAGGCGATAATACCAACCAGTGAGACTGCAAATGCCGTGACCGCTGTTGCAAGTGCAACAACGATGAGCTTATACCGCTCGGGATTCACTCCAAGTGTCCGTGCCTCATCATCACCCATCGAGAGGATGTTTAGTTTCCACCCAAGCCCCCAGAGGATGATGAAACAGAAGAGGACAAACGGTGTCAGCATCCGGATATCACCCCAGGTGGCATAGTAGAATCCTCCCATCAGCCAGAAGACGATCTCACGGAGGGCGGTATCAGTTGAGATGTACTTCAACAGCGAGACAAGGGCCGAGAAGATCGAGCCGATGATGACACCGGCAAGGATCAGGGTTACAATCGGGGTCTCGCCACGAACCCGTGCAAGCATATAGGCGAATATCACCGCGAGTGCACCAAAGATGAAGGCTGAGATCTGGATCGAGAAGAAGATGTGAGGAAACACAATCCCAAGTGCTGCTCCAAAGGCGGCTCCCGATGAAACACCAAGGATATAGGGTTCTACAAGCGGGTTTCTGAAGACCCCCTGGAAGACCGCACCCGCAATTGCAAGAGCACCTCCGACTGAGATCGCCAGGATGATCCTCGGTACACGGATATCCCAGATAATGGTGTTGTGAAGTCTTGGAAGGGCAGAGGTATCACCAAAAGTGAGGTGTGTCAGGATTGTCTGGTAGACTGCGGCAATTGAGATGTCATAGGCTCCCATCACAACAGCGATACACGCAGTGATGAAGAGGAGTATGGATAGTACGATCAGGATACCGATCTTTCTGCCTTCTCCAAAGCCTTCAACCGGATCATATCCCAGTGTCGTGAGGATATCTTTGAAGCTTCTTCGTTCATGCATAGGTTTCACTCAGATCCATAAGGGATATCCTGTTGTTTAGTAACATGAATATATAAAATAGTGTGATCTGATTTGATCTTATGAGATTTTTATCACTAAAAATACAAATAATAATCTTTTTTATACACTAAGATCTTATTAAGATCATGAAAGGTTGTAACTATATCAAAAGATATGCTCTTCTCTTCATACTCATCCCGGGAATGATCCTCATCTCAGGGTGTGCGGGTACAATGGAGAATACCGGAGTGCAGGAGACATCAGGCACCCGGACAATCACTGACATGCATGGGAGGACAGTCGATATTCCACTGAAGATCGAGCGTGTTGTGGCAATCGACGATGGGTTCGTCGAGGGGCTGATGTACCGGTTCGGGTTAGAAGATCAGATCGTCGGAATTGGCGGAGAATGGGTGAAAGATTACACCTACAGCTTTGAGACAACTGACGGCAGCACATATGAATACATGAAAGGTATGAATCCGGTCAGGTACCTGATTCCCGAACTAGCAGATCTCCCAGTCCTTGTAACGACCGGGACTGCAATGAATTATGAGACACTTGCCTCCCTTGATCCGGATGTTCTCTTCCTCCGTGCAGGTGCTTCTGCATTCAGGGCAGGATCAGATGACAACCTCCAGTTGACCATCCAGACGATCGAATCACTTGGGATACCCCTTGTCATCCTCGTTGGTCCGCCATACCAGGATGAGCCGACCGTCGATCAGATCACCGAAGAGATCCGCCTCGTTGGCGATGTCTTCTCACGAAAGAAGGATGCGGATACCCTGGCCAGGTACATTGACGGGCAGATAGCAATGATCCGCGAACGAACACGCGACATCCCGGAAGAAGAGAAACCAAAAGTGATGCAGCTTGGACTCTCGCCCCGTGCCCGGCAGGGAGGGGGAGCTGCGATGGCATGGGGTGGTGATACCATCGAATCCCACTTCATTGAGGAGATTGCAAATGCCAGGAATGCATACAAGGGTTCTGGAGCATTTGTTGTCATTTCGACGGAGCAGATCCTGACGATTGATCCGGATGTGATCGTCCTTCCAACCGCACAGGGATACCATCCTGCAACTGAACTCTATACTGCTCCCTATTATCAGAACCTTCAGGAGCTGACAGCCGTTAAGAATCAGCGTGTCTATGCCCTTCCCTGGACGCCATTCAACTGGGCAAAACGTCTGGAATACCCAATTGAGGCGATGGTAATCGCAAAGGCAGCATATCCCGATCGGTTCTCCGATATCAACGTCGGCGAATGGACACTGGACTTCTATCAGCAGGTGTATCTGGTCGATGAGGCAACTGCACGCGAGCTGCGTTCAACACAATGGCTTGACTGGATGGAAGAGAAAGGGTTTTAATTCTTTTTTGGATGAAAGAGGAGGTAGGATCTTCCCCTCTCACTCCGTCCTGAAGATCCCGCTACAGACCACGTACTCTTTTCCGTCACTCCCGGTCACAAGCTGATAGTAGGTGCTCTTCCAGAAGAGGCCGCTCTCTGCCGGGTTGATAGAGACATAATCCTCCCACCCGGAACCATTCTCCAATGCCCCAGTAACCATTTTGTCCTGGAATGCCTCTCCCGTCACATCGGTCTTCCCCTTGAAACTCACCCCGACGAGATGGATATTCGTTGCATCAGCAACCATTACCACATCGGTGTCATAAACAAAGACATAGAGTCCGGGTTTCTTTTCATTTCTGTATGGATGGCGCCCGGCATTGATCGCCCGGATCGTTGCCGGGGCATCATCTTCAAGTGCATCTGCTGTCAGGGAGACGAGCCCTACTGCCTCCTCTTCAGTCAGGAAATCGGTTGCATATGCCGGGGTGAGATACCGATAGAGGATCCGCTCGTACCGGCTGACCCCATACACATCCTTTTCAGATCGTATCCGGTCTAGCGCCTGCTGGAACGCCACAATAAGAGGCTCGGGAGTCTCACGGTTGAAGGTGACATAATACTCATGCATCGTGAGGGGATAGCCAATGATGATCGATTCCGGGTGCTCGGCATACATCCCGATCAGCCTGATTCCGGGATACTCAGCATATGCCCATGCATCGATCTCCCCGGCTTCGAGTGCCTGTATCAGTTCCTCTGCGCCGGTTGCGTACGTGGTATTCTCATAGCCGAGTAATCGGAGATCATCTCCGGCAATATCATCGGTGACTGCCCCGATAGAGAGTTTGAAGAGTTCCTCTTCCGTCTGGACGCTTTCACCGGCTCGCATGAAGACGACATTTCTGCTCCTGATAATTGGCCCTGCCCAGAGGAAGAGATCTTCCCGCTCGGGGGTCCGTGCAGTTGAGAAGAGGACATAACCGGGTATGGTAAGGGTTTTCTGGTATCCATCCTCCCATGTGGATAGGAACATCTGGTCGCGGGAGAGGTCGGTGTTCAGATCAGTGAAGACCTCCTCAAGGATATCAACCGAGATACCCTGCACTATACCATCCTGCTTGAAATTATACGGGTAATACTCTTCGGTCATATAGGTGAGGGTGGCAAGACCCCGGGAAGGCATATACCGGTTGAGTATCTGGTCGTACCGGCTCAACCCACCATCTGCGGGGGTCTCTTTCAGGGCATCAAGTGCAGACTGAAACCATTCGATCTGCTGTTTTGGTGTTTCCTTATGAAAAGCATAATATGTATCCAACTCTGTTAGCTGGTATATCTGGTTAAAATAGCCGTATTTCCCGGTTTCTTCTGCGATCAGGTACTCTCCGGCAAGGTCACCTGAGGCAAAGAGATCGATCTCGCCCCGGTCAAGCATCCAGATCAGGTTTATTGGATCGGGATCGGTGATGATCTGAGCATCATCTACTCCAACCCGTTTCAGCTCCAGAACCGATACGTCATCTTCAACTGCACCAATTTTGAAATTGTTGAGATCTGAATCCTCTGCAACGGTGATACCACTGCCACGCCGGGAGAAGAGAACAACATTGAACGATGTGATCGGGCCTGCCCAGAGGAACTGATCTTCCCGCTCAGGTCTTCTCGCAGTCGAGAAGATGACATATCCAGGTGTTGAGCGTGCGGTCTGATATCCATCGGTGAAGAGTCCGATCCGTATGGCATCATCAGGCAGTACGAATCCTTTCTCCTCATATGCAGCATACAGGAGCTCCACCCCGATTCCTTTCAGTTCACCATCCTCTTCATAATTGAATGGCGGGAATTCTTCGGTCAGAAAGATCAGATCCGGTGCTCCGGATGACTCCTCAGTAACACATCCGGAGATGCCAATGCATGCCGAAAGCAGAATTAAGAGAGAAAAAACAATCAGGGAGTACTGACGTAAACCCTTCACCTTCCTGTGCATATCCTAAAATTACGAAGAAAGGTATTTATGTTTTCTGAAATGGTGATTGAATGATGGACAATACATGTAAAGAAGAGTGAGAACCCTCACCCCACACAGACTAACCACTGGTCATAGATCGGGCCACGCTCATTCTCAAAGACCTCGATTGTCTAAACCTACGCCCATTATGCAGACCTGAGAGACCATGTAATCTGGAAGGTCGATCTGTAACAACCCCCATTTTACCCCGTCCTGAAGATCCCGCTACAGACCACATACTCTTTCCCGTCACTCCCGGTTACAAGCTGATAGTATGTGCTCTTCCAGAAGAGTCCGCTCTCTGCCGGACTGATATAGATATAATCCTCCCACCCGGAACCATTCTCCAGTGCTCCTTCCACCATCATATCCCGAAACGCCTTTCCGGTGACATCAGTCTTACCTTTGAAACTCACCCCGACGAGATGAATATTCGTTGCATGGGCAACCATGACGACATCGGTATCATAGACAAAGACATAGAGTCCGGGTTTATCAGGGACATTATAGATGGTGCTCGCCGCATTGATCTCCCGGAGTGTTGCCGGGGCATCCCGTTTCAATGCTGCTGCTGTCGATGATACGAGATCGATTGCGTCCTCTTTCGTCAGCACCTCAGTTGCATATCCCGGAGTGAGATGCCGGTAGAGGATCCGCTCATACCGGCTAACACCAAAGGCATCCTTTTCTGATCGTATCCGGTCAAGCGCCTGCTGGAACGCCACAATAAGAGGCTCGGGAGTCTCACGGTTAAACGCGACATAATATTCATGCATCGTGAGGGGATAGCCAATGACGATCGACTCCGGGTGCTGTGCATGCATCCCGATCAGCCTGATTCCGGGATACTCAGCATATGCCCATGCATCGATCTCCCCGGCTTCGAGTGCCTGTATCAGTTCCTCTGCGCCGGTTGCGTACGTGATCTTCTCATAGCCGAGTAACCGGAGATCATCTCCGGCAATATCATCGGTGATCGCTCCAATAGAGAGTTTTAAAAGATCCTCTTCCGTCTGCACGCTTTCACCAGATCGCATGAAGAGGACGTATCTACTCCTGACAATCGGACCCGCCCAGAGGAACAAGTCTTCACGCTCAGGGGTTTTTGCAGTTGAAAAGATGACGTATCCCGGAACAGATAGTGTCTTTTGGTACCCCTCTTCCCATGTGGAGAGGATCACCTGGTCGCGGGAGAGATCAGTATTCAAATCCGAGAAGATCTCATCCAGAATATCAACTGAGATCCCCTGAAGGGCACCATCCTCCATGAAATTGTACGGATAATGCTCTTCAGTCATATACGTGAGGGTGGCAAGACCCCGTGATGGGATATAACGGTTCAGTATCTGGTCGTACCGGCTCAAACCACCATCTGAGGGTGTCTTTTTCAGGGCATCAAGTGCAGACTGAAACCATTCGACATCCTGCTGCGGGATCTCCCTGTTGAATGCATAATAGAGATCCACGGTCGTGAGCCGATATATCTGGTTAAAATAGCCGTATTTCCCTGTTACCTGTGCGATCAGGTACTCTCCTGCAAGATCACCTGAGGCAAAGAGATCAATCTCCCCTGCATCGAGCATCCGGATCAGGTTCATGGGATCAGGATCGGTGATTATGCGGGCATCATCGACGCCGGCCCGTTTCAGCTCCAGAACCGAGACATCATCTTCAACTGCACCAATTTTGAAAGTGTTGAGATCAGAATCCCCTGCAACGGTGATATCACTTCCACGGCGTGCAAAGAGGACGATATCGTACGACGCGATCGGACCCGCCCAGAGGAACTGATCTTCCCGCTCGGGTCTTCTCGCAGTCGAAAAGACAGCATATCCGGGTGTTGTCCGTGTCGTCTGATATCCTTCGGTGAAGAGTCCGATCCGTATGGCATCCCCAGGCAATGAGAACCCTTTCTCCTCATATGCAGCATACAGGAGCTCAACTGCGATCCCTTTTAAGTCACCATCATCATAATTGAATGGGGGGAATTCCTCTGTCAGAAAGATCAGATCCGGTGCTCCGGATGACTCCTCTGCAACACACCCCGAGGTGACGATACATGCCAGAAGCAGAACAGTTAAAGAAAAAATAACCTGGGAATACTGACGTAAACCCTTCACCATTCTGTGCATATGCTGAATATGGAAGAGGGGTATTTATGCTTTCTGAAGCGGCAATTAATGGATGGAAGCCCGAGTGAAGAAATGTGAGAACCCTCACCCCACACAGACCCACCGATCATAGATCGGGTCACGCTCATTCTCAAAGACCTCGATCTTCCGATCCACCGATGCACCCCACTCCCTGATCAGCCCCGACTCCCGTTCGGTCCCAACAGTGATCAGCGCCTCCTCACAGAGATCAAAGAGCACCATAACAAGCTCTTCCCAGAGATCTGTTCCAAACGAGTGAATCTCACCGAGCATGATCCCAAGCCCCCTCTCAGCCGGAGGCAGGAAGACATCGGCACTCCTGCCATCAATGCAGAGGGTTCCTTCCGGATCAAGCCTTCCTGCAATCAGCCCCCGGGCGATGAGCGCTTCATCATTATCATAGGCAAGCGGCTCCATCCCCATCTTCGAAACAATAGCCGATCCGATCCCCGAGCCACAGCAGCAGTCGATGCATGGACCAGATCCTTCACTTCCCCATATCTCGTGGATCAGGGATTCGAGTTTTCCTGTCCTGTCCGGAGGAACATCCTCAAATGCAGGATCTACCGCAGCACTGATCTCTTCGGCAAATGACCTCCGGACAGCCCTTTCCCACAAATGCCGCTCTGTCTGGTAGAGATCACCGCCAATCTCCTCAAATCGTTCGATCTCCTCGCCCGTCATCTGCCGGTACAGGCAGGTTGATGCCCACCATGCCGATCCGTCTTCCGAAAGGGCTACTGCCAGGGGATCATCATCCATATCAATCAGAAGCCTGGCACAATCGCTTCTGGCGGGGAGGACAAGGAGATCGGAGAGGTAGTCAATCCCTGATAGATCCCCAAAAGAAGGCTCAACAAATGTCAGGTTTTGAACCTCAAAAATCTCTTCAGCTTTCATCTCTTCTTCCTCTGTATTGTCAGTCCGCCGACTGATTTGATAACACCCTCAACGGTTGCATTCTCATCCATAGTCACCCGCTGCCCTTCCACATTCCCAAGTATCCGGACATTCTCTTCAATGACGATATCATGCCCGGCCTCCACATTCCCGTGAATTTCGGTACCAGAAGAGATCGCGATGGAATCTGTTGCCCGTATACTTCCAAAGAGTGTGGTATTCGATCCAACCGTTGCCTTTTCTCCCCGGATCTGACCGTGGAGCCTGCATCCTGAGCCGATCACAATTGAGGTCTGCACCTGAAGCCGTGACTCATCAAGGTGGGTTTTTGAGGGAAGCATAAGTGGATGAGCATCATCTTCACAGATCTCCTCAATGAACCTGTCGATCTCTTCCTCATGTTCGAGCCTGAGCATCGTCAGGACATAGAGGAGGATATAGAGGATCACCGGCATCGGGTTTCGGACCTCGATATCGCCGCGGGCATCAAATCCCTTCTCGATCATGACGTTATCACCAATATCGAGATTCCCCATCACAGAGAGTTTGCCCCGGATCGTAACACCCTCGCCAATGAAGGCATCTGCATCGCAGACGAGGTTGCCGTCAATTTCACAGAAGTTGCCGATCCTGAGATCACCCTCTGCGATTACATCCCCATTCAGGGTACAGGACTCTGCTATGAAGACATCATACCCGGATATCCCATAGTCGATTCGTGAATGATCGCCGACGATCACATCACCCGGTGCCTTGAGTATGCGTTCCTGCAGCTCGGTTTTATCAGGGATGACACATCCCTTTAATGTCAGGCGTTCCAGTTGAATCTCGTCAGGGACGGAACCATTCTGAGCCGGGACTGCATTCTCCTCCATACCAACCTGCACCTCATGCTCCGTACTTCTCAGATCTATTGATCAAGTCAACCAGTATCGGCATAAGATCTCCGCCACGGATCCTGCCAAGCCCTCCTGTTGCAGCGGATAGCTCATCAAAGGCAGCAACGGAATCAATCCTGACACCCGGACCACGAATGATGATCGGCACAGGATCACCTGAATGATCCATCACCGAACACGGAGTCGTATGATCGGCACAGATTGCAATGACAATATCATTCCATTCAAGAAGCGGGGCAAGGGCAGAATCAATCACCTCGATGAAATCACGTTTCAAAAGGGGCTTTCCATCATGGCCAAACTCATCTGCGCCCTTGATATTCAGGAGCACAAAATCCTTTCTCTCAAGCTCTTTTTCAGTATATGCAATTTTTGCAGTGAGATCGGAGTCAGCCGACCCGGTGATCCCCGGTACAGTTACCGGCTCAAGGCCAACTGCGGATCCGATCCCGGAGATCAGGGCCGCTGCTGAGATAACACTCCCTGTAATCCTCCACTTCTCGGGGAACGGCTCAAACCGCCCCATAACCCCGGCACCGCGGATCAGAACAATATTTGCCGGAAGGAGCCCATCGGCTATCCTCTGCTTATTCAGAGGGTGATCGAAAAGAATCTCCTGCGACTGGCGGAGGAACTCATTTGCCACCTCGGATGTGTGGAGATCTGATCCGGCATCCGTCATCGGCCGGATTGGAAGCGGAGGGAGCTGTTCATGTTTTGGATCATTGGAGGTTACACCTGCTCCAAGCCCTTCCCCACGGAATGCAAGAGCCGCACGATGACCGGCACCAGGTTCGAAGAATAGCTCCACACCAAATGCCGAGAGATCGACACCATCCCTGATCGCAGCACAGAGAGGTTCAGTTGAAGAGATCCGCCCGGCTCTCCTGTCGAGGATCGTTCCATTCGAATCAAGGCTTCCGAAATTGCCACGGAACCCGATCATCCCGGCTTCCATTTTTATCCCGCATCCTTCAGCTTCAAGAGGTCCCCTGCCCGTATAATAGCGTTCGGGAGGATATCCAAGAAGGCTCAGATGTGCAGTATCTGATCCCGGCCGGATACCGGGTGCAATGGTATCCATAATTCCGCAGACGCTCTCCTTTGCAAGGCGGTCTAAAACAGGTGTTGCCGCCGCCTGAAGAGGCGTCTTCCCATCCAGTGCATCACACGGCCGATCAGCTATACCGTCAAGTACCAGGAGAAGTATCTTCTGCGCAGTCATCCTGCATAGAGATACACCTCAATATGTTATGAGTATGCCCCTTTGTGGAGCGAAAAAAAAATTATGCGGCAATGGCAGCAGCCTTCTCAGCTGCCGTCCTGACCGCTTCGGATTTGATCACATCGATTCTGCGAATCGGGAAGATCGTCCGTGATTCCTTGAAGATCTCGCGCGAGATATCCCCGTTTACCCCTGCCTTTGCAAAGGTATCGTAATCCATCTCAGAGGCAAGGCGGGTAACAACCTCAACCATCTTTGCCCTGATTGCATGGATATGCGAGAGTTTTGCCCGGTTCAGTGTGAAACAGGTGATCGTCACCTGAATCTCACGGCCACCCTGTACTTTCAGGGTCACGGTTGTGTCGATCCGTGATGTCCGCCGCTTAACATTTGAACGGATATAATCACGGGTCACCTCATGGCCGATGAACTCGGTATACGCTGCATCGCCTGCGACATTGTTAATCCGAAACAGCATCTTGATGTACTGTTTGGAGTAGTCCTGTGCAATCTCACCGAGTGAGATCTGCATAACGCGGCCCATCATGTTTGCGGGATCTGCCGAAACAATATCCCCGATAAACACTTTACCAAAGACCTCAGGGGTATAGACCTTGTACCAGCTCTTCGCCTTCCAGCCTTCGACCCTGCGTCCAACCTGCTTCTTTTTTGCCATCGTATCACCAAATTACCATAAACTACGATTTATGCCTGTTCTTGTTCCATCTTTTTTATCCTCTCGGAGCAGAGTGAGTCTGCAATCGAGAGGTTCATCAGATAATCGTCAACAGTTGCGATTGCCGAACGCAACGGCATGTCGCGAATCACCATCTCAACATAGTCGTGAGATATATGCATCTCCATAGTGTCCGTATTGTCAGGAGAGAGACTCCCTGCAACACAATCGGGCGAAACATGGTATGACCGGATCCGGCCACTCTTAATCTTCATGCCGGGATCGCCTCCATAACCGCCTGCCGGAAGAGTGTATCAGTCCCGGCAGGAATTGTCGCCCCTGCCCTTTTCATGTGCCCGCCGCCACTGCCGCCTACAGCAGCAGCAGCGGTCCTGACAATGTTATCAAGATCCAGGTGGAGACCCGGAGGAGTTCTGGCAGAGACAGAGCAGAGTTCGTCATCTCCTGTGATCACAAAGATCGGGGATGACCGTGTGAGATCGGTTGAAAGGAGATCGGCAACATCGGACGAGACTGTCTTATCGTTCACCCGGTACCACCCCTCATCGATCTCTTCGACTGAGCCAATTCCCTGAAGGATCCTCTGCCTGAATATCGAGAAGATATCCCATGCTTCCTCCAGTCCGGCAGGATCACCCATACAGAGGGATACGGCAAGGCCGCCCCGCCCGGATTTTCCACAGGCATCGATAACAGCTGACATCGCAGGAGCCCAGGGGATCACCTCACGCTCAAGCTGATAGCTGTCCGATACAAGCCTCTGAAGCGCAATTGCAGATGCGGTTTCATCGACACCGAGTATGAGCCGCGAGAGGAAGAATGAATCTTCTTCTGCGGGCCGATCCGGATGGACGAGCCCCGCCATCTCCCTGCATACAGTCTTATTGCCGGATATCCCCGGAAGATATGGATCCGTTGCCAGGAAGAGGCGATCATAGAGAGTCCGGCCGGCAGGCATGAAGCCCGGCCTGGTCGAGATCACCCCGTTGCCGATCCCTTCATTCAGGATCTCGCGGTTTGGACCCAGAAACTCCTGCCTGTCCCCGATTGCGCCAAGGATTGCAAGCCCTGCAAGGTCGCGGTTCTCACCAAGCTCACGTGCAACATAATATGCAGCTCCCGATGCCGAGAGTTCAAGATCTCCATCGATGCCAAAGAGCCTCGGGTTGACATGGAACTCACCAGAAAATGACGGAATATGGTGGTCTATAACCATCACCGAATCAGGGAGATCAGATAGTGACGACCCAAAGTCGCAGAGGAGAACCGGTGTGTCGGTTGGGATCATCTCTGTCCTGATTGTTGAACGAATATGAAGATGAAATGGAACGTGAATTCTTGTTAACGCCGTACATAGAATTGATGCCGCTGCTACCCCATCGACATCGTGATGGGCATAGATCTCCACAAAGCCTGATGACTTCAGGTGCTGTGCAAGCAATTCAGTTGACGGCGAAAGAGGCATAATTTATCGTGAAAGGAGAATCTCTGCGGTCTCCGGTTTGTATGTCCACCCTTTCGGGAGCTTTCCTGACTTTGTATAGTACCTGACCAGTCTTCTGACTTTTGACTCGGTCAGCTGGAGCTGGCGCTTGTTGTGGATATCCTTCTTATTTTCAGAGAGATGCTTCCGCATTCCAAGAGCCTTCTGCATCAGGTTCCGAAGATCTTCGGGGATCTCGGAGACAAGATCGTTCTCCTTTAAGATTGTTCCGATACGTTTACCGGTCACCAGCTTGATATCGGGGACACCGTACTTGTCCCTGAGCGTCATACCGATGACAGAGGAAGAAAGGCCATCCTTCTTCATTCCAACAATCAGCTTCTCGATCTCAGCGAGATCGGTGTTGGACCATTCCGGAATATCCGTTCTATAAGGACGGACAGAACCCGACGATCCTCTCCGTCGTGCATGCATTCGTGCCATGTATACCTCATTTTTTGTTTAGCTGCCTGCAAGAGAGTGCAGGAGTGTCCGGCAGTTGCCATTCACTGTAAGTCACGAAAAGAGCCTTAACTGACTCGCCGTAATCCCAAGCCCCCATAACGGGCAGTGCCATCGAGCACGTCGGACTTACCTCAGCCAGCACATACTGTGCGGTATATTAATAGAACAGGTAAGACTTTAAGAGTATCGGAGGGAAGGGGGAACCTTCACTCCGAGAGGGTATCGGCTTCCGGGGGTGCGCCGGTCGCCAGATCATTGCGGGGACCATCCATTGAGGAGAGGGGGCATTCGTCGACGATCGATACATAGTCATCAAACCAGTATGCCGAGGGGTTTCTCCGGCAGACAACAACCTTGCCCATCTCTTCGGGATCTGCTGCCTGATGATACTTCATCACCACGTAATCCTTCGTACAGGCAGCAATTTCGATCTTCCCGGTGGCATGCGACATCACAAACCGTGCACGCTTGGCAATGCCGGAGACCTGCGATCTGGCCTCCTCAAATATCCGGTAGCTCTCCTCGATGGGGACAGAATAGATATGATTTCCATGTGTCGGGCGGCACTGGAAGATATAGTAGGGAGACACACCAACGAAGGAGAGTTTCCGGAAGAGTTCAGCCAGCAGATCACCTGAATCATTTATTCCACGTAGAATCGGAGTCTGGTTCAGGATCATGACACCCGCATCAATCAGAGCGGAAATTGCCTTTTCGGCCTCCGGCGTGATCTCACGCGGATGGGTGAACTGGCTCATCAGGTAGATCCGCTTCTCAGGCAGGCTGTATTCGCGAAGGAGACCAAGAAGTTCCGTATCCTCTGAGATACGCATCGGATTATATGCCAGCATCTTGCTCCCTATCCGGATGATATGAACATGATCAATCGTCCTGATATCTGCGATAATCTCGCGGAGTTTCCTTGTCGGGAGCATCAGGGGATCACCACCGGTGAGGAGGACATTTGTCACCTCGGGATGTTTCCTGATGTAGTTAATCCCGGCGGTCACATCAGGAGAGATCTCATCCGCCCCCTCAACGAAGAGGCGTTTTCTGAAGCAATACCGGCAGAGGCCTGCACACCGGTCTGAGACGAGCAGAAGGCCGGTACGTGCATACTTATGCTGAAGACCTGGTACTACCGTGTATGTCGATTCGCCTGAAGGATCAAGATCGCCATCTTCTGCCTCAATCTCACCAGGATCAGGAATGATCAGCCTTCTGATCGGATCATATGGATCAGACCAGTCGATGAGGTTCAGATAATATTCACTTGCCTTGAAAGAGAACCAGTTTTCAACTTTCCCGATATCTTTCTTCTCCTCAGCCGAGAGCCCCGGAATCTGAGAGACCGATGTGATATAGCGTGTTGTCATAGAATCACCTCCGTGACGGGTATCTGTCTGTACCAGTGTATGGTACATTCGATAGAAACGACACACCCCGGAACAAGCATACAAAGAGAATGCATGGTGCGGTCAGGTGGCCACTACTGTTAGAAATCCAGTTATCTGTAGCTCATCATACTATTTAAAGATTGGGGAGGATTGGGAAATAATGCGAAGATAGGGCTTTAAAAAGAAAATCGGGCGAATATTGATGAGATTATTTCTTCGTCTTCGGCTTTTTGCCTTTTGCCTTTGACATCGAGATGAGATCAACGACATAGCTGCCATCCTTGCCGACACCAATGACCCGCTCATCACTTCTGGCAAGTTTCTCAATATTTAGCTCATAACTCCCGGGACCAACGATCCGGACACTCTCGACCCGATCATACATATCTGCATGGGGTTTTTCAGGGGTTTTGACTTCAAGGATCGGTTCGTTCGTCTCTTCTGCGATCTCACTTATACTCTTCTCTTCAAGGACGTCCTTATGCCTCACCTTCTCGCTGACGTAGAAGAATTTCTTCCCTCCACAGCTTGGGCACCCCCTCAGGATCTCAGTTGAGCCATCCCGAAACTCGCGGCCACACTGGGTACATTTGTGAGGCATGGTACTGATTATCCTCCCGATGTGAGCGAGGCCCAGGCAACAAGCCGGTCACGTTCAATCTTCAGCATCTTCAGCTGGCCCGCAGGACCGATCACAGTCATTCTTCCCTGCCGGGGTTTCTTCCCTTTGAAGAGCCGCCCAAATATGCCGCCGGATTCAGCCTCTTTACCCGGATAGGTCTCCATCTCTATCCCTGAAAAGCCACCGGGCCGGATCTCCCTCATAGTCACCTCAACCAGCATACTCTGTTCATCCGGCGTAAGACCATGCTCAAGGACAACAATATTACCGAGGATGACCGAGTCGAGGATCGTCCTGATCTTCTCCATTGTTGTAAGATTTGTAAGCCGGTCTGCGGAGATGAGTTCGATTTGTACTCCCTGTATCATTGAGATCACCTGAAGTGTTCGGTCATCATATCGTAGAGTTCTTCCATATTTGTCCCTTCAAGTCCCGATAATGAGATGACCGGGTGCTGGGGGAATGCACTCTTGATACGCGATGGTGCTGCATCGGGGAGGTCTGTCTTATTTGCGACGATCACCACCGGGAGATCCCGGCTCTCGATAATCCCGACCATCATGATATTCACCTGCATGAAGGGATCCAGTGTGCTGTCCATCACATAGATGACACCATGGATATCCTCCCTGAGCCAGTGCATCGCCTCTGCAACACCCTCGGTTGCCTCACGTGCACGGGAGATCGCTTCATCCTGCTCAAGGCCGTATTCCAGAAACTCATGATAGTCGATCTTGGTTGTCACACCCGGAGTATCGACAATATCCAGTGAGAGGGTATTTCCGTTTGCTCCGGTGATCACCACATCTTCCCGTCGCCGTGCCCGGCGTGTTTCATGCGGAATCTCTGAAACAGGACCAATCGCGTCACCCGAACAGTCACGGACAATCCGGTTCGCCAGTGTGGTTTTCCCTGCATTTGGGGGGCCATAAATGCCTATTCTGGAACGTTTCCTGCGAAAAATATTCTGAAAAAACTTACTCAATCTTTTTTTAGCCCGAGTAAACATACTCATCTGTCAACCCCTGAACACTGGCAGTTACCTGATCTGCCATGGTACTTGTACTCTTCTCCCAATTCTTATTAATACTACCCACCTATTGCCAAAATAGTGCTGGTGAGGAGACTCCGCAGACCAAAACCATCTCAGGGTGTCTGGTTTACGAATCTTTTAATATGGGCGTTGCATAGTAGATGTGTCATCAGCGAAGAGAGCAGAAAAGGAGGTGAAACGAAAATGAGACAGAATGACAACATGGACTTCGAAACCCGCGTCCCTGTACGGGAGGTGATGAAACTCAATCCGACTACAATCGATGCCAATGCAACAACTGCAGAGGCTGCACGTGCAATGTGCCGTGATGAGGTCGGGAGCTGTATCGTGCTACAGAACAATCTGCCGATTGGCATTGTTACTGAGGAGGATTTCAACTGCAAGGTTATGGCAAAAGACAGAAAACCTGGCGAGGTATACGTAAAGGAAGTGATGAGCACACCGCTGATCACGATCGATTCAGATGCAGCTATTGCCGATGCTGCACGGATGATGGTCATTAACCGTGTCCGAAGGTTACCGGTCGTGAATGCGGAGAAAAAAGTCATCGGAATCCTTACTGTACGGGACATCCTTAGCGTAGCAAATGAGATCAACGAGATTATGAACGATCTGATCGTCATAAACCGCATGAACGACTACCATGCCGGAGTCTGCGACAGGTGTGGAAGCATGTCTGACGATCTCATGTATCTTGACAACCAGAACATCTGCCCGGTATGCCGTGATGAGGAGTCAATCCAATGAAAGTCTCAGGCGATCTGCTGATAGAGGTGCATTCCCTCCATAAAGACGAGTACGTTACCCATGCACGTCAGATCTTACGTGATGATGTGTATCGTGAGATTTATATCACCGATGAGAAGGGGCATCTCACCGGTATGATCGATATCACCGATGTCCTGAAGGTAACCGATACCCGATCAAACGTGACCATCTCGGGATTTATCCGTGAAGCGCCATCCGTTGCCATGGATACCTCCCTTGAGATGGTCGGGTCAGTCATTCTGAAAGCAGGTACAGACAGCGTTTCTGTCCTGAGAGAGAATGGGGTATTCGTCGGAGCAATTCTGTTCAGGGACCTCTTTCCGGTTCTGGTATCACGTCATGAGATCACCGGAAATGTTTGCGATGCGATGACAAAGAATGTGATCTGCTCGGAAGCGGACTGGAGCATCCAGAAAGTATACTCAAGGATCGTTGAGAGTGGATATGCATCACTCCCTGTCCTTTCCGATAGGAAGCTGATCGGCATCATATCACGCCGCGACCTTATTGAAAACGGCAGTATCAGGCGATCATTTGGAAACAGTACAAAAACATCCATATCCCGCGTCATGACAACACCGGTGTTTACAACGAGTCCGGACGCCACGGTCTCCGAAGCTGCCCGCCTCCTTGTCACCCATGACATCAGCCGCATTCCTGTGGTCGATGACGGGACTGTCGTCGGCATTCTGGATCGCCATGATGTCCTGAAGAACCTTGTACAAAAAACGTAAGGGATCACCATGCATGAGAATACAACAGGCCAGAACAAAGGTGAACGCCACCTAATGATGCAGGGAAAGTTGAATCGGGGCCCGATAGAATTCAAATCGCGCCCGGCAGACAGGAAGGGCGGGATCATGGCCATTTCTACTGCAAACGTTGTCAGTGTTCCTCCGACGATGAGTATCTGCGATGGTGTCGCAACGATGACACGTGAGGGATTCCGCAGGTTGCCGATCACCGATGCCGGGAGCGGCCAGCTCAGGGGCATCATCACGGTATCTGATATTGTCGACTTCATGGGAGGAGGGGACCGGTACAACCTGGTAAAAACCAAGCATAAGGGTAATTTCCTCTCTGCGATTAATGAGAACCTCAGGACGATCATGACCGAACAGGTGATGACACTCCGTGAGACTGATGATATCGACGACGCAATCGACCTGATCGTCAATATAAGACATGGCGGCGCACCGATCATCGATGATGAGACGAAAGTTGTCGGAATGGTGACCGAGCATGACCTCTTAAAAGCCCTCTTTATGGGCCAGAGCCTCCTCTCGGTTGAGGATGTGATGTCTGAATCCCCGCGGGTAACCAATCCCGACTGCTCAATTGCCGATGTTGCCCGGCAGATGAATAAATACCATTTCAGAAGACTCCCGGTCGTCTCGGGTGATGTCCTCTTTGGGATCGTCACGGCTACCGACATCATGAAGTATGTCGGCTCCGGCGAAGTCTTCAGGACGATCCAGTCAGGAGATGTGAGTGAGGCTACGGCGCTACCGATCCGATCGATCATGACGGGGTCTCTCCAGACAACGACACCTGACAAGAGTATCAATGACATTGCACGGGAGATGGTGCAGAAGCGCATCGGAGCATTCCCCGTCACAGAAGATGCCCGGCTTATCGGGATGATCACAGAATTTGACCTTGTCAGAACACTCGCATCGAGGTGATGCACCATGATTGTACAAGAGATAATGTCAGCCCCGGTCTATGTTGTCAATACGCAGGAGAACATCGCGTATGCACGCAACCTGATGCTGAGACATAAGATCTCCCGGCTCCTCGTGATGGATGATGAGAGACTTGCCGGAATCATAACCAAGAAGGATATTGCATATGGTTTCCGGCAGCATGACCCCATATGGAGGAGAAGGCCGATCGACAGGATTCCTGTTGAGGTGATGATGCGGAAGGATCCAATTACGGTAACACCGGATCTTCCGGCTTCCAGAGCCGCAGGGATGATGCTTACTCATGATGTAAGCGGGCTTCCGGTTATGGCCAGTGGGCATGTCGAGGGGATCATCACGAAAACCGACATCATGGCATCAGGAGAGGTTGACCAGATCACTTCAACAGTCGGCGATATCATGGAGGATGTGCTGACTGTTTCACGGTACCATTCGCTCAATCACGTCATTGATCTCATCAGGGAGAGGAACGACAAGATCCTGGTGATCAACAATGACGGGACGCTTGCCGGGGTGATCACCGAGTCAAACATAGCATTCTTCGATTCCTTCGACCAGAACGGTGTGCCGGAGCGGGATATTGTACACCTGAGAAAGGAGGAATCCGGAGGACCCAAGAACCGGCGGCATGTCCGGCAGTTGTCCGGGATCGCAGAAGATGTGATGTCGAGGCCTGTGATCACCATCAATCCGGCTGAATCGATATCAAGTGCGATTGCGTTGATGAGAGAGCACCATATTAACAGTATCATCGCCGAAGAAGCCGGTGAGATCAAAGGCATATTAAAAAGGGATGACATACTGAAAGAGGTAGCACAATGACGACGAAAACAACCATCAAAGACATCATGTCAAAACCTGTCAGTATTGCGAAATCAGCCCTCATCACAGAGGCGCTTGACAGGATGCTCAGCGAAGGGATAGATCCGATCATCGTTACCAACCAGGGCAAGGTCATCGGAACCGCATCACGCCGGACAATTGCCGAGAAGATCGGCAGCAAGAAGACCGGAGCCATCCCTCCAACCCAGATCCATGTTGCAAATGTGGTTAAAGAGGACTTTACCTTCGCATATCCCGACCAGGATATCGATCTTCTCATCCCCCTCCTCCAGAACTATAAGATTGTGGTTGTTCTGGATGCAGAACATAAGCTGATCGGAATGGTCACAATGGGCGATCTGCTGAAGGTCATGAAACCCGACTGCCCGCTTGAGGATGTCATCGAGCTCGCACCCAGAATCTCTCCAGAGGATCGGATCGTCCACCTTCACCGGAGAATGGTGGATGACTCGGCAACCCGGTTCATTGTCAATGACAACGGACGCGTCCTTGGTATCGTCACCGAGACCGATCTCGCCCTCGCCCTTGTAAAGCTCAAGGAGATGGTCGAGGTGAAGCATCATGACAACCGGATTCGGAACCTGATTGCACAGGATATCATGAGCACGCCCGTCACATCCGTTCCAATGGGAACACCGGTCGGGGCGATCATCGACCTGATGACCGAGAAGAATATCAGTACTGTACTTGTAACAAATGATGAGAAGCCGATCGGCCTCGTAACCCGCAGATCGATCATCAGTGCACTCTGATCATCATCTTTTTTTGATCGTTTTTCGCCTTCATCCCTGCATTTAATACTTCACGCAGCAATGTAACTGGCATGGAGCTGACCCCCACCACTCCGGTGAAACCAACCGAGCGGATCGCCGATCTCCTCGATTCGATGAGCAGAACCGGTTTTCAGGGACGAAAACTGGGTGAAGCGTACATCATCTGGAGAGAGATGATTGCCGATTCTGACTGCACAATCCTTCTTGGCGTCTCAGGTGCGATGGTCCCTGCAGGTATGCAGGAATGCCTTATTACGCTTGCTGAGCGGCATTTCATTGACGTTATCGTCTCAACAGGCGCAAATATCTTCCATGACATCTGCGAGCATCTTGGTATCAGGCACTATCGGGGCCATCACCATGTCGATGATGCAGCACTCTTTGAGAAGGGGATCGACCGCATCTATGATGTCTTTGCCTATGAAGAACAGTTCAGGGATGTCGATCAGCAGGTTGCTGACTTTATCGATTCGATCGCCCCGTTCCAGGGCTCAAGCCGCGAGCTGATCAAACGGCTTGGAGAATGGCTCATCGAGACCAGGCCGGAGGGCCGGTCCCTGACCGCCACCTGTGCCAGGGAAGGCATACCCATCTTTGTCCCTGCACTCGCAGATTCATCCATTGGGATCAGCATGGTTATGGCCCGGAGAGCAGGAACAAGCGTACATATTGATCAGATCTCAGATACCGATGAGATCACCCGGATCGTCGAGAAGGCAAAGAAGACCGGTGTCGTCTATATTGGCGGCGGCGTTCCGAAGAACTTCATCCAGCAGACACAGGTGATTGCATCCATTCATAAGAGCGATCTCGGCGGCCATGCCTATGCCATCCAGTTCACCACAGACGCCCCCCACTGGGGAGGGCTTTCAGGATGCACCTTTGAAGAGGCGATAAGCTGGGGAAAAGAAGCGATCACCTGCCCCCGTGTCCAGTGTTTCTGCGATGCAACTATCGCCATCCCCATCATGACCTCAGCACTCGTCTCCTCAGGCTGTGTGCGGCAGAGAAAGGATGACAACCCATAACCATTAATACCCTTTTCTTCCAATAGTATAGAGCACTCACTTTATGGAGCGGTGTCTATTCACGCACTGCGAGTGTCGAAAGATGCGAAATGACTCTGTTGAGGTAGCCAAGCCTGGTATGGCGCAGGTTTGCTAAACCTGTGTCCCCCTGGGACTCGAGGGTTCAAATCCCTCCCTCAGCGCTCCAAGGAGAATAAGAGGAATAAAACATGGAAGAATCCGAACTGAATTACTTCGTACGCGTCAGTAATACCGATCTCGACGGCACCAAGCAGGTCCAGATCTCACTGACGGGCATCAAGGGCGTGGGAATCCACACCGCGCTCGTTCTGGCACGCAAGGCCGGCGTCAACACCCATGATCTGATGGGAAAGCTCTCTGATGAAGAGGTTGACCGGATCCGCGCAGCTGTGGACGAGTACGTAGAGACAGTCCCGACCTGGATGATGAACAGACCAAAAGATCTCTATACCGGACAACCCCGTCACCTCCTCGGTGTCGATGTCTCCCTCACCCTTGATGAGGACATCAATATCATGAAGAAGATGCGCTGTTACCGGGGCATCAGGCATGAGACCGGCCAGAAGGTACGCGGACAGCGGACCAAGGCAACCGGAAGAACCGGAACAACGGTCGGCGTATCCAAGAAGAAGAAGTGAGGGGTGAGTACATATGGGATATCCAGGAAAGAACCACAAGCAGTACCAGTCTCCAAAACGCCGTTTTGAAAAGGCGCGGATTGAAGACGAACGGAATATTGCAATCACGTTTGGACTCAGGAACAAAAAGGAGATCTGGAAGGCAACCCATATCCTCCGTCGCCACAGGCAGGGTGCAAGGGATATTCTTGCAATGAGCTCGGGCGGTATTGAAGAGGCACGGGTTGAGGCACGCCGCGAAGAGCTGCTCCAGCACCTCCAGAGATATGCCCTTGTCAGCGCAGGAGCCACCATCGACGATGTGCTCTCACTGAAAGTCAGCCATATCCTTGAACGCCGTCTCCAGACGATCGTCTACAGGAAAGGACTTGCCCGCTCACCAAAACAGGCCCGCCAGCTGATCAACCATGGTCACATCGCAATCAACGGCAGGCGCATGTCAATTCCGGGATACATGGTTCCACGAGCCGAAGAGGATCAGATCAGCTACTATGGAACATCTTCGCTTGCAAAGGAGAGCAACCCCGAGCGGGGCCGTATCAATAATGTGAGGGTCTGAAGATGGCAGCTGAGAATGACAAATGGGGTATTGCCCATATCTATGCATCATTTAACAACACGATCATCACCGTGACCGATCTCTCCGGTGCAGAGACTATCTGCAAGAGCAGTGGCGGCATGGTCGTGAAGCAGGCACGGAACGAGAGTTCGCCCTATGCAGCAATGCAGATGGCAATCAATGTGGCACAGGCTGTCCGTGACAAAGGGTTCGTCGGCCTGCATGTAAAGGTCAGGGCACCCGGCCGCGGCAAACAGCGGAGTCCGGGACCAGGAGCACAGGCAGCGATCCGGGCACTATCCCGTGCCGGTATCCGCATTGGCAGGATCGAAGATGTCACCCCGGTCTCACACGACAGTATCCGGGCTCGCGGTGGCAGGCGGGGAAGGAGAGTCTGATGGAGATCGTATTCGGCAGGGTCGATGACTCAATCGTACAATTTACCCTGAGCGGTGCCTCCGAATCATCTGCAAACGCCCTCAGGCGGGCGATGATCGGTGAGGTTCCAACACTCGCTATTGAGGATGTCAGGATCTATGACAACACCAGCGTCCTCTTTGACGAGATGCTTGCACACCGGATCGGCATGATCCCAATCAAGACCGATCTTAGCAGATTTGTCAGGAAAGATGCATGCAAATGCGAGGGAGCCGGCTGCCCGCTATGTCGGGTCATATTCACTCTGACCGTTGAGGGGCCGTGTACGGTCACCTCAGGGGATCTCGTCTCAGAGGATCCGGAGACAGCCCCTGTCGATACGAATATTCCTCTCGTAAAACTCTGGAAAGACCAGAAGCTTGTCATTGAGGCGGTCGCATACCTGAACACGGGGTCAGAGCATGCAAAATGGCAGGCGACCATTGCATGCGGATACAAACAATATCCTGTGATCGAGGTAACCGACCAGTGTGACGGATGCGGGATGTGTGTCGAAGAGTGTCCGCGGGCGGTTCTTGAAGTCAAAGGACAGACAGTTCGTGTCGTTGACGGAAGATTAGAGGTATGCTCTCTCTGCAAACTCTGCGAGAAAGCATGCATCGGAACCGGTATCGGGGATGAATCGGCCATACACGTCAAAACAGACAAGACAACATACCTCTTTACAGTCGAGAGTGACGGATCGCTTCCGGCACAGCAGATCGTCGAAGAGGGTATCCGATATATCAGAAAACGATCTGATGAACTCATAGAATCTTTACAGGAAATATCAATGGAGGGACAGTAGATGAAGAGAACGGGCAAGACTAACCCGCGCCTGACAGATCTCATCAGGATGCTCAGGAGTGTATCCCATGAGAGTGAGGCACAGATCTGGCGTGAGATTGCAAAGAGGCTCGACACGTCCAGCAGTAATTATGCTGAGGTCAACATCGGCAAGATCAACCGCTATGCACAGGAAGGCGAGATCATCCTCGTCCCCGGTAAGGTGCTTGGAAGCGGAGTGCTTGAGCATTCGGTGAGAGTAGCAGCATTAAACTTCTCCGATTCAGCCCGTGAAAAGATCGCACAGGCGAGCGGTGATTGTATGACGATTGAAGAACTGGTATCGGCAAATCCAAAAGGAAGCCGTGTCCGGATACTGAGGTGAAGAGCAATGGTAACGATCATCAATGCAGAAAATCTCCTCCTCGGAAGGCTTGCGAGCATCGTCGCAAAGCGGGCACGCAATGGCGAGGAGATCGCCATTGTCAATGCCGAGAAAGCAATCCTCTCGGGAAGCAGAGCCGAAATCCTCCAGAAATACCATCAGCGAAGGGTTCGCGGATCTGTTGAAGGCGGACCGTTCTTCCCACGCCGGCCTGACGACATCATGAAGCGGTCAATCCGCGGGATGATTGGGTACAAGACAGGTCCGGGTGCAGATGCTTTCCGGAGAGTCAAAACCTATGTAGGAGTTCCGGAAGAGTTTGCCGGGATGGAGATGGAAGTGCTTGAAGAAGCACACCGGAACAGGTTAAGCAAGCCAAGGTACGTTACGCTTCAGACCATAAGCCAGAACCTTGGAGCTAAATTCTAAGCAGAGGGATTGAATTGACAAAGATAATCAATACAAGCGGAAAGAGAAAGACTGCGGTCGCTCGCGCCACCCTGCGTGAAGGTAAAGGCAGGATCAGAATCAACTCGGTTCCTCTCGAAGTATATGGGTCTGAACTGATCAGGATGAAGATCGCAGAAGCACTCGTCCTTGCACCAGGTATAGCAGATACAATCGACATTGATGTCGATGTATCCGGCGGAGGGATCATCGGACAGGCAGAGGCGATCAGGACGGCACTTGGCCGTGGCATCCTCGGCTGGACAAATGATCCGGCGATCAAAGAGGTGTACCTTGCATATGACAGGACCCTTCTTGTGAATGATTCACGCCAGAAAGAAGCGAAAAAGCCTCATGGACGCGGTGCACGGAAGAGATTCCAGAAGTCGTACCGTTAAATATAAGCAGACTAATAAGGAATCGGGGACAATGATACCTGTACGATGTTTCACCTGTGGAAAGGTCATTTCCATGGCATGGGATGAGTTTAAAGAGCGAAAAGCAGCAGGCGAGGATCCAAAAGAGATCCTCGATTCCCTCGGTTTGGAACGGTACTGCTGCAGAAGGATGCTCCTCTCGCATAAGGAGATTATTAATGAGCTGTATCCCTACCAGTAAGGGGGGGTCGTGGGGTAGCCTGGACTATCCTATTGCGTTCGGGACGCAGTGACCTGAGTTCGAATCTCAGCGACCCCATTTCTGTTCAAAAAATTTTACGGATGATTATCATGATATCCTACACTCGATATGAGCGAGCCAGGATCATAGGAGCACGGGCTCTCCAGATATCGATGGGGGCCCCGGTTCTTGTGAGAACAGGACGCATTGATCCCCTGGAAATTGCACTTGAGGAGTTTGAGCAGGGACTTATTCCCATCACCGTCAAGCGCCATTTCGGGGAGAGGGAAGTCGTGGTGACATGACGGCAATAGAAGCAGTCACACTCAGAAGCATCCTCGACAGCCGGGGAAACCCGACTATTGAGGCTGATATATGGGTGGAAGGTGGATTTGGTCGTGCAGCTGCTCCAAGCGGCGCAAGTACCGGAACCCATGAGGCTGTTGTACGGCCGCCTGAAGAGGCGATTCCTTTCGCATACACCACCGTCATCCCCGAGCTGATCGGCCTTGACTCCCATGACCAGAGGAGCTTCGATCGTATTCTTCGCGAATGTGATGGAACCGGCAACTTTGGATCAATCGGAGCAAATATCGCCGTTGCGCTCTCTCTTGCAAATGCAAAGGCGGCTGCATCGGCATATAGCATGGAGCTCTTCACATATCTCGGGGGAGTCTTTGCCGAAGATGCACCACTTCCGCTTGGCAATGTCATCGGTGGCGGGGCACACGCACCAGGTGCAACTGAGATCCAGGAGTTTCTGGTCATTCCGATCGGGGCATCCTCCACAAGAGAAGCCGTCTTCACGAATGCCCTCGTTCACAAGGAGGTCAAAAAACTCCTGACTGCACAGGGGATCACCTGTGGAAAAGGTGATGAAGGGGCATGGGCGCCACAGATCACCGACACGGAAGCCCTTGACCTGATAGGTTCAGCCATAGACACCGTCTGCGATGAGACCGGCGTTACCGTTGCCATCGGCCTTGATGTTGCGGCAACCGAACTCTGGGATGGGGAGCGGTACATCTACCGTGAACGGAGCCGGACCACCGAGGACCAGATCGCCTATATCGCCGATCTCGTCGATGAATACGGCCTTGTCTATGTCGAAGATCCACTCCACGAAGAGGATTTTGAAGGGTTCTCCAACCTCACAGACCAGGTCAATGACAACTGCCTCATCTGCGGAGATGATCTCTTCGTCACAAATCCTGAGCGTATCCAGAACGGCATCGAAATTGCATCTGCCAGTGCCGTTTTAATCAAGCCAAACCAGATTGGAACACTCACCGATACCTTCGAGGCAGTCCACCTTGCAGAGCGGTTTGGCCTGGAGACGGTGATGAGCCATCGGTCGGGAGAGACGACAGATGAGACCATCGCCCACCTCGCTGTTGCATTCGGGTGCATCTACCTGAAATGCGGCATCGTCGGAGGCGAACGAATAGCGAAACTGAATGAATTAATACGTATTTCGGAGAATTTTGAATGAGCGAGAATGAACTTGATATCGAACTGAACGAACCTCTTGTACCGGTTGAGGAGTACCTTGCAGCAGGCGTTCACATTGGGACACAGCAGAAGAGCAATGAGATGATGAACTTCATCTACCGGGTTCGTGGAGACGGACTCTACATCATTGACATCAGAAAGACTGATGAGCGGATCAAACAGGCAGCAACATTCCTCTCAAGGTTTGAAGCACCAAAGATCCTGGTAGTTACCTCACGACAGTACGGCCAGTATCCTGCACGCAAATTTGCTGATGTAATCGGTGCAATGGCCTCAACCGGACGATTTATTCCGGGCATGCTGACAAATCCGGCCTTAAACGAGACCACGCTGAACAAGTACATCGAACCGGATGTCGTTATTGTCACTGACCCGATCGGTGATGCACAGGTTGTTCGTGAAGCGGTGCAGAGCGGTATTCCGACAATCGCCCTCTGTGATACAAACAACAGCCTGCGAAATATCGATCTCGTCATTCCAACAAACAATAAAGGCAGAAAAGCTCTCTCCATGATCTACTATCTCCTTGCAAAGGAGATGCTCAGGATTCGCGGTGTCACAACATCGCTCACCCCGGAAGACTTTGAGACCGATATTTAAATAGTCTGAAGAACAACTGCCAGATGAGGTGGGGGAGACCTATGGAGATCCGTAACTGTAGAATGGCAGGGATGTTTTATCCGAAAGAGCCCGGGCACCTTGAACAGGTGCTCGAGATGTTCTTCAAGACAAAAACAGACCGGCTTCACCCCCTTGGCATTGTTGTACCTCATGCCGGGTATCCATATTCAGGTGCTGTAGCAGCCCGGGGTTATGGATGCATCGATCCGGGTTTTTCCGGTACATTCATTGTCATCGGCCCGAGCCATCGCGGGTACCGCACCTGTGTCTCAACACTCCCCTGGGAGACGCCACTTGGGATCATCACCAATGATGAGAGGCTCTCTCTTGCACTTGAAATTCCGGTTGATGAGGATGCTCACCAGGAAGACGAGAACTCGCTCGAGACACAGATGCCATTCATCAAATACCGGTTTCCACGTGCCAGAATCACCCCGATCCTGATGGGCGATCAGTCTCCGGAAGAGGCAGAAAGACTATCAGGGAGGATACTCTCGGCACTTCAGAAGACAAAGAAAGAAGCAATCATCGTCGCATCAAGTGATTTTTCACATTATATCCCACGAAGCGAGGCTGAAAAGCTCGATTCAAAGGCAATCGAAGCAATTCTTTCACTCGACAGCGATGAACTCTACCAGCGTATCACAAAGCTCGGCATATCAGCATGCGGCTATGGCCCCATTGCCACGATGATCCGTGCCACGTCCGATCTCGGTGCCGAGAAAGGTATGCTCCTCTCATATATGACAAGCGGCGATGTGACCGGGGATCCTGAAGTCGTTGGTTATGCAGCCATTGCGGTGGTATAGGTTGGCAACATGGAGCGCACCAGGTAAAGTCTTCCTCTTTGGTGAACACGCGGTCGTCTATGGGAAACCCGGGATCGCAATGGCGATCAAGCCCCGTGTCATGGTTACAGTCAGGAAGGCCAAACGACAGAAGAAACCAAACTCTACCTATATAGCCGAATGTTTCAGGCAGATGGGTGTTTCGGGTTCGGTATATGTCAGGTCCCAGCTTCCAAGCTCTTCGGGGCTTGGCTCATCTGCTGCTGTGACGGTTGCCACCCTTTTTGCTATCAACGATGAGTTTGATATCGGGAAAAGCCCGGATGAACTTGCCCTGATGGCTCACAGCGTGGAGAAGAATGTCCAGAACGGGCGGGCAAGCGCAACAGACACCTATGTCTCAACAGTCGGGGGCATGGTGCTCATCACCGGCAACACAAAACGGAGGCTCCCGCCGCCGCAGATCCAGCTCGTTATCGGAAACAGCCTCACCCATCACAGCACATCAGGGATGGTGGCACGGGTTGCAGACCTGAAGAAGACACGGCCGCAGATTGCCGATCCGATCATCGATGCAATTGCTGCTGTAACAAAATGTTCGATGCACCATTTCAATAACCCGCGTGAGCTTGGTAACCTGATGAATATGAATCATGCGCTGCTTGAGGCGCTCGGAGTCGGCCACCCGCAACTCTCCCGCCTCGTCCTTGCTGCACGGGCAGCAGGCGCACTCGGTGCAAAAATGACCGGTGCTGGCGGTGGCGGATGCATGTTCGCACTCTGTTCAAAGAGTGCCAAGACAAGGGTCGCCGGTGCTATCGAGGCATGTGATGCCCGTGCAATCATCACCAGCATCGATACCCAGGGTGTACGGAAAGAGAAAGATGAATAATATGCTTGTACTCAAACTCGGCGGATCTGTAATCACCGAGAAGCAGAGTGCCGGTGTGATCGACCATACCCGGCTCACCGCGATAGCGGAGATGATCGCATCTCATCATGACCATCCGCTCATCCTCATTCATGGTGCAGGCTCATGCGGCCATCCCGAAGCAGAGAAGTATGAAATTCAGGGTGGAGTCGGGCAGACAAATGCGATAGGTATCGGTGAGACCCACCGGGCGGTGGCAGGCCTGAATGCCACTGTAGTATCGGTCCTGCGGGATGCCGGACTCGATGCGATCGGAGTCCATCCACTCTCCGGATCACTCGCCGAGAACGGCAGGCTTATCTCTTTTGAAACAGGACACCTGGCAAAGATGGCAGAACTCGGACTCGTTCCGGTGCTGCATGGCGATGTGGTGATGGACCGGGCAAAGGGGGCATGCATTGTTTCAGGGGACCAGCTTGTGCTCAGGATAGCAGAAGGCGTGGCCCCCTGCCGTGTCGGCCTTGCAACAGATGTTCCCGGTGTCCTCTCTGGCGGGAATGTTGTCAGGACGATCAGCCGTCGTACTTTGAACGGAATTGATCTTGGCAATTCACAGAAGACCGATGTCACCGGCGGGATGCGGGGGAAGGTGGAGGAACTCCTCACCCTCGCAGATGCGGGGATCATCTCTTCAATATTCCATGTTGACCGCCTCGGAGCATTTCTTGCAGGAGAAGAACATGGAGGAACCACCATCATGGGGGCAGATGTATGAGCCGGAATGAAACCACCACATCACGGAAGCTCGATCACCTCAGGATTTGTAGTGAGGAAGATATCGAGGCAGGTTCAGGTGGATTTTCTGATATACGGATCGTCCATGCCGCCCTTCCCGAATGCGATATGGACGGAATCGATCTCTCATGCCAGTTCCTTGGACATTCTCTCTCTTCCCCCCTCTTCATTGCTGCAATGACAGGTGGCCATCCCGGCACAACAGAGGTAAACCGCTGCCTGGCACGGGCAGCTGAACAGTATGGGTGTGCCATCGGGGTCGGCTCCCAGCGTGCGGCACTTGAACGGCCGGATCTTGCCGGTTCATTCAGGGTTGTCCGTGAAGAGGCGCCAACAGCATTCATTGCAGCCAATATCGGGGCAGTCCAGCTCCGTGACCAGGGAACAGCATGGGCAGAGCAGGCCATCTCCATGATCGATGCTGATGCAATTGCAATCCACCTGAATTTTCTTCAGGAGGCAATTCAGCCGGAAGGGGATCGCGATGCAACCGGGTGTCTCGATGCAATCGAAGAGCTCTGCTCCGATGCATCTGTCCCGGTGATCGTCAAAGAGACTGGATCAGGTATCTCGCGTGAAACCGCACGCCTTCTCTGGAATATCGGGGTGAAGGCGATCGATATCGGTGGCCACGGGGGAACCTCCTGGGCAAAAATAGAAGGAATACGGGAGAGGGAGATGAACGATCCCACACTCACCCGTCTCGGTGATGACTTCATTGATTGGGGCATACCAACGGTGGTTAGCCTGATCGAAGTCAGAGAGACCGGAGGGCCGGTTATTGCAACCGGCGGCGTCAGAAGTGGCGTTGATATTGCAAAGGCCCTCGCACTCGGAGCTGATATGGCAGGGATGGCACTCCCGCTCCTCGCACCCGCGATGGAGAGTGATTCTGCACTCGCAGCTGCCATCGACCATATCCACAGACAACTGAAAACAGCGATGTTCCTCTCGGGGGCACGGACAGTACGCGAAATGCGGAGAGTCCGGACCTATATCACCGGAGAGACTCGCACAATGATACAAAAATACGATTAGAGGTACAATTTATGGAGATAGAAGTAATTACCGTCGGCGGATACGAAGAAGTCGGTCGGAATATGACCGCAGTTCGTTGCGGTAAGGATATTGTCATCTTTGATATGGGCCTGCGCCTTGACCGGATCATGATCCACGAGGATGCCGAAGTCGAGAATATGCATTCTCTTGACCTGATCCAGATGAAAGCAATCCCTGATGATACTGTGATGAACGGGATCGAGGGAACAGTCAAGGCTATCGTCTGCACACACGGGCATCTTGACCATATCGGTGCACTTCCAAAGCTCGCCCACCGGTACAATGCCCCGATCATCTCAACACCGTACACCACCGAGCTGATACGGCAGCAGATTGCAGGAGAGCAGAAATTTGGTGTGAACAACAAGCTCTTTGCCCTGAAGTCAGGCGGCAGGTACACCATATCACAGAACCTGACACTGGAGTTTGTCCGGACACAGCACTCGATCATTGATTCCGTGATGGCGGTGCTCCACACACCCCATGGTGCGGTCATCTATGCAAATGACTTCAAGCTCGACAGAACACCGGTCATCGGGGAGCCGCCGGACTTTGCCCGCCTCACCCAGATCGGGAAGGAGGGCGTCCTCCTTCTCATCACCGAGTGCGTCAACATCACCTCAAAGGGAAGGGCACCAAGCGAGCGGATCGCCCGCGATCTTGTACGCGATGTGATCACCAGTTTTGAGGATGATAAAAATGCGATCCTGGTCACCACCTTCTCCTCCCATGTTGCCAGGCTGAAGACACTCACCGAGTGCGCCCACGAGATCGGAAGAAAACCTGTTCTTCTGGGCCGTTCGATGGAGCGGTACTCAACGACTGCCGAACAGATGAAACTGGTTGCATTCCCACGATCCACCTCCGTCTTTGGAAACAGGAGGACGGTTGACCGCATATTCAGGAGAATGATGAAGGAAGGGAAGGAGAAGTTCCTGCCGATCATCACCGGCCACCAGGGCGAGCCGGGATCGGTTCTGACCCGGATTGGTGCAGGAGACACGCCGTACCGCCTTGAGAAGGGAGACAAAGTCCTCTTCTCAGCAAAAGTGATACCAAACCCGATGAACTACGGGCAGCGGTACCTCACCGAGACACGGCTCAGGATGACCGGGGCACGGATCTTTGATGAGCTTCATGTCACCGGGCATGCATATCGGGAGGATCATTATGATTTCATTCATATGCTCAACCCCCAGCATATCATCCCCTCACACGGAGGTCTCGAGATGACCGCGGCATATGCGGAGTTTGCATCAGAACTCGGGTACACGCTCCACAAGGATGTCCACCTGATGACGAATGGCCAGCGGCTTCTGGTACACAAATAATCCGAGGAGAAAAGAATGGATCTACAAGAATACCTTAAATCAGTTGAGAGTCTCGTAGACAAGTCCTTATTCAGGTACTTCGGGGATGCACCCGGAAAACTGGATAAGGCAAGCGCCCATCTCCTTCTTGCAGGGGGAAAACGGCTCAGGCCTGCAATGGTGATGCTCGCAGCCGAAGCGGTGCAGAAGAGATCATCAGATCGGATCTTCCCTGCTGCACTCGCACTTGAACTGACCCATACCTTCACACTCGTCCATGACGACATCATGGACAATGACTCATTCCGCCGGGGTGTTCCAACAGTTCATACTGTATGGGATGAAGCAACAGCAATTCTCGCAGGTGATGTCCTCTATGCACGTGCATTTGAACTGATCTGCAAGGCAGAGGCAGATCCGGCTTCCAAGGTGCGTGCTATCTCGATGCTTGCCAAAGCATGCGAAGAGATCTGCAGCGGCCAGTCTGATGATATGGCATTTGAAACACAGGATGAGGTCACACGCGGCGAGTACCTGGATATGGTCAGGAAGAAGACCGGGGCACTCTATGCGGCTTCTGCCGGGATCGGAGCGATCCTCGGCGGGGGTTTACCACAGCAGGCCGAGGCACTTCATAACCTTGGCATGACGACCGGGATCGCATTCCAGATCCAGGACGATCTGATCGATCTCCTGACACCGAAGGGCACAAGCGGGAAAGACCGGGCATCTGATCTCAGGGCCGGGAAGAAGACCCTGATCGCAATCGTTGCAGCAGAGAAGGGGATCGATCTCGCCCCATACAAGAGGAATCTCACTGATGATGAGATCGATTATGTCATCCAGGAGCTTGAAACTGCAGGTGTTATTGACGAGGTCCGGCAGATCGCTCTTGATCTTGTACGTAAAGCAAAAGCAGGATTATCAGTCCTTCCCGAGTCCGAGGAGAAACAGCTGATCATCGAGATGGTCGATTTCTTCGTGACCCGGGGGTTCTGAGATGGACGGAGAGATCCGCCGGATCCTCGAAGAATATGCACTCCAGAATGCAGTAAAGCATAAGAGTGTTCCGCGGGCCGGGGCTGTGATCGGGGCTGTCCTCGGATCGCATCCCGAACTCAGGAGCAGGGCACAGGAACTGAACGGAATGATCCAGTCGGTGCTTGCCGATGTCGAAGCACTCTCCCCCGAAGAGCGGGAGACGAGGCTTCTCTCTCTTGCACCCGATCTTATAGCCTCGATGCACCAGAAGAAAGAGCGGTCTTGCGAACTCCCCCCGCTCCCTGATGCCGATGGCGGGGTGGTGATGCGGTTTGCACCAAACCCTTCAGGTCCGCTCCATCTTGGCCATGCCCGTGCATCCATCTTAAATGATGCCTATATCCGCCGATATGGCGGGAAGTATATCTACCGGATAGAAGATACCGATCCAAAGAGGGTTGATCCCGATGCCTACCAGATGGTGAGAGAGGATCTTGAATGGCTTGGGATTGGGATATCAGATATCATATACCAGAGCGACCGGCTCGATATCTACTATGAGTATGCCCGGCAGCTGATCGAGCTTGGGGGGGCCTATGTCTGCACCTGTGAGGCTGAGCGGTTCCGCGAGCTGAAGATTGAAAAGAAAGCATGCCCATGCCGCATCAAGACACCAGAAGAGAATCTTCTCCGCTTCGGGCAGATGTTCGATGGCACCTTCGTTGAGGGGCAGGCAACAGTCCGGATCAAAACCGAGATCGACCACCCCGATCCGGCGATCCGGGATTTTTCAGCGATGCGTATCGTGAACAGCACCATCCATCCCCGTGTCGATGCAACCGTCTATCCCCTGATGAATTTCTCAGTGGCAATTGACGACCATCTCCTCGGGATGACTCATGTGATCCGGGGAAAGGATCATATTGCCAATACCCGGCGGCAACGGTATATCTTTGATTACTTCGGGTGGAAACCGCCACACTATCTCCATTATGGGCGGATGTCCATCGAAGGGCTTGTCCTTTCGACCTCATCGATGCATCAGGGAATCAGTGAGGGAATCTACTCGGGCTGGGATGATATCCGGCTTGGGACGCTCCGTGCTCTCGCACGCCGCGGGATCCGTCCTGAGGCGGTGCGTGCTGCGATCACCGAGATCGGGATCGGAGAGACCGATATCTCGTTCTCATGGGACAACCTCTTTGCAAAGAACCGTGACATCATCGATAAGGAGTCAAACCGCTACTTCTTCGTTCCGGAGCCGGTATCTCTCCGGGTTGAGGGAGCCCCGGACCAGATTGCTGAGGCACCCCGCTATCCGGGTGATGAGGAACGGGGATTGCGGAAGCTTCACTTCACGGGAGAGGTGCTCATCCCTGCATCCGAGATAAAAGATGGTGGCGGGATGATCAGATTAAAAGATCTCTTCAATATCAGGATCACCGGCGATCAAAATGCTGAGTATGCCGGAGATTCGCTTGCCGATGCGAGGGCTTCGAAAGCCCCGATCATCCAGTGGCTCCCGCCGGAAGCGGCGGTTCCCTGCCGTATCCTCACTCCGGAAGGAGTTCTTGAAGGATATGCCGAGGCTGAGGTGGCAGACTTTGCAGGCAGAACCATCCAGTTCGAGCGGGTCGGTTTTGTCCGGATCGATTCTGTGGAGAAGAACTCGATCACTGCCTACTTCACCCACCGGTGAACTCTTTTTTCCATGGATGCCATCTGCCTGCTGAGAGAGACGGAAATGGGCAGGGAAGAGGCGCTCCGTGCACTCCGGCACCTTTTGCTTTCGACACGGGAAGCGCTGCTCTCACCCGATCATGAAACACGCAGGCGGGCTCAGGGGAGGTTCTTTGAGGCGGCAGCCTATGAACTCCTCAGAAAAGCGGGAGACAAAAGCCGGTGTATCGAAAGAATCGCTGCGTGGGGAGCTGATGTTGTTGAATATGGCGGATCAAAAAAAGGGATCTGGTACTCACGGGACGGCGGACTCCGGATCTGCGCAGATGGTGCGATTGCTGCTGAAGTCGATCTCCTCTTTGAAGATGATTGCGGGGCGATATTCTTTGCTGAAGCAACAATCTCCCACCCTTCTGCATCTGCGTTTTTCGGGGAGGTGGAGAAGAAGAGAGGGCTCCTCTCTGCTCTCGCCAAAGGACGCGGGGTGCAGTTCCTCTTTATCACTCCTACTCCTCCGCCACAGGGACTCTCCCCCCTCTTTGCAGCAGGCGGGGGGGTGATCGTCAGGCCCGATCTCCTTGCCCTTGTCGCTGAGGTTGAAGACGTGCTTCAAACACCACGGAAGAAGCGGGCGGTTTTCCATCCAAAGGTGGTTCCCGGAACTGCATTCTTCCGTGAGGAAGCAGGGCCTGAGAAGAGGGAGAGAAGAGATCTCCTCTCCTATATCCAGCGTTTCTTCCTGAAGTAGCCGAGCATCAGAAGAGAGAGACAGAGCATCAGGAGAAGGGTTGCCGGGTACCCGATCTCCCAGTCAAGCTCAGGCATGTATGCGAAGTTCATCCCGTAAATTCCTGCAATGAAGGTGAGCGGGATGAAGATCGTCGCGATGATGGTGAGCACCTTCATCACTTCATTCATCTTGAAGGAGATGGTGGAGAGGTAGAGATCGAGCATGCCTCCGGTGAGATCACGCTGGGTCTCAACAGCATCGATCACCTGGATCGTGTGATCATAGATATCGCGGAAGTAGATCCCGGTTTGATCCGAGATAAGCGGGGTATCGGATCTCTCAAGGGAGGAGAGGGCTTCCCTGAGTGGCCAGACCGCTTTTCTAAGGGCGATCAGATCACGTTTGAGGCGGCGGATCGAGATGACGGTATCGGGACCCGGGTTCTGGATAAGGGTATCTTCAAGCACCTCGATATCTTCGCCAAATGATTCAAGAACCTCAAAGTATGCATCGACGATCGTATCAGTGAGGGAGTAGCAGAGGAAATCCGCCCCATATTTGATCATCTTCCCTTTGTTTCTGATCCTGAGACGGATGGGGTCAAAGACATCGCCGACCCGCTCCTGGAATGAGAGGACACAGGTTTTTGTGATGATCAGGCTCACCTGTTCGGATCGGATCTCGCCATCTGATCGTGTGAGCATCCTCTGGACCAGGAAGAGATAGTCGGGATACTCCTCATATTTTGGCCGCTGGGTGGTGTTCATCAGATCCTCAAGCGTAAGCGGATGGATCGAGAAGATCTCGCCTATCATCCTGATGACACTCATGTCATAGATACCATTTATATCGATCCAGGTGACCGAAGGGCTGTCCCGGTACCTGCTGATGATCGCGGGATCACGGGTACACAGTTCGGTGACATTTCCTCCTGCATCGTAATCCATCACCGTTATGGTGATGGGATCACCGGTTTCTTCGCCGATATGAATGAGTGAGCCGGGGGGCATACCGGCCTTCTTTGAGATCCTTGGGAAGAGGGGCATGATCGTATCCGGTGTTTGTAGATTGTACCTTGGTTACTCTTCTGCGACCTCGCTGATGTACGCCACCCCGATCTTTCCACGGCGGAACCGGGTGCTGTTTAAGAGGTGGCGCATATCCGCAACCTCCGCTTCCTGGAGCAGGGTCTGGATCATCTTCTCAAGAGGTGCGTTTTTATCCCATGGAACCCCCCGGAAGATAACGCCATGGTTATGGAGCATTTGATCGGCGGTGCCTTTGTGTGCCGGGTGGAGGTAGGCAAGGGAATGGAGGGCAACCGGATCATAGGATGAGAGATCTGCGGTTGCATCCACCCCGACCCCGAATGAGACGAGAGTATCGCCGGTATGGTGGGGGATAGGATTCACCGAGCACCAGTCTTCAATGGCATCCTCATCCATGATCGTTCCTTTGAGTCCGCCGGAGTACTCTTTCAGGGGAGAGCGGGCAAGCCCTGAGCCTGTCATCCCGGCAGTGACACCGGCGATCGCAAGGGCGATGATGCCTCTGAAGTCCTTCTGCTTCTCCTTGGCACGCAAGAAGAGCTGCCGGTAGAGATCTTCAAGGGAGATGCCATCCGGATCCTCGGATTCAAAGGAGATGTACTCGTGGAACGGCCCTTCCAGCGTGATATTAAAGGCGGTATAAACAGGTATCCCAAAATCCTCTCCTGCGGGTGCGAGAAAATCCGGGGTATCATTTCCATCGGTCGGGAGCCAGACCATCGCACCATGGAGGGTGATCATCTCCCCGAGGAGCGGGAGTGCGGATTCTGCATCAGGGCTGAGCGCACCAAGCCCGATTGAATACCGGATCGACGAAAACGTGGATTCCACCAGATCATCCCCCGTGATCCGTGCATGGAGAAGGGTGGATAAGCTCCCCCGCACCTTCAGGCGGGCGGTGCCGGTTCCTGCACGCTCCACCAGGTATGAGACAGTACCGTAACTCTCAGACGAGGCAGAGAGTTCATCGATGAGGGAGAGGGCAATCCCGTCTTTCCCGCATGCCAGAAGACCCTCCGGAACGGTGGATACGATTCGAAAGACCGAGTGAAAACCCGCCATCTTCAGCACTTTCATCGGATACTCCTGTACCCCGGCAAGTGCCATGATACCTCCACGCCATTTCACCTCCTTTGCAAGGGCAAGAAGGGTGCGGATGCCTGCACTTGAGAGGTACTCAACCGATGACAGATCCACAACAGCTGCAAAGTCGTCGTCATGAAATCCCGACTGTATCGCTTCATCAAAGATCCCGGAGCCGTGTCCGTCAAGCCTGCCATCCGGTGCAAAGACGACCACCCCATCCTGTCGTGAGATTGCAATATTCATCGTTATCATGGTAGCTTGGAGAGGAAGAGATAAATAATTCCCCTTCACTTTCGCACCCCGTGCACTGATACTCAATACCACGTGTATCCAGATCTGTTGGTATGGAGATCAGACTTGCACCATATATTACCCTTGGAACCGGAACATTTGCAGCGATTGTTGCCCCGGAAGAGGAGATTCTTACGCTTTTTACAGAGCATCCCGAACTAAGGCGGTACCTGTTCCTGTATATCTCAGGCAATGGCTCCCGCCTGCTGACACGGGCCGGAGACAGGAGCGCCACCTTTGATGTCAGGCGGGCATTCACCGCTCACCAGCTCCTTACGATCCTCAGAGAGGCAGGCCATACGATCATCTTCATCGAGCATGATCCAACCCTCTTTGAATCCGGGGGAAGGGGTATGGCTGCTGCAATCGGGAAGGTGATCGCGGAGATTGCCACGGGATCGCTTGTGATCCTGTACACACCTGCCCCGGATCGGTTCTTTGGCGAGATGGCTGCATATGCTGACCGGATCATCACACTTGCACCCGAAGCAGCACCGGTGCGGAAGCAGGGTGTCCGGGCGAGCCGTGCCGGTCAGGCGACACTGGGGGCATTCTGATGGGGAGGAGCATCGGAAGTGTCCGGCAGGGAGTTAACGAGATTGCCCGGCGGTGGGAGCGGGCAGGCCGGGCACTGCGGAAGGAGGAACAGCCCTATGCCGCCCGCCTCGCCGCAATGGCCCGTGCCCATACGGGTGAGGGGTTCTACGCATTCGATGATCCGCTTGAGGCGGCGGTCTTCTCGGTCTTTATTGAGCTGTTGAAGGAGTGCGATGTGGATTCTTGATGCCTCGGCAGAGAGGGGAGGCATCCGTTTCTGGGGAAGGGGCAGCGAGTCGAAACGGGTTGCCTATACCCCTTCATTTCTCTTCACCCTTGACGATCCCCATCTCCACCGGGATCTGCTGGATGGACTGGATGAGCGGTTTGGTCTTGTCCCATGCCGGGTACAGACGATCTTCTCAGAAGAGGACGGGTATGCGATTGCTGCGTCCCGGAAGGTTGCCGGGCTGATCGAAGAGCAGAGCGGGTACAGCGCAAAGATCTACAACCTTGATCTCCGGCCCGAACAACAGTTCCTTGCCGAAAAAGGGCTTACCGCCTGCGCATTTCCTGGAGAGGACCGGTTTGCCACCTCGTTTGACCGGAGCCTTGCGGGGATGGAGATCAGGGTTTCTGATCCCCCGTACCGGAGCCGGATGGTGAGCAGAATGTCAGTGGATGGGAAGGCGATCACCGGATCTCTTCCGGAGATGCTTGGTGAGCTTGCGGCATCCATTGACGATCGGAACCCGGATCTGATCATCTTTCCCCATGCCGACTACTGGATGCCGGTGCTCGTCTCTTCCGCAGAAGAGCATGGGATACTGCTCCCATTCAGCAGGACAGGGAGATACAGCCGCCTCTCGGCACGATCATACCAGAGTTACGGACGGATGGTTCACCGGGAAGGGGCGCTCATCCCGGAAGGGCGGTGCCTCATTGATTCGTCCCGGAGTTTCACGTACCGGGAGAGCGGGATCGCCGGGGTGCTGCTTGCCTCCCGGATGACCGGGCTTGCCCCAAACCTCACCGCCCGGCTCACCCCCGGCACACTCATCTCCGCATACGAGAACTACGAGGCGATCAGGCGGGGTATTGCGGTGCCATTCCGGAAATGGGATCCTGAAGAGAGCCGACCGATTGCCCGCCTCCGTGAGGCTGATAAAGGCGGGATGATCTTCCAGCCGCATCCGGGGGTCTATGATGATGTCGTGCAGGTCGATTTTACCTCGATGTACCCCTCGATCATCGTCGGCAAGAACCTCTCCCCCGAGACGGTTGGCGGGGGTGGGGAGGCGGGGTTTCTCGCATCAGTGCTTGCGCCGGTGGTCGGGCTCAGGCTGAAGACGAAAGCCATGAAGAAGGAGGATAAGCGGTATGCGGGTATGGACAGCCTCCTGAAATGGATGCTGGTCACCAGTTTTGGCTATACGGGCTACCGGAACGCGAAGTTCGGTTGTATTGCGGTGCACGAGGCGATCACCCGGCATGCCCGTGAGATCCTGATTGCAGCAAAAGAGTGCGCCGAGGAGTGCGGATGCCGTGTCCTCCACGGGATCGTCGACTCGCTCTGGGTTGCCGGCGGCGATATTCCACGATTTGTCCGGGAGACTGAGGCAGCCACCGGTATTCCAACCGAATCGGAGGCGTACCGCTGGATCGCGTTCCTCCCGATGGCTGACGGAACCGGTGCCTATAACCGCTATTTCGGGCGGCTGACAGACGATACCATGAAGATCCGTGGGGTTGCCGCACGCCGGGGTGATACACCCCCGTATGTGCGATCGTTTCAGGAGGGGATCTTCTCGGTGCTTGAGCGGGCGGAGTGTGCAGCAGAGCTGGACAATCTTGCCGGGGAGGTGCAGGAACTCTTCAATGAGGCCGTCTCCGGGCTTTCATCTGCGGCGATTGCGGATCTCGTCATCACACGGCGGGTGAGCAGGACCGAATACAAACACCGTTGTATTGAAGGATCGGCGATCCGTGCCTATGGGATGGCAGGGGTTGCTGTCGAAGCCGGGATGGAGATTGGGTATGTCGTCCGGGACGGGAAGCGGCTGATTGCTGATCCCCCCTGGGAGGCGGCGGCGGCGGATCCTGCCTACTACCGGGTGTTGCTGGAACGGGCATATGAGGAGGTGATGCCGGTATTCTCCATGGGGAGGGGAGATGTCAGAAGAAGAGGAGGAGGGTGTAGAATATAAATGAAACAACGGATAAAAAACAGGAGGAGGAGAAGATAATGAAGTGCGCTATTTGTAAGAGTGGAGAGACACGGCACGGTATGACCACGATCACCTTCGAGCGGGAAGGGTTCACCCTGGTGGTAAAAGAAGTCCCGGCAGAAATCTGTATGAATTGCGGTGAGGATTATGTGGATGAGACGATCACCCATGAGATCATGGCGTTGGCTGAGCGGATTAAAAGAAAATGGCACCCTTATCGATGTCCGCAGGTATGTTCCCGGTTCTGTAACCTGTTGAGAGCACTGTAATCACTGAAGGGTGTTGCAGGAATTGAGTACACCATAAAGCGAAGATCGTTCAACTACTCCGCCCTAAAGAGCGGGGCTTGCAATAGCAGTGTTACACAGGTATTGCACTTGAATCTGAACGAAGGTTGTTCGTAGTTGAACCTTAATTCGTACCGGTCGGTTGAAGCGACCGGTACGATTATCGATATAATAACCAAAATCCAGAACTCTTTTATCTCTTCTGGAGGATCTCCTGCATCTCCGGGGTCAGTTGAATGAGTAGTTCTGCATTATAGGCACCGCTTGGCATCCTCTCTATTGGGTAATCGAATATCTGATAGGCTGCAATCGCATACGAACGTGATTTGGCAGCGGGGGAACCGTCTCTGACCGCCGGATCAACATTGGTCGTGAAGATTGAGAGCGTATTGTCGCTGTTGTAAACGAACTCGAAGTTCCGGAACTGCTGAGGGAACTCCCGCAGTGATGCGGTTTCAACCTGCCAGAACCCGAGTTCTGGACGTTCAGCATCCGGAGATTTGATAGGTATCACGGTATTTTGATGGCGATGGCCAGAGATCCATGCCACGAGATTTGGATAGGTATGGAGTTTGGCTATCAGATCAACATCAGATACCGCAGCGTACTGACTCCATTCCATGATCGAACAGGGAATAGCTGGATCATGATTGATGACTATCGGGATGTGGGCTGCGATGATCATGAGCTTTCCTTCAGCCTGACCACTCTCGAGTTCCTGTACAAGCCAGTCGTACCGCTCCTGATCGATTGAACCAAATCCGGAGCTGTTTTCACTGGGGTCATCGTCCCTTTGGGTATTATCAAGCACAATGACCTTTATCGGGACATCTGTTCCCGGTTCGAATGAATAACAGGCAAATCCCGTTGTTCTGGCAGACTGGCTGAATCCATGCCCGTGTGGGCTTGAAGAGGAGTTGAAAAATTCACTGATCCACTCTGTTCTCGAGAGGAAACGGCGATCTTTATCGGCTGGGACTGTCGGGGGACCATCAGGGAAGCTGGCGACTGGCCCTGCACCGATAATATCGCCATAGGGTGTCCGGCCATCGATTGCTCCCATATAGAAACCACGGCTTTGTAGGGGGAGAGGGGCGAAGAAGATATTCCCTAATTCGAACACTTCAGTGCCGGTCATGGCACTTTTGACGTGATCATCCGGAGGGAACATACCCATCCAGAAGTGATCGTGATTGCCGAGAACCTGATACCAGCTGATCGATTCATCAAGCCCTGCTGCACGGTATTCGTCCTGGTAATCATTGAGAGGCCCGGGGATTGGATCGTCCTTGTCACCGGAGTCGGGGTTGACTATCCTGCCGTCAAGTACATCGATATACCATCGCAGTTCATTGTACTGGCCACAGTTTATTGCATCACCAAGGAATAGACCAAAGTCATATGGATTCTCTTTATGAAGGGCATTTGCCGTCTGGACTGCTGCATCGAAGATATGGGTGGTATACAGCATAGCCGGAGAGTATCCTGAAATGACACCCCCCTTATAGCCGTAATAGACCACCTGAGCAGGAGACTCTTTGTCGGTGAGATGGAGATCTGTCATGGTAAAGAAGGTCAACAGTTTCTCTGTCGTGGTATCTGATGCAGGGGTGTATCCATCCGGCATGAGGTCAAATCTCTTCTCATGCTCCAGTCCCTCGCCAAATTCCCAGTCACCATATCCATACTCTGAAAAGTTTGCGATCTGTTCCGGGCCCGGGGCGGGTGAAGTTGATGGGACGGGGACGGGAAGAACGGTTCTCTCAACTGTTGTCAGGACCACGGGATCTATTGGATAATCCGGTTCACAATCATCCGGAAGCAGGGAGTCGGGAGCAGTACATCCCGCTGCAGTGATGAAGAGCACAAACAGAAGAGCGAGGAGAATACCTGCTTTGAAATGATACATAAGGAGTATTGAATAGGCTTGGATTTAAGGGTGTGTATGAATTGCGGCGAGGATTAATTGGATGAGACGATCACCCATGAGATCATGGCGTTAGCTGGGCGGATTGCAAAAAATGTCACTCGTATCGATCTCCGCGGGTATGTTCCCGGTTCTGTCCCCTGTTTTGAGTACGGTAATCAGTGAGGGGTGTTCCCGGAGTGAAGTACACCACAAGACAGGATATCGAGGGATATCCACCTTATCTAAAGGGATAGCTCAGAAATTATGTGGTTGTAAAGAGTATCTAAAATATTACGGATATCCGTAATATTAAGATAGCAGGAGGATCAATAGAAGAAGGATCATGGATCCTACTGCACGAATCAGGCTCTCCCTTGGATTTGTATCGATCGCAATCAACATGATCTTCGGGAAAGACAGGGGGCGGAAGAACATTCTCAGTCCGGGAGGAATCGAAGTACTCTATTCTGCGTATTTCTCCAGGGTATGTATGGGGGACATTGCCGGAATGCTGGATATTTCCCCGAGTTCCGCAACGGATATTGTGAATTATCTTGAGCGTGAAGGGTTCGTCAGGAGGATCCAGGATAGAGAGAACCGGAGGAGCATTCTGGTGGAGCCTACCGAAAAGTGTGAGGAATGGATTCTTGATATCGAAGAGAAGATGTTTGGTTTCCTTGAGTCCCGGATGGCACACCTGACAGCAGACGAACAACTGCTTTTTGCAGATCTCTGTGACCGCTTTACCGGAGTATCTGACAGCGATTCACTATCCGCCTCTATCCAATCACTCAGGAGAGAGACCGGCTTTGAAAGGGTTCCGCTGATATTCCGGAGAGAGGGGCGGCTGATACGGCTTGAAGAGGCGGTGGATGCGAGATATGCATCAGCAGAAAAGGAAGGAAACGATATGAACACTACACCGATCATTGAATCAAGAATTCCTGAAACCTGCGATGGCATTCAGGATGAGGGAACAACAGAAGAATATGATCATATGCAGAGAGGCCTCCGTGATGAGGGGCATCTCCCGGTACATGAGCTGGCGGGGTGCACACAGGCAGGCGATCATGCACTTGAGATAGGGCCGGGACCGGGGTATCTCGGGCTTGAATGGCTCAGCCATACAGAGGGAACCCATCTGACGGGGCTTGAGATCAGCCCTGCAATGATTGCAATTGCAGAGAGAAATGCCATTGAATACCAGCTCTTGGATCGGGTGGCCTATAAAGAGGGGAATGCCCTTTCGATGCCGTTTCCCGATAATACCTTTGACTGCGCCTTCTCCAATGGATCCCTTCATGAATGGGAGGATGCAGTGCAGGTCTTTTCAGAAATATTGCGGGTACTCAGGCCGGGCGGGAGTGTATTCGTAAGCGATCTCCGCCGTGATCTCTCACCGGAGATATTTGGGTTTATGCGAAACTCCTGCCTCGGGACGGAGATCCGGAAGGGTTTTGAAACATCTGTCCGGGCTTCATATACACAGGGAGAGCTGGAGACGCTGCTGGAAGGGATCGGGTTTTCAAGATTGCAGGTCATTGCCCATCCCTATGGGCTTGTCGTGAGTGGAGAGAAATAGAGGGGCGGAACCTCTCGCAACTTTTTTTGTCTTTTTAGAAGAGTGCAATAATCCGAAACGTGGTGGTGACTAGCGCTAACGCGATCATATACCAATAGAGGAAGGAGAGTGCCCGGAGGATAGGATCTTCTGAGACAATCCAGGGTATACCTCATGGCGGAGGATGGTTCCATACTGACCTGGAGCGAGAAGAACGCAAGGTCAGGAGCTGCCCCCGATGAGGGGGTGACATGCCCTCTCCCGGACAGGAGACCGGTTCCACCCTCCTCAAACACTCTTATAGCATCTTACTCTGAGCCGTCACCGATGAGAAGGCGGTGGCTGCCCGTGCATAGGAGAGGGATCGGGTGTTGTGATCACCTTCGAGCGTGGCACGATCATGCCACCAGACCCCTTCCCAGTATTCGTGCTGTATCGAGTCCCACGTGTCAGCTGTCATGCTCCTGTCCTGTACCCGCTTCATCGCCTCCCACATCTCCGATTTGGCATCTGATCTGAGGTTGTATACCAGAGTTTCCGGTGACGTTCCGACGGTGATATTAACATATGTTCCGGTCTGGCCAGGTGCCAGGGTTCCCCACATAGGAGAGTCCGGGTTTCCTGTACAGATTGAGACGATATCATCACCGGGTACGGCAATAAAGGAGTACAGGGTGGGGGCATCAGGGTGGAACCGGTTGACGGTGTTGGTACTGAAGGGATCATCTCTATGCCATCTCTGGCCGTCCCACCAGTCACATGAAGAGAGGATCTCCTTGAAAAAGGTATAATCCATTGGTTTGGTATAGTCGCTGATGATCTTCTCGACGGTACTATAACGGTAATAACTTGAGGGATTGTACTCCAGTGGGTCCCACACCGGCTGGGAAGGTCGCATGACCGGTTCAAAGTAATGGTTTGTGGCGATGATAGAGTCAAACCGGCTGGTCTTCGTCGGTTCACGGATAGCAGATCTGACCCTGCTTGCTTCGATCACCTCCATTGCTCCTGACGAATCAGCCAGAAGCCGGTTTAAGGAGAAGCCACGGGTGATGGAGAGGAGAATATTCTCAGCTTCGGGGACAGATCCTGCCGTCATCCCAACATAGGCGAGTTCAAGAAAACCAATGATACCAGGTCCGCTATCCCCGGGTCCCCGTGAGGGGGCGGAGGTGACGATATAGACCAGCCCCTCTTCATTGACAACAGCATTACTCCCGATTCGTCCTGCACCAGACGGAAGAATGCACGAATACCCGTCATCAGGGTAGAGTGCCAGGATCACGCCATAGGAGTTTGAGGGAACCTGATAGTAATCTAAATTGACACCGGCGATCAGACCCGTATTCTCTTCATAGACCGCAAAGGCGGTGCAGTGTTCCTGGACCGCAGGCCCTTCGCGGTTTCCATAATAGTGCATGATAATCGGGTCGAGCGGCGAGAATGGGATCCCCTGATCATTCATAGCATCAGAGATCCCCTCAAAGAACCGGATGAAATCAAAATCGGTCAGTTCCGTTCTGATATACTCCTGTGATACCAGAGATGCGTTTACGATATTTGCATACGAGTCTCTGGTGAGTGCAGATGCAAGAGAGGAGTCCCGTACAATTGCGATATAGTCTGGCACCTGAAGACCGTACTGGTACCCCATCTCATATGGGCTTCCAGAAAGGATGACCACCGGCATCACTCCGGGTGGGGGAAGGTATGCCGGAGATGCCGGTGCTGTGGACGTTGGCGTGTATGCTGCTGTGGGGGCAACAGAGATGAGGAGAACCAGTATAATGAAAATGAAGGAGAGGGGTAGGGAGTGGCGCATGAGTAATTCTGAGAATGTTTTTGTTGAATAACCTTTGCTTCAGCCAGCCACCACCTGCCGAGGGTTCATTCCGATAGATGGGAGAGATTACAGCACGGTCGACAACAAAGAGTATAAAATTATAGTATCGCCATGGCGAGACATTGGATTCCACCGGGATAGGAGATTTGCTCAGGGATGGGTAGCAATGGATTTCTCAGGCATAGTCCGGATGTAGCTGCAATCGTCTATGCTGAGGGTATCTTACATTGTGGAGGTCTGGAGCCTCTTATTACGTTATTCTGGCTTTTCAGAAGAAGGCTGCTACCCTGAAGGTGATGGTGATCAGGAGGGCGGCCGGGATCACGTACCTGCAGAGGATAGGCACTGCCCGGATGAGGGGAGAGCTTTCTGAAAGGTCACCCCATAGAGTCTTCTGGTCAAAGAGCCAGGCAAAAGCGATTGAGAGGAGAAGAGCAGAGGCTGAAAGGCCTATCGTCCCGAAGACCTCGTCCATTGCGTCAAGGATGGGCATATCGGCGATTCTGAGGGATAATACACTGTAGCTTGCAGCAGCAGGCATGCCTGTGATGATGAGAATTAAAGTGACAAGAGCAGCCATTGATCGTCTGGATCTCCCAAAGACTCCTGCCAGGGCGGCTGTTGGAACCTCGATGAATGATATGGCAGAGCTTGTTGCGGCAAAGAAGACGAGGAGGAAGAAGAAGACGGCAAAGACAGCACCAAACGGCATCAGTTCGAAGGCATAGGGTAGGGTGGTGAAGACGAGCTCAGGCCCGGCTGCTGGTTCGAGGCCATAGGTGAAGACGATCGAGAAGATAATGATCCCGGCTAACAGGGAGACACAGATATCTGCGATGGTGACGGTTGCCGCAGATGCCGGGATCTTCTCGGCGGATCCCAGATATGCACCATAGGTGAGGAGTGTCCCGTACCCGACCGATAGCGAGAAGAATGCCTGGCCAAGGGCTGCCCCCCAGATGAGAGGGTCTGTTAAGACTGAAAAATCAGGAGTGAAGAGGTACACAAGGCCGGATGCAGCACCGGGGAGCCTGATTGTGAAGAGAAGCATGATGAGGAGAAGGATGAAGATCAGCGGGACGAGGATAGTCGTCGTCCGCTCGATCCCCTTTGTGACGCCGGATGAGACGATCACCCCGCAGAGAATAGCTGCAAGAATGAAGAAGAGGATTGGAAGGTACGATCCAGTAAAGTCTGAGAAGGGCTCAAGGGTTCCGGTGAGGGAGAAGGCAAGGTACCCAAATGTCCATCCCGTGATGACAAGATAATATGAGATGACCCCGATCACCACGAATAAGACGATCCAGCCCGCCCACCTGAGGGAGGCTTTCTCGAAGGCGGCGATGACGGCACTCCGTGTATGCTTGCCGGCCTGCATCTCAAGGATCATCAGCGGCAGGCCGACGAGGAGGACGGCGGTAAGATATGGTATCAGGTAGGCGCCGCCGCCGTTCTGCCCGACGATGGTTGAGAAGCGCCAGATATTCCCGATGCCGACGGCTGATCCTATTGCTGCAAGGATGAAACCGATGCGGGAAGACCATTCTTCCATAGCGGGCTGATTGGCGTGATGACAGATAAAGGGTTCTGGAGCGACACGGGTAAAAAGAGAGACCTAATGCCTGTGAAAAAGAGAGAGGTGGAATTTTAATGCAGCGTTCTGGCAGCGTAGTCCCGTGCACCGGCGGCAAAGGAGATGATCGGGGGCTTTTCAACCGGATCGATAATACAATCGATGACAGTTGGTTTTCCCGAGGCGATGGCCTCCGGCAGAACACGGGCGAGCTCTCCGGGTTCCCGGACAGTGATCCCGACTGCTCCGAGCGATTCTGCAAGTTTTGCACAATCCATAGGCTTAAACCGTGTCAGTATCGTCTCCTCACCAAGGGAGAGGGACTGGAATGCATGGATCAGGCCGAGCATGCTGTTATTCATTACAACCCAGACGACCGGAATATCGTAATTGACTGCGGTTGCCACCTCCATCCCGTTCATGCCGAAGCATCCGTCCCCGACGATGGCAACAACCGGCCTGTCAGGGGCAGCCAGTTTGCCGCCGATTGCAGCGGCTGTTCCAAAACCCATGGTTAAGAGGCCAAACGGTGCGATGAACTGCCCCGGCCGGTTCATCTTCAGGTAGTGGAGTGCCCAGATGAGGTGGCTCCCGACATCGCTGAAGAGGATGGCATCATCAGGGAGCCCGTCCTGGAGATCCTTCATCAGGCGCTGGGGTTTGATCGGCACCTGGCTGCTCTGCATCTTCTCCGGTTCAATAACCATCCCCTTCTGCTTCTTCTCTTCCATGAAGGCAAAAGATCTCTTTGTGATTGCAGCCTCCTGCTCGTCGAGATACCGAAGCGCCCTGAAGGAGATCTCGGAGATGACGGTCTTTGCATCACCGATGAGCGGTATATCCGCAGGATAGTTGATGTTGATGATCGTGGGATCGATATTGACGTTGATCAGGGATCGGGACGGGAGGATCTCAGGATCCCAGGAGAAGGTGGCGGTCTGGTTCAGGCTTGACCCGACGACCAGAAGGACGTCGACTGTTTTTGACTTGATATAGGATTCTGCAAGAGGAGATCCTCCAAGACCAAGCACGCCAAGTGCGAGCGGGTGATCTTCGGGGAATGCACCTTTGGCTTTGGGTGTCGTTGCAACCGGGATCTGGTACATCTCCGCAAGTTCGATGATCTCCTGGCATGCCCCCGAGGCAACCGCCCCTGTCCCGACAAGGATGGCGGGGTGTTCTGCCCCGCAGAGTTCGCGTGCTGCCTCGATCACCTGTTTTCTGTCAAAATATTCTGCCGCCGGAAGTTCAAACGGCTTTTCGGGGGTCGCAACCTCGATTGTCTCCATCAGGATGTCTTTTGGCAGGCTCAGGTGTACCGGCCCTTTTCTGCCGGTCATTGCATGGATGCAGGAAGATTTGAGATCATATTCAGCCGCATACGGGGAGGTGATCATCAGGCTGCTTTTACAGATCGTCTCGAAGATCTTCACCGAATCGATCCCAATGCCCGTTGAATCCTGGAGGGTTCCTTTTCTGTTGGTAAATGTCGGGATCTGGCCGGAGAAGACGATCAGCGGGATACCGTCAAGGCTTGCACCGGCGACACCTGAGATGAGGTTGGTCACGCCGGGCCCTGATGTGGCGAAACATACACCCGGCACCCCTTTGATCCGGGCATAGCCGTCAGCCATAAAAGCCGCCCCTTCCTCGTGTTTCGTCAGGACGGGGGTGATTGACCCCTTCTTCACGCAGGTTGTGAGGAACGGTTCAAGGACGAGGCCCGGAACGCCAAAGATGTGATCGATACCCTGCTGCTCCAGATAGTCGAAGATCAGTTCTGCAACAGTGCATTTCACCATTCATTCCCCCTCCACCCTGTTTAAGCCGCCTGATTTGAGGGAGATTTCAAGTGCCGGAACCGCTTCTGTGTGTGAAGGGTACATGGTAAAGATCCGGGAGAATCCGGATATATCGAAGACTTCCATGACATAATCGGATACCGAACAGAGCACCATCTCGCCATCCAGGCGCTTCACATCTTTATATGTCTTGAGAAGGATACGGAGGCCAAGGCTTGATATGAATGTAGTATTGGAAAAATCGCAAATAATCCCTTTATTCACTCCAATCAGCCGCTGAAGTTGTTTTTCAAGATCCACAGACGTTACTGAGTCGACCCGAACAGGTAGCTCGATGACGACGATCGATCCAATCGTATGTTCCATATACGGGGGCATAATATCTCCTGTGAATGAACAACGGGGATATATTCATTATCAAATATAAGTCTTCGCCTGTAAAAAAGAGAGACGGGGGGGCAGGATCCGCCCATACATCCTCATTGCATTCAGCATAACAGGGTTCAATCATCCTGCATAACCAGGAGAGAGGGTCCGATGATTCTCCAATCGATCCAACCACTTCTTCCCGTATCGTACTCTTCAATGACCAGAAGTGACGATTTGAACAGGCATCTGCGTTGCTCACCAATCCTGCCATAGCTTTTTCGTCCACTGCTCACAAACTCATCCCATGACAGTTGCCGATGATGCAGAACAGTTCCTGAATGCCGATAGATATGCGCAGGAGAACGGGATCGAACTCATCGAGGCAGGGGCCGGGCATGCCCGTGTTGCCATGCAGGTACAACCAAAGCACTTGAACAGCCATGGCACCGTCCACGGAGGGGCTCTCTTTACACTTGCTGATTGTGCATTTGCCATCGCCTCGAATTCACACGGCATACCGGCGGCGGCGATCAACGCTTCCATCTCATACCTCACCGCCGCACGGGAGGGGAGACTGATAGCGGTTGCAGAAGAATTTGCGAAAAGTAAAAGGCTCGCCTCCTACACAGTCATCATTACCGATGAGCATGAGAACAGAATTGCAATCTTCCAGGGAATGGTCTTTCGCAAACAGCCGCGGGATGATGGAGAAAAGGACAGGAGGAGACCCTAATCATAGGCCTTCCTCGTCTCCTCGTCTGAGAGTGTTGGAGCGATAAGCTCCTGCCAGGGTTTTGAGTTCCAGGTCTTTAATGCTGTGTGGGTTGTGAGATAATTCTCCGGTATCGGGTGCGTACCGACAACCACATCCATGCCATACTTCTCCCTGATGAATTCGGTGAAGTATCTGATCCGGGGGCATGGAGGATATCCGACGATCATGCCTGTTGCGAGATGGATGACAGAAACACCATTCTTCTTCATCTCCAGCGGGGCATACTCGACATTGCCACCCGGGCAGCCCCCGCAGCTTGCATATCCGGCAATCTCCACGTCCTGATTTTTATACACAGAAAATGCCCCCTCACGGTTACGCAGGGATCTCAGACATTTGCCCCCGGCACAACTCCGGTAACGATCGCAAATGATAATTCCGATCTTGATCGGTTCAGTCATAGTAATCTAACGATTCGCCCGCATCATTCAATAGACTGACGGTGCAAGAGGACCCTGCCAGGCATATCGTTTCTCATCATAGAAACTCGCAGTTCGAAGAGATTTAATGAACTCTATGCCTATCGCAATCACTGCATTTAAATACAAACATAGTAGTTACACAACCACTAATGACCGTTGATGTCCTCCTGATCAATCCCCCTGATCAGAAATCCAAGTACAAGAAGTATTTGAATATCAGAATTCCACCTCTTGGAATTCTCTATATTGCCGCAGTTCTGGAGCAGAACGGGATATCAGTCGAGGTGATGGACTGTGCAGCAGATGACAGCGATTACCGTGATATTGAAGAGAAGGTAAGAGAGATAGATCCGTTTCTCATCGGGATTACAGCAACCACGCCACTCATTGCCGAGGCACTCCAGTCAGCAGAGGCGGTCAGACGTGTATCACAACATTCAATCGTTCTTGGTGGGCCTCATGCCACTTTTATGCACAATGACATTCTCCGGGAGAACAGTTCGATTGATCTGATAATTAAAGGAGAAGGTGAATACACATTTCTCGATTTATATCAGGCTCTAAAAAACGGAACTGACCTGAATATTGTACAGGGACTCGTCTTCCGATCAGGTGGGGAGATTATCGAAAATGGGGACAGACCCCGTATCCAGGATCTGAATGCATTGCCCTATCCCGCCCGCCATCTCCTTCCCAAAGAGAACTACCGGATCTTCGATGTCAATATGCCGATTGCAACCATGATCTGTAGCAGGGGTTGTCCAATGCAATGCTCGTTCTGCGCATCATCCGCACTTCACGGTAAAAGAATACGCAAACGCTCTCCTCAAAATGTCGTGAATGAAATCCGCCATATTCAGGAGACACTTGGGATCTCGATGATCGCATTCATGGACGACACCTTCACTCTGATACCGGGTTGGGTGGAAGAGTTCTGCAACCTGCTAATTGAGCAGGATCTTGATATCGAGTGGGGTTGTACTGCCCGTGTTGACCGGATCGATTCTGATCTTATCAGGCTGATGAAGAAGGCTGGATGCGAGACCCTCTTCATCGGGGTGGAGTCGGGGGAACAGGAAATTCTGGACATTATCCGGAAAGGAACCAGGATTGAACAGATCATGACCGTATTTGAGACAGCATATGATATAGGGATGAGAACGATAGCGTCAATTGCAATCGGGCTGCCTGGAGAAACGAAAGAGACAGCGAAGAAGAGCGTTTCACTGGTAAAGAGCATACGGGCAAGCTATGCCCTTTTCTCAGTCGCAACGCCCTATCCCGGAACGGAATACTATAGAAACGTACAGGAATCCGGCGGGTTTGGGGAGGACTGGTCGAGGTTCGATCTCTTCTCACCAATTGTGGAGACGATGAGCCTTACGCTTGATGAGATCCGGAGCATCCAGAGGAGGGCGTACCGTGAATTTTACCTCAGGCCGATCTATATCCTCCGAACACTGGCAAAAGAAGGGCGTCCGTTCTTCCATACGATGAAAGTATTAATCTCCCCGTGATCCGGAAGAAGGAATGCCACAGAAAGGAAAAGATGCAGGGTGATGGGGCAAAAAGGGGACTGTAACTGAGGAAACACTTTATCATTCCAGTCGGAAAAGTACCGGTCATGGAGATGCAGACGGATATCCTCACCGCCTTCCCCGGACTCTTCATTGCGGAAGGTGATATCGGACCTCTCACCATTGAGGTGGATAGCTCGCGGATCAAAGCCCGTGCAGATGAGATCATCAGATGGATACAAGACCGGTATACGCTGGATGGTATCAGGGACGAGCCGCTCTTCAGGGCATACCGCGACTTCTTCTGGAGTGTCGGCGTTGACCCGACAAAGACCCGTCCCGCATCTGAAGCCCTCGTGCGGAGGGTGCTTGCAGGAAAGCCGCTCCCCACCATCAATTGCGCAGTTGATGCCTATAACCTGGCATCAATCCGATCAGGGATCCCCCTTGCTGCATTCGATGCCGATCGCTTAAACGGTGATCTGACCATGCGGTTTGCCGTGGATGGAGAGAAATTTCCTGGAATCGGTATGAAGAATCCGGTCATCTTAAAGAGTAACCAGGTTATTCTGGCTGATGCAGAAGATATCGTCGCCATATACCCCTATCGCGACTCGGATGCAACAAAGATCACTCTACACACTGAGACGATTCATCTCGTCGCCTGCGGGGTGCCGAAGGTGGAGCCCGGGCAGGTGAGAAAGGCATATGATCTGGCTAAACGGTTTCTGGAGGAGTATGCAGGATAACGAGGTTATTTCTAGAACAGAGAGCATATATCCCGAGGATACGGTTTATGCCAGAAGATAAAGGAGGTATCTGCTACTGCCCGCCAGATATTGTAGCACTGCGGGCTGATGGATACTATCCCGTTGATATGCACCTGCATACAACCCATTCTGATGGCAGGACAAAGATACCTGATCTGATCCGGTATGCGGAGAGAGAGAAGATTGGTGTTGCAATCACCGATCATAATGAGATAAGCGGATCAATCGATGCAATCGCAAAGAATCCTGCCATCCTTATTATTCCGGGGATTGAACTTGAGACACATGAAGGACCCCATCTCCTCTTTTACTTCTATACTACAGGCGATATGGAAGATTTCTTCCATGATTTCACCATTGAACGGAACCGGCAGACACCCGGCCTTCTTCGGAATCTGCCGGTCAGGGAATGTCTGGATTTGGCTTCAGACTATGACTGTCTCAGGATCGCTGCCCATCCATATGGATACTTTGGCATCAACAGAGGGATCCTCAAATGTGTCAGGAAAGAGATGCTCCCCGGCGTTCTCGATCATATTGACGGAATCGAGGTAATATGCGGGGGGATGATGTATGGCCTCAATGAGAAGGCGATTATGTATGCAAAAAGCCATGATATCCCGTATACCGGTGGATCAGATGCCCATATCCTCTCCGATGTAGGGAATGTAGTATCTGCTGTTGCAGCAGAGACCATCGAGGAGTTTCTGGATGGGATCATCCGGAGAGAAAACCACGTTATCGGTTCATCAGGCGGATATATCGCAAGATGTGCAACTGCAGGAGTCATAGCATGGAGTTTTGTACCATATACCTTTGAACAGGCAGGTATTCATTACAGGTACCAGAAACACAGGACAACGAATCTGATATCATCCTACTGCACGAAAATTTCATCCAACCATTCCAGACAAAAAGAAGGGGAGGATGATTCAGAGGAGCGGAGAGAAGAGGCGTGATACCGACTTTTTTATCTTGATCTTCAGAGGAAGGGCTGCAAACCGATCAGGTGTCAGCTCGGTACAGACATAGAGATCCAGAAGATACTTCTCTTTGAGTTCCTTTGCAATCTGATGATCGTACATGATGGCATTCGTCTCAAAGTTGAGCCGGAAGCTTCGTACATCCCAGTTTGCACTCCCAACAGATGCTGCAGCCTCGTCAACGACAATCGTCTTGGCATGGATAAACCCGTTGTCATAGGTATATGCCCTGACACCTGCATCAAGGAGTTGTTCGATATACGAGTATCCTGCCCAATAGACAAAGAAATGGTCGGGTTTTGAGGGCATCATGATCCGGACATCAACTCCTGATAGGGCAGCCATACGAAGAGCGTCCATGATACTCTCATCAGGGATGAAATATGGTGTCTGGATATAGACCGACTCTGTTGCAAGACTTATCAGCTTGAGGTATGACTCTTTGATCGGATTCCAGTAGGTATCAGGCCCACCTGATACCACCTGCATCGGAAGTGGCGCCTCCGCTGAACCATTTAACTCGGGGAAGTAACGGGAGGAGAAGTCGATCGTATCTTCTTTTGAGGCATAGTTCCAGTCCAGGATAAACCGAATCTGCATCGAAAAGACCGCATGGCCCTCTACCATCACAGCGGTATCGCGCCATGGCGCCCACTCCGGGACACGGCCCAGGTAATCATCACCGATGTTAAAGCCACCGATGAACCCGGTCTTTCCATCAATCACTGCGATCTTGCGGTGGTTTCGATAGTTAATCCTCGGATGCCGTATATGCAGGAGGGAGGGGAAGAAGAAAGCGAGCTTTCCTCCCACCTCAAGATAGGATGCATAGAAGGATCTCTTCGGGCCTGCCGCACCAAGCCCGTCACCAAGGAATCTGACCGTAACACCCGCCTTCGCCCGCTCGGTTAATGCTGCAAAGACTTCTCGCCCGATCTCATCATCTTTTAAGATATAATATTCAAGATGGATGTGATCCTCTGCTTTCCGGATGGCCTCAAGCAGAGCATTAAACTTGGAATTTCCGTCAATAAAGACCCTGACTTCATTATCTGTCGTCACAAGTGCCCTGTTGCTCTCCATCAGCATCAGCATCATCCGCTTATATGCATCAGAAACAGTATGTAATTTTGAGATCTGGTGGTTGAAGAGCTCCTTCTTTTGCGATTCGATCAGATCGGTCATCTTTTCATCATACTCTTTCTTCACCCGGAACATCCGATCCCGGTGAAAACTCTGTCCGATAAAGAGGTAGAGGATAAAGCCGACTACCGGGAGAAAGAAGAGTGCCATGAGCCATGCAATCGTTGCCGTCGGGTTCTTCCGCTCGATAAAGACGACGGTCAATGCAAAAATAATGTTTGCAATGATGATGAACGGGTAGATGAAGTCTATAAGAAACTGAAGCACTTCGAAGATCATGAGCAGTACCTGTCTCCAGAGGTAAGATGATCCTTATCATATAGAATCCTGACGATAGCACGTGTCAGCGTATACAGAGGAGACCGGGCATTCACAAAAGATAAATCCTGAGTCAAATTGATAAGAGAGGATATTTTTTACAATTATGACGTTTTCAAGAGCTTTAATTAATTTACCTGAACTTTCGGAGACGCTCATCGATAACGTTTTTCCCTATTGATCCATAACTGAATACAATAATCATACGGATATAATGCATGAACATGAGGATATACTATGGATAGACGATCGATTTTCACACTCACCCTGCTTTTATTTGCCATAACCCTTCTGGCAACAGCCGGATGTATAGCCGCAAGCGACACCACTCACCTTTCAGAACAGGAAGCCCGGCAGTTCCCGGTAGTATCATTCGATGAAACCCCTATTCATTATGCAGATGTAAACGGCGTTACTCTTGCCTATCGGGAATTTGGGTCAGGGGAACCTCTCCTGTTGATCGAAGGATTTGGCGCTACCATTGAGGGCTGGAACGAGACCTTCATCGGTATCCTTGCATCGAAGTACCATGTGTACACCTATGATCACCGGGGAATGGGGCAGAGCAGTGCATACACAACAACCCCGTCAATCTACCAGTTTTCAGACGATGCTGCTGCACTGATGACTGTGCTGGGCTATGACAGCATGCATGTCTATGGTGTCTCCATGGGATCTACCACCGCCCAGCAGCTTACAATCGATCATCCTGAGAAGGTCAGGAAACTCATACTGGATTCATCCACATACAGCATCAGGATCCCTGAGACAAAGACACTTCTCGGTCTCATTGAATCAAGAGCTCTTGATCCCACAGTCCCTGAAGGAAAGCGGCAGGAGGCAGAGGCAAACCTTGCATGGAATGGATCGTTTGACGGTCTCTCTGGTATCAAGAAGGATGTGATGCTCATCGTAGGTACAGATGATATTCTGACTCCCGATGCGGTCTCAGTCAGGATTGCAGGCGAGATCGATGGATCATGGCTTCTCCGGTTCAAGGACGTTCCCCATGCCGGCTATCATTATGCACCTGTTGAGTATGGAGAGAGTGTGCTCTTCTTCCTGGGAATGGATGAATCCCCAAAAATCTAATCTTTTTTGATAATTGCTCAGCATCCCCCTGATAGCAGAAGGGGTCATATTTCAATCTTCGAAGCGTTATCAGAAGCAGACACTAAAGAATTGAACAAAGACTATCTTGATTCGCCAGCAGTGAAGAAGAGCCATCTTCACTTTCGCACCCCGCTCCTTTTGTTTATATACCCTCAAGTCAGAGTAGTATATGCCGGAGCATCACGGGAGTTCCGCTTCATTGATCCCGTGCTCTGGTCAGGGTTTCCCGCTACAACCCAAAACAAAATCGACCCCTCTTTCTTTTCTTTTTACAGTATTTCAGTCAGGCACTTCAGTATTGGAGTCCCGGGCATTGCATCCGGCATATTGTATCCGTCATCCGGGATACTGTATCAGGAATCATACATGACTGATATCATGAGAACGAAGAAGAAAGAGACGCAGGCGTCATGTGTATCGTAATCTGAGAAGAGTAATTTTTTCCATAATAGGGGGGTGGTATTGGCAGCGTTGAATAGTTCCCGAGGACTCTCGTACCTCAGTACAATATTCGACGCAGGTGGGCTTAACTGCCGGGTTCGGAATGAGTCCGGGTGTATCCCCACCGCTATGGCCGC